>Ga0214471_10001972_pt1 | contig 16200 bp, 16 predicted proteins | sample RVTome_5_FD_207665 | JGI IMG/M metagenome (GOLD analysis project Ga0214471, IMG submission 207665) | Soil microbial communities from uranium-contaminated site in the Upper Colorado River Basin, Wyoming, United States - RVT142D155 | ecosystem: Environmental > Terrestrial > Soil > Contaminated >... | reverse complement strand
GATGGGCCGGGTGATGGCCTCCTCGGAGTTCTCGGGCCTGTAGCTCAGCTCGGTTAGAGCGCATCCCTGATAAGGATGAGGTCGTTGGTTCAAGTCCAACCAGGCCCACCAGGAGAAGAGGAGGGCATCGATGGCCGAGGATACTGAAGAGACGAAGAAACGGGGCTTCTTCGGCAAGCTCATGAGGCTCGCGTTCTTCGCGGCGATCGTCGGCGCGGTGGTCGCGATCTTCAAGCGGCGCCGGGGCAAGGATCTCGGCGAGGACGAGTGGCAGGAGCTGCCGCCCCCCGCGGGCGGCTAGCACAGATCCGAGCGCTCCGTTGCGCGAAGAGCCCGCGGCGACGCGGGCTCTTCGGCGTTTCCGGCCGCGTTCCGGCCGCGTTCCCTAGACTCGCCCGCGTGACCAGCGAGGCGTGGGCCTTGGCGGGACGTGCCGCGGAAGCGGCCGGCGTCGAGCTGCGACCGCTGCGATCGCTCGAGGACTGCGACGCCGTCATCGGGGTCATGATCGCGACCTGGGGCGATCACCAAACGATCCCGCGGGAGACGATCCGAGCTCTCGGCGAGAGCGGGAACGTGCCGTACGGCGCGTTCGCCGGTCAGGCGCTGATCGGCTACGTGCTGGGATGGGCCGGGGTCGATCCCCACGAGGGTCTCCACCTGCACTCGCACATGCTCGCGACGTTGCCGGACCGCCGGCATCGGGGCGTGGGCTACGCGCTCAAGCTGGCGCAGCGCGCGCAGGGCCTCGAGCAGGGGATCTCGGTCGCCAGATGGACCTTCGACCCCCTCGTGGCGCGCAACGCGTACTTCAACCTCCACAAGCTGGGCGCCGTCGCCGATCGCTTCGAGCGGAACTTCTACGGCGAGATGACCGACTCGCTGAACCGTGGGGAGCGCTCCGACCGGTTCGTCATCCGATGGGACCTCGAGCGCGATCCCGGCCCGAGAGTGGTCGAGAGGGATGCCCCGGAGCTCATCGACGAGGCGTGGAACTTCCTCGGCCTTCAGCATGAGGCGGAGCGCGGGTTCTTCGTCCGGGTGCCGGCGGATCTGCTCGAGCTCCGCGAGCAGAACCCTAAGCTCGCCGCCCGATGCCGGGATGCGGTCGCCGAGGCCATCGATGCCTGCATGGCGGCCGGTCTGGTCGCGGTCGCCTTCCTCCGTCACGAGGATGCGAGCGGCTACGTCATGACCAAGGAGCCGGCCCGATGACGCGCGTGAGGTCGGTGGAGCTGCGGCTCGTCGGTCTCCCGCTCGTCCGGCCATTCCGGACGAGCTTCGGCGAGATGACGCACAAGGAGTGCGTGCTGGTGCGGGTCGAGACCGAGGACGCGGTGGGGTGGGGAGAGTGCGTCGCGAGCACCGAGCCCGACTTCTCGGAGGAATGGAACGAAGGCGTCTGGCTGGTCCTCCGCGACTTCCTCGCTCCGGCGCTGCTCCAAGCCGGCGCCCCGTCGGCGTCCCGGATCGAGCGCGCGTTGGCGTTCGTCCGCGGGCACCCGATGGCGAAGGCGGCCCTCGTGAACGCGCTGCTCGACGCCGAACTCCGCGCCGAGAAGCGTTCCCTCGCAACGTTCCTCGGCGCCGAGCGGTCCCGGGTCGAGTGCGGCGTCTCGGTCGGCATCGCGCCGTCGACCTCGCAACTGCTCGAGCAGGTCGACGGCTACCTCGCGGAGGGATACCTCCGGATCAAGCTCAAGATCGAGCCCGGGACCGACGTCGAGCGCGTGCGCGCGGTCCGGGAGGCGCACCCAGACATCGCGCTGAGCGTCGACGCGAACGCCGCGTACGAGCTGGATGACGCCGACGTGTTCCGAGAGCTGGACGAGCTCGGCCTGCTGATGATCGAGCAGCCGCTGCACCACCAGGACCTCGTGAACCACGCGAAGCTGCAGGCGCGGCTGCGGACCGATCTGTGCCTCGACGAGTCCATCCGGTCGGCCACCGACGCCGCGGCCGCGATCGAGCTCGGGGCGTGCCGGACCGTGAACGTGAAACTGGGCGGGGTGGGTGGGATCCTCGAGGCGGTGAGGGTCCACGACGTGTGCGAGGCGCAAGGCGTGCCGGTCTGGTGCGGCGGGATGCTCGAGACCGGGATCGGACGGGCGACGAACCTCGGGCTGGCGGCGATGCCGAACTTCCGCCTTCCCGGCGACACGAGCGCGAGCCGGCGCTACTTCGACGAAGACCTCACCGACCCGTTCGAGCTGGCCCAGGACGGCACGATGGCGGTCCCGGCGGCGCCCGGCATCGGGGTGGTCCCGATCCCGGCCCGGCTCGAGGCAACCACGCTTCGGATCGAGCACGTCGGGAAAGAGTGACAAAACCCCGGACGCCGGCTTGACCGGATCGAGGGCCCTCCCATAAGGTGCTCGATGAGAGACCGCTGTGACCTTCGGGTCGCGGCGGTTTCTCATTTCTGGGGCCCGTTCGCGGCGAACCGGCATCGCGTTCGGAAAGGTGCCCCAACTCCGCGCCCGGCCGTCCTACACTTCGCCAAGGCGCATCGGCTCTTGAGCGAGGGGCGGTCGATGAGGAAGCGGGTCATCCGGGCGGGCGAGATCGAGATCGAGGATTCCGAGGGCCGTGTCCGGGCCCGTTTCGGCGTGACGAACGACGATCTCCCATTCCTGTCGTTCTACGGAACCGACGAGAAGCTTCGCGCTCGCTTCGGCGTGCAGCCCGACGGGTCGGCCGGGCTCGCGATCGCGGACGACGACGGGAAGGTGCGCGCCACGTTCGGTCTCTTCTCCGACGGCTCGGCGAGCATGGCGATGGTCGATCGCAACGGCAAGGTGCGCGCGAAGTTCGGCCTGGGTTCGGAGGGCTCGCCCACCCTCGCGCTCCGGAACAAGGACGGCGAGCTCGGGTTCGTCTATTCCCTCGCCCAGCAGGGCTCGCCGACGATCTCGCTGCAGGACGAGGACGGTAAGGTCCGCGCGCGCATCGGCCTCGCGGCCGAGGGAACGCCGATCATCCGCCTGCTGAACGCCGACGGCGAGCTCCGAGCGATCATGGGGCTCACCGCGGACGGGACCCCGGTCCTGCAGTTCCTGGACAAGAACGGTGATCCGCTCTGGACGGCGCCGGGTTCGCTGGTGTCGACCTCCATCCATACATCCGCCGACGAGTCGCCCGCTCCGGCCGAGCCGGAGGCGTCGAAGAGGCGCTGAGGCCGCGTGTCGGGCTGGTGGGCCGCGGCGTTCGTCGTCCAGTGGGTCTTGCTGGCCGTCCTCACGATCGTCGTCGTCGCGCTCGCGCGCCAGATCGGCGTGCTACACCTCCGGCTCCAGCCGCTGGGCGCGCTCGAGGTGGACGACGAGGGGCCGCCGATCGGCGATGCGCCCGAGCCCAGGACCACTCGCGGCCGGGACGGGACCACGGCGATCGTCGGTGGTCTCGGGCCACGCCGCCTCCTCGCGTTCGTCTCGCCCACGTGTCCGATCTGCGAGCAGATCCTGCCGGCGTTGCCGGCCGCCGCCGCCGCGGCGGGACTCGTGCCGCAGATCGTGTCGGATCCCGAGCTCGAGATCCGCTACCTCGTCCCCGGAGTGCCGTTCGTCGTGGTCCTGGACGAGGACGGCATCGTGCGCTCGAAGGGGACGGTGAACTCACTCGAGCAGGTCGAGGGGCTCATCGACACCGCGCGGCGTCGTCTCGCCGAGGCCGACGAGGTTCGCGCGAGCTGATGGGGAGGGTCGAGAAGGCCGGGACCGAGCTCGCGCGCCGGACCAGCCGGCGCTCGTTCCTCGGACGGCTCGGACGCGCGGTCGTCGCGCTGGCGGGCGGGCCCATGGTCGCCGTCGCGCTCGCGCCCGAGCGCGCCGAGGCGTACCACATCTGCGGACATCTCTTCACGACGGGCTCGTGTCCTCACCCCTACGCGCCGAACTCGCGCACCGACGCGTACGGGTTCCCGGTTCACCCGGTGTACGGCTATGCCGTCGACGACGGCGGCATGATCTACCTGTCCGCGCGCCAGACCCGGCGCAAGGTGTGCCAGACCGTGGTCCCCGAGCGATACACGTTCGTTCGGAACCCGCGGTACGGCGGTGGATGGAGCCGATGCTGCAACGGCCGGATCCGGCACATCCAGGACTGCTGCTCGCCATCCAGGACGAGGATCAACGGCGACGGGTCGGTCCACGGTTACTGCCACCGAAGCCTTCGCGTGTTCTGCATCACGTACCAGGAGCTGACCGTCCGGTGCTGACGGCCGCGTGCTGACCGGCGAGCTCGTTGCCGGTGTCGTCGCGGCGTCGGTGGTCGCCGGCCTGACGACGCTGTTCGGGCCCTGAGGCCTGTCGATGGTGGAGACCATCACCCCCGTGGTCCACGGGGGACGCAGGAGCCGGTGGGCGATCGTGCTCGCGCTGCACGTCGCGGGCGCGGCGGCGGCGGCCGGCGCGTTCGGCGCCGTCCTCGGCGCGATCGGATCGGCGCTCGGAGCTCCGTGGGGTGCGGCCGGGCTTGCGGCGGTCGCTGCGGTGGGTGCCCTCTACCTCGCGCGCGAGGCGTTCGGCCTTTCCGTGCCGGTGCCGCAGCTGCGGCGGCAGGTGCCGGACTGGTGGCGCACCTTCTTCCCCTTCGCGCCGGCGGCGTTCCTGTACGGGATGGGGCTCGGGATCGGGTTCTTCACGTTCCTCGCGCACGGGACGCTCGTCGTCGTCTCCGCCGCGGCGCTCGCGAGCGGCAGGCCGGCGCTCGGGGCCGCGCTGCTCGCGCCGTTCGGCCTCGTGCGCGGACTCAGCGCGGTGGTCGCGATGCGGGTTCGAACGAACGAGGAAGGAGCGGCGCTCGTCGGGCGTCTCGCCGCCGCGGCGTCCCGACCCGTGTGGCGCGCGGCTCACGTCGTTGCGCTCGCGCTGATCGTTGGCATCGCGGCGTGGACCGCCGCGTCGGCCGAGTCGGTCGGGAGCGCGGGACGAGTGGCCGCGGCCGTGCTCTCGATCGTGTTCGGATCGGCGGCTGTGGCGAAGATCGTCGGTCGCCGGAGGTGGGCGCGGGCGCTCGCCTCGTACCGCCTGGGGCCGCTCGAAGGGGTCGTGCTCGTCGGGGTCCCCGTCGTCGAGCTCGCGCTCGCCGCGCTCCCGTTCCTGGGTCTCGTTTCGACCGCGGGCGTGGCTTCACTCGTGGTCCTGTCGGTCTTCTCGGCCGCGATCGTGGTCGGGAGCGTTCGCGTTGGGCGGCGCCTGGACTGCGGCTGCTTCGGAGCCTCCCGGCCGCGCGACTACCGCCTGCTGCTCGCGCGGAACGGCGCACTCGCGGTGGTCGCCGTCGTGGCGGCGCGTGAGGGCCGGGATCTGTGGATCGGAGGGTCACTCGCCGCGCCGAGCGGAAGTGACATCCTTCCGGCGACGCTCGTGGTGATCGGCGTCGCGCTCGCGATGTGGGTGAGCGTGCGGGCCGTCATCACGGTCCGCCGCGGGACGAGTCGATGAGTGGGCGTCGTGCAGCGGGCCTCGGGGTGCTCGTCGCGCTCGTGGTGGCGGTCGCGTTCGCGCTGCCGGCCTCGGCGAACCACACGAGTCAGACGGATCCGAACGACGTCGACGGCCGGTTCGACCTCGAGACCGTCCGCTTCGACCACGACGCACCGCCGCCCCGATGGACGTTCGTCACGTTCGCCCGTTGGACCGTGGCGCAGGTCTGGGATCGCGGGTACCTGCTGGTCGAGCTCGACACGCTGGGGGATGAGGAAGCCGACTACGTGGCGGTCGTTCGCTCGGAAGGGCGGAACCTGGACGCGCGGCTCTTCCGACTCCGCGCGGATGGACGCCAGGTCGAGCGCGACACCCTGGCGACCGGGAAGGACGAGGGGAGGTCGGCCTGGGTCGCCGTCGCGCTGCGGAAGCTGACGTTCGGCCGCTCTCGGACGAGCTACTTCTGGGCCGCGCTCTCGAGCTTCACCGGCAGTGATTGTCCGCACACGTGCCTCGATCGCGTGCCGGACGAGGGGATGGTGGAGCAGGTCCTCCCCGGCGTGACGCCGAGCCCGACACCCGCCCCGACCCCGACTCCGACTCCGACTCCGACACCGTCTCCGAGCCCCTCGGCGTGAACCGGCCGCGCGTCGGACGGGTTCTATGATGAAGAGCGGGGACGTAGCTCAGTTGGTAGAGCACCTGCTTTGCAAGCAGGGGGTCGGCGGTTCGAGTCCGCTCGTCTCCACCCGAGCGCAGCGGAGCCGGCAACCTTGCTCTGTCCCGTCCGACCGGGAAAGGCAAGGGTGTGTCTGACAACCGGAGTAGGGCCTTCGAGTGGGTAGCCTTAGGGGCCCCGAAACAGTAGCGTAACCCTGCCCGAACTAGTAGTCTTAGGGGCCCCGAAACAGTAGCGTGACCCTGCCCGAAATGGTAGTCTTAGGAGCATGAGCCTCACCGAATATCGACGGAGGGTCCTCGACAACGAGTTGGACATACTGCTCAAGGCGATTCCAGCGGTGGCTGTGGAGGGCGCCAAAGCTGTTGGCAAGACTGCGACCGCATCCCAGCGCGCATCCATCGTGCACGAGCTGGACGACCCCGCTCAGCGCGGGATCGCGGAAGCCGACATCGACCGGCTCGTCAGTGCGTCCGAGCCTGTGTTGATCGACGAGTGGCAGCACGTTCCGGCCGTATGGGATCGAGTACGCCGCGAGGTCGATGCCGGTGCCCCCCCAGGTCGGTTTCTCTTGACGGGCTCCGCCACGCCGTCCGGGGCGGGCACGCACAGTGGAGGCGGCCGAATCGTGAGTCTACGGATGCGTCCGTTCTCGCTCGTCGAGCGCATCGAGTCGCCTGCAACCGTCAGTCTGACCGAGCTGCTGACAGGGCGAAGAGGGCAAGTCCATGGGTGGTCGAGTGTCACGCTCGCCGACTACACGGGGGAGATACTGCGCTCGGGCTTTCCAGGGCTCCGAGGGCTCAGCGGTAAACCATTACGCGCGCAGCTCGATGGTTATCTACAGCGGGTGGTCGATCGGGACTTCCCGGAGCTGGGGCACTCTGTGAGGAATCCAACTGCACTTCGCAGATGGATGGCTGCGTACGCGGCGGCCACCGCCACCGTTGCTTCCTTCGAGAAGATCAGAGATGCGGCCACAGGGGGCGAGGATCGAAAGCCCGCAAAGACGACCGTAATCCCGTATCGAGACGTTCTAGAGCGGCTCTTCATCATCGACCCGGTGCCCGGCTGGAAACCCTCGCGAAGTCATATCGCGGAGCTGGCACTTCCGCCCAAGCATCACCTTGTCGATCCAGCTCTTGCGGCACGCCTGGTCGGGGCTAACGCGAGGTCTCTGCTCAAAGGCGAGTCCCCCGGACCGCGTATCCCGCGCGACGGCTCGTTCCTCGGGGCGCTCTTCGAGTCGCTGGTCGCCCTTTCGGTCCGCGTGTATGCGCAGGCAGCGGAAGCACACGTGGCTCATTTTCGGACTCACCGCGGTGACCACGAAGCCGACCTGATCGTGGAACGCGACGACGGCCGCGTTGTTGCGATGGAGGTCAAACTCGGCGCCACCCCAGGCTCCGATGAAGTTCGCCATCTCGCGTGGCTCGCCGAACGGCTCGGAGACGAGATGCTCGACGCCGTCGTCATCACCACCGGACAGGAGGCCTACCGCCGCCCTGACGGGATCGCCGTCGTTCCGGCGGTACTGCTCGGGCCATAGTCGAGGACAGTCAAGCAGGAAGTCTCTTGCCGGGAACGATCGCATGGCGGTTCGCGGATCGTTGGATCAAGGGCACTGGGTGAGCCCCGCGGGTCGCTCCGGCTAGGGCTCGACCTCGACCGGCGACGTCAACCACACCCTGGGCGGCTCGTCCTCACCACCCGCGGAACACATCCCAACGACAACCGATGGGCGAGTCTCCGCGTCTGCAAGGTCTCCGACGAACGCGAGGAACCGCAGACCATCCGGTTCCTCCGTGTCCTCGGGCAGGACCGACCCGTCCGGGCCCACGATGTCCCGCAGTTCCTGATAGGTCAGTGGATCGTTGAGCTCGAGCAGCACCCCGCCCTCCACGGCGCCTCGCTCGTCGACGTACGCGACGACCTGGCTCCCGGCGGAAAGCCGCCGAGGCGCGATCGTGCACCGCTCTCCGTCGAAGGTGATCGTGATCGTCGGATCGGGCCGCACCTGCGAGACCGTTTCGCCGGTCAGCACGGACAGGTACTCGCGTTCGAACGTGAGCGGGTCGGGGACGGAGGTCGCGAACCGGACGGATGCGCCTTCGTCCCAGCGGTCGATCCAGCCGGCGCCGGCATCCTCCGACGCCGTGACGAGGACGCGAGCCTCGTCGAACGTGGCGAGCTCGGGCCGGAACACGAGCGCGGTGGCGAGCGTGTCCCAGAACGAGTAGCCGGGGGCGAGGAAGATCTCCTGGTTCGCGAGGATGATCGCGTGGACGGCCTCGGCCTCCGGACTCGTGCGGTGGGCGGCCAGCGTGTCGGCGAAGAACGAGGTGAACGGAACGCCGTTGGTGGCGTCCAGGGGCACGAGGGTCACGTCCATCCCCTCGATCACTTCCTTGGCGGCCAGCGGGTCGACCCAGACGTTGTACTCGGCCACACCGTTGGGGGTGTTCCCGGGGACGTCGATCGCTCCCGCCATCGCGACGAACTCGGGGACGCGGGAGGCGAGCTCGGGATCGGCCCGAAGCGCCTCGGCGACGTTCGTGAGCGGCCCGAGCGTGATCAGCGTCGCGTCGCCGTCGAGCGTGTCGAGCAGGAGCTGCGTGGCTCCGCGCGGGTCCGCGCCACGTTCCACCTCGGGCAGGTTCAACATGGACAGGTCGTCGACGGCCACCCGCCACTCGTCGGGGAACGCGTTGGAGCCCTGGAGCGGCGTCTCGCGCCCGCACGCGACGGGTGTGTCGTTCGCGCCGCCGAGCGCGAGCAGGCCGAGCGCGTTCTGGACGCCGGGGTCGCAGTGCGCCTCGCCGGTGCCGGTGATCGTCACGGCATCGATCGCGACGTCGTCGCGCTGGAGGAGATAGAGCAGGGCCATGATGTCGTCGAAGGCAAGGTCCGTGTCGAGGACGACGTGGCGCAGGCCCGAGGCTTCCGGTGAGCGCGGTGTCTGCGGCCCCGGATCCGACACGCAGGCCGCTGCGAGCACGGCGAGCACCGTCACAGCGGCCGCGGTCCACCTCATGGGTCGAGGGTAGTGCGGTCGGAACCACAGGCCATCCATGGAGGCACCACTCATCGAAGGGTGCTCGCATCCATGGGTGTCACCCACGCGATACCTTCCACGTTCGATGGGGCGGACGTTGAAAGCCGGGCTACGAAGGATCGCCGAGCCGAGCTCGGGCGGCCGGCCTGCGGAGTCGCTCTCGACCGCCGCCTGGCAGGGGTACTACCTCGCCGCTCACCTTCGCGCCCGCGTGAACGAGGGCCACGTGTTTCCGGGCAAGGCCGAGCCGGCGCCGAGCGATCACGTCCCGACCCCCGAGCTCTTCCGGTCGCACATCACCGAGAACCTCGTTCCCTTCTGGGAGCGGCACTCGGTGGACGAAGAGTTCGGCGGGTTCGTCCACCATCTGGATCGCGAGGGCAGGCCGTTCTCGTGGGACAAGTACTCCGTCAAGCAGGGACGGATGGTGTACGCGTTCTCGGTCGCCTACGACCTGACCCGGGAGCCACGCCACCGCGAGATCGCCGGTCGCGGGATCGACTTCTTGATGGGCAAGATGTGGGATCCCGGTGGCGGTGGGTGGTACCGCAGCACCCGACGCGACGGAGAGCCCCTCGATCGGCAGAAGTTCGTGATCGACCAGGGCTACGCGATCCTCGGTCTCCTCGAGTACCACCGCGTCACGCAGGACGGCGCCGCGCTCGGGTACGCGACGGCAGGGTGCGAGCTCGTTCGACGGCACGCGTGGGATCCGGACCTGCGGGGCTACTTCGGATCGTGCGAACGGGACTGGTCCCCCGACTCCACGTTGAAGGTGATCTCGGCGCAACTCGCGATGCTCGATGCGTTCGCGTACCTGCACCGGGCGACCGGGGAAGCCGAACATCTCGAGCGCCTGTCGGAGTCGGCCGACATCGTCGTCGACCTGATGCGCGACCATCGACGTGGCAACGTCCGGGCGAACTTCAGCCGCGACTGGCGGTACGAGCCGACGCGTTCGCGCGGCGTCGTGTGGATCGGGTACAACCTCAAGACCGCGCGCTTCCTCCTTCGCACCGCCACGTTGACCGGCCGGGACGATCTCTTCCGGGCTGGGGTGGAGATCGTCGAGTTCTGCCTCCGGCACGGCTGGGAACGCCGCAACGGCGGCTTCTTCCAGTTCGTGTATCCGAACGGTCTGCTCGCTTCGTGGAGGAAGCTCTGGTGGGTGCAGTGCGAGGGCATGATCACCCTCATGCTCCTGTACCGGTTGACCGGGGACCCTCGTTACCGCCGGCGGTTCGAACAGGTCAGCCGCTTCGCGTTCGCTCACTTCGTCGATCCGGTCCACGGCGAATGGTTCACCTCATGTGACGGGACCGGCCGTGTCATCGACACGACGAAGGCGTACGCGTGGAAGGCGGGGTTCCATACGGTGCAGGCGAGCTACCTGGTCCACCACCTCCTCGCCGGTACCGCACCAGAGGGCTCTGCGGAGCTCCCAACCCCGGCGAGTGCGAGCACGGTCTCCTAGCCGTCGCGACGCACCGCCTCCGGTCCGTGAAAGCATCGGGGTCCGGTGACCTGGGTCCTGGCGCTCTCGAACCTCGAGGCAGGCCGCATCCAGATGGCGGTCTCGCTCGGGTTCCACATCGTGTTCGCCAGTCTGGGGATCGGGCTGCCCGTGATGCTCCTGTACGCCGAGTACCGGGCGAACCGCGACGGCGATGCGGTGTGGATGGCGCTCGCGAAGCGCTGGGCCAAGGGCTTCGGGATCCTGTTCGCCGTCGGCGCGGTGAGCGGGACCGTGCTGTCGTTCTCCCTCGGCCTGTTCTGGCCCAGACTCATGGGCCGATGGGGGAGCGTGATCGGCCTGCCGTTCGCGCTCGAGGCGTTCGCGTTCTTCATCGAGGCGATCTTCCTCGGCATCTACCTCTACGGCTGGGACCGGCTGTCACCGTGGACGCATTGGTGGTCGGGCGTCCCGGTCGCGATCTCCGGGGCCGCGAGCGCGTGGTTCGTCGTCACGGCGAACGCGTGGATGCACACGCCGGTCGGCTACGTGCTCGAGGGTGACCGGCTGGTCGAGGTCGATCCCATCGGCGCCATGCTGAACCCCTCGACGCCGGTGATGACGACGCACATGCTGCTCGCCGCCTACATGGCGACGGGCCTGTCGGTGGCTTCGATCTACGCGTTCTCGCTCCTCCGCGGCCGGCGCGACACCTACCGATGGCGCGGGCTCGCGGTCGGTCTCGTGCTCGGTCTCGTGCTCGCGCCCATCCAGGTCGTCGTCGGCGACTGGGCCGCCCGCCACGTCGCCGAGCACCAGCCGGTGAAGCTCGCGGCCCTCGAGGGGCAGTGGGAGACGCAGGCGAGGGCGCCTCTGCGCATCGGTGGGATCCCGATCCCGAGCCGCGAGGAGACTGTGTTCGCGATCGAGATCCCCGGCGGGCTCTCCTGGCTCGCGTACGGAGACACGAACGCCGTCGTCGAAGGTCTGGACGAGGTCCCACCGGCCGACCGTCCGAACATCGTGCTCGTGCATCTCTCGTTCCAGGTCATGGTGGCGATCGGTTTCGGACTGCTCGCCCTCGGGATCTGGGCGGGGGTCGCACGATGGCGTCGGAAGCGGCTGCCCGACGGGCGATGGTTCCTGCGGGCGGTCCTGCTCGCCGGGCCGGCGGCGTTCGTCGCGATCGAGGCCGGGTGGATCGTCACCGAGGTCGGACGTCAGCCCTGGATCGTTCAGGACGTGATGCGGACGGCGGACGCCGTCACCACGCGTCCAGGCATCGTGTGGCATCTGGTCGGAACGATCGTCGTGTACATCCTGCTCGGCGTCGCGTCCGCGTGGCTGCTGCTCCGTCTGGCTCGCAAACCGCAAGGAACGGTCGAGCCGTGACCGCCGAGATCTACGTGCTGGGTGTCCTGTGGCTCGGCCTCACGCTCTACCTGCTCCTGGGGGGAGCCGACTTCGGCGGCGGCGTGTGGGATCTGCTGGCGGCCGGTCCCCGGAAGGAGCGGCAGCGCGCGCTCATCTCCGAGGCGATCGCGCCCGTGTGGGAGGCGAACCACGTCTGGTTGATCTTCGTCCTCACCGGGCTCCTCGCCGCGTTCCCGAGCGTGTTCGCGGATCTTTCGGTCGCGTTGTACCTGCCGTTCAGTCTCGTGCTGGTCGGGATCGTGTTCCGCGGAGCCGCCTTCGCGTTCCGGGCACACGGCGACCGGGAGTCCGCCTGGGAGCGAACGTGGACGCCGATCTTCGGGATCGCCTCGCTCGTGTCGCCGTTCCTGCTCGGCGCCTCGGCCGCCTCGATCGCGAGCGGCCGGATCCGGGTTCGCGGCGGAGAGGTCGAAGCGGGTCTCGTCTCGGCGTGGACGTCGCCGTTGTCCTTGTTCGCCGGACTGTTCGCCGTCGCGATCTGCGCGTACCTCGCGGCGACGTATCTGATCGTCGAGGCGCAGGTCCGGGGCGAACCCGAGCTCGCGCGCGACTTCCGCACGCGGGCGATCGGATCCGGCGTCGCGGCCGGGATCCTTGCCGCGGTCGGATTGATAGTCGTCCGCGATCAGGCTCCGATCCTGTGGCAGGGCATGATCGAACGCGGCGTCCCGTTCGTGGCGCTGTCGGCGATCGGGGGGCTCGGCTCGATCGTGGCCATCGCGGCCGGCGCCAGCCGGCTGGCCCGGCTCGCCGCCGCGGTCGCCGTCGGGGCGGTCCTGTGGGCCTGGGGGGCCGCCCAGTGGCCTTATCTGGTGGTCCCGGACGTGACGGCGGAGGCGGCAGCCGCGCCCGAGGCGACCATTCGGGTGGTCGCGATCGGTTTCACGGCGGGCGGAGCCCTGCTCGCGCCCTCCCTCCTTCTCCTGTTCCGCGTGTTCAAGACTTCGGAGCGGGCGGCCGAAACTCGATAGATGGGTCGGAATCCGGCTGCTCCTCCGGCGATCGTTGGGCCGGTCATCCTTTGGGCGTCCCCATGAGCGAGCGCCGCAGGCGCCTCGTGGGGAAGAAGAGCCGCTACGTGCTCTTGGGCGTGGGCGTGCTCCTGTCCGGCCTCCTCGCGATGTCGTTCATGCTGTCCGGGACCGGGATCGAGGACGCTGAGGCGACGGCCGAAACGAGGGCGGAGCAGTTCGCCGAGGCATTCCTGTTCACCGAGCTGACTCCCGACCTCCTTGCCCGGGACATCATGGGCACGCCGTACCGGGACCTCCTGATCTCGGTTCAGGCCGGGATCCTGTCGGATCACCGGGTCGCCCGCCTGCGGATCTGGAAGGCGGGGGGAGACCTCATCTTCTCCACCGCGCAGCGCGACAAAGTCGACGAGTTCTTCGCGCGCGGCAACGCCGAGATCACGCGAGCCTCACAAGGTGAGACTGTGAGCGCCGCGTCGGGGCAAAGGATCCCTCCGGTGGACGGGCTGGAGGGGTCGGACGAGATGCTCTACCAGACGTACGTCCCGCTGGAACTCGACGGGGCGGTCGCTCCGTACGCCGTCGTCCAGATCGACCAGCGCTACGCCTCGATCGAGGACGCCGCGAACCGGATCTGGCGGCTGGTCCAGATGTTCCTGATCCTGGCCCTCGTCGGGTTCGCCGGAGTGTCGGCGATCTCGCTGCGGCAGACCCCCGGAGCCGAGCCGGCGTCGGCCGATGGCCAGCCACGGCGGTCCCGGGAGGAACGCAGGCGGCGCGACGAAGAGGCGCGCGCGCTCTCGGCGGAGCACGCCGAACGGCAGGCGGGGATGGGTCAGCGCATCGCGCAGGCGGGCCCCAGGATCAAGGAGATGGCTCCGGAGAAGGCCCGCGAGATGGGGCCGGAGAAGGTCCCGCAGGGTGTCCGGAAGCGCTTGGAGGAAACCGAGCTGCAGCTCCGCGCGGAGCAGGCCGAGCGGGAGCAGTTCGCGGGCGAGGTTCAGCGCCTCCGCGCGGCGCTCGCCGAGAAGGAGGCCGAGCTCGCGCTGGAGCGCGAGGGTCCCTCCGCCGACTCCAGCGCCGCGAAGCGCATCGCGGAGCTCGAGTCGGCGCTGAAGGATGCCGAGCGCCGAGCGACCGAGGTCCCGGCCGCGGCGAAGCGCGAGAAGACGGCGAAAGCCGACACCGAGCTCCGCAAGGCGCAGCTCGAGATCGAGGATCTGAAGTTGCGGCTCGTGGAGGCGGAGCGATCGACCGAGGGACTCGGCGCCGCCCGGGCGGCAAAGGACGAGTCCCAGAAGGAGCTCGCACAGGCCAAGGCGGCCGCTGAGTCTGCGAACGCCGCCACCGCGCAGGCCGATGCGTCGGTCGAGGCGGCGAAGGAGGACGCCGAGGAAGCCAAAGGGATCGCCGCGCGGGCGAACGCGGCGGCCGAGGAAGCCAAGGCCGTGGCCGCGGAGGCGAGGGCCGAGGCTCGACGGGCCAAGGAGGAGGCCGCCGCCCTGGCCGCCGAGGCCGAAGAGGGCAAGGCGGAGCTCGCCCGGGCCGTGTTCGAGGCCGAGCGCCTGCAGAACGAGCTCGAGCGCAGGGGCACCGACGTCGAGCGCCTCCGCGATCAGCTGGAAGGCGCGATGGCCGAGGCATCCCGGGCCACGGCGGACCGGGGAGCCGCGACCCAGGCGGCGGGTGAAGGTGATGCCCTCGAGGCGGAGACCGTGAAGGCGACCGCAGCCAAGCGCAGCGCGCCGGATCTGGACTCGCTGCTCGCGCGGATCGAACAGATGGAGTCGCAGCGCCGCTCGGACGTGAGTGAGCTCCAGGTCGCGCAGCAATCGCTCGCCAATACGCAGTTCGAGCTCATGGAGGCGACGCGCAAGCTGAAGGCGGCCGAGGAGCGCCTCGCGGGCGAGGGCGGCGACGAGCCGGCTGAAGCCAAGCGTCCGGCACGGCGTTCGCGAACCGAACGCGGTCTCCTTCGCCATCCGGAGCCGTCCCGAGAGACCGAGCCGGTCCGCGATGTGGAGCCGATCGAGGAGGAGATGGCGGTGTCCCGCCCCACCGGGCCCTCGATCGATGCGCCGTCGGATCTACCGTCCGACGAGGAGACGGAGGAGGACCTCGCCGGCCTCTCACTCCGCGAACGGCTCGCTCGCGCCGCCGCCGCGCGGCACCGCACAGGCCCGAGCTAGCGCGCTTCCTCCACACGGCGCGCCATCGCGAACCGCAGCACGTCGACGGCGTATGCGTCGAGCAGCGAGCGTTCGACGATCCCGGCGTCGAGGATCAGGGGAACCGGATAGCCGTATCGCTCGCACAGCTCGAGATGCGGGGTGCACAGCGGGACCATCCGTCCGCTTCGATGCCGGATGACGACCTCGCAGGCGATCGAACGCTCGACGCCGTTCTGCCAGAAGCACAGCTGGCAGATGAGACTGAGCCGCTGCGGGTAGCCGTACTCGGCGCGGAAACCGTGCTCGTGTTCGGCGATCCGCCCCCACATGGCGAGCGTGCCGAGCACCGCGGGGTCGCGGGTCCGCCGCAGCAGGTCCACCTCCGTCGTCGCATGGATCCCGCACGTGCAATCGAGCGCAGGGACGCGGTGATGACGCCGTTTCGCGCACTCGGCGCGCAGGGGCTCGCGGACCGGCCACGGGTGCCCGGCGTCGGCGATCGGCAGGAGACGCACTTCGGCCGCGTCCCGGCTTCCGGCCAGCGTCCACGTCCGGAAGCCGTGGATCGGTTCAGTGAGGCGGGTGCGGGCGCCGGCCCGAACCTGGAGCACGGGTCAGGGCGCCGGTTCGGCGGGGGCGCGTTCGGGCTCGGGGACGAGCTCGGGCTCGGAGATCTCCTCGGGCACGGGCAAGGTAGTCGGTTCCACCTCGATCACGCGTCTGAGCGGTCCGATGTCCACCGCGTGCCTCCTCGCATCCGTGACCTACGCGATGAGCGTACCCCTCGGCCCGCTCGCGCACCAGGGCCGGCAGGGAGCCTCAGCGCCGCACCAGCCGGTAGATCCCGTCGAAGTCGCTGAAGTACAGCTTCCCGTGTGGGCCGACCTCGAACGACAGCGTTCCGTCCGGATGGTCGTACACGACCCCCCGTCCGGTGACGTCGTTGCGCGCCGCGTTCAGGATCATCCGCGTGACCTGTCCGTTGTTCACCGCTCCGTGGAACGCCGCGGC
>Ga0214471_10001971_pt1 | contig 16210 bp, 35 predicted proteins | sample RVTome_5_FD_207665 | JGI IMG/M metagenome (GOLD analysis project Ga0214471, IMG submission 207665) | Soil microbial communities from uranium-contaminated site in the Upper Colorado River Basin, Wyoming, United States - RVT142D155 | ecosystem: Environmental > Terrestrial > Soil > Contaminated >... | reverse complement strand
GGAAACCCGCTATCCGGGGCGAAGCTCTATTTCTATCAGGTCGGCACCACGACCGAAATCACCATCTATCAGGACGCGGACCTGACCACGCCCCACACAAACCCGGTGATTGCCGACAGTGCCGGACGGTTCGCGCCGATCTATGTTGGCGACAGCGCATTCAAGACCCAGTTGGATACGGCGGCTGATGTCGGTGTTCAAACCGTACAGTACGTCATTCCCAGCGAGAACACCAAAGGGACCGACATTTCCGCAGGGGCAACCCTGACCCTGCCTATCCGGGGCAACTATTTTCATGTCACCGGAACGGGACAGACGATAACTGCGATTTCGGAACGAAACGAGGGTCAGCAGGTAACTTTCCAGTTCAACGGTGCCAACACCCTCACCCACAATGCGACGTCTCTGATTCTTCCCGGCGGCGCAAATATCACCACTGTGGCGGGCGATGCCGCGATCATGGTTTCGGAAGGCTCTGGCAACTGGCGCTGCGTGAGTTACCAACTGTCAAGTCTGCCGCCAGAATACCATAGTGGCCTTGCGGTCACGAACAATGCAACCGACACCGAGCATGATCTTGATATTGCCACCGGCGCGATCCACGACGATACGGATACTGTGAACCTTACGCTCACATCTGCATTGACCAAGCGCATCGACGCCTCATGGGCCGTTGGTACTAACCAGGGAATGCTTGACGGGTCCGAGAGTTCCGCCGGAACGCCGGACAACAGCACATGGTATTACATCTACGTAATCAAGCGCTCTGACACTGGCGTGGTCGATATTCTGGCCTCAGAAAGCGCGTCTTCCCCTACCCTTCCGTCCGGTTATGACTACAAGAAATTGATCTTTGCCGTCCTAACGGACGGCTCCGGCAACATCCGCAACTACACGCTTGTAGGCGACGAATGTCATTTTTTTGCGGATATTGCCAGCGTACCAGCAACGACGATTGGCACATCGGAAGCAACATACACGCTGGACGTGCCGCGCCTGTCCGGCGTCATGGCGATATATGCGATGTATGTATTCAAATCAGCAGCATCCCCCATCGTTTACGTCTATCACCCGGACAAGCCAGCACCAACACCTTCGGCGACCGGGGCCGTGGGAACATTGAGATCACCAAGCACGTCTGCCGGGATTGTCGTTGGCGGATTGAGAGTTGCAACCAGCGCATCCGGGCAGGTGCAGGCCATTTCAAGTGCCGACTCCACCGACATCGCCATTACGACGCAGGGTTTTAGGATCATCTTATGACCTCGGCAAGATCGGCTATGCCTATCAGTGACCAGTCTTGGATACCCGCTCCCTAGTCTCTCTGTACCGGGCATTCTGGCCGGTCGGGATTTCGTCCGGCGCGTCCAATATCAGCATCAGTACTTTCATGGACAACCACCCCAGCAGGGCGATTCCGACGATGGCAGGCACAGTGAAAAGCAAAATAGTCATGTGATCCCCCTAAGTTGTTTCAGGGCGCAATTCTCCAACAAAATCTGCCTTGGCGCAAGGCGCTACTAACATTCCGGGCCATCGGCCTGATCTGACCAAACAACCCGTTTTCTTATTCCCGCTCCGGCGGGCTTTTTTGTGTGGAGATTTTGATGACCAAACAACCCGCGGGGCCGCGCTGGCTCGACCGTGCTTTGAAATATCTCGGCACCGCCGAAATAGCAGGGCCGCGTCACAACCCGAAAATCGTGGGAATGCTGGAGCTGCTCAAGGCACCGTTCCGGGATGATGAAACTCCGTGGTGTGGAACGTTTGTCGGCGGGGCGCTGGCCTATGAGGGTATGGAAGTTGTCGCCAATCCGTGGGGTGCGCGGAACTGGCTGAAGTACGGCAAGGAGATCGACAGTCCGGCCTATGGCTCAATCGTTGTTTTCTGGCGCGGCAAGAGGTCTGGCTGGTCGGGGCATGTCGGTTTTGTGGTCGGAGAGGATCGTCTCGGGAACCTCATGGTCCTTGGTGGAAATCAGGGAAACGCTGTCACGATCAAGCCATTCTCCAAGGCGCGTGTTCTGGGATACCGGTGGCCGGGGATTGCGCCGTTCGACACACGGTACGCTCTGCCGGTTCTGAACAGTGACGGCAAACTGTCGAGCAACGAGGCCTGATCATGCGCTCCAATGCTGGTTGGGCAATCCGCCGCCGTATCATCTACATGACGCTGATCTTCTGTGCCGGCGTGGTCGGTAAAGTGGTGATTTTCGGGCCGGACAGCGAGACGCTGGTGACGAGTTCATTTTCTCTGGCTGGCGCCGTGATCGCCTCCTACATCTTTGGAGCCACGTGGGATGACCAGAACGAGCGCAGTTCCGGGCGATCCACGGTTGAGTTCGAATCTTCTTCTCCAACTGCCACTACTACCACCGTTACACCGCCAAGCATTGTGACGACCGCCGCCGTGCCACCAACCGAGGAAGGCTGATGCTGAATCCTTTTGGCAACCTGTGGGCTTTGGGGATCGCTGTCCTGATCGCATTCGGTGCCGGGTCGGTAAGTGGCTATTGGGGGTATGAAACGTTCACCCTGCCGGGCCGTCTGGATGAGCGGGAACGGATTGTTGTCACCCGTGAGGCATGGAAATGCGCTGCCAGCACACAGGAAGCCGCACAGGTCGCCCGAGAGGCAGAGGAAGCCCGTCAGGCGAATGCCTTCGAAGCAGCGCGCCAAGCCTACCGGGACGCCATTTCGGCGCGTGACGCGGCTGCTGTGGCCGAACAGGCCCAGCTTGAACAGGAGATTGCGGATTATGAAGCGCTCATTGCTGAAAGTGGCCGCGATTGTCGTCTTGACGACGCCGATCTTGAGTTCCTGCTCGGCCACCAGCCGGGCTGATGCTGCTGCTCAAAGAGCGGCGGGTGATCTGGGCCGTGCGTCGGCTACGGTCAACCTGGAGCCGCTTCCAGACGATTGCTACCGCGACACGCCGCATATGGTGCTTCGGCTTGAACTTGACGCCCGTGAACGGCTGAAACGGGAAAGGGCGCAACTCGACGTTGCGAACCGATCAAAGCGCGAGTGCGTCCAGTTCTATGAGGATGCGCGCGCGGGACTGAATTAACCGTCCATGAAAGGACACTGAAATGGAAATCCTGATAATCGTCTTGATACAGATCGCCGTTCTGGCGCTGATGGTCTACATCGCGCTCTGGGTGCTTGGAAAGCTTGGCGTCGTCTTGCCGGGGATGGTCGTGCAGATCATATGGGTTATCGTGATCCTGCTTGCGCTTCTCAACCTGTGGCGCGCCTTCGGTAGCCAAATTCCGGGATTCTGAATGACGTGGGCCGAACTTGCGCAGATCATCACGGCACTGGCGGTACTCGGGACCATGCTTGTTGGCGTCTGGAACGCCTGGCGTTTATACCATGTTCAGAAGACGATCAGCGTCGTGACGGACAAGGTTGATGTCGTGCAGTCCCAGACCAACGGCATGATGGCCCATGTGGAGCGATTAGCCAAGGAATCCGGGCATGCGGAAGGTGTCGCTGATGAAAAAGCGGCAGGTCGCGCCCGGAATGAATAGGATAACCAACTGGAGAATTGACAAATGAGCGTTGAAACAGCAGTTCAAAAACTCGCAAATATCTTCGAGGAAGCGGAACAGCATGCCCGCGATACCAAGGAAGATTTCCGCGCCATGCGCAAAATGCTGGAGGAAATCCGGGACGCCGGTGTGATTGGCGGGCTGGAATGCCAGCAACTCGCCGGTGAGGCCGATGCCTTGGCCACACAGTTTGAAGCCAGCGTGTGGGATATGCACCGCCGATGGACGGTGCGCGCGCAAGAGTTGGGTGTTGACCTTCCTCAGCCCCGGAGCGGCGGCAGATGAGTGAGTACCACGCCGCGCTTTTGATAGCGGCAATCATCTCTGGGGGGGCGTCATACAATGTGCCCCGCGCATGGCTCTGGATCGGCTGTCTCGCTGCGAGCTTTATAGTTTCGGTGGCGTATCTCTACAATGCCCCGCAGGGTTATACCGGCGGCAGCCTGTGGGCATGGTGGCCACCTTCAAGCGTTATTGCCGGACTGTGCGACGTGGCCGTATGCCTTGCGCTGAGAGCCTGGGGCGTCCGCCTCTGGGAAAGCCTGCTGTTCACACTCATGCTTTTTTCTGTCGCGGTGAATATTGCCTATTCCGCGAGCATTTTGCTGAATTGGCCACCGATCCCGCCGCAAGAGGCGTACGCGATCATCCTCGAAGCCATAAATTATATTGCCCTGATCATAATCGGCGGCACTGGAATACTCAAATCTATCGGGTCTATAGATGCTCACAGTGATTTCTTCCGTCGCATTGTGCATAGCATTCGTGTGGCTAGCGACACGTTCCAGAAAAAAGCGCCCCCGTCCCAAATCATCAGACTTTGGTGATTAGGGGTGGACCCGCTCGACCTGTGGCGGCTGGCTGGCGCGTGCGGGGGCGCCATGGTGGCGATAGCTGTTGTCAAGCCTATCGGCCGCAGTGAGTTCCTTACCCGCCTCAGCGTGTCCATGGCGAGCGGGTTTATTGCGGAACCTGGATTGCGTCACTGGTGGGGCTGGCCTGAATTTCCGCGGCTGATCCTTCTCGCCTCATTTGCCTGTGCGCTGGTGGCGTGGTTTGCCATCGGAGCCGCCGTCCGCATTCTAAAAGGAATGGACAGGCTTCCTAAGTGACGTAGACCCCGCCGCGCGATACAAGAACTGAACGGGCAGCATCTTCCATGCTTGGACACGCCAAACGTAAGGATTCTTCCCATAAATAGCCATTTATGCGGTACTCGAAGATCACAAACCGTCCCTCTTGGCGCACACGCCGCTCAGTGAACGTAACGCCATCAAGCCATTGGATTTCGTCCATCATTCCTCCAGAGCCTTGTTGATCATGGCGGTGAAAATAGGTTTGGCAGGGTCTTCATCAAACCCGTCTCCCGGTTCCGGGCTGTAGCAGTCGTACATAGCCTTCATCCCGGCATCCTCCATTGCCTCACTCGGCTCCCGCATGGCCTCGATGGCGGCCTTGGCTAAGGCAACGAGGTCTATTTCGCCATCAACGCCAAAGCAGGTTGACGGGTCAGATGCGCCCATCCATGCGGCCAGATATTTGTGACGTTTTCCGTTTAGGAGTTCGTTGCGCAATGCCTCGGCCACCGCTTCCACCTTCTCGCTACTCTGTGTCATTGGGTGTTCCTTTGGGGGAGGGGCGAATCTGTCCAGCGCTCAAAGCGCCGATAGCGTCTAGGTATTCCATGGGAAGCGATGCCCAGTCAAAATCGTCACGAAACTTGCCGCAATAAAAATCATGCCTTGTAAAAGGGAAGCCCGGCTCAACAATAAATGTTGAGAACGTTATTCCTAATGACCGCAAAACGTCCGATCCAGACATAACGCCTGCTGCGGCGCATTTGCCATTGTATCCGCCTTCGGATGACCAGTGGTCGCAACCAGCGCAGCATGGACCATGCGACCAATAATACCGGTCCATCAGTTCTTGGTGCCATCGTTCGAACGCTGATCGCTCCATGGCACGTTGAGCGTCGATTGACCTTTGGCGGCGGCGCTCAAGTTCTTCGTCGCTGAATTGAGACCACTCCATCACGTCTCCTTATCAGTGGTGGGGCGTTCGCGAAGCGCTTCCATCATCTCTATCCTTTCTCTGGTGGTGGGGGTAGCGGCACGGCCCATCATTTACACCTACAATTTGATCATCCAAATGATAGGCGTGAAATGGCGCGAAATCCAAAAAATACGGACTTCTCTTAGGTTCAATGAACCTGAAAGGACCGAACCAAACGTGAATACTTGAGCGAAACCCTGGAACTAAACTAGCTCTTTGCGCCGGATCGCGCCAGTTGCGCCATGAAGCGCATTGCTCATAACGGTCTGGTCGCTGGTTCAAATCCAGCCAGGCCCACCATTGTTTCAATAGATTAGAGTTCATTTACGGTTTTCTCTCTGGTTCATTGGACCTATCCCGAGACTTTTCTGATTGATCCGAAGTCCAGAATCTCGGCTTCCTGCCGCAAATGTTCGGGGCTGAATCTCGCATAGGTTCTCTCGGTGACGGCAGTTGACGTATGCCCAAGGAACTGCGCAATCCGGCTCATCGGAATGCCACCTACGGCAAGGTGCACGGCAGAGGTATGCCTGAGAACGTGGGGCGAAACCCCCTCCAGCCCGGCATCCTTCACCGCCCTGTAAAACCCGGTCTTGATCGATTTGACCGGACCCCCCGCCCATTCGATCACATAATCGCTCAACGCAATGTCTCGCGCCTGAGAAAGCGCGGCCCGTAGCCCTGCATTCATGGGCACCACGGCGCGACCCTTGCGCGGCCCCACCGCGTCAATGCGAAGATCGATCACCCCCGTCTCGAAATTCACCCTGTCCCACGTCAGGTCCAGAACTGCGCCAACCCGCGCTGCCGTGGCCAGCATCAACCGGATCGCCAGCTTGATATGCGGCGCGCACTCGACGGCGTAAAGCCTGTCGATTTCCGCCAGGGTCAGCCACTGGCCCTTCGGAGCAGGTTTTGACGGGCGCTCGATGCGGGGCGCGTGTGGAATAATCATCGGCGCTGCCCACCGCAATACGGTTCTGAGATGGCCAAGCTCCGTCCAGATCGTGCCATCCTTCTTGCCCGCGCGCCGACGGTCGCCGGTGTAAGCCCGGCACGTAGCGATATCGACCTGATCGGGCTTCAGGTGGCCGAAGTGCGGGCCAACGGCCTTCCACTCATATTCCATCACCTTTGCCACTCTGCGGCCTTCCTTTTCGTCCCTGTACGCATCCCAAAGCTGTTTGATCGTGACATCGGATGCAGGGATCGTTTCGGCGCGAACGCGATCTATCGCTTGTCGCCTGGCGTCCGCTGCGCCGGGACCATCAAGACGATACCGCTTCCGCTTTCCCCCCTCATCCCGCCATGTGACGACCCATTTCCCCTTGAGCCTTCCGAGTCGGTATTCTGCTGGCATTGCTCATATTCCTCCAGTGCGTCCGGCGGTATTCTAATCAGGCGTTTGCCGACGCGGAAAGCGCGCAGTTGGCCGCTGTTGATAAGGTTCCGGACGGTGTTATCCGAACACCCCCAAAACCGGGCAGCTTCCGAGACTGTAAGCGCCCTCTGGACCATCAGCCTGCCTTCTCGCTGTCATCAGCCGCTGTAACCGTAATGGCCACATAGCACCCTGCGGCTTTTGCAAGGCGCGGGCCTTGAGCAAGCCACTCTGCGAATAGTTCTGCGGGTGTTGGGCTCTGTTCCGTCTCGCCGCGCAGCTCCAACATGGCTTGCATGCGCGGATCGCGCAGGGGGTTGAAGTCAGTCATCTTCGGGTTCCCAGCCGCCTTTGCCGCCACAGACGTTGCAGACAGGCGGGTCGGGCTCCAGGCAACAGCAGCAATCATCCCCGCAGGTGCACTCCCCTTCGATGAAGCCGTCCCCGCCACAGTTCCAGCAATCGATCCATTCACCAATCAAGCCGTCCTGTTCAAGTTCTTCGTTTGGGCGGTCAGCCATCTCACTCACCCACGTCTTGAGCGAGGGCTTCGCGGGCGCGGTCGATGCACGAGTCGTAACCGCCCTCGAAGTCAGCGTGCTCCACCTCATATTCCGTGTCCAACTCAGAGGTCTTTTTCTGTTTCGCAATCTCCTCTAGCGCTTCCCGCAGAGCCTTGTTCTCGGCTTCGAGGGCAGCAACGTGGGAAGCCACAGCCTCGGCAACCACGCTGCAAAACACACTGTTTTCGGGGCCCTCAATGAGATCGCTCTCTAGGCTGGGAAGTGGTACGTGCTCGTTGATGCTGTCCCGCATGGCGCACAAAGCCTCAAAGGTACTGCGGCTCGCATTGCGCCAACCCTGTATGCGCACATCCTTCTCCGCAATCACGCGGACGGCGTCAGAGTGCCGGACCCATTCGCCTTTCGAGTTCCGCTTCAATCCCCAACTGCTATAAGTACTCGTGTACCGCGCCAACGTCTGTGCGGGGGCTGGCGAAGGGGATTCACTCCCATCCGTTGAACTCAAATCCGCTTGAGTGTCGTCTGAGGCTTTGTCTTCGGTCATTGTTCCTGTCTCTCTGTCTTGCGTGAAACCACTGTGCCGTCCATTCGGCGCGATTTTGATTTGTCGAAGCCCCTGTTCACAATGGCCGCGCGCTGCCCCTTGGGCTTGCGCTGGACGGGCTTTGCGGCCTTGGGCGTATCGAGGGGGACGATGATCACCTGCATGATCGTCAGGCGACGTATGGTGCGTTGCAGGGCGCGCAATAGCAGAGGGTAAAGCTCGCCATCGGATAGGCCGTGCGTATGCTCGTCAACTGCCCGGTGGCAGTCGGAACAAAGATGCAGCCCGGACGTGTCGTCGGCTTTGATGCCCCTGCCGAACGTCTCGTCTCGCAGGTGAGCCAGCACTACGGTTTCGGGATTAAAGTTGCAGATTCCAGGCAGGCCCAGAACACAACGTTGGCCACGCGCTGCCTTGCGCAAGGCATTGGACCGGAGCGGGTGCCTTTTGGTATCCGGGTGAGCGCCCACCCATTCTGGAACGGATCGGGGCACTATGCTGCGCTCCTTTCCGGGTCATAGGCGTACTTGTCCGGCGGGATGGTCAATGCGATCCCCGCCTCGGCATGGCGCTTGAAAACCAAGTTCATGTATTCCATCATCTGGGGCACCTTCATCAGCCGTGTGACGGGCATGTCCGTGTCGCGGATGAGTGCGAGCTTGTCGGCGTAATCGAGCGGGCGGACGAGCCGGTCATAGGTGGCGCGGAACTTCTCGGACGTTTCGCGAAGGATCGGAACACCGATCTCCAGCTTGCAGCGGGCGCGTACCTCGTCGCAATCCTCGCCGGACTGATCCGAGATTTCCCGGTACCATTTATGGGAAAGACGATTCTGCTCAGCAGACCTGTCGCGCCCATCGGTAATATCTACCGTGAACGGGCGCTTCATGCGATCCAGATAGATTTGAAGTAGCTTGAGTTCATCCTCGTTTTTGACTGAGCGCGTCGTCATTTCCCGGCCCCCTGCCAAGTGATATGCCGACGGACAAAGTCGATGCACGAAGTCGATACGTTGTAGCGCTTAGCCAAGACGGCGAGCGATGTGTTCGGCGGGGCAGACCTAATGTCTGCGACGTTACCGAGGGTCAGCTTAGCGAGCCCGTGGCGTTCGCCAGTGTTGCTGGTGCCGTGATGAACTCTGTCCATCAGGTTTTCGGAATGCGTTGCCCACCGCAGGTGCTTAGGACTGCAGCATCCTTCGTGGCCCTTACCGCATGAGTGCGCCGCTTCATGACTAGGCGTTGGCGCCGAGCCGTGAGCATGCTCGCAGACAACGCGGCTGACGAGCCGCATCCTATCTTCGATGTTAATGGTCCCGTACCCGGCGCCGTTGTCGCTGAACGGCCATTTCAGGCACGAGTCTCCCGTATATCTGAGCACCACGTCACGGAGGAATTTGGCGGGGGCGCCGTTGGGCGTTCCGCCTGCCAACGGATCTCCATGCCTGCGCCAACGCGACCAATGAGCGGAACACCAGCCTCGAGCGAAGACTTTCTTGCTGCACCCTTCAATGTCGCAGGTAGCGAGCAAAGCAAGGTCGTCTGTGTTCTTCACTGCCCTAACGACCATCGTCTATCCTTTCCGGGATGTGCGGCGCTTAGTTAGGCTGACCCGCTCTCCCTGGTGGTTATTGGCTCAGGTAATCATCGGCGGAGTAGCCGCGCTCATCCAGCGGGAGTTCGAAGGTCGGCGCTCCGTAGAGCCGGGAAAGTTCAGCAACAATCCCGTCAAGTTCCGCCAGAAATTCGATGATGTGCTTTTCGAGGTAGGCAATCATTTCCTCGTCGCGCTCAATGCGGTGAATCCAAAGCGACATGCTTTCCGGCATACGTGGATCAAAGCTCACGAAGTCGCACCACGCTCTTCCCGTAGAGGCCATCTGCCACATCATTTGCGTGACGTACTTTTCTGCGATCTTGCCGGAGCGCAGCGTTTCGATGTGCGTTGCGGTATTCGGGCACTTGATCTCGACAAGTCCATCATCGCCAATAATTCCGTCTGGGGACGCCCCCGACATTTCGATAGTCGGGTGAGGCGCGAAGGCGATCTGCTCAACCGTCGCGTCAGTACGAAACTCATAGGCAAGCCTCGCCTGTGGCTCGGTATCTGTCCCCCATTGCATGGCGGCATTCGAGAAGCCTTCAGCAGCCGTCCCGGTCAGACGCTCGGCCACAAGCTGAGCCATGTAGTTCGCGCGGGACGCGCCCCAGCCGGTCTTGGTCTTGGCGATCACATCAGCCGCGCGGGAGGCGGTTACGCGCCCAAGCCTAAGCTCTTTCCAAGCTTCACTGCCCTGTTCAATATCTAGGTTCGACATGACAATCCTCTCTTGGCGGGGTGAATGTTCCGCGCCTCTTATCCATTTGCCCATTCACCCACCTCCAAACGGTGTAATCACTGACTTGGAAATGAACGGCTGCTTCTGAGTGGCTTTCAAAGGTCTTGCCTTTGATGTGCCAACGAAATGCCCCGCGCCTGTTGCGGGCCTGCACGCGAGGCGTTGCCCAGCGCACGTTGCCGGGCTCGTATCCTTTTGAGCCGTCGATACGATCTAGGCTTGTGCCGGGTGGGCGGCTCCCGATGTGCGCGAAGAAATTTTCGAATGAGTTGACCCACTCGTCGCAAACGGTGACGCCGCGACCTCCCCATCTAGGGTAGTCTTTGTTTCCGGAATCTAGGCACCTGGCCTTCATGGATTGCCAAGAGCTATACTCCGGGCTGTAGCGCATTCCGTGCTTGCGTGGCGAGTTCTCACCCACAAGGCAACCGCATGAGCGAGTGTAGCCGTGGCGGACCCTTGACATGGCAACTCTGGTCTCGTTGCCACAATCACATTTCCATAGGCCGACAACATGCTTGTCCGCCGTCCTCTCGGGAAGAACCTCGACCAAAGACAGCTTCCCGTACCGCTCACTCATTGCTTTGCCCTCTTGGCGCGTAGGCTTTCCATCGCGCGATTGAAATCCGAGACAGGAAGGCTGGGCAGCGCTTCAATTCGGAAATACTGACAAAACTTCTCAAGGTCGGCGCCGACTTCATCCGCAAGCGCTCGCAGGCTCTCCAACTGCTCATCGTTGATAGTTTCGCCCCGCCCGTCATTGTCGTCAGACGTGGCCAGACCAACCGACAGGAGCTTCGTGTAACGCTGCAAATATGTCAGGGTGGATCCAATAGCCTGAATGCCGTTCTTGTTGCCGGACGTGTCCGCTTTGGCAGTCAGGGGTGTTTCCTCGAAATGGCCCAGCTTGTGGGACAGGATGCACGTCACCGTAATGTCGGTGCCTTCCTGCCCCGCACGGTGCCTGGTAGACAGACCGTATTTGCTCAGGATAGGATCGACTTGACGGTCAATCGTTCCAAGGTCGGCATATTTGCTGTTATGGCCGTCCTTGGTTTTGACGATAGGTTCGAGTTCTGCCTTGGCATAGGACACCGCCTCATCGAAAGCGCGCCGCGCTTCGTCGGCCGCCAGTTCCTTGGCCATATCCTTGAGTTCGCGGATGACCTCGATAGGCTGATTTGCCGCGATAGACTGACGGATCATGTCCATGACAGGATTATGCGGTACCGGGTGGTTTTCTACCGCAATATCCTGTGGCTTATTCTCTGATAAGGCGTTCATTGGTCGCTCCTGTTTGTTGAGAAGGTCCACCATCAAAGCATCCCCCCAATCATTCCCAGAATCTCAGCAGCCATCAAAGACGCCGCCATGAGGGCGATAAAGGCGAATGCGCCGGCAAGGTCGCGGAGCAGGTTCACGGCGTTCATTGTTCATTCCTTCCTACTGGCCGCTCGCGCAGGCCGGTTTCCGTTCTGGTGAGAATGTAGGGGCGGCGCTCCCACTTGCCGTTGACCATGACGGGCTTCATGACCAGCAGTCCGCCCTCGACATGCAGCCGGGCGCGGTCGTCCTCTGATAAGGTTAGGGTCATTGGGGATGGTCCCCGACCTTGGCGGGGCTTTGAAGACCCTGCCACTCGGCAATCCATTCCAACGCCTGTTTGGCCGCGAACCCGCCGCCAGTGTCGTCAGTCGGCTTGTCGCCCTTGCGGATCATCAAAAACCACTGTTCGGCGGGTCGGCTGCTGTCTCCTTTGAGGCCGGATTGATCGAATGGCACACCGCGCACATTGGCGATGGTTCCGACAAGGCAGGCGCACTCACCGTTGTAGGTGGACCCGTCCACGCGGCCCTCTTCCAGAGCCTTGACCAATCCGCCGACCTCGGCGGGGTTCTGGGTCAGGATCATCCAGAGGTCGGCTTTGAAGGACTGCAGGTTGGCACCGCGCAGGTCGGCACCGCTCAGGTCGGCACCGCTCAGGTTGGCACCGCGCAGGTCGGCACCGCTCAGGTCGGCACCGCTCAGGTCGGCACCGCGCAGGTCGGCACCGCGCAGGTTGGCATCGCTCAGGTTGGCACCGCTCAGGTTGGCATCGCTCAGGTTGGCACCGCTCAGGTCGGCACCGCTCAGGTAGGCACCGCTCAGGTTGGCATCGCTCAGGTTGGCACCGCTCAGGTTGGCATCGCTCAGGTTGGCACCGCGCAGGTCGGCATCGCTCTTGATCGCCCACCTCACCGCCAGCCCTATTTTGACGCGGAGCGATGTGTCTTCGTCGCATTCGATTTCTGCGGTGAACTGGACGTTCCCGGTAAAACGGTTTTTGATTTCAAACTGCGTAATCATTTGGGCGGTTCCACTTCATCCGTCTCAACGGTTTTCAGAATTGCGTCGGTCACGGCAGCGAGGACTTGGCGGTTTGCCAGCTCCAGTGCAGCGAGTTCCTTGAGGGTCATGACTGGCCCCCGTCCTGCGCAGCTATGGCGCGGGCTTCTGCGTCTTTTGCCTTCTTGAGTTTCGACATGAGCGATTGCGGAACGCCGTCACCTTGTTCCCATATGGCGACGATTTCAGCGGTAAGCTTGTCGCTCTCTCGCGCCAAATCCTTGCGCCACTTCCGACCTTGACCGCGCTCCCAATTAGCTTTGTGGGCGCGCATTTCTTCAGCAGCAATTTCTGTGCCGTAGAAGTCAAATTCCCCGTAACCTGAAACCCAAATTTTCCAGTCTGTAGGTGCATTTAAATCTTCCCTGACGCTCATGACTGCACCTCAAGGGCGACTATTCCGACGCCGTTGAACAGTGAACGGGCATCAAAATACTCCCAAGGTGCGTGGTCCAGCATCGCCTCGCGTATCTGATCGCGCCGATGGATTTTTGTGACAACCGGCAGGCTGCCCATGACCAAGTTGCAGGGCTGGCAAGCGAGGGCGCAGTTGTCGTCATGGTTGTTGCCGTGACCCGCAATGGAGTGGAAATGCTCAATCGTTGGCGGGTCGTCAAAAAACTGACCGCAATAGCAGCACGTCGCGCCGTCGCGGTCTAAAAGCCTGGATTTTTGTTTTCTTTTTACCGCGCCAAGGAGGCGTTCTGTTTTCTCAGTTGGCGCGAGACCAGCTTCCCGGACAAAGACAGGATAGTCAGATTTCACGCGCTCGCTGAACGTGTGGAGACCTTTTTTGTTCTGCCATATAATGCCGACATGGTTCTCTGAAGTCTGATAGCGCAAAATCTCCCATTCATTTGTCGGGGACAGTATCTCTCCGCCCTTGGCCTGTACCCATTCGGTGAACGCTCCGAGTGCGAGGGTCATGACTGCACCTCATCGCGGGCGGTATCAGCGCGGGTGGCGGGTTCCTCGGCGCGACGCTCTGCTTCGGCTTCTGCGCGCTCATCGGCAAAGAGGAAGTCGAACCATGCTTCGGTTACGTCCCAGACCTGACCTGAGACCAAATAAACTTCATGGATTTTGATGTCTGGCTCGCGGAAGGGACGGCCCGCATATTCCCGGACATATTCCTCGACGCGGTGACGCATGAGAGGGTATTGCTCCTGAGCCGGGTCCGCGTCAGGCCCGCTGATTATCCATGCCTTGGTGGTCATGAGGATGCTCCTGTGGGGGCGGTTGGGGTCAGGGGGGCTGATGTCGGCCAGCGGCGTTGCGCTTCCTGAAAGATCGGATGCGTCCACTCGTCATCTTCGCTGGCAGCGTCCAATGCGTTGAGCATGTCACCCAATTGATCCATGAAAGAGGCGGTGCGAGGCCCGACGATTTCGGCAATATCGAGCATGGGTTTTGACGTGCGGTCGTCGCGGTACATGACCTCGTAGTCGGAATGAATTTTGGCCAACGCCGTCGCGAGATGGGCAACCACCTTGCACTGAGCGGCGATTTGCTGGAGCAGTTCGCGGTCTTGTTCTTCGGTGGCCTCTGGTTTGCTCATCTTCAGCTCTCCCTGAGGGGATGCCCCTCGTTGTGTTGCGTTAACTTCTCTGTGCTGCCCGGCGGCTAAACCGGGCAGGGCGGAGAGGTCAGGCGATGGGCTGGCGCTTGATGATCTCGACGGCTGCGTCGAGCGTTGAGTGGACATTGTTCTCGTCGGACACGGCGGCGAACGCATCCCAGCCGCCCTCGCGAAAGCTTTGGATGATGAACAGGCGGGGCGCAAAATCGTCGTGATGGACGGCGATGCACTCCATGCCTTCGATCATCGTGTCTTTCGGGCCGGGCTGCTGCCACATGCAGCGGACGCCGTAGCCGCGCTCGCGAAGGCCCTCCTCGAATGCTTGATCAAATCTGCTCATCTTCATCCCCATTGTTGCGGCGCTTGGCCGTGTTCGATGGGGGTAACATATACACGCTACGTGTAGTGTCAAGCGGGAAATACACGCTTTGTGTAAAATGTCACAAATGAGTGAACAGGTTTGGTGAGAAACGCTGATAGACAAATGGCCTCGGGACGCCTCTACTCTGACGGGTGGGGCGTGAACGATGGAGGGGTCTATGTCTCAGGGATCGGATAGTGAACTGGAGCGGCTGGCGTGTCAGGTTGTGGCGCAATTGCCGTCTGACTACCGCGCGGCTGTGCGCGTGCTGGATATTTCAAAGAATATTTTAAATGGATTGCTGGCGAGCCGGAATGCGGTCAAGCCCCCGAAGATTCGCCTCGTGGAAGATCATCACTAAGTTTGCCGTGAAGTGCGAGCGGTAGCCCGGCTACGTTACCCTGATATATCCAATCCAGGGTAACGCCGGTCCGCTGGCAGATACGAAGCGCCACGTCGATATCGGGTCGCCGGAATCCCTTCTCGTAATTCGAGAGGGCTTGCGGGCTCACGTCTATACGGGCAGCGAACGCGGCCTGAGAGACCTTGCCCAGTACGTGCCGAAGCAGAACAAGCCGCGCGCCGATTTCCTTGAGGGATGTTGAGTAGGCAGTCATGCCGCAATGGTGCATGGCCAGCTCAAAAAAAACATCAACACAAAGGGTCTTGTCATATCTACACGCTGCGTGTATATCTGAGATATGAAAGAGAAACCCGACACTCCCGATACTCCTGTTCGCCGCGTCATTGACGCCCTTGGCGGCACCGGGCCCGCAGCAGAATTCTTTGGCGAGAACATAAACACGGTCTGCAATTGGGTGTTCCGGGAAAAGCTCCCGGTGAACAAATACCTGCAACAGAAGTCCGCGCTTGAGGCGCGAGGCATCGACGCCCCCGACAGCCTTTGGTTCGTAGAAAAGGCGAGTGCGGACGCATGAACTATCCCCAACCCATATCTAATTGGCGGCGCTTCCACTCCCCGGAGACCGTCAATAACCGCGCTCTCAGGAGTTGCGGCGGCGGGTGGGGAGCGCTCCTGGGTCACTTTGCTGCGCTCTCCACCCGGTTCAAATCTCTTCGCCCGTCCTCTCTCAAGCCCGACCGGGAGCGGGCGAAATCGCATGAACCGATGCGCGAAATCGTCAAACCTGTGCGGGCTGAAAGCATTGAGACAGGCAATTGGTTCTCTCTCCCGGTTTCAATTCTTCTAGGACGCCCTGCGGTGCAAATGCTGCGCTGGTTCGGCGCAAATGGTGCGCGGCATGACTGATCTATCAGCGTGCGAATATGCGCGCCGTCTGGTGGCCTCTGAAAGCCGGGGCTATGGCGACGTGACCGGGGCACTGCACCGGCTTGAGCGCCGCACTGGCATATCGCGGCACATTCTGAAACGGCTCCGCGCCGATCAGGTCAAAAACCCACACCCCACCGTCATGCAGCGGCTGCGGACCGCTTACCTCGCCTTGTGTGAGTACCAGGTTGAGAAACTTCA
>Ga0214471_10001970_pt1 | contig 16213 bp, 15 predicted proteins | sample RVTome_5_FD_207665 | JGI IMG/M metagenome (GOLD analysis project Ga0214471, IMG submission 207665) | Soil microbial communities from uranium-contaminated site in the Upper Colorado River Basin, Wyoming, United States - RVT142D155 | ecosystem: Environmental > Terrestrial > Soil > Contaminated >... | reverse complement strand
CCTCCAGCCAGCGATCGCGCCCGCGGGCCGGCCCCAGCCGCAGCAGTGCTGTATCGGGCACCGAGCCGTCCGCGCTGGCGGCCGCCTGCAGGCTCGCGGCGATCTCCGGCGGGAGCTCTCCGCCGGGCTCCACGGTCCAGCGCCGCTCGATGCGCGATTCGAGCCCGGGCGGCAGCATCGCCGCCAGGGTCGTCCCGACCGGCGCGCGGTAGTAGACGGCGATCTCGACGGCCAGCGCCAGGAGGTCGTCGGTCAGCATCGGTCCGGAAACGACCGCCTCGACGTCGCGCAGCTCAGCGCCACTGGGGGCCGCGCCACCCGCGGGATCGGGCATCAGGTAGCCGAGCGCCAGCCGTCGTCCGTAGGGCACCAGCAGCAGCGAGCCCGGCGCCGGATCGCCGAGCTCCGGCGGGAGCCGATAGCTGAAGGTGCGCTCGGGACGGTCTGCGAGCGCGTCGACGGCGACCCGGACGACCCGGCCCGGGACGCTCACCGGGACCCCTCTAGACCCGAACCTGCCGGGGCGGGTCGCGCCGCGCCTCGGCCTGAACGATCTCCCAGATCCGGTCGACGGCCGCGTCGGGGTGGCCCGTCTCGTTGACGATCACGTAGTCGTACTCGTCCGCCTCTGCCATCCAGCGCTCGGCATCGCCGCGGCGTCGGGCCAGGCTCGCCTCGTCCTCCGTGCCCCGGCGAGCGAGGCGCGCGGTGAGATCATCGATGGAGGGCGGCATCACGAAGATGAGGAGCGCGTCCGGCACCTGGCGACGCACCGAGCGGGCGCCCTGCGGATCGATGGTCAGGATCGCGTCCCGACCGGCGGCCAGGATGCCGCGCACCTGCTCGATCGGCGTCCCGTACCAGTTGCCATGGACCTTGGCGTGCTCCAGCAATCCGCCCCCATCGCGCAGCCGCTCGAACTCGTCCACCGTCAGGAAGTGGTAATGGACCTTGTCGACCTCGTCCTCGCGCTGCGGGCGGGTCGTGGCGGTCACGATCGGTACGACCTGCGGCCGGCGCTGCGCCAGCTCGGAGACGACGGTGCTCTTTCCCACGCCGGACGGTCCCGAGACCACGACCAGCATCGGGTTCGGGAAGGCCATCCGCTTCTCCGGCTCAGGCTGCGTCGCCGGCTCAGGCTGCGTCGCCGGCTCCGTCCTCCGCCGGGTCACCCGCCAGCCTCCATCAGCGCCGCACCGACTCCGGTGGGCAGCCGGTCAGTGGCGATCCCCACCGCCGCCAGCGCCGTCGCCAGGTCGGGTGGCAGCTCGCTCCACGCCCCGAGGCGCCGCCCATCCAGCGGCCGGTCGAGCGTGAGTCGCGTGGCATGCAGGAACTGGCGCGCCAGCCCGCCGGGTCCCGTCCCGCCGCGGTACCGCAGGTCACCGGCGATCGGCAGCCCCAGGTAGGCCAGGTGCGCGCGGAGCTGGTGCGTGCGCCCTGTCCGCGGCTGCAGCGCGAGCAGCGTGTATCCGGCGCCCGAGCCGAGCGCCTCGTACTCGGTCACCGCCTCGCGGCCGCCGGCCACGACCGCCATCCGCTGCCGGTCGCGCGGGTCACGGCCGACCGGCGCCTCGATGCGGCCGCGCGCGGCCGGCGCCGCACCGCGGACCAGCGCGACGTACTCCTTGTCGATCGTGCGGTCGCCGAACTGGCGCATCAGGCTCGCCTGGGCGGCATCGGTCTTGGCCACCACCAGCAGGCCCGACGTCTCCTTGTCGAGCCGATGGACGATCCCTGGACGACCGACCCCGGCGATCGAGCCGAGCGGCTCGCCACGGTCCCGCGAGCGGCCCAGCAGGGCGTGCACCAGCGTCCCGCTGGCATGGCCGGCGCTGGGGTGTACCACCAGCCCGGCCGGCTTGTCGACGATCAGCATGGTCTCGTCTTCGTAGGCGACGTCGAGCGGGATCGCTTCGGGCTCCAGGTCCGGGTCGGGAGGCGCGCTGAGGCGGATGCTGAGCAGCTCGCCGCCGCGCAGCCGGTCACTGGCACGCGCCCGCCTGCCTGCGACCAGGGCCCGCCCATCGGCGATCAGTCGTTGGGCATGGGCCCGGCTGATACCCGCCACCGCGCTGACCGCCAGGTCGAAGCGGCCAGCGGTGGCGATCCCCTCGACCGTTCGTGACTCCGTCACCGATCCCCCGCTCACGCCCGCGCCTCGCCGCGCTGCGGGTCGACCAGCGTCAGGTAACCCACCAGGGTCAGTATCCCGACCACGATCGATGCGTCGGCTACGTTGAAGGTGGGCCAGCGCAGGTCGCCGATCCCCACCGACACGAAGTCGGTGACATAGCCCAGCCGCAGCCGATCGACGAGGTTACCGAGCGTCCCGCCCAGGACCATGCCGAGCACCAGATGGAGCCATGGACTGCGGCCCGCCAGCGCGCGGTGGAAGTACGCGATCATGCCCAAGGCGGCGATCGTGACCACGTAGAAGAGGATCGAAGCGTCCTGGAAGAGGCTGAACGCAGCTCCCCGGTTCTGCACGTGCCACAGCACCACGAGGTCGCCCACCACCTGCGCACGCTCGCCCACGTCGAGCGCGGCAGCAACCAGCGCCTTGGTCAGCTGATCCGCGGCCAGGACCGCGAGCGCGGTCAGCCCCAGGGCCAGCAACTCGGCGGAGCCCCGGGTCCGCGGCGCGTCGCTGCTCATGAGCCGATGGTACGCGAACGGCATCCCTCAGGCGCGTCGCACCGCCAGGCGGAGATGCCCCCCGTCCAGCTCCATCTCCTCGGATCGGTCGGGCTCGGGCAGGCTGGCATCGGCCCCGAGCTCGAGCTCCACCGCCAGCGTCTCTGTCGCCAGCCAGTCGCGGTGCGGCGCCAGGCGGGCGATGAGGCCGGCATCGCCGCTGACGGCGGCCGCGATCCGGTCGCTGATCTCGTAGCCGGCGGCCTTGCGCAGGTTCTGGAGCCGATGCGCCACCTCCCGCGCCAGCCCCTCAGCCTCGAGCTCGGGCGTCAGCTGGGTGTCGAGCGCAACCAGCAGGTCGCCCTCCTCCGCCACCTCATGGCCGGGACGCGCACGCGCGGTGAGCTGGAACTCGTCCGGCTCCAGCACCACCCCACCAACGTCGACGCGCCCGTCGTCGAGCAGCCGCCAGTCGCCGGAGCGTGCGCCGGCCATCACCGGCCCCACCACAGCCCCGCGGCGCGGGCCGATCACCGGCAGCAGCGGGTAGAGGCTGCGCTCCACCATCTCCGACTCATCGGAGATCACCTCCAGCGACTTGGCGTTCAGCTCGTCGGTGATCTGCGCTGTCAGCTCGCCGACGGTGGCCGGGTCGCCGCCCAGCGCCGCACCGGCGGGCAGCTTGACCCGCACCGCAGGCAGCGGCTGACGGGTCCGGATCGCCGACGCCGCCCGGGCCGTGCGGCCGAGTCCGACGACCTGGCGCACCAGATCCACGGCCGCCTCGAGCGCCGGGTCCCGCAGGCCTTCACGCGGATGAGGGAACGTGGCGAGGTGGACGGAGTCGGGCGCCTCCGGCTGGACGCCGGTAACCAGGTTCTGCCACATCGCGTCGGCAAGGTGCGGGACGAAGGGAGCCAGCAGCCGGGCCAGGTCGACCAGCACGCGGTGCAGCGTCTCGTAGGCGGCGCGCTTGTCGTCGTCCAGCTCGCCCTTCCAGAAGCGGCGTCGGTTGCGGCGCACGTACCAGTTCGAGAGGTCCTCGACGAACGCCTCGATCGCTCGCGTGGCCCGCATCGCGTCGTAGTCGTCGAGCGCGTCGCGCACCTCGCCGATCAGCGCGTCGAGGCGCGACAGGATCCATCGGTCCAGGAGGGTGCGAGCGCCACCCGCGGCGCCGGCGCCCAAAGCGGCGCCATCGGTCCCGTCCGGGGTCCATCGGTCCAGGCGGGCATAGGTGACCAGGAAGCCGTACGTGTTCCAGAGGGGCAGAAGGAAGCGGCGCACCTCCTCGTGGGCGAGGTGGTAGCCGAAGTTCATGTTGGTCGCCGGGTTGGCGCCGGAGAACATCCAGCGCATCACATCCGACCCGATCTGCTCGGCCGCGTCGTCGAACCAGATCGCGTTGCCCTTGCTCTTGTGCATCTCCTCGCCGTGCTCGTCCCGCAGCAGGGCGTAGCCGAACAGCGTCCGCATGGGCGGCACGCCGGTCATCACCGTGGCCTCGGTGATGAGGGCGTAGAACCAGTTCCGGAACTGGCCCGGGAACGATTCCGTCACGAAGTCGGCCGGATACCACTCCTCCCAGTAGGCCCGGTCGGTGGTCCATTTCAGGGTCGACATGCCCACGATTCCGGCGTCCAGCCACGGGTTGCCGACATCCTTGATGCGCTCCGCGCGGCCGCCGCAGGCGCGACATTCGATCTCGACCTCGTCGATCCAGGGCCGGTGCGGCGAGTGCCCCTCGAAGCGATCCCAGCCGCTCACCGCCCGCTCGCGCAGCTCCTCCTTCGAGGCCATCACCTCCCAGGCGTCACACTCGTCGCAGGTCCAGATCGGCAGCGCCAGGCCGTAGTAGCGCTTCTTGCTGATCATCCAGTCGGACATGTTCCGCAGCCAGTCGAGCTCGCGCTCCTCCAGGCCGATCCCCTCCGGCAGCCAGCGGACCTGCCGGGTCGCGGCGCTGAGCGGCTCGCGCAGCGGATCCATGGCGATGAACCACTCGTCGACCAGCCGAAACACGACCTGCGTGCCGCAGCGCCAGCAGACCGGATAGGAGTGGCGGAACTCCTCGCGCGCAACCACCAGGCCCTTGCGCTCGAGGTCCTCCGCCACCTCGCGGGCGAGGTCCGCGCCGTCGGGGTCGTCTGCGCCGGCGTAGCGGCCGCTCTGCCAGCCGAAGCCGTCGCGGAAGCGGCCGAACTCGTCGATCGGATCGATCACCGCCAGGTTGAACTGGCGCGACAGCGCGAAGTCCTCCTGCCCGGCTCCGGGGGCGATATGGACGATCCCGGTCCCCTCCTCGTCCGAGACCTCGTCCCACGCGATGACCTGGTGCTCCACGCCGGCCGCGGCCGGCAGCTCGTCGAACGGACCGCGATAGGTCAGGTCCAGCAGCTCGGCGCCAAGCGCCTCGCGCACGATTCGGGCCTCGGGCGCGACGCGTGGCTGCGAGCCGTGGCTCAGCCACCAGCGCCGGCGGTCACGACCCTCGACCAGGACGTAGGTGAGCTCGGGGTGGACCGCAGCCGCCACGTTGCTGGACAGCGTCCACGGGGTGGTGGTCCAGATCAACAGGTCCTCGTCCTCGTGGCCGGGAGTGGTGACCGGCAGCCGCACCGTCAGCGACAGGTGCGTCAGCTCGCGGTAGCCCTCGGTCGCCAGCTCCATGTTCGACAGGCCCGTCCCGCAGCGAGGGCACCACGGCATCACGTCGTGGCCGCGGTAGATCAGGCCGCGGCGATGGCACTCGGCCAGGAAGTCCCAGATGGCGTAGTTGTTCTCGTCCGAGTTGGTGTAGTAGCTGTTGTCCCAGTCCATCCACATGCCAAGGCGGATGGACTGCTGGGTGATCTGGTCGGCGAAGCGCTGCGTACGCTGCTTGCAGTACTCCACGAACCGGTCGATCCCGTAGCGCTCGATGTCGCGCTTGTTCTTGAAGCCGAGCTCCTTCTCGGCCTCGACCTCGATCCACAGGCCCTGGCAGTCGAACCCGTTCTGGTAGCGCTGCCGCTCGCCGAGCATGGTGTGGTAGCGCTGGTACAGGTCCTTGTAGGTCCGGCCCCAGGCGTGGTGCACGCCCATCGGGTTGTTGGCGGTGATCGGTCCGTCCAGGAAGCTCCAGCGCCGCTCGGACGCAGCGTTGCGCGCCAGGTAGCGCTCCATCGTCCGGCGCTCTCGCCAGATCTCGATCTGCTCCCGCTCGAGGGCGGGAACGTCCAGCTTGCCCGATACCGGCTTGAACAACCTTCACTCCAAGCAACAAGAAACCCGCCCCGGAACACCCCGGGACGGGAAGGTTCGTCAGCTTCCCGCGGTACCACCCGCGCTTGACCGATGCCTCACGTTGGGCGTCGGTCCCCTCTGAGCGCCACGGGTCCTCCCACGTGACCGATGGCGCCGCCTCCTGCTATCGGGTGGCGCACCCGGGAAGCGTTACCCACGGTCACCGACCGCTTGGCGCCTCCGGCTCGGGAGGGATCGCTCGCGCCTGAGCTGCCGCCCGCTTTCACCGTCGCCGGGCTCGCTGTGGTCTCATCTGACGCGGGTGCTGTCTCCGTCGTCGCCGTCTTCAGTTGTTCGCGGCGCGATCGTCGCAGCGCCGCGCCACGGTGTCAATTGACGCGATCAGCCGAGCAGCGCCCGGCCGACCAGCAGGAGCGCCGCCAGCGAGCTCACCACGACCAGGCCGAAGAGGCGCGGGAACCACGCTCGAGCCGCGAGCGCGCCGATCGCAGCGAGCGGCCCGGTCGCCAGCAGGGCCAGCGAGACCGGCCGCAGCTCCGCGTCGCCCAGGTCCAGGCGGCCGACCACGGCCGCCGCTCCCCAGATCGCGACCGCCCCGAGCAGCGGCACGGTGGCGGCCAGGAAGGGCATCGCCCGGGCCGCGGAGGGAGCTCCCCCGACAACCCACGTTGGCCGTTGCCACCTTGTGCGCCGGCGAGCACGCCGCGGCGACGGCGCCACGACGGCTGAGGCCGCAGCCTGGCCCTGGGGCATCTCGGCGTCCATCGTCAGCGTGCGCTCGAGCTCCGCCTCCGCCGCTGCCAGCGCCGCGGCGCGTTCCGCGGCCAGCCGCTCCTCGAGCACGGCGCGCTCGATCCCCGTCAGCACGTGGGGTTCCGCGGTTGGCGGCGCTGCTGCCGGCGCCTCAGCCTCCGCGCCGATCCGGTGGTCGACCTCGACTGCCGGCGCCGGCAGCAGCGCCCGCGCTCGGACGGCCACCTCGTCCAGCCGCTGCTGGACCCGCGCCGCGGCGCCGAGCGCGGTGAGAAGCTGCTGCTCCGAGGCGGGGGCGATCGCCAGCCGCCCGCGGTCGGTCGGCACCAGGATCACCGAATCGCTGCGCGCCAGGCGCACCAGCTCGATCGGCTCGCTGCGACGCAGCGTGGCCGGCCCCATCGCCCAGCCGATGGCCCCGAAGCGGGGGCGGAGGGACGCCGCCTCGGAGCCGCGCAGCGGGACGCGGGTGACGGCGCCGCGCGAGAGCACGTAGCGGCGCTCGCCGCCGATCCAGCTGAGCCGCAGCATGGCCACCTCGACGTCCAGGCGCAGGCTGAACAGCACCATCGCCAGGTAGACGGCCAGCGCGTCGACCACCACGCCGGCCGCGACCAGGCCCACGCCGGCCGCGCCACTCACCAGCACGCCGGCGATCGCCGCCACGCTGCCGGCCGCCAACAGGACCAGCGGGCCGAACAAGAGGCGCACGGGCGCCCGCGCCAGCGGGATCGGGGCGAGGGCCACGGTCGTGCCGGGCATCGGTCAGGCCTTCTCGGTGACCCGGTACTCGAGGTAGCGCCCGGTGAGCAGGCGCGTCTGGGCGTCGAGGGCAGGGAGGTTGCTGAACAGGATGCCCACGAATGGCAGGCCGATCCACTGCAGGTAGCTGAGGACGCGGCGGGGCAGGCCCCATTCGGGCGGGCGCGGCGGCACGATGGCGTTCTCGATGCCGATCAGCGGCACCAGACCCAACAGGGCCAGCGACAGCATCGCGGCAGCATAGAGCGGCAGGTTCTGGCCGAGGGTCGTCTGCCCGAACGCGGGATTCACGAAGAGCGGGAGCGCCGCGCCAAAGGTGACGACCAGCGGGGCGATCGCCCAGTTGATGTGCTCGCCGAAGAGGTTGATGATCCGCCACGCCCGGCTGAGGAGCGGGATCTCAGCGTGCCGGATCGCGTTCTGAATGACGAACGGGATGTCGGTGACACCCCACGCCCAACGGCGGGCCTGCACGTACTGGGTCGCCAGGGAGCGCCAGTAGCCGCGGGCGCGCACCGCGTCGCCGTGGATCGGGATGAAGAGCGGCACCGCCCGGAAGCGATCCCCGTAGGTGAAGTAGCTCTTCCAGTAAAAGCGGCTGTCCTCGGGAATCGCGTCCGTCGCCCAGTAGCCGACCTCGTGGACGAGGTTGAGCGTCGTCGAGTAGCTGCCGAAGCTCTGCAGCTTCTCCGGCAGCACGCTGCGCCACATCTGGAGCTGCGTCAGCACGGCCGCGAAAAGGCGGGTCAGCATCGGCGCGCGCCAGATGTTGTTGTGGAGGTACGGGATGGGCTGATAGAGCTGCGTCTCGCGGTTGGCATCGGTCAGGTGCACCCAGCTCAGGTAGGTGAAGTACTGGGGGTGGACGCGGTAGTCGGCGTCCAGGTCGGTGACCAGGATGCGGCTCGGATCCATCCCGCGTTCACGAACCAGCAGCCGGTAGAGGTAGCGGCCACCCCAGGCCATCGCGCTGCTCTTGCCGACCACGATCCCCGGCTCCAGCGGGTCGAGGATGTGGATGAAGTCGGCGAAGTCGCCACCGAACTCCTCGCGCAGGGTCGCCACGTTCGCGATCCCCTCGACATCGGTCTCGCGGGTGATGATGGCGCAGATCTTGCGCTCGATCGGCCACTCCGCGGCGGCCAGCGCCCGGACCGTCTCCCGCAGCGTCTCCAGCCGCTCGGTGTAGGTCGGGATCAGCGCCAGGTGGACGTAATTGTGCCAATCCGGCGGCGGTGAGGGCAGCGCGTCGATCGCGTCCAGCTCGCGCAGCTCACGCTCGATCCGGGACCGATTCGGCACTTCCGGAATGCGAGCCGGGCCGCCGGCCACCAGCCCGAGCGCACCAGTGCGGCGGCCGGCCGGGCCGGCCAGCAGTGCCAGCAGCGCCTCGCGGCGGGCCGGCCGATCCTCCAGCCCCGCGAGCCGCGCGCGCCAATCGACGGCCAGCACGTCACGGATTCGGCGGTAGGCCACGATCACGGCCCCGGCGAACCACAGCGCGCGGCAGAGCCAGTAGAAGTCGAAGCTCAGGACGAAATAGGCGACCAGCCAGGGATAGCTGAAGCTCAGCCAGATCGGCCCGATGATGATCGCCCAGCTGACGATGCCGGGAACCATCTCGAGCGATCGCTGAAGCCAGCGGTATCGCTCGGGATCACGCGGCTCGGACATGTGCCCTCGTCCGGGTCGCGGCGGCCGCCGCGCCTATCAGCGGCCGCCGTCGCGGGTTCAGTAGACTGGCGTCAGCCAGTCTAGATAGGCGTCGCTGCCCCCACGCACGGCCTTGAAGTAGAGGTCGCTCAGCTGGCGGGTGATCGGTCCCGGGCGCCCGGAGCCGATCTGGCGACGATCGATCTCGACCACCGGCGAGATCTGCGCGCCGGTGCCGCACAGGAAGACCTCGTCGGCGTTGTACAGCTCGGTCCGGTCGATGGTGCGCTCCTCGACCACCAGCTCGAGCCGTTCGCGCGCGACATGTATCAGGCGCCCGCGCGTGATCCCCTCCAGGATGTTGTCGGTGACCGGCGGGGTGATCAGGACGCCACCCTTGGCCACGAACAGGTTCTCCGCGCTTCCTTCGCTGACATGGCCGTCCTGGGTCAGCACGATCGCCTCGTCGAACCCGTTCAGCTGCGCCTCGCTCTTGGCCAGCGCCCCGTTCACGTAGGCGCCGGTGATCTTGCCGCGCGCCGGGATGGCGTTGTCATCGGTCCGGCGCCAGGTCGAGACCTGCGCGCGAATCCCGCCCTCGGTGTCGATGTACTGCCCGAAGGGGACGCCGAAGATCACGACATCGGCGTCCAGGTTGTGGAGCCGGACGCCGATCGTCTCATTCGACTTGTAGATGAGGGGACGGACGTACACGTCCTCCCGCAGCCCGTCGCGGCGCAGCACCTCGATCGTCTTGGCGGCCAGCTGCTCGGCGGTGTACGGAACCTCCATGAACAGGAAGCGGCCAGACGCCTTGAGCCGCTCGTAGTGCGGCACCAGGTCCAGGGCCCAGAGCTGTCCCTGCTCTGGGTTCCAATAGGCCCGGATCCCCTCGAACACGGCCGTGCCGTAGTTGAAGGCGTGGGTCATGACGCTCACCCTGGCGTCGCGCAGCGGAACCATCTCGCCGCGGAAGAAGGCCCACAGGTCGGCGGTTCGGTCCGCGGTCGCGGCGGCGGGGGGTGTCGTGGTGGTGGTCGCACGTGGAGTTGTCGTCCCCGGCTTCAGCAACGGAATCGTCTCCTCATCCTGCGACGGTGGTCATCCCTGCAAAGGTGCTCACCATGCGAGCGCCCGCGGGTCGGGCGGCGGCCAGAGTATACGCGCGCCCAGCCTCTGGACGGCCTGAATGGACCGATGGTTGCGGAATCCGTGGCCTCAATGCACCCCTCCCGCTCCCAGCGGTGTGAAGAGCGCCAGGTAGAGGTAGAGCAGGTAGAGCGGGCCACCCAGCAGCAGCGTCCAGGCCGAGAGGGCGCCTCGTCGCAGCATGGTGCCGAAGATGAGGATCGTGGCCGCAAAGGCGACCCCGGCCGAGGCGAAATGGATCGCGCTCTCGCCGGTGAAGGTCCAGGTGGTGAAGAGCAGGCCCAGCACGGTCGGGACGCAGCTCTGGAAGACCATCGCGCCGGTGATGTTGCCCATCGCCAGGGTGTCCTTGCCGGTCCGCACCCAGAGCACGCTGTTGAACTTCTCCGGCAGCTCGGTGGCGATGGGGGCGATGATCAGGGCCAGGATGGTCGGGTCCAGGCCGATCTGCGTGGAGATGTGCTCCACCGCGCCCACGAAGACCTGTGCCCCCACGATGATGAGGGCCAGGGCGGCCACGACCTGGCTGACGATGATGCGCATCCGAGGCGTGCCACCGCCGAGCTCCCAGGCGTCGGGGTCGCCGGGCATGATGTCGACGTCGAGCATCCTTGGGGTCATGCCGGGCAGGCGGGTGGCATGCAGCGGGGTCAGGTCGTTGGCCTCGCCGGGCTCGGGCGCATCCGAAAAGTGCAGCCGGACGTAGATCGCGTACAGCACGAACAGCAGGCCTGCCGCCACCCATTTCAGCAGGCTCAGGTCGGCGGGCAGGAAGGCCGTCCCGATCGCGATCGCGTAGCCGACCAGGAAGAAGGTCACGTCCCGGCCGAGCACGCCCACGTTGATCCGCATGGGTGTCCCCCGTCGGCCACGCCGCGCAAGGATCAGGATCGCCAGGCCGGTCACGAACATGGCCAGGGTCGAGAGCATGAAGGGCGCGCCCAGGATGGCGCCCACACCGATGGCGTGCGAGCTCTCGGTTGGCCCGCCGAAGATCGCGGGTCCGAGGATGGCGATGACCGGGATCAGGGTCTCGGGCATGGCGGTTGCCACCGCCGCCAGGACGCTGCCGACCGCGCCCTCGGCCAGGTTCAGCCGGTGGCCGAACCACTCGATCCCGTTCGTGAACAGCTCGGCGCCGAGCAGGATCAGTGCCAGCGAGCCGATGAGCAGGAGGATATCCATGCCGGGGTCAGCCTCCAAGGCCGCGCGCGATCAGCGCCGCGGTGGCGAGCGCGGCCAACAGCAGTATCAGCACCACCGCCGCGATCAGGCTGTAACGGGGTTCGCGCAGGCGACCGAATCCCGCGACCGAGACACCGAGCTGCAGCACCGGCGTCAGGGTCAGCAGCAGGAGGCCGTACCAGCCTATCGTGGCGTTGCTCAGCACGACGCTGGCCAGCAGGAGGGCGGCCGAGGTTACGGTCCCGACCTGGATCGACCCGGGCAGCCATCGGTCAAGGAGGTCCGTGCGCATCGTCACCGTGCCACCCCGGCCGCGCGCAGCCCCATCTCGACGGCCACCCAGCCCGCGACCAGCACGAACAGGATCGTCAGCCAGCGCGTGTTCACCCGGGGAGCGATCCGCGCCCCCACGGCCGCGCCCGACAACACGCCCAGGGCGAGCGGCGCCGCGACCATCGGCTCGATATCACCCCGAAAGAGGTAGGCATACGCGCCCGCCGCGGCCGTGACCCCGATCATGAAGTTGCTGGTCGCCGTGGCAACGTGCAGCGGAACGCCCATTACCAGCCGCATGAGCGGAACCTTCACGGTCCCGCCGCCGATTCCCAGCAGTGCGGAGGCCGCGCCGGCGCCCACCGAGCCGCCGAGCGCCAGGGGAAGCCTGCGCGTCCGGTAGGCCGGCGCGGTGGGGCCCTCCGGCGCCATCGGGTCCACCGCCTCTGCCGCTGCGGGGTCGTGGGCCGGCGCGAACGAGCGGCGCAACAGGGAAAGCGCGAGATACGCCATTAGCCCTGCAAACAGGCCGGCCAGCACGCGCTCCGACAGGAGCCCGGCGAGCAGTCCGCCCGCCGCCGCGCCGAGGACGGTACCGATCTCGAGGGTGAGCCCAAGACGAACGTCGGCTCGGCGCGTGCGGACGTTGTGCGCGGCGGCGCCCGCCGAGGTGGCGACCACGGCCACCAGGCTGGTCCCGATGGCGCGGGTGAGCGGCTCGCCGAAGCCGAGCGTCAGGAGCGGCACGATGAGCACCCCGCCGCCAATGCCAAGCAACGCGCCGAGCAGGCCGGCCAGCGCCCCGCCCGCGAAGAGGAGAAGCTCGTTCTCCATGTCAGCGTGGCCGGCACCGAGCCGCCCGGTCGCCGCCGCTCGGACTACGGTCGCAGGTGCTGTGGCGCGTACGGCAGCAGCGCCACGTGTCTCGCGCGCTTGAGCGCCACCGTCAGCATGCGCTGGTGCCGCGCGCAGGTGCCCGTCTTGCGGCGCGGCTCGATCTTCGCGCGCTCGGAGAGGTAGCGCCGGAGGCGATTGACCTCCTTGTAGTCGATCGACTCCGCCTTGTCGACGCAGAAGTTGCAGACCTTGCGCCGGCGCCGGTCTCGGTAGTAGTCGGCCGCCTCGCGGCGGGAGCGTGGGCTCGCCATGTGTGATCAGGTTCCTCGCTAGAAGGGGATGTCGTCCACGTCGATCGTCTCCTCGCTGGGAGCCGACCCCGGCGCGGCACCGCGCGGGCGCACTGCCGGGGCGTCGGGCGAGCCGCCCGCCTCGCCCGGCGGGCCAGCGTAGCCGCCCTCCGACTGGTCGCGGTCGCGCCGCTCGAGCGACAGGACCCTGGCGAAGCGAATCTCGAGAGAGGTCCGCTTCTGACCGTCGTTGCCCTCGAACTCGCGCGGCCGCAGCTGTCCCTCGGCATAGACCTTGTGGCCCTTGCGCAGCTGCTCGGCGGCGCGTTCGGCCGCCTGCTCCCACACCTCGACGCGGAACCAGTGGGTCTCCTCCTGCCACTCCCCGTCCTGGCCGCGGTAGCGGTCGTTGACGGCGACGCGCAGGTTCGCCACGGCCTTACCGCTCGGCGTATAGCGCAGCTCCGGGTCGGCGCCCAGGTTGCCGATGATCATCATCTTGTTGAGGGTCATGAGTCTGCTCTCCTTGTCGATGGCGTTCCCGCCTCGACCGCCTCCACCGATTCGCCCGTCTCCTCTGTCGCGGCATCCACCGCCACGTTCGCATCGCTCTCGAGGTCGCCCGTCTCGACATCGGCCGCCGCGACGTCACCAGTCTCGACCTCGGCGACCTGCTCATCCCGCTCGGTCGCAGGCTCCAGGGTTCGCTCCGCGACGAGCTGTGCCGGCTCAACGGCCTCCACGTCGACGTCCTCGTCGCCCTGCCCTTGACCGCGCTCCTCGAGGACCGTCACCAGGTGGCGCAGGATCTCCTCGCTGATCAGCAGGCCGCGCTCGATCTCGCGGATCGCCGATGGCGCGATGTCGAAGTGGAGCAGGAAGTAGCTCGCCTCGCGAAAGTGCTGGATCTCGTACGCCATCCGGCGCTTGCCCCAGGGGGACACCTTGGTGAGGGCCCCGCCGGCGTTGACGATGGCGCGCGTCACCTTTTCCACCGCTGACTGGAGCTTGTCGTCCTCCAGATCAGGGCGGAACAGCAGCATGAGCTCGTAGCGGCGCATAGGCCGATCTCCTCCTCTCTATGGGCTTGCGGCACCCGTCGGCGTGCGCCGGCATCGGTGCGGCAGAAAGGAGCCCGTTGTCATAAGGCAGCCTCCGTCGTTCGGAGGCGCCGATGCAGTATAGCCCGCTGCCCGGACGCCTGCTCAACGTCGTTCGGGAGCGGCACTATACTCACGCCCAGATCCGCCGCGTCCCCGGGAAGGACTCGATGCCCGCCAATCCAATCTTGATCTGCGCTCCCAGCGACGAGCTGCGCGGCCAGCTCGAGGCCCAGTTCGCGAATGCCGGCTATTCCACCGCCAGTGTGGCGACGCCCGCCGACGCGGTGGCCGCCCTCCGCGACGCGCCCTTCGACCTTGTCGTGGCCGAGGGTCTTGCCGTCTCCGGCTCGATCGGCCGGATTCGCACCGCGGCGGCGATCCCCACTCCCGTCCTGGTCATCGCGCCGGCCGGTGACGTCGAGGCGCGGATCGCGTTCCTGGAGGCCGGCGCGGACGATGTCATCACTGCTGGGTTCGCGCGACGTGAGCTCGAGGCGAGAGTCGAGGCGCTCCTCATTCGCGCCGGTCGCATCAGTCCGGAGGCCGCCCGCAGCAGCATGCCCGCCGGCGAGATCGTCACCTTCTTCTCGCCCAAGGGCGGCGTCGGCACCACCACCCTGGCGGTGAACTCCGCGATCCTGCTCGCCGGGGGGCGCGGCGCGGAGGCGCCGGGGGCGCGGGTCCTGCTCGTCGACCTCGACCTCCAGTTCGGCCAGGTGGCGACGCACCTGAACCTGACCCCGCGCTTCGATCTGGGTGGGCTGGCCGGCGACGAGCCGGCGCTTGCCGACGTCGAGCTCGCTGTGAGCTACCTCACCCCTCACCCATCGGGCGTCCAGGTGCTCGCCGCGCCGGCCCATCCCGACGCCGACTTCCGGGTCTCGGTCGACCAGCTCGATCGGGCGCTGACGCTGCTCCGCCCACGCTTCGACCACGTCATCGTCGACTGCGGCTCCCGCCTCGATCCCCGCACCCTCTGGATGCTGGAGCAGGCCGACACCCACATCTTCGTCATCTTCCCGGAGCTCGCGGCGCTGCGCGCAACCAGCCTCCTGCTCGGCTTCCTGGCGGAGACCGCCACCCTGCGGGCACGCACCCACTTCGTGGTGAACCACATCTTCCCCAAGGAGCTGCTCAAGACGCGGGATATCGAGAACCTGCTGCGCTCGAAGCCGGCTGCCGAGATCCCCTACACCGAGGTGGAGATGATCCGCGCCGTGAACGAGGGCGTTCCGGTGGCCAGCAGCCGACCCGGCTCGCCCGTGGCGCTGGCGATGCAGAAGGTCGCCCAGGCGATCGCCGGCATCGAGACCCAGGCGCCGACCAAGGGCAGCGGCCCCAATCGCGAACGCCGCGGCGGGCTCCTGTTCGGCCGCCGCTAGGCGATCATCGGTTCCCAGCGCTCAGTTTGATGGTGCCGGAGGAGGGATTCGAACCCCCACGCCCCTTGCGGGGCCGCCGGGTTTAAGCCGGCCGCGTCTGCCATTCCGCCACTCCGGCCGATGGGTACGGTTGCGATCCTAGCCTAGGCTGGCCGTGCCGATCCTGGGTCGTTTGAGCGTGGTGCCTCTTGACAACGCCCGGTACGGTATGCGTCCAGCCGTCGTGCCCCCGGCGACCGAGGTGATCGTGTGCCCGGAGGGAGAGGTTGTGGACCTGCTGGCCGTCCGCGATATCGGCATCCTGCTGCTGCTGGGGCTCCTCTACGTCGGCGTGCTTGCTACACTCAACGCCACTCGTCGGCGTCCGGGGCGCTGACGCTTGGACACCCATCGCCTGTCGTGCCAACGATTCTGGGTCGACGTGCGAGTGGCCCGCATCAACGACCGCTGGATCGCCTCGGCCGACACGCCCCACGGCCCGAGCCTCGGATTGGCGTTTACGCCGCGTCGTGCGCTGCGGCTTGCGCTGGAACCGTTTGATGGCGTGATCGAAGAGCTCCTGCGGACGGCGCCATCGGACCTCCTCGAAGGTGGCGCGACTGGCCAGTGAATGACCGAACCGGCCGCGGAGTTACCTGCTCCCCCCGGGTAGCTCCGCGGCCAGCTCGGTCGTTCCGCCACCCCGGCCGCGGGCGTGGCGGGTTAATACATGAGGCGGTCCGTCCACCAAACCGCGGCGGACGTCTCGCGCGTCACTCCTCGTCGTCGGTCTGCGGGGTGCCACCCATGTTGGCGGGGTCGTACTGGCCCTGGCCGGCAGCCTGCTCCGGCGCGAGCGGGGTGCCACCCATGTTGGCGGGGTCGTACTGGCCCTGGCCGGCAGCCTGCTCCGGCGCGAGCGGGGTGCCACCCATGTTGGCGGGGTCGTACTGGCCCTGGCCGG
>Ga0214471_10001969_pt1 | contig 16225 bp, 11 predicted proteins | sample RVTome_5_FD_207665 | JGI IMG/M metagenome (GOLD analysis project Ga0214471, IMG submission 207665) | Soil microbial communities from uranium-contaminated site in the Upper Colorado River Basin, Wyoming, United States - RVT142D155 | ecosystem: Environmental > Terrestrial > Soil > Contaminated >... | reverse complement strand
TCCCCTCACGCCCTCCCCTCGCGCCCTCCCCCACGCAGTGGGGGAGGTGGCGCCGAGGCTTTGATCGGCGCCGGAGGGGGCACACGGGCTAGGGCGCTATCCCATGGTTCCCTTCGGTGACCATCCGGGTCAGCTCGGTCCGAGATCTGAGCTCCAGCTTGCGGTAGATCCGAGTGAGATGGGCCTCGACCGTGGCCACGCTCATGAAGAGCTCTGCGGCGATCTCGCGGTTCGTCGCACCACGCGCCACCAGCGCAGCCACCCGGCGTTCGGCCGTCGTCAACGCGCCCGAGGATCGGCCCGGTGATGCCCGCTCCAACTCCTCGGCGGTGCGCGCCGACCACAACACGGCACCCATCTCGTCGAAGGACCGCAGGGCTGCGGACAGCGCCTCGGCGGCCGCGGTGCGCTGATTCGCCCTCAGCAGGGCCCGTCCTGCGAGGAAGGTGGCGCGGGCGGCGTCCGGTTTGAACCCGAGCTCGCCGAACCTGGCGGCAGCCCCGACGAGTTGGGCGGCAGCATCGACGTCTCCGTCGGCGAGACGGACGGTGCCCGCGGCGCGCTCGACGGCGACGTCGACCCAGCGACTCCCCACAGCCTGCGCCTGCGCCTCGAGGCGACGGAGCAGGACGGATGCCCGTTCGGTGTCGCCGCCCAACGCCGCCGCCTCGATCGCGTCGGGGACGGCGGGGATCGCCCCGGGGTGGGCGAACCCCATCTCGTCGAGCAGGTCGACGGCGGCGTTCAAGCCGGACATGGCACCGGTGATGTCGCCCATCGACAGCGCCAGCAGCCCCAGCACCGACCGGGCCCGCGCCACCCCCGTGCGCTCCCCCCGCCGGCTCGCCAGATCGACTCGGCGCCGGGCCGCCTCGCGGGCACCATCGACCCGCCCCAGCCACGCAGCCACCAGCGCCAGCCGATAGAACACCCAACTCTCGACGTGGGTGTCCTCGCAGTCTCGCGCCGACTCCATCGCTGCCGCCAGCAACTCGTCGGCCCGCGCCAGGTTGCCGGCGGCGGACTCGACGGATGCCAGGTCGTAGAGGCTGTATGGACGCCACCGCTCGTGGTTCTGACGGTCGGCGTGGGCGACCGCTTCCTCGAGGATGCGGCGCGCCCGATCGAGCTCACCCGCCCACAGGAGCTGCTCGGCCCTCAGCACCTTGGGCCCCGACCACAGGGGCGGGCGACCGATCTCGTCCTCGAGCGCCACCGCCCGATCCATGAGGTCGGGGTCGGGCGAGCCTGCCAAGGTCCGCATGTTGGACAGCCCGGCGGCGGCCGACATCTCGAACTCCCGGTCGGTTCCTGCGACGGCCAGCGCCAGCGCCTGCTCCCCGCATTGGATCCCGGCGGCGAGATCGCCCCGGAAGACACCCCGGAGCCACCCGAGCTGGTCGAGGACACGCCCCCGGAGAGCCTCGTCGTCTCCGGCGTCGGACAGGGCTTGGACGAGGAGCGCCTCGCCGCGGTCGAGGTCGTCGTCCTCGAGCTGGGCCCGTTCCACCAGGACCTCGGCGCGACCCGGGCCGGGCGCCAGGTCGTCGATCAGCGCATCGGCGGTCGCCAGTGCCGCGCCCATGTCGCCGGCGGCGGCCAGATGGCGGGCCAGGTCGAGGCGGCGCCGGCGGAGCGTCTCCGGGTCGGTCGGCGGCGTCAGACGGACCGCATGGTGCGCCAGCTCGGCGGCGGCACCGAGCTCGCCGCGGTCGCTCGCGCGGCCCGCCGCGACCTCCAGGGCCGTGGCCGTGGCGGCGTCGGGCGTGTCGGTGCCTCGCGCCAGGTGGCGCGCCCTCAGGTCGGGGTCGGCGGTCGATGTCGCCAGCCTGGCATGGAGGTCGCGACGTTGCAGCGGAGACATCCTGCTGTACACGAGCGGTGCCATGGCGGGATGGGCGAAGCGCACCACCAGATGGTCGTCGACCGTCAGCAGGCCCAGCTTCTCGGCCGCGGCGACCAACGGCGCCACGTCGTCCTCGGACGTGTCGTCTGCCAGTGGCGCTGCCAGCTCCGTGACCGTGATACGCACCGCGGCCGCTACCACCTCGAGCAGGGGGAGCAGCTGCTGGTCGACCGAGCCGAGCCGGAGTCCCATCGCCTCGAACAGCGACCTCGGGGTGGTCGGGTCGACCGAGGTGGCGCGGCTCTCGGTGCTCAGGTGCCGCGCCATCTCGAGGGCAAACAGCGGGTTCCCCCCGGAGATCTCGTTGATGTGGCGCAGTTGCCGTGGCGAGATCGTCGCCGTCACCCGCCCGACCACGGTGCGGATGGCGGCCAGGTCGAGCGGGCCGACGCTCACCGTCTCGACCCGACCGGCCGGCAACAACGAGGCAAGGTCGAGATTGCGTCGGGAGCGCTCCGGATCCGAGGACGTGACGACCACGCCGATCGGTTCTGCGTCGAGGCGTCGCAGTGCATACCGCAACGCCCGGGCCGACGGGGCGTCGAGCCACTGGAGATCGTCGACGGCGACGAGGACTGGCCCGCCGGCGGCGATGGTGCGCAGCGTCTGCAGGGCCCCCCGTCCCCGCTCGATCGGGTCGACCTTCGGGTCGGCGAAGGGAACGTCGCTCCTGCCCTCGAAGAGGTCGATGAGCGCCGAGAGCCCGAGCGACAGCTCCTCTTCGGCGGGCCGAGCCACCAGCACCCTATCTCCCGTGCGACGGAATCGGTCGAGCGCCCAGCGCAGCAGCGTGGTCTTGCCCATCCCCGACTCCCCACCCAGGATGGCTCCGCAGGTCCCGGAAGGGATGCGGTCGAGCCACTCGGCCAGCCGCGCCATCTCGGCATCCCGGCCCGCCACCTCGTCCGACCCGCGGCTCGGTGTCGACGGCCCGGTGGCCTCACGATCGGGTTCGCCTGCCCCCATCGGTCAACGATACGCACACCGCGGGCGTCGATCCGCGGCGGCGCGGCGGTGACGCTGCTCCCGGGGCGTCCCCGAGCGCGACGGTACCCCAGGCGCGCCGCGCGAATAAACCTGTATCGACGCGCCGTTTCACGGCATCATGCACGGGTGACCAGACGGCCTGAGAGCCACGACACGCCTCCCGACCTCGAAGGAGCGCCCGGCTCCGACGGGGCGCACGACGTTGGCGGGGTGCCCGACGTAGTGGGGCGGCGCCGCGAGCGCGAGCAACTCGATGCCTTCGTCGGTGCCGTTCCCGCGGGAATCGGCGCCCTCGTGATCACCGGCGAGGCCGGTATCGGCAAGACGGTGCTGTGGCACCGTGGCGTGGCGAGCTGTCGCGAGGCGGGGTACGAGGTGCTCGTCGCCCGGCCCTCGGAGGACGAGATGTCGGGTGCGCTGATTGGCCTCGTCGACCTCTTCGAACGCATCGACGACGACCGGGTCGTGCTGGGCGGCGACGTCGACCCCTTCATCCGGGGTCGTGCCATCCTCGATGCCCTTCGCTCGCTGGCGACACAGCGACCCGTGGTGCTGGCCATCGACGATGTCCAGTGGCTCGACGTCGCCTCCGCCAAGTGCCTGCGCTACGCGCTGCGACGGCTCGACACCGAGCCCGTCGGCGTGCTCGCGACGATGCGTCCCGGTGACGGCGGGGGCGACCGGCTCGCCCTGACGGACAGCCTGCCGCCCGGCCGCACCGCCACGCTCCGCATCGGCCCGCTCGAGGAGGCCGACGTGCGCCTGCTGCTGGCCGGGATCGTCACCTCCATCTCGCCACTGACGCTACGCAAGATCCACCTCGCCGCCGCCGGCAACCCGCTGTACGCCGTCGAACTGGCCCGCTCCCTGGCCAGCGCCGGCGCCTCGCCGACGGCCGGTGGCTTGAGCCTCCCGGACTCCCTCCAGGGTGCCATCGAGCAGCGCCTCGAGACGCTGCCCGCCGAGTTGACTCCGCTGCTCGAAGTGGTGGCGGCCACCGGTGCCACCCGCTACGAGGAGGCCAAGAAGGCTCTGCCCGGCGCCGACCTGCACGGCCTGCTCACCGAGGCGGACGAGCTCGGCGTGCTCCGCCTGAACGAGGACCTGAGGGTGCGGTTCGCCCATCCGCTGTTCGCCTCTGCGGTCTACTCCGGGATCGGCGTGCTGGAGCGTCGTCGTCTCCACGCCAAGCTGGCCGAGCTGGCCGGCGACGACGACATCCGAGCCCGCCACCTCGCATTGTCGAGCGATGCACCCGACGAGGAGGCGGCAGCGCTGCTCGGGGCGGCCGCCGAGCGAGCCCGTAGCAGGGGCGCCTCCGACGCCGCCGCGGAGTTCGCCCACCACGCCGCTCGACTCACCCCGGAGAACGACGCCGCGGCGAAGAGCCGGAGGGCGCTGGCCGAGGTCACCGATCTCGCCGCCGCCGGCGAGGTGAGCCGGGCCCTCGCGCTCGTCGACCGGCTGGTGGCGAGCCTGCCGTCGGGCCCGCGCCGGGCTGAGGCCCTCGTGCAGCGCTTCTACGTCGAGAGCGACGACATCGCCCGCGCCGACGCCACCCTGGTCAGGGCGCTGGACGAGGCCGACGGCGACGAGCCGCTGCGGGGCAGGGTGCTCGACATCCTCGGCTGGTTGCGCGGGGTGTTCCATGGAGACCTGCGGGCCGGGATCGCCTGCACCCAGGAGGCGGTGGAGATCGCGGAGCGCCACGGCGACGACCGGCTGTGGATGCAGGCGGCGGCGCACGATGCCCACATGAAGGCGCTGACGGGCAGGCCCGACCCGGCGACAATGGCCCATGCCGTCCAGGTCGCCGACGAGCTGGGGAGCCCGCGCCTCGGCGGCGGTCCCCGGGCCTGGATGGCCAAGCAGCTTCTCTGGGCGGGCGACCTGCCGGCCGCCACGGCGCTGCTCGGCGAGGTCGTGACGGGCCACATCGACGCCGGCAACGAGCTGGAGCGCCCCTACCGTCGGTACGACCAGGCTTTGCTGTGCTGCACGTCGGGCGACCTGGCGAAGGCGTGGTATCACGTCGAGGACGGCATCAGATCGGCCCGCGACGCCGAGAACCTCGACGCCGAAGGGTGGATGTTGTACCCGAAGGCGCTGGCCGCAGCCTGGCTGGGAGACACCGCGGTGGCGCGGGAGGCGGTGGACGACCTGATCTCCTGGCGGAGCCGTCCCGGCAGCAGCCTGGGACGGGCCAGGGCCTACAGCGCTCTCGGGATGTTGTCGCTCTCGGAGGGCGATTGCGACTCGGCGGCGGCCACCCTCGTCGCCGCCACCGAGCTGCTCGACGAGATCGGCATCGCTCACCCTGGGGCCCTCCCGGTGCTCCCCGACGCGGTGGTGGCACTCGCCGGGTGTGGTCGCCTCGACGACGCCGAGGCGCTCTGCGCAAGGATGCACGAGCAGGCGAAGACGCTCGACCTGGAGCGGGTGTGGGCCATGTACGACCACGCCGCCGGGGCGCTGGCGCTGGCCCGAGGCGACGCCCACGCCGCCGTCGAGCGCCTCACCGCGTCGATCGAGACGTGCGACAGGCTGGGGCTGGCTCCCGAGGCGGCCCGCGCCGAACTGGCATTGGGGCAGGCGCTGCTGCGAGCAGGGAGGCGCACCCAGGCCGCCGAAGCCCTCGGCTCCGCTCGCTCCCGGTTCGGACACATCGGAGCTCCCCGGTGGCACGCACGGGCCGCCGCCGAGCTGGAGCGGGCCCAGCCGGGGGGGACCACCGGCACCTTGACGCCGGCCGAGGCCCGCATCGCCGAGCTGGTCGCCGCCGGAGCCAAGAACAAGGAGATCGCCGCCACACTGTTCATGAGCAACGCCACAGTTGAGGCCCACCTCACCCGGACCTACCGCAAGCTGGGGATCCGCTCCCGCACCGAACTGGCCCGCCTCGTGGTGGAAGGTGCCGTCGCCCTCAGTCCACCCTCCGGTGCCTCCTGACGGGCGTCGCCCCTCGGGTGGGACGGGAGCAGATGTAGGGGTTTCCCGCTAGCGACGCCCCACCGAGTCCCATACGGTCGCCTCATCCACTGAGCGAGGAGACCGAGATGAGCGTCAAGCTGCCGCTGGCCTGGCTGACCGCCGAGATGGTCCGGCCCAACCAGGCGACCAGGCCGGAAGCCGCCCCCGAGGACATCGCACCCGAGGATCGACCCGCCAAACACGCCGTCGCCAGCCCGAGTCGCCGCTGGCGCCTCGCCCGCCGCCGCCCGCAGAGCGAAACCGCCTAGGCCGGACGAGCGCCCCCGCGGCGGGCTGCCACGGATCACCGACCCGGAGATGTTGAGCTCGATCGCCGGGTGCGTGTGCCTCAATCGAGCTCGGCGGTGCGACGCAGTAATCGGCTCGCGCCGCGCAGCCGCTCGCTCGACGACCCCTCGCCGAAGGCAGCCGCCTCGAGGAGGGCGGCGCGATCACGTCCGGGGAAGCCGAGCAACGCCGCGATCGCTTCTTGGTCCGGTGTCTTCGCGCGCGCAAGATTCGTTGCGAGTGCCAGAAGCGGATCCACGAGCCGGTGCTGCCGGATGGCGTCCCGGTCGCTTTCCGGTGGATCGTCCAGATCCCAAGCCGATCCGTTCCACCGCCACCGGGCGCCGTCATGCGTCGTTGTCACCACCTTGCCGGCCAGGATCGGGTGGGCGTACTCAGGCAGCGGCGGAGGATCGGGAACGTTCACCGGCGGAGGATATCGAGCGTTTAGGCTGACTGTTCGTCGTACCTACGGCCAGCGCGTGAATCGGTTGCGATGGGGTGCCTTCCGGCCACATAAGGTGTGACGGATGACCGACTCCACGACCGAGCGCGATTCGCCGCGAGCCGCCGACCGCGAGTGGTTGGAGCAGCTGTGGCAGGCCTACGGCGACCGAGTGTTCGCCTATGCGGCGCGACGGGTGGGTCCCGACCAGGCCGACGACGTGATGGCCGACGTCTTCCTCGTCGCCTGGCGGCATCGTCGAGCCCGTCCCCGCCGGGAGCTGCCGTGGCTCTATGGAATGGCGCACAAAGTGCTGTCCGAGCACTACCGGGCTGTGCAGCGCTGGGACCTCCTGGTCGAACGGGCCCGACAAGATGTCAGAGCGCAGGTGGACGACGGGACCAGTCTCGAGCTGCTCGCCGTGGCAGGGGCGATCGGGCAACTCTCGCCGGGCGACCGCGAGGTGCTGCTGCTGACGGCCTGGGAGAGCCTCGAACCCCGCCAGGCGGCCGCCGCCGTAGGTATCCCGGCTGCGGCCTTCCGGATGCGCCTCAGCCGGGCCCGCCGCAGGCTCAGGCACCTCATGGCTCACGGCGACGTCGCAGAAGGCACGCCGTCGAGGAGGACACGATGAACACCGAACTGGAAACCCTGGTCTCTCTCAACCCGGTTTCCGACGCGGAGGCTGCCGGATGGACGGCGACAACGGACGGGGTCGGCGCCTTCGCGCGGATCCTCGCCGCCACGGACGACGAAATGGCCGAACTGGGCACGCCTCAGCATCGAGAAGGATGGCGCCGACCGTGGATCATCGTGGTCGCGGCTGCCGTGGCCGTCACAGCGCTGGTTGCCGTGCCCGTGGTGCTGCTTACAGGTGCCCCTGGCAGCATCGTGCCCGGCGCCGTCTCCGAGATCGAGGGCGTCTGGTTGCTCGAGTCGTACGACCTGGGTGACGGCACTGTGCACCCTGCGACCGGCCCCTGGATCGAGATCGGGCCCACCTCGGTGATGGGTGATGCCGGGTGCAACGACTTCGGGACCGCGGAGGGCACGCTCTCGCTCGTCGACGGCGTACTCGATACGGGGGACGGCTACATCACCGCCAGCGAGTGCGTGAATGGCGGCATGACGCTGGAGCACGTGTTCACAGGCGTGATGGGTCACCCAGATGGCGTCCGCGTCTCCCTGAGTGGCGACAATATGAACTGGACGGCGGGCGGCACCACCTTGGTGTTCTCGGGAAGCGACTCGCCACCGTCGGCCACACCACGACCCAGCGTACCCGGCACCATTTCCGAGATCGCGAGATACTGGGTGCTCGCCTCGTTCGATGTGGGTGAGGGCCGAGTGCAGGTGGAACCCGGAGTGAATACTGCCCACCGCCCGTGGATCGAGATCGGGCCCACCTCGATCCGCGGCAACACCGGCTGCAACGACTTCGAGAGCAACGAGGAGGGCGCGCTCGCACTTGACGACGGTGTCTTGACGACCGGCGATGTCTTCAGAACCGACGGATACTGCGTCGAGGGGGAGCAGGACCTGATGGCCGTCGAGCTGGCGTTCCTGGGTGCCATGGACCGCCCAGACGGGGTGCTGGTCGCGACCAACGGTGAGAGGATGACGTGGAGCACGGGGGAAACGAGGCTGGTGTTCTCAGCTAAAGCGGCTCCCCCTTCGGACTGATCGACACCACCGCCCTGAGCCTCCTGCATGTCGGCGATGCCCAATTCGCGGGTGGGCCCGACCGTCAAGCGCTTCAGCCATCGGTCCGGTCGGCGACGATCGTGCCTCTCTTGACCACGGTCGCCACCAGCGGCGAGTCGGGGCGGTAGGCGAGGGCGGCGGGGGTGTCGGCGTCGAGGACCACCAGGTCGGCGGCGGCGCCGGGGATGATGACGCCGCGGTCGGGCATCTGTAGCGCCAGCGCCCCGCCACGGGTGGCGGACCACACTGCCTCGTCGGGTGCCATCCCCATCTCCAGCACGGCCAGGGCGATCACGAACGGCATCGTCAAGACGTAGCTGGTGCCGGGGTTGGCGTCGGTGGCGATGGCGATGGTCACGCCGGCGTCACGCAGCCTCGCCGGGTCGGGGTACGGCAGCCGCATCGACAGTGACACCCCGGGCAGGAGCACCCCCACCACCCCGGCGGTCGCCATGGCCCGCAGGTCGTAGTCGGAGGCGCGGTCGAGGTGGTCGGCCGACACCGCCCCCAACTCGGCGGCGAGCCCGGCCGCCCCGGTCGCGGCCAACTGATCCGCATGGAGGCGCGGCTCCAGGCCGTGGGCGCGGGCAGCCTTCAACACCCGCCTGGCCTCGTCGACGGTGAACGCCCCCCGGTCGCAGAACACGTCGGCGAAGCGGCCGAGCGGGGCGCACGCCGGCAGCATCTCGCCCACGACGAGGTCGAGGAACCCGGCCCGGTCGTCGCGCCACTCGGGCGGCACGGCGTGAGCGCCGAGGAAGGTCGGCACCAGGTCGATCGGCAGTGCGGCGTCGAGCGCGGCCGCCGTCTCCAGGATGCGACGCTCGGTGGCGACATCGAGGCCGTACCCCGACTTCACCTCGGCGGTCGTGGTGCCGGCCGCCAGCATGAGCGCCAGCCGGCGCCGAGACTCATCGAAGAGGCGCCGATCGTCGGCGGCACGGGTGGCGGCCACCGTCGCCATGATCCCGCCACCGGAAGCCAGGGTGTCCTCGTAGGGCTCGCCGCCCAGGCGGCGCTCGAACTCGCCGGCCCGGTCGCCGGCGAATACGACGTGAGTGTGGGCATCGACGAACCCGGGGACCACCGCCGCTCCCCCCACGTCCAGCTCCGCCATGTCCCCGAGCCCACCGGGGAGGTCGCGCTCGGTGCCGGCCCAGCGGACCACACCACCCTCGGCGACGACGGCGGCATCCCGCACAACGCCGGTCACGCCGTCACGTTGCGGGTCGTTCGTGGTGAGACGGCCGATTCCTCGGACCAGCAGGCCGCCGGATTGCTGGTCGGTCACGCGGGGCCGGCGGTGCCGTCCATCGGGATCACCACCCCCCGCTCGTCGGCGGCGGCGCGGGCGGGCGGATATCCGGCGTCGACGTGGCGGATGACCCCCATGCCGGGGTCGTTGGTGAGCACCCGCTCCAGCCGCAGTGCCCCCTGGGCGGTGCCGTCGGCGACGACCTGGGCGCCGGCGTGGATCGACTTGCCCATGCCGACTCCTCCGCCGTGGTGCACCGCCACCCATGCGGCGCCCGAGGCGGTGTTGACGAGGGCGTTGAGGATCGGCCAGTCGGCGACGGCGTCGGAGCCGTCCAGCATCGCCTCGGTCTCCCGATACGGCGACGCCACCGATCCCGAGTCGAGGTGGTCGCGCCCGATCACGACCGGCGCCCGCACGTCACCCGACGCCACCAGGTCGTTGAACGCCAGCCCGGCGAGGTGGCGCTCGCCATAACCCAGCCAGCAGATGCGGGCGGGGAGGCCCTGGAACGCGACCCGCTCCTCTGCCATCTCGAGCCAGCGCGCCAGCGCCCGGTTGTCGGGGAACATCTCGAGCACGGCACGGTCGGTGGCGGCGATGTCGGCAGGATCGCCGGACAACGCCACCCACCGGAACGGGCCCATGCCCTCGCAGAAGAGGTCGCGCAGGTAGGCGGGAACGAACCCCGGATACGAGAAGGCCTCGGAGTAGCCACCCACCTTGGCTTCGCCGCGCAAGTTGTTGCCGTAGTCGAACACCTCGGCGCCGGCCCGCGAGAAACCCACCATCGCCTCGCAGTGGACCGCCATCGACTCCCGTGCCGCCTTCACGTACGCCTGCGGGTCGGATGTGCGCAGCTCGGCGGCCGCAGCGACGTCGCAGCCGCGAGGCACATAGCCGTTGAGAGGATCATGGGCCGACGTCTGGTCGGTGACGACGTCTATGTCGGCGCCGCGGGTGAGCAGCTCGGAGAAGACGTCGGCGGCATTGCCCTCGACCCCGACCGACAGCGGCCGTCCCGCCGCCTTGGCGGCCAGCGCCCGGTCGAGCGCCTCGTCGAGCGAGCCCGCCTGCTCGTCGAGATAGCGGGTGTCGATGCGGCGGGCGATACGGGCCGGGTCGACGTCGACGCACAGTGCCACCCCGTCGTTCATGGTCACCGCCAGCGGCTGGGCGCCACCCATCCCGCCGAGGCCTGCCGTGAGCGTGAGGGTGCCGCGCAGGGTGCCGCCGAAGCTGCGATCGGCGACGGCGGCGAACGTCTGGTAGGTGCCCTGGAGGATCCCCTGGGTGCCGATGTAGATCCACGACCCTGCGGTCATCTGGCCGTACATCATGAGCCCGGCCGCCTCCAGCTCCCAGAAGTGGTCCCATGTCGCCCAGTCGGGCACGAGCAGGCTGTTGGCGATCAGCACCCTCGGAGCCATCTCGTGGGTGCGGAACCGGCCTACCGGCTTGCCGGACTGCACCAGCAGCGTCTCGTCGTCGCCGAGGTCGCGCAGGTGGGCGACGATGGCGTCGAAGGCCTCCCACGACCGCGCCGCCTTGCCCCGGCCGCCGTAGACGACCAGCTCGTCGGGGTTCTCGGCGACCTCGGGGTCGAGGTTGTTCATGAGACACCGCAACGCCGCCTCCTGCAGCCACCCCCGGCACGAGCGCTCCCCGCCCCGCGGCGCCCGCACCACACGCGGACCCGCCATGGATCACCTCCTGGTGTCGACCCGCCGAGGCTAACCGCCCTTCCCGACCACCAGCGTGGCCGGCGACCTCATCGATCTCTCAGGCGGCTCCCAGCCGGCTCACAGGTGGCGGCCGCAGGCTGCTGTCATGAGATCCGCAGCCATCCCAGAGACTCCCGCCACCATCCTCGTCGTCGACGACGAGGAGTCCCTATCCGACCTCGTCGGCAGTGCCCTGCGCTTCGCCGGCTACGCGGTGAGGACCGAGGGCTCGGGCTTCGACGCCCTGCGCGCCGTCAAGGCGGACCCGCCCGACCTGGTCGTGCTCGACGTCAACCTGCCGGACGTCGACGGCTTCGACGTGTGCCGGCGAATCCGCCGCGACGGCCTCCAGGTTCCGGTCATCTTCCTCACCGCCCGCGACGACCTCGATGACCTACGCACCGGGTTTCGCCAGGGCGGCGACGACTACCTGACGAAGCCGTTCAGCCTCGAGGAGCTGGTGCTGCGCATCGAGGCGGTGCTGCGACGCTCCGCGAGCGGAGAGGAGGCGCGCAGAATCTCCGTCGGCGACATCGTGCTCGATGAGGATGCCCACCAGGTGTGGAGCGGTGGCGACGAGGTCCATCTCTCGCCGACCGAGTTCCGTCTGCTGCGGTACCTGCTGATGAACCGGGGCAGGGTGCTGTCGAAAGGCCAGATCGTCGACTACGTCTGGGAGTACGACTTCGACGGCAACTACGGCGTTGTCGAGACCTACGTCAGCTACCTGCGCAAGAAGCTCGGCGACCATGACGGCACCGTGATCCAGACGGTGCGCGGTGTCGGCTACGTCATCAGGCCGCCCGCCTCTTGACGCTCCGCACCCGGCTCGTCGTCTCGTTCACGGTCCTGCTGCTGGCCGTCATCGCCGCCGTGGGCGTGGCGGCATCACGGTCGATCCGGTCGATCCTGACATCCCAGGTCGACGCCCAGCTCCTCGCGGTGGCGGACCGGGCCGGCACCCGTGGGCCTGAGCCGTTGCCCGACACGGGGGGCCCGGATGAGGCAGCGCCCCGCTCCGCCGCCGAGGTGACCCTCACCGCCGAGGGTGAGGTGATCTCCAGCCGCCCTTCGGGGTTCGCCGACGATCCCGACCCTCTGCCCGATGTCGCCCAACTCGACCTCACGACCGGCGGCATCGTCACCGTGGGATCGGTCGACGGGGCGCTGCAGTACAGGGCGACCGCCCACGCACAGCTCGACGACACCTTCCGGGTCGTTGCCGTGTCGCTCGCCGAGGTCCAGGCGGCTACCGCTTCGCTGATCCGAGCGCTGGCGATCACGGGCGGCGCAGTGCTCCTCATCGGTGGCGGCGCCACATGGTGGACCGTGCGCCACGGCCTCACACCGGTGGAGCGCATGGTGTCGACGGCCGAAGCCATCGCCGACGGTGACCTCACCCGGCGGGTCCCCGACACCGACCCGGAGACCGAGCTGGGCAGGCTCGGGGCGTCGCTTAACCACATGCTGGCCACGATCGAGGACGCCATGGAGACCGAACGCGACGCCCAACGCCGCCTGCGCCGCTTCGCCGGAGACGCCTCCCACGAGCTGCGGACGCCTCTGGCCGCGATCTCTGGCTATGCCGAGTTGTGCCGGCGGATCGGCAACGGCGACCCCGCCGAGCTGGCCGCGGCGCTGCGGCGCATCGAGAGCGAGAGCCGCCGCATGCTGCGTCTCGTCGAGGACCTGCTGCTGCTGGCCCGGCTCGACCAGGTGCAGCCGCTGGTGATGGCGCCTGTGGACCTGGTGCCGCTGCTCGACGACGCCGTTGCCGACCATCGCGCCATCGACCCCGGACGACCGATCGTGCTCGAAGCCCCAGCCCTCGCCGTCGTCACCGGCGACCAGCAGCGCCTGGTGCAGGTCGTCACCAACGTCGTCGCGAACGCCAGGGTGCACACGCCGCCGGGCACCAGGATCGCGGTTGCAGCGCGGGCTGCCGGTGGACGGGTCGTGCTGGAGGTGACCGACGACGGGCCCGGCATTCCCGACAGCGCGCTCGACCGGGTGTTCGAGCGCTTCTACCGTGCCGACCGCTCGCGGGCTCGTACCACGGGGGGCACCGGGCTCGGCCTTGCGATCGTCGACGCCATAGTGACTGCCCACGGCGGCGAGGTCGAGGCCGCCAACCTGGCGGGAGGGGGCGTCCGGATCACGATCACACTGCCCGCCGCCGCGGTCTCACCGACTCCGGAGCAGCCTCACCGGGAGGCCTCAGCCGTGCCCGTCACAATGGTGCGATGACGAGATGAGGAGCCCGCGATGAGATGACGAACCGGACGCACGGCCCACTGCGCGTTCACGAAACTGCCTGAGCCCCGGCCGTCACCGGCGGGGCTCAGGCGCGGCGGATCTCGACGGGTCGGCCCCGCCTCACATGCCCGACGGAGGCGCCCCCGGCGCTGTGGGGGCTTCGGGCTCTCCGCCCTCCTCGTCGCCGTCGAAGCGGTCCTTGATGTCCTCGGCGACGTCCTTGGTCTTCTCCCAAGCCTTCTCGGCCACATCACCGGCCTTCTCCATCATCGGCTTGGCCTTCTCGCCCGCCTTCTCCATCATCGGCTTGGCCTTGTCGGCCACCTCGCCGGCCTGCTCCTTCGCGGAGCCAAACCACTTCTTCAGTGTGTCCATGAACGCCATTGTCTCTCCCCGTGGTCGCTGCTGATCATTGTATGCATGCCGCACGAGGGGGCGTCGGTCAGGCAATGAGGCCCTCGTCGACACGGACATGCCTCACAGCCCGCGAGGCCGTCTGAGCGGGGCACGCCCCTCAGTCCACGAGGTTGTCGAACAGCCCCTCCCGCAGAGCGCCGGCCACCGCGGTGATATCGGGCCCCACGGGACGATCGGCCCCGAGAGGTGCCACGACGATGCGCACCCGCCGGGCAGCCTCGGCAACCAGCGGGGCCGGATGCAGCGGCGCCCGATGCTCGATCCCCTGCACTGCGCACAGGACCTCGACGGCGACGACGTGCTCGGTGTTGGCCAGCACGTCGCCGAGCTTGCGCCCGGCACCCCAACCCATCGACACATGGTCCTCCTGGAGGCCCGACGTCGGGATCGACTCCACGGAGGCGGGGTGCGACAGCACCCGGTTCTCGGCCACCAGGGAGGCGGCGGTGTATTGCGCCAGCATCATGCCGGAGTCGAGCCCGGGCCGTGCGGCGAGGAACGGCGGGAGCCCCGAGGAGCGGGTCGGGTCGAGGATGCGATCGGTGCGCCGCTCGGATATCGACCCGAGCTCCGTGGCCGCCACGGCCATGAAATCGAGGGCGAACGCCAAAGGCTGGCCATGGAAGTTGCCGCCCGACACGACATCGCCCTCCCCCGGCCTCCCCTCGGCCGGGAAGACGATCGGGTTGTCGACGACCGCCCCCAGCTCGCACTCGAAGACCCCCGCGGCGAAACTGAACACATCGCGGGCCGCACCGTGCACCTGGGGGGCACAGCGCAGCGAGTAGGCGTCCTGGACGGCATGGACGAAGTCGTCTGCGTGGCTGGCGCCGATCTCGGAGCCGGCCAGCAGGGCGGCGATGCGGGTGGCGGAGCGACGCTGGCCGGGGTGGGGCCGCAGCTCGTGGATCCTCGCCTCGAAGGGACGGGCGGAGCCGAGCAGCGCCTCCACGGACAGGGCGCATGCCACGTCGGCGGCGTCGGCGAGTCGACGGGCACGATCGAGCCCGAGGACGCCCATCGCCAGCATCCCTTCCGTACCGTTGAGGAGCGACAGCCCTTCCTTTGCCTCGAGCACCAGCGGGGCCAGACCCTCGGCTGCCAGCACCTGTGCCGACGGACCGGCGACACCGGCGCGCTGCAACTCACCCTCACCGATGAGGGGCAGCGCCAGGTGGGCGAACGGAGCGAGGTCGCCGGAGGCGCCCACCGATCCCTGGGACGGCACCACCGGCAGCAGATCGCGCCGAAGCAGCTCGAGCAATCGCTCCACCACCAGCGGCCGCACGCCGCTGTGGCCCTGCGACAGCGTGCGGGCCCTCAGCAGGAGCATCGCCCGCACCATGGGAGCCTCGAGCGGCTCGCCGACTCCTGCGGCGTGGCTGCGAACCAGGCCCACCTGGAGCTCGGCGGCCGCGGCGGGGGCGATCCGGGTACCTGCCAGGGCGCCGAACCCTGTGGTGATGCCGTAGACCGCACGGTTCTCGGCGACGACCCTCTCCACGAGGCTGCGCGCCGGCTCCATACGCGCCACGAGGCTGTCGCCGGTGGTGACGTCGGCGCGGCGGCGCGCCACCGCCACCACCTCGTCGACGGTGAGCGGCCCGCCGTCGACGACGACGCTGCGCGGCAGGTCGTTCACGTGGCCACCTCGCGGGCAGCGACTCCTGAGGCGAATGCCAGGAACGTGGTAGCCATGCTCATCAGGGTCAGGTCGTCGCGGTCGGCGGCGGCGTCCACCTCGACGAAGTCGGCCGCCGCCACCGCAGGATGGGCGCCGCACAAGCGGGCGGCGACAGCGAGCTGGCGGGGGGTCATTCCCCCCGGCCGGCTGCCGGGACAGCCCGGGGCGAACGCCCTGTCGAGCACGTCGATGTCGAAGTCGACGTAGATCCGGTTGCAGCGGTCGGCGAGGTCGGCGAGCGCCGCCAGCGTCACGGCCTCGACCCCGGCCTCCCCGACGTCGGCCATGGTCCGCACCGAAATGCCGTGCTCGTCGCACCACCGGCGGTAGACGGCCGAGTTGGCGAAAGCGTGGATCCCGATCTGGACCACGTTGCGCCCCGGCAGGCCGTCCTCGACGAGGCCGCGGATCGGTGTCCCGTTGCGGGGTCCGCCGTCGAGAGTGCGCACGTCGTGGTGGGCGTCGAAGGTGAGCACACCGAGCGAGGAGAGGTCGCCTGCGGCGAGACCGCCCACGATGGCCCGGGTGACGGCGTTGTCGCCACCGACGAAGGCATATACGGGACCGGACGGCAGCTCGGCGACATACG
>Ga0214471_10001968_pt1 | contig 16229 bp, 14 predicted proteins | sample RVTome_5_FD_207665 | JGI IMG/M metagenome (GOLD analysis project Ga0214471, IMG submission 207665) | Soil microbial communities from uranium-contaminated site in the Upper Colorado River Basin, Wyoming, United States - RVT142D155 | ecosystem: Environmental > Terrestrial > Soil > Contaminated >... | reverse complement strand
CGGAGGCGCCGATCCCGAACGCGATACAGCCGAACGCGCCGTGAGTCGAGGTGTGCGAATCCGCGCCGGCGATCATCAGCCCCGGCTGGGTGATGCCCTGTTCCGGCGGCACGATGTGGAGTATGCCCTGCCGCGGATCGTCGATGCCGAACAGGGTGATGCCGTGCTTCGCGGTATTTGCCTGGAGCTTCAGCACCATGTTCCGGATTTCGGGAATCGTAATACCTTCCACGCCTTTCTCGCGTCCGGTGGTCGGCACGTAGTGGTCGTTGAACGCGAACACCTGCTGTGGCCGGGCGACCGCGCGGCCCTGCGCTTCGAGCTTCGCAAACGCGTGCGACGAGCCTTCGTGGATCAGCGCGCGGTCGACGTGCAGCAGCAGTTCGCCCTCATCCTCCACGATCACGTGGCGGTTCCAGATCTTCTCGAACATCGTCGCGGCGCGCGTCCCGTGCCCGCTGGCGTGGCCCTCGCTCGTCCCCGCTGCGCCTCTTACGATGCGTTTATCCATCTCGAACTCCGAAGATCAAGAGCATTTGCCACAGAGAACACAGAGGAATGTTAGAGAGACCCAAGCATCAAGAACATGTAGTCAAACACACCGGCGCCGGCATGTTAGTCGTCATGAGCTTGTGCCGCGTTTCGGCGATGAGTTCGCCACGCATACGCGGCCGCTACTCCTCCTCCGACTTCAACATGGCCTTGAGCCGCGGCAGCACGAACGGCAGCGAGATCGAAATTACCGACATGACCACCAGCGTCATCGTGATCGCGCTGCTGAAGAAGATCTTGGGATTGCCGTTGGAAATGGTCATCGCCTGCCGGAACGACTGCTCCATCATGCCGCCCAGCACCAACGACAACACCAGCGGCGCCACCGGGATGTCCACCTTGTCGAAAATGTAGCCGAGCACGCCGAACGTCAGGATCAGATACAGGTCGAGGACACTGCCGCTGATGCCGTAGGCGCCAATGGCGGCAATCGACACGATCAACGGATACAGAATTCCGATCGGAATGAGCAGCAGTTTCACGAACAACCCGATCAAAGGCAGATTGAGGATCAGCAGCATGACGTTGCCGATGTACATGCTGTCAACGAGGCCCCATACCAGGTCCGGCCGGTTTTGAAACAGCAGCGGCCCCGGCTGGATGCCGTACATGATGAATGCGCCCAGCAGCACCGCCGTGGAACCCCCGCCGGGAACGCCCAGCGTGAGCAACGGCACCAGCGCGCCGGCGGTATCCGCGTTATTGGCCGCCTCCGGACCCGCCACGCCTTCAATCGCACCGTGGCCGAATTCCTCCGGATGCTTCGACAGCCGCTTTTCGGTGGTGTAGGACAGGATGGATGCGATCGTGCCGCCTGCGCCCGGCAGCACGCCGATGATGAATCCGATGACGCCGCCGCGCCAGATCGGACCGACGGAGCGCTTCCACTCCTCCCTCGTGAGCCAGAGTTTGCCGGAGATCGGCAGCAGTTTCGCCCCGGTGCCTCTCTGGATGTCCACCAGGCCGCGCAGGACCTCCGACACCGCGAACATCCCGACCACCACCACCACGAACCCGACCCCGTCCTGGAACTCGGCGATCCCCATGGTGTAACGCGGCTGCCCGCTCTGCAGATCGATGCCGATGGTGGAGATCATCAGTCCCAACAGGGTGGCGAGCAGCCCCTTTGCCGGCGACTTGCCGGTCAGAGACGCCACCGCGGTCATGGCGAACAGCATCAACGTGAAGTACTCCGCCGGGCCGAACTTGAGCGCCATCGACGCCAGCGGCAAGGCGAAGATCGTCAGCGCGACCACGCCTATCGTCCCCGCGATGAACGACCCGATGGCGGACACCGCGAGCGCCGCGCCCGCCCGGCCCTTGCGCGCCATCTCGTAGCCGTCGAGCGTGGTCATCACCGAAGCCGCCTCGCCCGGAGTGCGGATCAGAATCGCGGTCGTCGAACCGCCGTACTTCGTGCCATAAAAGACCCCGGCCATCATGATGAGCGCCGAAGTCGGATTCATGCCGAACGTAACGGGAATCAGCAGCGCGATGGTCGCGGAGGGACCGATGCCCGGCAGCACGCCGACGATCGTGCCCAGGAACACGCCGACGAAGGTGTACCACAGGTTGATCGGCTGGAGGCAGACCGCGAAGCCGTTGATGATGTGCGTCAGGGTATCCATGAATCTTCCCTAAAACGGCAGCACGCCGCGCGCGAGGCTGACCCCGAGCCCCTTGGTGAACATCAAATAGGTGAAGACGGGGAACAGGATCGCGGTCGAAACATTGGCAATCCACTTGCCGCGGTTGAAGTAGCCTGTGAGTCCCAGCAGGTACAGTACCGTGGCGATGATAAAGCCCAGCGGCTCGAATGAGTAAAAGTAGAGCCACGTCCAGGCCGCGACCCCCCCCACCACGAGGTAATGCACCATGGACCCCGGTTCCGCGGGCGCCGGCTTCTCGTGGCGCGCCTTCCACATTTCCCCCGCGAGCAGCGCAGCGGTCAGGAGCAGTCCGATGCCAAGCAGCCGTGGAAAGGCCTTGGGTCCCAGCGGGTCCCCGATCTCGAGCGACGGAACCTGCTGAGTCGCCCAGAAATAAAGTGCGGCCAGAACGAGCGTAACCCCAAGTATGATGCGATCAGCCATCACGAACGTTTACTCCCGTTTGCGGATTGTCCGACATCACGTTTTATCCTGCCCGCACCGGATTCCACTTGATGTCGTCGCGCTGGCGCGATTCGACTTCCGGGGGCGTGGGTCATTACATCGGCGGGGCACATGTTACCCAAGATTTCCACGGTTGTCTGTATCCGGTGGCCCGGGAGTTGTCGAGCCAGCCTCCGGAAACGGTCTGCGGCCCGCTCTTGGCACGGTGCAAAATCTCCGTGCCGCCCAACCGTGTCACAATCACGTGATGGCGACGCAACCCCACACTACCCCATTCGTCATCGAGCGCATCGGCGCGGTGGTCGGCCCGCAGGGTCTGCTGACCGAGTCGCGAGATGTCGAGCCGTTCACTGCCGATTGGCGCGGCGTCTATCGTGGCGCAACACCCGCTGTCGTCCGGCCGGGAAACGTCGAGGAAATCGCTGCTGTGGTGCGCATCTGTGCCGAAACGCGCACACCCCTCGTACCGCAGGGCGGTAATACGGGGCAGTCCAACGGGGCCGTCCCGCGTGCAGGGGGCGCGGACCTCGTGCTGTCGCTTGGACGCCTCAATCGCATATTGGAGGTTGATGCGCTCAACAACACCATCACCGCGCAGGCGGGGTGCATCCTGGCGACGATACAGGGGGCTGCAGCCGAGGCCGGGCGCCTGTTTCCGCTGAGCCTCGGGGCCGAAGGCAGTTGCCAGATCGGCGGCAATCTCTCCACCAACGCCGGCGGCACCAACGTGCTGCGCTATGGCAACGCGCGCGACCTCATGCTGGGGCTCGAAGTGGTGCTGCCGGACGGGCGCATCTGGGACGGTCTGCGTGGCTTGCGCAAGGACAATACCGGATACGATCTCAAGCACCTGTTCATCGGCGCCGAGGGCACGCTGGGCATCATCACCGCGGCAGTGCTCAAGCTCTTCCCCCGCACGAACGCCAACGTCACCTCCTGGGTCGCGGTGCCGTCGCCCCGCCAGGCGGTCGAACTCCTCGCCCTGTTGCGGCGCCATTGCGGGGACAGCGTCACCGCATTTGAAGGCATCTCCCGCCGCTGTCTCGATTTGGTTTTGCGGAACATGCCGGGCACGCGCGATCCGCTGCCGCAGCGCCATGAATGGTACGTTCTCGTCGAGCTTGGCGACGCCCGCGCCGGCGATGCGTTGCGGCACGGGCTGGAAAGCGCGCTCGCCGCGGCCGCGGAGATCACTTTGATCGCCGATGCGGTGATCTCGGAGTCAATGGCGCAGAGCGAGTCATTATGGAGTTTGCGTGACGCGATCCCGCTGGCAGCACGCGCGGATACGCGCATGGTATACCGGCACGACATCTCGGTGGCGGTGAGCCGTATCCCGGATTTCATCACTGCGGCGCAAGCGGCGCTGGAGCAGCGGTTTCCGGGCGTCGAAGTGATCTGCTTCGGCCACCTGGGAGACGGGAACCTGCACTTCAACGCGTTCGTCCCGGGGCGGTTGCGCACGGATCCTGCCGCGCAGGATGCCCAGGACGTGGCGCAGGTGGTCTACGACATACTGCAGCGCTTCGGCGGCAGCTTCAGCGCGGAGCACGGCATCGGACTCGCCAAGGTCGCGCAGCTTGCGCGCTACAAGAGTCCGGTGGAACTTGAGCTGATGCGCGCGCTCAAACGCACGCTGGATCCCCACAACATCATGAACCCGGGGAAGGTATTGGACGTGATGAATGCAGAGTGATGAGTGCATGACGGCAGACGGGAGGGAACATGAGCGACAAAATCGTCAAGAGCGACGCCGAGTGGAAGCATCAGTTGTCCGCCGAGCAGTTCCAGGTCGCCCGCAAGAAAGGCACGGAGCGCGCGTTCAGCGGCCAGTACTGGGACCATCATCAGGCCGGGATGTACCGCTGCGTGTGCTGCGGCGCCGAACTCTTTCGCTCCGAGCACAAGTTCGATTCGGGTACCGGCTGGCCCAGCTTCTCGCAGCCGTCCGCGGCGCGGAACGTCGCGACCGGGGAGGACAACAGTTTCTTCATGCGGCGCACCGAGGCGTTGTGCGGCCGCTGCGATGCGCATCTCGGCCACGTGTTCGACGACGGCCCCCAGCCAACGGGATTGCGTTACTGCATCAACTCGGCCTCGCTCAAGTTCGAGCGTGACGCCTGAGACCCGGCCCGGTACCGCGGCAATCCCTTGCCGCGAACGCTGCCGGCAATGGATTGCCGGCCTACTCGCGACTGCCGCTATAATACGCGCCTGATGAAGGTACTCTTCGACTTCTTTCCGCTCATCGTCTTCTTCGCCGGCTACGCGTTCGTCGACATCTTCTTCGCGACCGGCGCCGCGATGGCGGCGACCGTGCTTCAGGTGGCCTGGTCGTGGCTGAGGCACCGCAAGGTCGAACGGCTGATGTGGATCAACTTCGGCGCGATCATGTTCTTCGGCGGGCTCACGCTGCTCCTGCAGGACGAGCGCTTTATCAAGGTGAAGCCGACCATCGTCTACTGGATCATCGCCGGCGCGCTGCTGGCGTCGCATTATTTCTTCAACAAGAACCCGATCAAGTTGATGATGGAACCGCACTTCGACGCGCCCGAGCGTGTGTGGACGAGGTGGCTGTTCAACTGGGTCATGTACTTCGGCGTCCTGGGCGTCGTCAATCTGCTGGTGGCGCATGGCTTCAGCACCGATGTGTGGGTCAAATTCAAGGTGTTCGGCACCCTGGCGCTGACCGTGGTGCTCGCGTTCGTGCAGACCTTCATGCTGATGCGCTACGCGCGCCACGAGGAAGGCAAGTAGTGCTGTACGTGATCGTGGCCGATGATGTTCCCGACTCCCTGGAGCGGCGCGCCGCGGTGCGCGCCAGACACTACGAGCGCATGACCGCCATGCAGGACGCCGGTCGCCTCGTGATCTCGGGCCCGTGCCCTGCCATCGACAGCCCCGATCCCGGGCCGGCGGGATACTCCGGCAGCGTGATCATCGCCGAGTTCGATTCGCTGGCGGACGCGCAAGCGTGGATCGCCGATGACCCGTATGTGACGACTGGCGTTTTCGCTAATGTCACGGTAAAGCCATTCCGCAAGGGATTTCCGCGGTGAACGTCGCGCAACGCATCGAGCAGCGCCTGGCGTGCCTGCAACCCGAATCGCTGGAGGTGCTGGACGAGTCCGCGCAGCACGCGGGTCACGCCGGCGCGAAGGAGGGCGGCGGGCACTTCCGCCTCCTCATCGTGTCCAAGGCGTTTTGCGGAAAACCAAGCCAGGCGCGGCATCGCATGATCTACGATGCGCTGGCGCCCATGATGAAGAAGGACATACACGCGCTCGCCATCAAGGCGTACGCACCCGAGGAAATCTGATCTTGTCGCTATCAGGAAACCCCATGACACTCCAACGCATATTTCCCGCCATCGCACTCGCAACGCTGATGACCGCCACGTTCGGCAGTCAGGCTCAGGTCGCCAAGGTAAACGGCGTCGCCATCCCGCAGGCTCACCTCGACATGGTCGTGCAGGCTCAGACCGCCCGCGGCCAGCCCGATTCCCCCGAGATGCGCGACAGCATCAAGAACACGCTGATCAACCAGGAGGTGATTGCCCAGGAAGCGCTCAAGAAGGGGCTTCAAAAGAATCCTGCGGTCGCCGCCCAGATCGCGCTCCAGCGCCAGGAGATCCTGGTCAACGCGTTCGTGCAGGACTACCTCAAGGCTCACCCGATCAGCGACGATACGCTGAAGAAGGAGTATGAACGCCAGAGAGCCGCCGTCGGCACCAAGGAGTACAAAGCGCGCCACATCCTGGTCGAAAAAGAGGATGAAGCGAAGGAAGCGATTGCCCAGATCAGGAATGGCGCGGCTTTCGAAAAAGTCGCCGGCGAACGCTCGCGCGACCAGGGTTCGAAGGTCAAGGGCGGCGAGCTCGAGTGGGCCGTGCCGACCAACTATGTGAAGCCCTTCGCCGTCGCGCTGGTCAAGCTCAAGAAAGGCCAGATGACGGAGGCGCCGGTGCAGTCGAACTTCGGCTGGCACGTGATCCGTCTCGACGACGAACGCCCTTTCAAGGCGCCCGCTTTCGACGAGGTCAAGGCCAACCTGCAGCGCGGCCTGCAGCAACAACTGGTGCAGAAGGCGGTCACCGACTTACGCACCAAAGCGAAGATCGAATAGCGCGGTCAGAACGTATTCTGGACCGCGGCGATTTGCGGAAAGCGGTTGCGCACGAGTTTTTCCACGACGTGCTTGAGGTCGAGCGCCGAACGCGGGCAGCCCGCGCAGTTGCCCTTGAGCCGCACGCGCAGCACGTTGCCTTCCAGGCCGACGAATTCGAGATCGCCTCCATCGCGTAACAAGATGGAACGCGCTTCGTCCAGGACCGTGATGATTTCCCGTTCCGTCGGCAGCGGCTCGTCCGCACCCATCGGGCGATGCGCCGCAAGGCGCTCCTTCAACTGGTGCTGTTCGCGCGAGATTCGGAGCGCGCGCACCGGATCCTGCTCGTAGAGCGCGTCGAGCTCCTCCTCGGTGTAGAACGGCGCGTCGAGCTTCAGCGCTGACTCCTTGATTCTCGATCCTCGATCCTCGATCCTCAATCCTGCACCTAGCCGACCCAACGGCGCGCGTTGCGGAACATTCGCATCCACGGCCCATCCTCGCCCCAGCCGTCAGGGTGCCATGAATTCTGCACCGCGCGGAACACCCGCTCCGGATGCGGCATCAGGACGGCGAAGCGCCCGTCCGGCGTGGTGAGTCCGGTGATTCCCCGCGGCGATCCATTGGGATTCGCCGGATAGGTCTCAGTCACGCGCCCGTGGTTGTCGACAAAGCGCAACGCCACGAGCGGTCGGGCTGCATCAAGCGCGGCGGGGCTCGCGAACTCCGCGTAGCCCTCGCCGTGGGCGACCGCCACCGGAATGCGGCTCCCGGCCATGCCGTCGAAGAAGAGCGACGGCGACGCCTGCACTTCCAGCAGCGCAAAACGCGCTTCGAACTGCTCGGAGCGATTCCTCACGAAATGGGGCCAATGCTCCGCGCCGGGAATGAGCTCGTGCAGATTGCTCATCATCTGGCAGCCGTTGCACACGCCGAGGGCAAAGGCGTCCGGGCGCAGGAAAAAAGCCCCGAACTCGGCGCGCGCGCGTTCGTTGAAAAGGATCGATTTTGCCCAGCCCTCCCCCGCGCCGAGCACGTCGCCGTACGAAAAACCGCCGCACGCCGCGAAACCCTTGAATTCCGCCAGGCTCACGGCGCCGCCGATGATATCGCTCATGTGCACGTCGACCGCCTCGAAGCCCGCGCGGTCGAATGCCGCGGCCATCTCCACCTGCCCGTTCACGCCCTGCTCGCGCAGTATCGCGATCCGCGGGCGCGCGCCGCTGCCAATGAACGACGCGGCAATGTCATCAGCGGGATCGAAGGTGAGCTTCACGTTGAGGCCGGGATCACCCGGGTCGAGCAGCCGGTCGTATTCCTGCTGCGCGCATTCCGGGTTGTCGCGCAGCATCTGCATGTGCCAGGTGGTTTCAGACCACGCGCGCTGCAGATTCACGCGCGAGTCGCTGAATATCTCGTGGCCGCCGGCTGCGATCCGCAGCATGTCGCCGGCGGTGGCCTCCCCGATGACGTGGCAGATGCCGCCGCCAAGGCCCGCGGCGGCCAGAGCCTTCATGACGCCCGGCGTGTCGGTGCGCCGCACCTGGATCACGGCGCCCAGTTCCTCGTTGAAAAGCGCCGCATGCGCGCCATGGGCGGTAAGCGCCGTGACGTCGAGCATGGCGCCGCAGCGCGCGGCAAACATCATTTCGCACACCGTCACGAACAGTCCCCCGTCCGAGCGGTCGTGATACGCGAGCAGACTGCCCTCGTGATTGAGCGCCTGCATGGCCTCGAAGAAGCGCTTCAGCACATCGGGCTGATCGAGATCCGGTGACGCGTTGCCGAGCCCGCCGTACACCTGCGCGAGCGCCGAGCCGCCGAGCCGGCATTGGCTCGCGCCGAGATCGATCAGGATGAGGTCGGTCTCGCCGCAGTCGGTCCTCAATTCCGGGGTCAGCGTGCGGCGCGCGTCGGTGACCGGCGCAAACGCAGACACGATGAGCGAAAGCGGCGCGGTCACGTCCTTGCGCGTGCCGGCATCGGTCCACGTGGTTTTCATGGACAACGAGTCCTTGCCCACGGGTATGCTGATGCCAAGCCGCGGACACAGTTCCAGCGCCACCGCACGCACCGTGTCGTAAAGCGCCGCGTCTTCACCCGGATGGCCGGCCGCCGCCATCCAGTTCGCCGATAGCTTCACGTCGCCAAGGCCCCGTATCGGCGCCGCCGCGATATTGGTGATGGCTTCGCCAACCGCCATGCGCCCCGAGGCCGGCGCATCGATCAGCGCGAGCGGCGTGCGCTCGCCCATTGCAAACGCTTCGCCCAGGTGTGTCGTGTAGCCCATCAGCGTGACCGCGACATCCGCGACCGGCACCTGCCACGGACCCACCATCTGGTCGCGCGCCGTGAGCCCACCCACCGTGCGGTCGCCGATCGCGATGAGAAAAGTCTTGTCGGCCACCGCCGGGAGCCGCAGCACCCGGTACGCGGCGTCCCGGAGGTCAACCTCGCGCAGGTCGAAGGGGGGCAGTTCGCGCCGTTCATGCGCGACGTCGCGCGTCATCCGCGGCGGCTTGCCGAGCAATACGGACAGCTCCATGTCGACGGGCGTGTTGCCGAACGCCCGATCGTTCACGGTAAGGCGTCCATCTGCGGTTGCCTCGCCGACCACGGCAAACGGACAGCGCTCCCGCGCGCAGAGCGCCGAAAATTCCGCCAGATTCTCCGGCGCAACGGCAAGCACGTAGCGCTCCTGCGCCTCGTTGCACCAGATCTGCACCGGTGACATGCCGGGCTCTTCGCTCGGGATGCGGCGCAAATCAAATCGTCCACCCAGACCCGCTGCGTGCACGAGTTCCGGCAGCGCGTTTGACAGCCCGCCGGCGCCGACATCGTGAATTGACAGGATCGGATTCGCGGCGCCGCGCGCCCAGCAGCGATCGAGCACTTCCTGCGCGCGGCGCTGAATCTCTGCGTTCCCGCGCTGCACTGAATCGAAATCGAGATCCTCCTGGTTGCTGCCGGTTTCCATGCTTGATGCCGCGCCGCCGCCGAGTCCGATCAGCATTCCCGGACCGCCGAGTTGAATCAGCAACGTACCGGGGACAAGCGGTTGCTTGAACGCATGGCCGGCCGCGATGTTGCCGATGCCGCCCGCGATCATGATCGGCTTGTGGTAACCGCGCATCTCGCCCGCCACCTGCTGCTCGAAGGTCCGGAAGTAGCCGGCGAGATTGGGGCGTCCGAACTCGTTGTTGAAGGACGCGCCTCCGATCGGCCCTTCGATCATGATGTCGAGCGCCGAGGCGATGCGGCGCGGCCGGCCGTAGGTCTCGGGATTGAGGATTGAGGATCGAGGATTGAGATGCACCCCCCCTCTCGCCTCATCGTCGCCCTGGCATTGTTCCCAGGGTTGGATGAATCCGGGAATGCAGAGGTTGGAGACGCTAAACCCTGTGAGCCCCGCCTTGGGTTTTGCGCCGCGCCCCGTGGCGCCCTCGTCGCGGATTTCTCCTCCGGCGCCGGTGGCGGCGCCCGGAAAAGGCGAAATCGCCGTCGGGTGGTTGTGGGTTTCCACCTTCATCAGGATGTGCACGTCATCGTCGACCCGGCGGTACGCGCCATCCGGTCCGGGAAAGAAGCGGGCGATGCGCGCGCCCTGCATCACCGCGGCGTTGTCCGAATACGCGACGATCGTGCCCTGCGGGTTGCGTTCGTGCGTCGTGCGGATCATCGCAAACAGGCTCTGCGCCTCCGGCTTGCCGTCGATGATCCAGTTCGCGTTGAAGATCTTGTGGCGGCAGTGCTCGGAATTCGCCTGCGCGAACATCATCAGCTCGACGTCGGTGGGATTGCGCCCGGCGCGCAGAAAGTGCTCCGCGAGGTACTCGATCTCGTCCCCGGACAGTGCGAGCCCCATCTCGCGATTGGCGCGTTCCAGCGCCTCGCGTCCGCCGGCGGCGAGATCGATCGTAACCAGGGGCGCCGGTTCATGGTGGCGGAACAGGGCATCTGCGGCGTCGAACGACTCGAGCACGGTCTCGGTCATGCGGTCGTGGATGCGCGAAGCGAGCGCCGGACGGTCGATGCCGGCACCGTGCTCTCTTCCCCGGCGCGCCCAATACGCCACGCCGCGCTCGATGCGATCCACCATGTCGAGGCCGCAATGCCGCGCGATGTCGGTCGCCTTCGAAGACCAGGGAGATAGGGTGCCGAACCGCGGTACCACCAGCAGAAGATCGCCCTGCGCCTGCGCCGGGCTCGCGTGCGGACCGTAACGCATCAGGCGTTCCAGCCGCTCGCGCTCCGCGGCGGAGAGCGCGCGGTTCACCTGCACGAAATGCCAGTATTCCGTTTCGAGATCGATTCCGGTCAGGGCCGGGTCTTGGAGGAGCTTCCGGAGGCGAAACGGAGAAAGGGCAGTGCGCCCGCGCAACCGGAGAATTTGCGACATGACCCGAAGCAGAACGCGCTAAAGCATCATTTTACCCGAACCCGGAGGTCGACTTGCGGATCTTTCCGTTACACTAACGCCATGCCCTCGCATCCCGCACACGGCGCGCCTATCTTCCTCACGGAGGAAATCCGTCGCATCGAGGTCGCGGCGTTGTCCGTGCCGGACCCGCCGGCGCTCATGGAGCGTGCCGGGCTCGCTGCGGCGGAACTGGCGCGTGAACTGGCGGGCGGCACGGGAAAGCCGGTTCTGGTATTGGCGGGACCCGGCAACAACGGCGGCGACGCATTTGTCGTGGCGCGTCACCTGAAGAAGTGGTGGTTCAGGGTCGAGGTCGTGTTCGCAGGAGATCCCGCAAAGCTTTCGCCCGACGCCAGTGCCGCATTGAACGCCTGGCGCAACGCAGGTGGTGAGACGCGTGATGCACCCGCGGCCGCCGCGGATTGGAGCCTCATCGTCGACGGCCTGTTCGGCATCGGACTGCAACGCGATGTCGCGGGCGGTCATGCAGAACTGGTCTCGTTCGCAAACGGGTCGGCTGCACCCGTGCTTGCGATCGATGTGCCCAGCGGACTGGAATCGGACAGTGGACGGATACTCGGCTCGTGCGTGCGGGCGGATCACACCATCACTTTCATCGGCCTCAAGCCCGGATTGCTGACGCTTGACGGGCCCGATCATTGCGGCGAACTGCACCTCGACACGCTGGGACTCGATGCCGCCGCGCTGTCGCCACCCCACGGCGCGCTGATTGCAAAGGCAGTGCTCGGCGCGGTCTTGAAACCGCGCGCTCTCAATACTCACAAGGGCGACTACGGCAGCGTCGGCGTGATCGGCGGCGCGCAAGGCATGGTGGGCGCGGCACTGCTCGCCGGGCGGGCGGCGCTCATGCTCGGCGCCGGGCGCGTCTACGTCGGCCTGATCGCGACGGATGCGCCGCGCGTCGACCTGATGCAGCCCGAGTTGATGCTGCGCAGCGCCGATGACGTGCTCAAACTCGGCCACCTCACAGCGCTCGCGGCCGGTCCCGGCATGGGACAATCCCCCGACGCCGCGCATTTCCTCAAATGGGCCATCGATACCGCGCTCCCTCTTGTCATCGATGCCGATGGCTTGAACATGATCGGCGCAGCCGGCGATCTGCACGACGCCCTGAAGCGCCGGCCCACACCGACCCTGCTCACGCCTCACCCTGCCGAAGCGGCGCGCCTGCTGGGATCAACGACCGCCGGGATCCAGCACGACCGGATCGCGGCAGCCCGCATGCTCGCCGAACATCTCAATGCCCACGTTGTCCTGAAAGGCGCGGGCAGTGTGTGCGCGTCGCCGGACGGTACGTGGGCGGTCAATACCTCGGGCAATCCCGGTATGGCGAGCGCCGGCATGGGCGACGTGCTGACCGGGCAGATCGCGGCGCTGCTTGCCCATGGCAGCGATGCAAAGCAGGCATTGCATGCGGCTGTCTATCTTCACGGAGCGGCGGCGAACGCGCTCGTCGCCGGGGGCGCCGGCCCCGTCGGCCTCACCGCGAGCGAGGTGATCCATGCGGCACGCGACATCGTCAACCGGAGGAATTTGGCGGAGTTGTGCCCGCCAAATTCCTTTGGCAAGACCCCGTCATAGACAACCGAAAACATGATGAAATCGATTTATCTGATGCGTGAAGCCCGTGTCTGTTGCCTATCCGATGCGGCGGTGTGTCAAGTTGCCGAAAGGACGACCCTTCACGCTCCTCGTTCTCTTTGCTGCTGCGTGCAGTTCCGTATAAGGATTTTGTCGGACTTGGCTCCGACAAAATCCTAGGGGAACCCGCATGGCGCTAATGCTCGGCGACCAGGCGTTGCGGGATGCGATCGGCATGGGCGAAGCGATCGACCTCCTCGAGCGGACGTTTACCCACGACGCGGCGGGCAAGACCTCGATCTCGCCCAAGTTCGTCAGCGATTTCGAAGGCGGGGCAATGCGTATCCTGTTTGCATCCGACGCAGGCTCCGGTTATTGCGCGATCAAGGCCTATCACAGCATCCTGGGCGTCGGCACACGCTACGTCGTCTCGCTCTATCGCATGAGTGATGGGGAGCTTCTCGCGGTGCTCGACGCGCAACGCATTACGGATCTCCGCACGGGCGCGGCGAGCGGCGTCATCGCGCGCAGGGTTCCCCTGCCGGCGCCGGTTTCCGTCGGCATCATCGGCTCCGGCCACCAGGCATGCACGCAGCTCGAAAGCCTCGCCACGGTGTACCGCGTGACCTCGGCGGCAGTCTACAGCCCCACGCCCGCGCATCGTTCCGCCTACGCCCACGCGATGTCCGAACGGCTCGGAATTCCGGTTATCGCTACGGATTCTGCGGAAGCGGCGGTTCGGGGACGCGAGGTTGTCGCGGCAGCGAGCAGTTCTCGTAGCCGCGAGCCGGTGCTTCACGGTGCGTGGCTCGACCGCTGCCGGCTGCTCTGCGCAGTCGGCAACACCCGGGCGCAATTCGCGGAAGTCGATGTCGAGTGCTTTCGCGACGCCGCCCTCACCGTCGTCGACACGCCGCACGCATTCGAGGAAGCCGGCGAGTTGCGGCAGGCGATCGCTGGCGGCGCCCTGCCCGAGGCGCGGCGCGCGACTCTGTCCCGGATCGTGACCGGCGCAGCGAGCGTGCCCCCCGAGGGCCGGATCGTTTTCAAATCGGTAGGCTCGGCGCTGCAGGACCTGGCGTTGGCCGCCCGCTACTATGAACTGCTCCGTGCACGCGAAGGACTGCCGTCCGCGCCCGACGTGGGAAGTCTCAAGCGGCCGGTGAGCGCGGGCGGTATGTGACGGTCATGGAGGTATGTCGAAAGCGGCACCACACCTTGCCACCAAGGGCGTCTCGCCCGCACAGGCTGCGTTCTGGGAAGAAGCGATGGCGCGCATGGCCGCCTCGGAAGAGTGGGCCCGGGCGATCGCCGCCACGACCTTCACCCGCAATTTCCTGCGCGGCCGGGACTTCGCGAAATACCTGGACGAGGAGTTCGCCGCCGCCCGGGCCGTCATGGCCGACCTGGGGCTCGTGAAATGACCGCGGCCATGGACACGTCACAAAGGCGCAGGGTGCGCAGCGCGCACCGAACGGTACACGAATCGCCAGTCCTTGCGAACGCAATGCCCATGCAAGCAAGTCGCGTTTGACCGCGGCCCGCAATCCGGTTTAGTGTTGCGCCAGCACCGTAACCCGCTCACAAGGGAAGAATGACCATGCCGATCACTCTCAGAGGCGTCATGCAGGCGCCGGTCACGCCGTTGAAGGACGACTGCAGCTTCGATCCGGACGGTTTCGCGAAGATGGTGGACTTTCATGTGCGCCACGGCGCTCCCGCCATCGCCTGGCCGCATCACAAGGCCGAGTCGCTCAATCTCACGATCGCCGAACGCAAGCTCGGCGCCGAGGTCGCGGTCAAGACCGTTGCCAAGCGGGTGCCGGTCTCGATCTTCACCGGCACGCTGTCGGAGGAGGATTCCCTCGACATCGCGCGCCACGCGCAGAAGATCGGAGCGGATGCCGTGCTCGTGATCTCACCCTATTGCCGGCGCCCTGCGCAGGAAGAGATATACGACTCGGTGGTGAGAATCGGCACCGCCACCGATCTGCCGGTGCTCACCTACAACTCGCCGTGGCGCAACGGCGAGGGCGTGGAGTTCACCGGCGAGCTCACGCAGCGCCTGATCGACCGACTGCCCAACTACATCGGCATGAAGGACGCGAGTTTCCAGAGCCAGAAGTTCCTCGAGATCGCGCGTGTCGCGCTCAAGATGCGCCCCGGTTTCGCGATCATCATGGGGGTGGAGCATCTGCTGCCCTCTTTCGCGCTGGGCGCCTGCGGCTCATTCTCGTCTTCGGGGGCCATCGCGCCGAATCTCTGCAACAAGTTCTTCGCCTCGCTCGAAGCGCATGACTGGGCAACGGCACGCGAATGTCAATACAAGATTTCGCGCCTATGGAGCCTGTTCAAGGAGCAGTACCCCTCCTCGCTCAAGGGCGCGATGATCATGATGGGCCGGCCCGTGGGCCCCACCCGCTCGCCGCTGCCCACCGCCACCAAGGAGCGGATCGAGTTTCTGCGCAAGCAGCTCGAGGAACTGGGCATCCTGCAGTCTGAGCCGCAGGGCTGGTAACGAAAAGAAGGTGACCGGGGACTGGTGGAAGCGTAGGGTGCGCACCGCGCATCGAATGCTGGTGGGCAATGCCCACCATACGGTTCCAAGCCACTAATCACGAATCACGCTTCCCAGGAATTCACCAAACATGCCGACCTTCAAACCCGGATTGGTCCACACCCCCGTCACGCCCTTCAAGCGCGATCAGAGCATCGATTACGATACCTACGCCAGGGTCCTGGAATTCCATCTGCGCAATGGCGCGGATGCGCTCGCCCTGCCCATGCCTGAAGGCGAAGACATGAGCCTGAAGGACGGGGAACTCAACGCACTCGTCGAATTTGCGATCAAACAGGTCAATGGCCGCGTCCCGGTGATCGCTCACGTGAGCGACGCGGGCACGACAATCGCCGTGGAGCGCGCGCGCCGTGCCGAAAAAGCGGGCGCCGCCGCCATCGTCTCGCACCCGCCGTATTTCTGGCATCCCAGGCCCGCGATGGTGATCGAGCACGTTGTGAGCATCGGCTCGGCGGTGCAGCTCCCCTTCTTCGTCTGCAACCCGCCGATCGAGTCGGTCGGGGCGTCGCTCACGTCCGACATGACGCTGCAGCTCGTCGACCGGCTCCCCAATCTTGCCGGAGTGGTCGATTACAGCCTCGAATGGGTCTACCAGGTCGAAGTCGTTTCCAACGGCTGCAAGAAGCGTCCGGATCTGCAGATGATCCCCGGCGCCGAGTTCATGGTTTCCACCGGACTGGTCGGCGGATCGGGCGCGTTTTCGGCTTTATCCGCAGTCGCGCCGAAGCTGGTGCGGGAACTGCACGACCTCTGCAGCAAAGAAAGGTACGTCGAGGCACGCACGGCACAGGAAAATATCGGCGCGCTACACCACGCGATCAAGATGGCCGGCGCATCCGACTTGAAAGACGGGCTC
>Ga0214471_10001967_pt1 | contig 16229 bp, 10 predicted proteins | sample RVTome_5_FD_207665 | JGI IMG/M metagenome (GOLD analysis project Ga0214471, IMG submission 207665) | Soil microbial communities from uranium-contaminated site in the Upper Colorado River Basin, Wyoming, United States - RVT142D155 | ecosystem: Environmental > Terrestrial > Soil > Contaminated >... | reverse complement strand
CTCGACGGCCTCGAGGCTCTCGGCGGCCAGGCGGGCCACGAGATCGCCGCCGTCTTCCTCGAGGAGCTGGAGCCAGTGCCGGCGGGCCGCCTCGACGTCGTCGCCGCGCGCCTGGCACGCGGCCAGGGCGAGGGTCAGCTCGCGGCGCTCGCCGGCGCGGAAGCGGTGGGCCTCGAAGCCGCGGAGCAGCCGGCAGTCGCCGCCCTCGATGATCGTGCTGCGCAACAGCCGCATGGCCGGAGCGAGAAGCGAGCGCGGCGGATCCGAGCGCAGCAGCGTGGCGACCAGTCCCGCCGCCACCTCGGGGTGGCCGAGCCGCTGCTGTTCGCAGGCCAGTTGGTAACGGCTGAAGGGGCTGAGCCGGGGGGTCGCGCCCATGGTCGCGGCGAACGCTTCGGAAGCGTCCTGGCGGCGGCCCATGCCGAGCAGCAGCCGGCCCTGGAGGTAATGGAGCCCCAGCTCGCGCGCCTGGTCGGGCTTCTCGGCCAGCAGGCGCTCGACCTGCCGGAGGGCTTCCTCGCTCTTGCCCGCGAGCTGCAGCTCGACGAGCAGGATCCGCGGGTCGGCGGCCGCGGCCGGCGCGAGCAGAGCCAGGAGGCTCAACAGGGAAAGATGGAAGTGGTGCCGCGGCATCGCTCGCTCGTCACTCGTGGATCCGTTCCACGCGTGCGCCGAGCGACTGCAATTTCGATTCCATCCTCTCGTAGCCCCGGTCGAGGTGATAGATGCGGTCGACCACGGTCTCGCCGCGCGCCGCCAGGCCGGCGAGCACGAGGCAGGCCGACGCCCGCAGGTCGGTGGCCATCACCCTGGCTCCCGAAAGCGCCGTGCGGCCCCGGACGCGGACAGCGATGCCTTCGATCCGCACGTCGGCCCCCATGCGCATGAGCTCCGGCACGTGCTGGAAACGGTTCTCGAAGACCGTTTCGGTGACCACGGTGGTGCCGCTCGCCTGGGTGGCCAGCGCCACGTACTGGGCCTGGAGATCGGTGGGGAAGCCGGGATGGGGCGCGGTGGCGACGTCGCGCGGCCGCAGATCGGAGCCGTCGTGACGCACGCGGACGTGGTCATCGCCCTGCTCGACCCGGACGCCGATTTCGCTCAATCTCTCGAGCAGCGGTGCCAGATCGGCAGGCCGCGCGCCGTCCACCGTCACGTCGCCGCCGGTCATCGCCGCGCCGATCAGGTAGGTGCCGGCCTCGATGCGGTCGGGCACCACGCGGTGGCGCGCCCCCCCGAGCCGGTCGCGCCCTTGGATCGTGATCGTCTCGCCGCCGGCGCCGGAGACCGCGGCGCCCATGGCATTGAGCAGCCGCGCGAGGTCGGCGATCTCGGGCTCGCGGGCGCAGTTCTCGAGCACGGTGGTCCCGCGCGCCAGGCAGGCGGCCATCATCACGTTCTCGGTGCCGCCCACGGTGGGCTTGGCGAAGCGAAAGCGCGCGCCGCGCAGCTCGCGGGCACGGGCCTCCACGTAGCCGTGCTCGAGGCGGACGTCGGCGCCCAGGGCCTCGAGCCCCGCGAGGTGGAGGTCGATCGGGCGCACGCCGATGGCGCAACCGCCGGGCAGCGACACCCGGGCGAGGCCGCGCCGGGCCAGCAGCGGCCCGAGCACGAGGGCTCCGGCGCGCATCGTCTTGACCAGCTCGTAGGGCGCGTCGTCGGGATGGCCGTTGTCCTTGAGGCACAGGCTCAGGGCGTCCTCGCGCTCCTCGCTTTCGACGCCCAGGTGCTCGAGCAGGAGGCGCATGGTGCGGATGTCGCGCACTTGCGGAAGCCGCTCGAGGGTCACGGGCTCGTCGGAGAGGAGGGTGGCGGCGAGCGCCGGAAGGGCGGCGTTCTTGGCGCCGCCGGCGCGGATGCGGCCTTCGAGGCGGCAGGGGCCGTGGATGCGGAGCTTGTCCAATGGGTCCTCCTGGTCCGGAAGGGTGTCTTCTTACCACGGAGCTCGCGCGCCGCGCGGCCCGACAGGTGAGAGATATCCGCCGACTGTGACGAAACCGTGGCGCCGGGAAGGTCAATGAAGGCGCGGTGACCGAGGACGTCCGAACCGGCTTCACCGGTCTCGACAGCAAGATCGACGACGTCCGCCGCCGTCAGGATCCCACGGCCACTCGCAGCAGGACTTCGTCGTGCCGGACGACGTCCAGGCAGCGCACGAGCGCGCGGTAGAGGTGCTCGGACTTGATCGGCTTGCGGAGGACCTCGACGCCGGGCGCCGGCGTCTCGGCGTCCTTGCCGATGTCGTTGAGCAGGATGCGCGGCAGGCCGTGGGAGCGGCAGGCGGAGCGCACCGCGTCGGCCCAGCCCGGGCCGTCGAGCGCCAGCAGGCCGTGGTCGAGGATCGCGACGTCGAAGGGCGGGCCGCCGCGCAGCCGCTCGAGGACCTCGGCCACCGAGCCGGCGAGGACCGGCTGCATGCCGAGGGCCTGGGCGTGGCGGGCGACCTGGCGGCGCACGGCGGCGTTGGCGTCGGCCACCAGCACGCGGGCGCCGGCGAGCGGCGGCTGGCGCTGGTAGAGGTGGGCGTGCGGCCGCTCCGGCCGCGCGTCGGCCTGGAAGGTGACGTGGAAGGCCGAGCCCCCGGCGGCGGCGTTCTCCGCCCAGATGCGTCCGTCCATGAGCGCGCAGAGCCGCTTGCAGATCGCCAGGCCGAGCCCGGTGCCGCCGTAGCGCCGGGTGGTCGATGCGTCGAGCTGGGTGAAGGGTTCGAGGAGACGGTCGAGGTGCTCCGGCGCCAGGCCGATGCCGCTGTCGGTGACCACGGCGTGCAGCTCGTGGCGCTCGCCGCCCAGAGGGCGGGCGGCGACGGCGACCGACACGTCGCCGGCGTCGGTGAACTTGACGGCGTTGGACAACAGGTTGACGAGCACTTGGCGGGTGCGGGCGCCGTCGCCGACGAGCACCTGGGGCACCTCGGGCGCGATCCAGTAGACGAGCTCCAGGCCCTTCCCGGCCGCCGCCGGCGCCACGATGTCGAGCGCTTCTTCCACCGTGGTCCGCAGGTCGAAGGGCACGCGGGCGAGCTCGAGCTTCTCCGATTCGATCTTGGAGAAGTCGAGGATGTCGTTGACCACGTTGACCAGGGCCTCGCTGCTGACCCGGATGGTCTCGAGGTAGGAGCGTTGGGGCTCGGGCAGCTCGGTGTCGAGCAGCAGGCTGGTCATGCCGATCACGCCGTTCATCGGGGTGCGGATCTCGTGGCTCATGTTGGCGAGGAAGAGGCTCTTGGCGCGGCTCGCGGCCTCGGCGGCCTCCTTGGCCTCGCGCAGCTCCTCCTGGCGCCGGGCCTTGCGCTGCTGCACCGACACGAAGCCGAAGAAGGCCCCGGTCGCCAGCATCGTATAGAGCGCGTAGGCCCAGTCGCTGCGCCACGGCGGCGCCAGCACGCGGATGGCGAGCGCCGCGCCTTCGCGGTTCCACACGCCGTCGTTGTTGGCGCCCTGGACGCGCAGCAGGTAGCGGCCCGGGTCGAGGTTGGTGAAGGTGAGTTGGCGGCGGTGGCCGACGTCGATCCAGTCGGCGTCGAGGCCATCGAGCCGGTAGCGGTAGCGGTTCTTCTCGGGCGCCGTGAAGTCGAGGGCGGCGAGCTCGACCGAGAAGACGTAGTCGCGATGGCCGAGCACGACCTCGGTCGCCGCTGCGAGCGGACCGTCGAGCCTGAGCGGCTCATTGACCTTGGTGAACGAGGTGAGGACGACGGGAGGCGCGAAGTCGTTGCCGCGGACGGCCGCCGGGAAGAAGGCGTTGAAGCCGTTGTCGCCGCCGAAGAAGAGCTCGCCCCGCGGGCTCGCGTAGTGGGCGCCGTAGTTGAACTCGTTGCTCTGGAGGCCGTGGCTCACGTCGTAGCTCTCGAAGCGCTGCGCCGCCGGGTCGAAGCGCGACAGCCCGCGGTTGGTGGCGAGCCACAAGTCACCCGCCGCGTCGAGCTCGAGGCCGAGGACCGCCTTGCTCGGCAGGCCGTCGCTCTCGGCGTAGCTCCGGAACGCGACCGAGCCGTCGGGCGCCGTGCTCACCCGGTCGAGGCCGCCGTAGGTGCCGACCCACAACGTCCCTTCGCCGTCGGCGGCCAGGGCCATGACGCGGTCGCTGCTCAAAGCGTCGCTGCGCCGCTCGTCGTAGCGGAAGCTCGCGAAAATGCCGGCGGCGGCGTCGAAGCGGTCGAGGCCGCCGGCCAGCGTTCCGATCCAGAGCGTTCCGTCGCGGTCCTCGGCGATCGCCGTCACCTCGTCGTGGCTCAGGCTGGTGCCGTCCGCGCCGTCGTGGACGTAACGGGTGAACGTCCCGGTGTCGCGGTGGAGGCGGTTGAGCCCGCCGCCGTAGGTGCCGACCCAGAGGACGCCATGGCGGTCCTCGTAGAGGGTCATGACGCCCGCGGCCCCCAGGCTGTCGGAGCGCGACGGATCGTGCTGGTAGCGCGCGAAGCTGCGGGTGGCGGGGTCGAAGCGGTTGAGGCCGCCCTGGCCGGTGCCGACCCAGAGGGTGCCGGCGCGGTCGTGGAGCAACGCCATCACCCGGTCGTCGCCCAGGCTGGTGGGATCGCCGCCGTCGTGCCGGTAGACGACGGCTTCGCCGGTGGCGCGGTCGAGGGCGTTGAGCCCCCCGCCCAGGGTGGCGATCCACAGGGTGCCGTCGGCGTCCTCCGAAAACCCGAGGACGGCGTTGCTGCTCAATCCCCGCGCTCCGGTGCTGCGGTAATGGGCGAACGCCCAGGTGTCGGGGTTCCACTTGTTGACGCCGTTCTCGGTGCCCACCCACATCATCCCGCCCCGGTCCTGGCCCATCGCCAGGACGCGGTCGGAGCTCAGGCTCGCCGGGTCGGTCAGGTCGTGCTGGAAGCGCGCGAAGCGGCCGTCGGGCCGCAGCAGGTTGAGGCCGCCGTCGGTGCCGACCCACAAGCGGCCGGCGTGGTCCTCGAAGAGCACGCGCACGCAGTTCTCGCTGAGGCTCGCCGGGTCGCCGGGGTCGTGGCGGAAGTGCTCGAAGGCGTAGGCGGCGCGATCGAAGCGGTCGAGGCCGGCGAAGGTGCCGACCCAGAGCCGGCCGGCGCCGTCTTCGAGCAGCGAGCGTACGCGGTCGTCCGCCAGGCTCGACGGCAGCGCCGGGTCGTGGCGGTAGCGCACGAAGGTCTCGGTGGCGCGGTCGAAGAGGTTGAGGCCCCCCAGGGTGCCCACCCAGAGGTTGCCGAGGTGGTCCTCCGCGAGGGCGCGCACGCGGTCGTCCGCCAGGCTGGTCGGGTCCGCCGGATCGTGGCGGAAGCGCTCGCAGGGGGCGCCGCCGGCGGCGCAGCGGTTGAGGCCCGCGTCGGTGGTGGCGATCCACAGCGCGCCGCCCGCGTCTTCGAGGACCGCCTGGATCCGATCGTCCGAGAGCGTGGCGCCGTCCGCGGCGTCGTGGCGCACGCAGCGCCACGCGCCCGTCGCCGGATCCAGGCGGTTGAGCCCGCCGCCCTGGGTGCCGGCCCACAGGGCCCCCGTAGCGTCCTGGTGCAGGGTCTGGATCCAGTCGTTGCACAGCGTGTCGGGATCGCCGCGGCGGTGGTAGAGGACCTCGAAGCGGTAGCCGTCGTAGCGGTTGAGGCCCTCCTGGGTGCCGAACCACATGAAGCCCGTGGCGTCCTGGAGGATCGCGGTCACCGAGCCCTGGGACAGCCCGTCCTCCAGGGAGAGACGCTCGAAGCGGATGCTCGGAGTCTGGGCCTGGAGCGCGGCGGCCAGAACGGCTGCGCTCGCGAAGGTGACGAGCGGTACCGTCCAGGCCGGCAATGTCCAGGCAGGCACCGTCCAAGCCGGTACGGTCAGGGCGCGTCTCACTCCTGCTCGACCTCCTGGCTGATGCCCATGGTCTCGGTCAGGCCGCTGGACCAGGCGTAGCCGTCCACCCACGGGAAGCCGTCGACCCAGGGGAAGCCGTCGACCCAGGGGAAGCCGTCGACCCACGGGAAGCCGTCGACCCACGGGAAACCGTCGACCCAGGGAAACCCGCTGCCGGAGGCGTAGGCGCCGTCCCATTCGTAGCCGGGCTGGCTCTCCAGGTAGTAGTCGCCGCCGGCGTCCTGCGCCGCCGGGCCCTGATAGTGCTCGCTGCCGGCGAGGTCGAGGCCGAGGTCGAGGCCGACGTTGGCGCAGCCGGTGGCGGTGCCGTAGACGGCGTCCCAGGCGTTGACGAGGCCGGCGCCCTGCTGGAAGACGCTGTAGGCGAGGCCGCCGCCGGCGTCGACGGCCGGGCGCGCGGCGGCGAGGAGCCGGCACTTGACGTCGTCGGGTTCGAGCGCCGGGTCGTGCTCGAGCACCAGCGCCACGATGCCGCTGACCACCCCCGCCGCCATCGACGTGCCCGACATCGAGAAGTGGTCGCCGACCTGCCATTCGGGCCGCGCCAGGGCGACCTTGCTCGCCGGGTCCACCACCCCCAGCAGGTGGCCGCCGGGCGCCACCAGGTCGGGCTTGACGAAGGCTTCCCAGGTGGGACCGGCGGCGGAGAAGGAGGCCAGGAAGTCGTCGCCGAGGTCGAGCGTGGTCTCGGCGTCGGAGTGGGCGCCGACGGTGATCACGTAGGGCACGTTGCCGGGCACGCCGATGGTCATCGGATCGGGGCCGTCGTTGCCGGCCGAGGTCACCACCACGATGCCGGCCTGCCAGGCGGCCATCACCGCCTGGTTGAGCGGGTCGTCCCAGTAGGACGACAGCGGCGGGCCGCTGAAGGAGAGGTTGAGCACCCGGATGGCGAAGACGTCGCGGTGGGCCACCGCCCAGTCGATACCGCGGATCACGTTGAGGTAGGAGCCGTGGCCGTCGTCGTCGAAGGCCTTGATCGACACCAGCCGGGCGTCGGGCGCGACGCCGTTGTAGGGGCCGCCGTAGAGGCCGCCGGCCGTTTCGCTCGAGAGCATCACGCTGGCCACGTGGGTGCCGTGGCCGAAGCCGTCCTCGCCCCGGTGCAGCTCGTCGCGGATCGCGTCGTAGCGCACGCGAAAGCGCTGGTGACCCTGGGTGTCGCGCACCAGGGCGTGCCACGGCCAAACCCCGGTGTCGATCAACGCCACCGTCACGCCGGCGCCGGTGACGCCCTGGGCGTGGACGTCGTCGGCTTCGATGAGCGCGGGAAAGTCGCTGTAGGGCGGCGGCGGCGCCGCCTCGCCGAAGACCTCGTCGTTGCCGCCGAGGCGGACGTTGTCGACGTAGACCCGGTCGTATTCAGTCAGCGCCGGCGATCCGAGAAACCGCAGCACGGTGCTCGCCGCGATGAAATCGGTGACGTCGAAGGTCAGGGTCTGGGCCGCGGCGTCGTCGGCCGGGCCGGCGAGACGGGCCAGCTCCGTCCAGCTCGCGCCGCCGTCGCCGGAGATCTGCACGGCGACGTGCTCGTCGGCGGTTTCGAGGCTCTCGCGCGCGTAGTCGAAGCTGAGCACGGCGTTGGTCGCGCCCGAGAGGTCGACCGTGCGCCGCGCGCCCTTGCCGTCACGGATCCGCAGCCATTTGCGCAGGCCCAAATAGGTCGTCACCAGGACGTCGTTGTAGGCGGGGCCGTCGGCCTCGCCGATCTCCACCCAGGGGCCGCTCCAGGGGCGGGTGCCGTCGTCGTTGCCGTAGGAGAAGGACTTGAAATCGTCGCGGACGCTCCAGAAAGCGTCGCCGCCCCCGGCCCCGCCGCCGGCCGTGGCCTCGATCTCCAGGTCGTCGATCCCGAGATCGCCGCCGTACGCCGCGGTGACGCGGAAGCGGATCCGCGTATGGGCGGCCGCGTAGGCCGTCAGGTCGAAGCTGGCGTTCTGGCCGCTGACGGCGTGGTCGAGCTCATAGGTCGCGAGCGTGATCCAGCTCCCTCCGCCGTCGCCCGAGACCTCGAGGACGACCGCGCTCTCGCCGGTGCCGTCGTGCCCGTAGACGAAGGTCAGCGTCGCCGAGCTGGCCGCGCTCAGGTCGGCCTCGCGCATCGCCGCGACCAACCCTCCGTCCGTTTCCACGTTGAGACAGGGGCCGGCGAAGCACGTCGAATCGCTTTCGACCTCGATGCCGCCCCAGGAGGGGCCGTTCCATTCGCCGACCTCCTGCCACGGCCCGCTCCAGGCCGCGGTGCCGTCGTTGCCGTAGAAGGAGTAGCTGCTGAACTCGTCGCGGACCGTCCAGACCGCGGCGCTGCGCAGGGTGCGGTCGGCATGGAGCCGGCGCACGGCGGGCGAGCTGGCCAGGCGCCGCCGCTGCGGCTCGCTGAGGCGCGCGCCCACGGCGTCGATGATGCTCAGCTCGTGGGTGACCTCCCCGCCCACCGCGCGCACCGCGGCGGCGGCGGCGGCCAAGTCCCGGCCCTGCACGATCACGGAGCTCACGGGCTCGGGCCCAAGGCCAGGCGTGGGTCGCAGCAGGAGCAGAGGCAAGACCGCCGCGCCCCACGTCATGAATCGCTGTCCCATAGACCACCTCCATGGTCGACCCGGTCACCCGGGCCGTCGTCTCCAGGTAGCTTCAAACTAACTCATCGCAGGCCGAGCTCGCGGTTTTTTCCCTCACGACAGTTACAAAGAGCATGAAGGGCCAAGAGCAGCACTCCGGGCACAGTGCACTGTCGGGGCTCCGCATTGTCGAGGCTCCGAGCTCCCCGCGGCCGGCGAAAGGTTTCCGACCGACCGGTAGGTAGAATACCTGACGGGTCCTGGCTTGTCAAGGCCAATCGAGAGGTTTTCCCTGCCCATGGCGAGACCGTCGCGGCGGTCCCCACGATTTGGCGCTTCGCTGTAGACTCCGTCGGATGAGGTGGGGAGGTGGACGATGGAGAGCTTCTTCGATACGGCGGCGAGAGCGGACGAGGGCGGCCTCGTCGGCGCCTTCGGCTGGCTGTGGCTGCCGGTCTTGCTGGTAGCCGTGGCGGTGTTGCTGGCGTCGCCGCGCTGGCGCGCCGGCGTCGCGCGTTCGACGACGGTCCTCGCGGGCTTCGCCGCCGCGGTGGCGGCCGGGGAGACCGCCTGGTGGCTCCTCGGAGACCGGCCTGCCTACTTCCCCCTCACCTCGTGGGCGGTCACGCTCCTCGTCACGTCGCTGGCGGCGTCGGCCCTCTCACGGCGGGAGCCGGCGGCCGCCGCCGTCGTCGAGGACCGGTCCGACCCGCCGCGGAGCGCGCCGGCCGTTGCCGTGGAGGTCCCCTTCAGGCCCCCGGCGGACGCCGCCGCGGACCGGAGCTGGGCGGAGCGGGCGCTGGAGCAGTCCGCCGACGCGGTTGCCGTCGTCGACCTGGACGGTCGGATCGAGCTCGTCAACGCGGCCTGGGCTCGGTGGCACGGCTTCCAGGCCGAGGAGGCGCGCGGCCACCACCTGAGCGTGTTCCACACCCCGGACCAGATGGACGAGGTCCGCCGGCGGATGGCCGCGGCGCTGGAGGACGGGACCTGGACGGGCGAGTCCCGTCACCGCAGAAAGGACGGGGGGACGTTTACCCTGCGCTCGAGCCTCAGCCTGCTGCGCGACGCCGCCGGCGAACCGGCGGGCTTCGTCGCCATCGCCCGCCGGGACGCCGGCCGCCGGCGGACCGGACCGCCGGCGTCAACCGCCGCGGACGTCTCGGCGCCGGCGGAGCTCGAGACCTTGCGCATGCTGGTCGCCGGCGTCGCCCACGAATACAACAACTTGCTGACCGGGATCCTCGGCAACGCCACGCTCCTGAGCCGCAAGGTCGCCGATGCGGACGTGCACCACGAGCTCGCGGACGTCGAGAGCGCGGCGCGCCACGCCGCCGACCTGACGCGGCAGCTCCAGGCCTACTGCGGCAACGTGCGGGCGCGGTTCGAGAGCCTCGACCTCGGCGCCTGGCTCGAACGCTCGTTCGACGAGGTCGTGGAATCCCTGGGAGACGGCGGCGTGGTGGTCCACCGTGACCTCGGCGCCCCGGCGCTCGTCTCGGCCGACGCCCGGCAGATGCGGATCGTGCTCGCGAACCTGGTGGCCAACGCCGTCGACGCCCTCGGCCACGCGGGGGGCGAGATCACCCTCCGCGCGGGCCGCTGCGATCTCGACCGCGAAGCGCTCGACGGGATGGTCCTGGGCGCGCGCCGAGGGCCGGGAGCCTACGGCTACCTCGAGGTCGCCGACACCGGGCACGGCCTCGAGTCGCAGACCCGCAAGCGGATGTTCGACCCCTATTACACCACCCGCCAGGGACGGCAGGGTCTGGGGCTGACCACGGTCCTCGGCATCGTCCGCAGCCACCGCGGAGCGATCGCGGCCGGCAGCCTGGCCGGCGAGACCCGGGTCAGGGTGGTCTTTCCCTGCGCCGGCCCGGCGCGCGCGGTGGCGGCGCCGGCGGTCCGCGAGACCTCGCCGCCGCCGCGGGCGTGGCAAGGCAGCGGCACGATCCTGGTGGTCGACGACGAGCGGATCATCCGCGACCTCGCCACCAGCATCCTCGAGATCCACGGCTTCTCGGTGCTCACCGCCGCCGACGGCGAGCCCGCCCTCGCGCTCTACCGCGAGTGCCGCGACGACATCCGGGCGGTGCTTCTCGACCTGTCGATGCCCCTGATGGACGGCCGCGAGGCCTTCGAGCGTCTGCGCGAGCTCGACCCGCGGGCGCGGGTGATCGTGATGACGGGCCACTCCGCGGACGACGTCCGCGACGGCTTCAGCGGCGAGGGCCTCGCCGGCGTGCTCCAGAAGCCCTTCCGGCCCGAGCAATTGATCGGGCTCCTGCGCGAGACGTTGGGGGGTTGACGGCGGCGCGTCCTGGTCGTCAGTTCGGGAAGGCGCGAGGCTCGAAGCCCTCGGGCCGCACGACGTCGAAGACGTCGTCGCGGATCGTCGCCAGGTAGAGCCCCTGGCGCAGCACGCGCCGGCGCAGCCCCGGGGGGATCTTCACGGCGGCGAGGACGCCGTAGAGCCTCTTGCCCCGGTGCTCGCGGAAGAACCGCGGAAAGCGGCGAAGCTGGTCGAGGATCTGGTCGAGGGCCGCCTGGTCCAGCTCGGTCTTGATCTCGACGTCGAAGACGGTGTTGACGTCCTCGTTGGCATAGGCGAGAACGTCGAGCTCGAGCTCCTCGCCCTGACGGCGGGCGCGCACGTGGGGGGCGATGACCTCCATGTGGAAGTCCTCGCTCAGAACCCGCTCGAGGGAGGGGTAGAAGGCGGCTTCATTGAGCTCGCCGATCCGGTTGCCGAGCTGGCCGAGCTGGCGGGCGTAGTCTATCGAGCGCTCGAGGCTGGCCGCGATCCGGTCGTGCTCGCGGCGCGAAGCGGTGAGCTCCTCCTGCCATTGCTGCCGGGAAGCGGCGAGCTCCTCCTGCCATTGCTGCCGGGAAGCGGCGAGTTGGCGCTCGAGGCTGGCCTGCTTGTGGTCGTACTCGCGGCGCGAGGCGGCGAGCTCCTCCTGCCACTGCTGGCGCGAAAGGAGAAGTTGCTCGCGGTCCTGGATCTGGAGCTCCTCCAGCCCGCCGATCGCACGGCTGTTCGCCGCCACCAGGGCTTTGAGCTCTTGAAGGGTGATGTCTTCCATCGCGGACTCCCACTCGCCGGCCCACGTCTGGGCGCCAAAGAGGAGGATAGCACGGAAGTGAGCCAGTCCTCAGATTGGGAGCTATCATGTCGACCAAGTCGGCGACGAGCCCCGGACTTCGGTCTTCTGAAGTCTCCAGGGATAGCACTCGAGATCACCGTACCCAACGTCAGGATGAGCCTCGATCAACTGCTCGACGTCGTTCGACAGCTCAACGAGGCGGGCCGTGTCCGAGTCGCCCAGGTTCGGAAGCGGGATCATGAGCTGATACCTCTGCGAAAACGGATCCGCCGTGCCGTCACCGGAATCCTACCACAGACTCATTCCCACCCGCTGACCAGCGTCGTCCGCTCCAGGACGTCGCTCAAGATGAAGGCGAAGAAGATCAGCATCCAGAAGAAGCCGCCCGCGGCGGCCAGCTTGATCAGCGGCGTCGAGCCCTTGACGTGCATGAAGAAGAGCACCACCAGCGACGCCTTCGACAGCGCGATCGCCAGCGCCACCGCGTCGCTCCAGGGATGGCCGAAGTCGACGAGAGCCACCAATACGGTGAGCGCGGTCAGCGCCAGCAGGCCGACCAGCACCAGGACGTAGGGCATCAAGGAAGAGCTGTGCTCCGACATCGCCGTCACTCCGAAGCGAGACCGATCAGGTAGAGGAAGGGGAAAAGGAAGATCCACACGATGTCGACGAAGTGCCAGTAGAGGCCGAAGCCTTCGACGAAGTTGTGGTTCTCGGGAGTCCACTTGCCGCGCGCGGCCGGGCGCAGCATGAAGAACATGATGGCGATGCCCACCACCATGTGCAGCGCGTGCATCCCGGTCATCCCGAAATAGAGGGAGAAGAAGATCTCGATGCCGCGCGCCGCCTCGCCGTGCCAGTCGAAGTTGAGGCCCGGCACGAGCTGGTGCTCCCACTTCGAGCTGTACTCGACGTACTTGATGCCGAGGAAGAGGAGGCCGAAGCCGATCGTGCCCCACAGGCCCGCCAACAGCCCCCCGCGGCTGCCGTGCTTGGCCCCCATCACCGCCACCACCATGGTGAAGCTCGACAGCAGGAGCACGCCGGTGTTCACCGTGCCCCACAGCACGTCGAGCTCGCGCGCGCCGACGTTGAAGGCGTGGGGGTAGAGCGAGCGGTAGTAGACGTAGGTCACGAAGAGGCCGCCGAAGAACATGACCTCCTGCACCAGGAAGAGCCACATCCCGAGCAGCGAGGTCTCCTTCTGCTGCTCGTAGCTGTCGAAGTGGTGCGCCAGACCGGGGGCGTGGACGGTAACGGAAGAGGTCTCGGACAAGGCGAGCGCTCCTTTCGATCAGGCCAGCTCCGGCGACGGCGTGCCGGTCAGCAGCTCCTCGTCGTAGTGATACGGCTCGGCGTCCGGCGCCAGCACCGGCGGCGTCGTGAAGTTGTGGACCGGCGGCGGCGACGACGTGTGCCACTCGAGGCCCGCGGCCTGCCACGGGTTGTCGCCCGCCACCCGCCCCCACTTGAGCGACCACAGGAAATAGACGAGCGGGATCACGTAGCCCACGGCGAGCACCGAAGCGCCGGCGGTCGACAGCACGTGCAGCACCTGGAACTCCTCGGGGTAGACGTGGTAACGCCGCGGCATGCCCAGGTAGCCGAGGAGGAACTGGGGGAAGAAGGTGAGGTTGAAGCCGAGGAAGATGAGCAGCGCCGAGAGGTGCGACCAGAAGCCGGAGTAGAGGCGCCCGGTGATCTTCGGCCACCAGTAGTGGAGGCCGCCGAGATAGCCCATCACCGCCGAGCCCACCATGATGTAGTGGAAGTGGGCGACGACGAAATACGTGTCGTGAACGTGGATGTCGATGCCCAGGGTGGCGAGCATCACGCCGGTCAGGCCGCCGATCACGAAGAGGCCGATGAAGCCCAGGGCGTAGAACATCGGCGTCGAGTACTCGATCGAGCCGCGGAAGAGCGTCGCCATCCAGTTGAAGACCTTGACCGCCGAGGGCACCGCCACCATCATGCTGATCGCCGAGAAGATCATGCCGGCGTAGACGCCCTGGCTCGACAGGAAGAGGTGGTGGCCCCACACCAGGAAGCCGATCGCCGCGATGCCGAGCGAAGCGAAGGCGACGAAGCGATAGCCGAAGACCGGCTTGCGCGAGAACGCCGCGATGATCTCGGAGACCACGCCCATGCCGGGCAAAATCATGATGTACACCGCCGGGTGGGAGTAGAACCAGAAGAGGTGCTGGAAGAGCACCGGGTCGCCGCCGTAGGCCGGATCGAAGAAGCCGAAGTGGAACAGCCGCTCGAGCGCCACCAGCACCAGGGTGATCGCCAGCACCGGCGTGCCCAGCACCATGATCAGGCTGGTGGCGTAGTGCGACCACACGAAGAGCGGCAGCTTGAACCAGGTCATGCCCGGCGCCCGCATGCGGTGGATGGTGGCCATGAAGTTGACGCCGGTGAAGATCGACGAGAAGCCGTTGACGAAGATGCCGATCGCCACCGGCGCCACGTAGGTGTTGGAGTAGGTCGTGCTGAACGGCGTGTAGAACGTCCAGCCGGTGTCGACGCCGCCGGTGATCAGCGAGAACATCGCCATCGTCGAGCCGATCATGAACATGTACCAGCTCGCCAGGTTGAGCTTGGGAAACGCCACGTCCTTGGCGCCGATCATCAGCGGGATGCAGAAGTTGCCCAGCACCGCCGGGATCGACGGGATCAGGAAGAAGAAGATCATCATGATCCCGTGCATGGTGAAGAGCCGGTTGTAAGTGTCCGGCTGCACGAGGTCGGCCTGCGGCGTCAGCAGCTCGAGGCGAATGAGCGTGGCGTAGATGCCGCCGATGAAGAAGAAGAAGGTGATCGAGATCAGGTAGAGGATGCCGATCCGCTTGTGGTCGGTCGTCAGCAGCCACGAGCGCACGCCGTAGGCCCAGTTCAGGTAGTGGACCGGCTTGTCTCCCGGCGCGGGGTGCGATGCCTCTGCGGCGACGTTGGTGCTCATGGGTTGACCTCGGATGGATCTGCGGATGACGGGCCCTGCTCGGCCCCCTCGGGGGGGATCGGGGGGGAATACTCAGCCGCGGGCGCGCTCAGCGACTTGAGGTACGCGATCAGGTGCAGGATGCCTTCTTCGGTGATCTGCCCCTGGAAAGTGGGCATCAGGAGCGGGTAGCCGGCGACGAGCTCGGCGCCGGGATGGACGATCGACTGCCGCAGGTAGGCGTCGTCGCGGGTCAGGGTGCGGCCGCTGGCCAGCCGCACCTGCTGGCCGGCGATGCCGTGGAGCGACGGCCCGCGCCCGGTGCGCTGCTCTTTGTGACAGGTGTCGCAGGCGTGCTGGGTGAAAAGGGCGGCGCCCGACTCCGCCGGCGTCAGCCCCGAGCGGCCGCCCGAGAGCCAGTCCTGGTAGTCGTCCTGCTCCATCACGTAGACCGAGCCGATCATCCGCGAGTGCTCGGCGCCGCAGTACTCGGCGCAAAAGAGGTGATAGGTGCCGGGCCGGGTGGCCTCGAACCACAGCGTGGTGTAGCGCCCCGGCAGGACGTCCTGCTTGATGCGGAACGCCGGGATGAAGAGGCTGTGGATGACGTCCTCGGAGGTCATGGTGATGCGGATCCGCTTGCCCACCGGTACGTGCAGGGCGTTGATCTCGCGGTGGCCCTCCGGGTGCTGGAACTTCCACATCCACTGCTTGCCGGTGGCGAGGAACTCTTCCGCGTCCGCGGGAACCTGTGACTTCTCGTAGTAGACCATGGCGCCCCAGACGAACATCACCATGGTGATCACGAAGGGGATGGCCGACCAGACGATCTCGAGCGGCGTCGAGCCGTGGATGCGCTCGCCCACCTGCGGGCCGTCGATGCGGCGCCGGTACCTGACGAAGAAGAAGAAGATCAGCACCGCGATCAGCAGCGAGAAGAAAGCGCTCACCGCCAGCGCGAAGAAATAGAGGGCGTCGACTTTCGACGCCAGGGTCGAGGCGCCGTCGGGAATAAGTTGAAAGTCGGAAAAGCTCATCGTCCAGGCGGCTCCGCGGAGGGGACGGTGATCGATGACGGCCGGCGGGCGCGCTCGCGGTGCCACGCGATCCCCACGAAGGCGAAAAGGCCGAGGGCGAAGGCGCCGGCCGCGAGGCGCAGGATCCGCATCGTGGCCGCCGTGTACTTGCCTTGCTCGGGATCGAAGCGGAAGCAGTAGAGCAGGAGCTGGTCGACCGCCGTGCCGACGCCCCCCGCCGACGCTTCCACCAGCGCCAGGCGCACGTCCCGGGGCGGGTACTCGATGCCGAGGTAGTACTGCGAGATCGTGCCCTTCGGGTCGACGATCACGATGCCGGTGGTATGGGCGTACTCGTCGTCCTCGGGGAGGTAGTTGTAATGGAAGCCCGCGGCCGCGGTGAGGCGCGCCACCGCGTCCTCGGTGCCGGTCAGGAAGTGCCAGCCCGGCGCGCTCTCGGGACGCCCGTAGCGCAGCAGCGTGTCGGCCTTCACGGCGCGCGCCTCCTCCGGCCCTTCGCCGGGGTCGATGGAGACCACGACCACGTCGATCTCGCGGCCGATCTCGAGGTCGACCACGTCGAGGCTCTTGGCGAGCCCGTTCAGGGTCAGCGTGCAGAGCATCGGGCACTCGAAGTAGACGAAAGCGAGGATCGCCGGCCGCCGGCCGAAATACCGGCCGAGCGTGACCGTCTCGCCGCGCTCGTCGACGAAGACCGCGTCGAGCGGCAGCTTCTCTCCGAGGCGTTGGTCGAAGCGCACCTCTTTCAAGGGGCC
>Ga0214471_10001966_pt1 | contig 16231 bp, 16 predicted proteins | sample RVTome_5_FD_207665 | JGI IMG/M metagenome (GOLD analysis project Ga0214471, IMG submission 207665) | Soil microbial communities from uranium-contaminated site in the Upper Colorado River Basin, Wyoming, United States - RVT142D155 | ecosystem: Environmental > Terrestrial > Soil > Contaminated >... | reverse complement strand
GCTTGTTGCAGAAGTTGCGGTAGCCCTCGCAGCGCTTCAAGTCGAAGTTGACGTGTCGCCCGAGCGTCGCATACGCCGCCATGGTGAAGCGCAGCGCGTCCGCGCCGAAGGCCGGGATGCCTTCTGGGAACTCCTTGCGTGTCTTGGCCGCGATCGCGGGCGCATCCTCGGGCTTGCGCAGGCCCGTGATGCGCTTCTCGAGTAGCGGCGCGAGGGCGATGCCGTCGACCAGATCGACCGGGTCGAGCGTGTTGCCCTCCGACTTGGACATCTTGCGCCCTTCGGCGTCGCGCACGATGCCGTGGATGTACACATCACGGAACGGCACGCGCCCGGTGAACCAGGTCGTCATCATGATCATGCGGGCAACCCAGAAGAAGATGATGTCGAAGCCGGTCACCAGCACTGAGGAGGGCAGGTACAGCTCGTAGGCCTGCTTGTCCGCGCCCCGCGGCTCGGGCCAGCCGAGCGTCGAGTGGCACACCAGCGCCGAGGAGAACCAGGTATCGAGCACGTCCGGGTCGCGCCTGAGCGCCGCGCCGCCCGCCTTGGCGCGCGCCTCGTCCTCGCTGCGCGCGACGGTGATGTTGCCCTCGCCGTCGTACCAGGCCGGAATCTGGTGGCCCCACCACAGCTGGCGCGAGATGCACCAGTCCTGGATATTGGTAAGCCACTGGTCGTAGGTGCTGCGCCAGTTCTCGGGGAAGATCTTCACCTCGCCCTTCGCTACCGCTTCGAGCGCGACCTGCGCAATCGACTTGCCCGGAAACAGCGAGCCCTTGGGGCCGGGCTTTGACATCGCCACGAACCACTGGTCGGTCAGCATCGGCTCGACCGCGGCGCCGGTGCGGGCGCAGCGCGGCACCATCATGCGATGCGGCTTGACCGATTCGAGCAGCCCGGCGGCCTTCAGGTCGGCGACGATGCGCTTGCGCGCATCGTAGCGGTCGAGCCCGCGGTAGACGGCCGGAGCGTTCTCGTTGACCTTTGCATCGAGCGTCAGGATGCCGATGCTCTCCAGGCCGTGTCGCTGGCCGACCTGCCAGTCGTTGAAGTCGTGCGCCGGAGTGACCTTGACGCATCCGGTGCCGAATTCGCGGTCGACGTATTCGTCGGCGATCACCGGGATGCGCCGCCCGGTGAGCGGCAATTCGACCTGACGGCCGATTGCGTCGCGGTAGCGCTCGTCCTCGGGATGCACCATCACCGCGACGTCGCCGAGCATCGTTTCGGGGCGCGTCGTCGCCACCGTGAGCCCGCGGGAACGTCCGAGCGCTCCGTCGACGAAGGGGTAGACGATGTGCCAGAGTTGCCCGTCTTCCTCCTCGCTGTCCACTTCCAGGTCGGACACCGCGGTGTGCAGCTCCGGGTCCCAGTTCACCAGGCGCTTGCCACGGTAGATGAGGCCCTGCTCGGCGAGCCGAACGAAGGTCTCGATCACCACGCGCGACAGTTTCTCGTCCATGGTGAAGTACTCGCGCGACCAGTCGCTTGAAGCACCCAGGCGCCTCATCTGCTGCGTGATGGTCGAACCCGACTGAGTCTTCCACTCCCAGACCTTCTCGACGAAGCGCTCTCTGCCCAGTGCCTGGCGCGAGGTGCCCTGAGTCTCGAGCTGGCGCTCGACCACGATCTGCGTCGCGATGCCGGCGTGGTCGGTCCCCGGCAGCCAGAGCGTGTTGTAGCCCCGCATGCGATGGTAGCGCGTGAGTGCGTCCATGATCGTCTGGTTGAACGCGTGGCCCATGTGCAGCAGGCCCGTCACGTTCGGCGGCGGCAGCTGGATGCTGAAGGCGGGCGCCCCCGGCGTGGCGCCGGCGGCGAACCAGCCCGACTTCTCCCAGCGCTCGTACCAGCGCTGCTCGACTGCGCGCGGATCGAAGCTCTTGTCGAGCGGCATTGCGATAAACCGTTAAAAAACCGTAAATTATACTGGCCCTGGGGCGCGGCGCCGGCCGCTGGCGCACACGGAACTTGGGCAGAGGTTCCCTAGGCCTTGCGAGCGCTGCCGTTGCGCTCCCCCGGACCTCTCGTGTCGAGCGCGCGCGCGACCGACGCCGCGACCGCTTCGCGCACCATCTGGCGCACGCTCGCGGTGAGCTCCTGGTGCATGTTCTTGATCAGTTCCTCGGCGAGCTCGCTGAGCGTGCTCGCGAGGCGCTGCTCGATGACACGGTCGATCTCGGGACCGAGCCTCTCGAGCACCGCGCGCTCGAGCTCGACCGCAATCGCCTCGAGGACGGCGCGATCGACCGTCGGGCCCTGCTTGAGCGACTCGGGGTCGATGATCTCGGTGAGCACCGGCAGATCATCGTCGACGCTGCGGCGTGCCTCGTGATGACGCTTGAGCAGCGCGTCGACGCGCTGCACCAGCGGATTCAGATCGGGCTTGCCTTCAGTCGCCACGCGGGACTTCCTCGCCGAGGTCGTGGTTGCTGATCGGATAGCCGCGCTCGCGGTAGTAGTGGTAGCGTGCCCGGCCCGCCTGGCGATCGCCGTCCGTGCGCGACACGATCTCGAGCAGCCGCTCGAAGCGTTCGAAGTGCGGCGGGCACTCCTCAGAGAGATTGAGCAGCACGTCGCAGCCAGGCGGCGCCTCGGGCTCGAGCGCGATCAGCACCGGCGTCTCGCCCGCCAAAGCATTCTGCGCCATGCAATGCGGTACAAACCCGACCTGCGGCCAGGTCCACAGCAGCCGGTCGATGCGCTGCGCGGTCTCGGGCTGCGGCGCGAAGATCAGCAGGCGCTTTTTCTGCGTGAGCGCCTTGCCGGCGAGCCGGCAGGCGACTTGCAGCCGGTCCGCGGCGTTGAAGTAGAAATCGATCGAGGTCATCGGGTGGTGCGGCGTGCGGCGCGCACCTGCTAGGGTTTCGCCCCAGCGTGACGCAGCGCGAAGCGCACCAGCAGCGGAACCGGGCGCCCGGTCGAGCCCTTGTCGCGGCCGCCGCGCCAGGCGGTGCCCGCGATGTCCAGGTGCGCCCAGCGCAGCTTCCTCGTGAAGCGCGCGAGGAAGCAGGCGGCGGTGATGCTGCCGGCGGGACGCCCGCCGATGTTGGCCATGTCGGCGAAATTCGAGCGCAGCTGCTCCTGATAGTCCTCCCACAGCGGCATCTGCCAGACGCGGTCCCAGGCATCGTCGCCGGCCGCGAGTAGCGCATCGGCGAGCTTCTGGTCGTTGGCGAACAGGCCGCTCGCCACGTGGCCGAGCGCGATCACGCAGGCGCCGGTGAGCGTGGCGATGTCCACCACCACGTCAGGCTGCAGGCGTGCGGCATAGGCGAGCGCGTCGCACAGGATGAGGCGGCCTTCGGCGTCGGTATTGAGGATCTCCACGGTCTGCCCGGACAGGGTCTTGACGACGTCGCCCGGCTTCGTGGCGCCGCCGCCCGGCATGTTCTCGCAGGCGGGGATCACGCCGATGGCGTTGAGCCGCGCCTTCATGCCGGCGAGCGCGCGCAGGCTGCCCAGCACGCTCGCCGCGCCGGACATGTCGTATTTCATCTCGTCCATCTCGCCGGCGGGCTTGAGCGATATGCCGCCGGTGTCGAAGGTGATGCCCTTGCCGACCAGCACCAGGGGCTTTGCGCCCTTCGCGCCCGTGTAGCGCAGCACAATCAGCTTGGGTGGCTGGTGCGAGCCCTTGGTCACCGAGACCAGCGCGCCCATGCCGAGCTTCTCCATGTCTTTGCGCTCGAGCACTGCGAGCTTGAGCTTGAATTGGCGCGCGAGCTTGCCCGCTTCCTGCGCGAGGTAGCTCGGCGTGCAGATGTTCGAAGGCAGGTTGCCGAGTGTGCGCGCGAGGTTCGCGCCCTCGGCAGTGTGAATCGCCTCATCGAGCGATTTTCGCGCCTGCGCCTCCAGCCGGGCATTCGGCACCGCGAGCGTCACCGCAGCGAGCGTCGGCGCCGGCGGTGTCTTCTGGGTCTTCAACTGATCGAAGCGGTAGAAGGCCTCGTGCACCGCGAGCACCGCGTGGCGAATGTTCCAGCTGAGCGTGCGGCGCGCGACCTTCAGATCGGCAAGAAACAGCGTTGCGTCCTTCGCGCCCAGCCCGATGAGCGCCTTGGCGGCAGTGCGGACCGCGTCGCGAAATGCCGGCTCGCCGAAGTCCTTCTTCTCGCCAAGACCGATGAGCAGGACGCGCTCGGCCGCAAGCCCCGGCACGCGGCGCAGCAGCAGGGTCGCGCCAGCCTTGCCAGAGAGATCTCCCTGCGCCAGCACCTCGCGCAACGCGCCCTTGGCGGCGCGGTCCGCGCGCTGCGCCGCGCTCGTCAGCTCGCCGCCGGCGCGCGTCGCGCCCTTAAACACGCCAAGCACCAGGCAGCCGGTGCGGGCGTGCTCGGGCGAGATCGTTTTTGTGCTAAATTTCACCGGATTCTCCCATCACATTGGCGCCGGCAATCATCGCACGTTTTGGCGCGAGCGAAAATCGGCGGAGGCGCGACGAGCGAACATGATCTTCCAACGCGCACTGCTGCGGGAATTCGCCAGCCTCGCGGGTGCGGTGTTCTTAGCGCTGTTCGCGATTGCGCTCACCACGCGCCTCATCCGGTTGCTCGGACAGGCCGCGGGCGGCAAGTTTCCAACCGACGCGGTGCTCGCGTTTCTCGGATTCTTCGCGCTCTCCGCACTGCCAGTGCTGCTTTCGCTGACGCTTTTCATCACCGTTTTGCTGACGGTCGCGCGCAGCTACCGCGACTCGGAGATGGTGATCTGGTTCAGCTCGGGGCTGTCGCTCGCGGCATGGCTGCGCCCGGTGCTCACCTTCGCGCTGCCGCCTGTTGCGATGATCGCCGCGCTGTCCCTGTTTATCGCACCCTGGGCGGTGCAGACCGGCGCCAAGTACCGCTCGCAGCTCGACGCGCGCGACGATCTCTCGCGTGTCAACCCTGGCGTGTTCGGCGAATCCTCCGGGCGCGACCGGGTGTTCTTCGTCGAGTCGATTGCGGGCGAGGCATCGACCGTGCAGAACGTGTTTGTCAACTCGGTGCAGCACCAGCGCCAAGGCGTCATGACTAGCCAGAGGGGTTACGCCGAGAACGCGCCGAACGGCGACCGCTTCCTGGTGCTCGAGTCGGGCCGGCGCCACGAGGGCACCCCCGGCGACGCGGAGTACCGCGTCATGGAGTTCGCGCGCTATGCGATGCTCATCGAGGCGCGCGAAGGATTACCGCCGGAAGCCTCGCCCAAGAACCTGACGACGCGCGTGCTGCTCGCCGATCCGAGCCCGGGCAACCGTGGTGAGCTGGTGTGGCGCATCGGCGTGCCGGTCCTGGCGCTGGTGCTCGCTCTGCTGGCGATTCCGATGGGCTTCGTCAATCCGCGCGCCGGGCGCTCGATCAACCTGCTGTTCGCGTTACTTGCGTACATGGTGTATTCGAACCTGCTTTCGGTGAGCCAGGCGCGCGTCGCTCAGGGCAAGCTCGAGTTCGGCATCGGCCTGTGGCTGGTGCACGCGGTGATGGTGGCGGTGTTGGTGCTGATGTTTGCGCACCGCATGCAGCTATTGCGCATGTTGCGGCGAAGCTGAGCGCATGGCGCGCCGCACGCTCGATCGTTATCTTGCGCGCCAGATCTACGGCGCAGTCGCGTTCGTCCTGGTCGGCTTTCTCGGGCTGTTCGCGTTTTTCGACCTGATCCGCGAGCTCGGCGACCTCGGCCGCGGCAACTACAATCTGCGCGAGGTCTTCGTCTACGTACTGCTGTCGGTGCCGGCGAACGCCTACGAGCTGTTCCCGGTGGTGGTGCTGATCGGCACGCTGTACGTGCTTGCGCACCTGGCGAGCAACTCCGAATTCACGGTGATGCGCGGCGCGGGGCTCTCCCCGCCGCAGGCCGCGTGGACGCTCACGCGCATCGGGGTCGTGTTCGTGGCCGCGACCTTCATCATTGGCGAGTGGATCGCGCCCGTCGCCGAGGAGACGGCGCAGAGGTACCGCATGCATGCGTTGAGCGGGCTCATCGGCCAGGACATGCGCTCCGGGCTGTGGTTCAAGGACGAGCGCTCGTTTATCAACGTGCGCGAGGCGCGCCAGGCCGACGTGCTCACGGGGGTGCGCATCTACGAGTTCGACAATGCATACCGTCTGCGCGTGATCAACGCCGCAGAACGTGGCGTGTACCGCGGCGGCGGCTTCTGGATGCTGCAGGGCGTGGTACGGACCACTTTCACTGCGGATGGTCCCCGCACCACCTCGCTCGCCGAGAGCGAATGGCGCTCGGCGGTCAATCCCGAGCTGCTCGATGTGCTGCTCGTCGCGCCCGACCGAATGTCGACCTGGAAGCTGTACCGCTACACGCGGCATTTGTCGGAGAACCGCCAAAAGACAGTGCGCTACGAGATTGCGATGTGGAAGAAGCTGTTCTATCCGTTGGCGACGCTGGTCATGATGGCGCTCGCGCTGCCCTTTGCCTACCTGCACGCGCGCTCGGGCATGGTGGGCATGAAGGTGTTCCTCGGCATCATGCTCGGCATCTTCTTCCACATGCTGAACAGTCTGTTCTCGCATATCGGGTTGCTGCAGAACTGGCCCCCGGTTGCCGCGGCCGCGGTGCCGAGCGCCGCATTCCTGTTCGCGGCGATCGCGATGATGTGGCTGGTGGAACGAAGGTAGGAACGGCAAATTACTCAACCAGCACCAGGCGGGTGCCGGCGAGGCGGTCGTGCAGGAACTGGCGGTCACGGTCGACGAGCGACCAGCCCACGCCGGTGCCCGCGAGCGCGAGGGTCGCGAATGCGATCCAGGCATTGTGGTGCCAGAACGCCGCCACGATCGCCAGCACGAACCCGCCCACGAGGATCGTCGCGCAGGCGAGGCGCAGCAGCGCCACGCCGGGCGCCAGGCGCGCGCGCCCCGGGGCGATCAGGCGAATGCGCCACGCGCGCATCGCGAGCGTCTGCCCGCCGCGCAGCCAGCACCACAGGAAGTAGGCCGCGAAAACCGCGGCGAGATAGAGCTGAAGGGCGGGGCGCAGCCAGCCCTGCGCTTCCCTGGCGCCGCTCGCGAAGGTGAAGAGCCACGTGGCGATGAAGCCGACCGCGAACAACAGCAGCGCCTCGTAGAGCATGCTCGCCAGCCGCCGCGCGATGCTCGGTGTCGCCGGCGCCGGCGCGGAGGGCACGCTCACTGCTTCGCAGCGTCGGCCGGGGCGTTTTTCTTCGGCGGCTTGGCCGCGCCGCGCTTGCGCTCGGCGGCGGGCGTCTGGGGCACCAGGCTCTGGCGCTCGTGCGGCGGCAGCGCCTGGTACTCGGACCAGCGCTCGCCCAGGTTGTCGCGCTTCTCGGGCGGCAGCTTTTCCATGCGCCGGTATTTCTCGCGCGCCTCGCGCCGCTCTTCGGGCGTGAGCGCGGCCCATTTCTGCATGCGCGTCTGCACCCGCTTCTGCCCGATCGGGGTCATCTCCGGGTAGCGCTTGGCGACGCCGAGCCATTTGCGCTTGCGCTCCGCCTCGAGCTGATCCCAGTGCGGCGGAGCGAGCGGCGCCAGGATCTGCTGCTGCTCACTGCTCAGTTCGGCCCACGCCGGGTTCTTTTTGGCCGGCTGCGCGCCAGCCTGCGCGGCGCCGAGCGCCAGGACGATCGCAGCAAGTCCCGCGCCGAGGCGACGCAGGATCAGGCGCGATTCATTCAGAGCGATGCCGCAGGGCACGGCGAAACGCGGGCCCGCGTTCAATGCGAGCCCCGCTTCTTCAGCCACGCTTCGAAGCCCTTGTCGAGATACGCGTCAATCGGCAGATCGCTCGCGAGCAGCAGTGCGTCGATCTCCTCGATTTCGGCGACGCTCTGGTTGTTCTCCCAGACGTAGACCGCGGCGAGCCCGCCAATCAGAACCACGATCGGCAGCAGCACTCGAAACGACAAGCCGCTCAGGCCGCCGAAGCGCCAGGTGATGTCGCCCGCCCAGGCCATGGCCGGGGCGCGCTCCGATTTCATGCGCGCAAGCGCCTGTTCGCGCGCGGCACGCAGCCGCGCATTGACGTGCTCGCCCACGCGCTCGCCTCGGGCCCCCTGGTTAAGGGCCTGCCGGATTTTGTTGCTGAATTGCTGCTCGTTCATGGTGCTGTCCGGGCGCAGGACGAAATCATAATGTAATGCCTCGCGCCTTGAGTGCGACGGCCAGGGCATGCGTGGCCCGGGAGCAATGTGTCTTGACGCTGCCCTCCGAACATCCCATCACGCGTGCGGTAGCCGCCACGTCCAACTCCTCCCAGTAACGCATGATGAAAGCCTCGCGTTGACGGGTGGGCAGCCGAGCGACCTCTTGTTCAATGATTTCAAGAACCTGAACTCGTTCAAGGCGATTCGCCGGTGACTCCCCTAGGCCCGAGTCCTGGTCGCTCGGCAGAGTCTCGAGCGGATTTTGCTCGTCGCCCTCGCCGCGCCCGGGCGAGAGCGAAGAGAGCAGCGTGGTCCACAAGTTGCGCACCCGCTGGCGTCTGAAGTAGTCGCGGATCGCGTTTTGCACGATACGATGGAACAGCATCGGCATTTCGGCGAGCGGCCGGTCACCATAGCGCTCGGCGAGCCGAAGCATCGCGTCCTGTACGATATCGAGCGCCGCTTCGCCGTCGCGCACTGCGAACACGGCCTGCTTGTAGGCGCGGCGCTCGACCCCCTCGAGGAATGCCGACAGCTCGCTGCGGGATGGCAGGATTGACTCGCTTGCGTTGGGGGGGCGGTTTATTTTCCTGAAGATGGTACCAAAACGCGCCGCGCACGCTCGGTGGGCTCCTTGACCGCAGCGCAGCAACCCATTAATGTTCAACGTTTTCCAGCCATTTTCTCCCGATGGACCGAGTCAAGGGATTGCAACTCACCGGCGCCGAAATCGTCGTGCGTTGTCTGCAGGACGAGAAGGTCGAGTACGTCTTCGGCTATCCCGGCGGCGCGGTGCTGTTCATCTACGACGAGCTGTTCAAGCAGGATATGGTGCGTCACGTGCTGGTGCGCCACGAGCAGGGCGCGGCGCACGCCGCTGACGGCTACTCGCGCTCATCGAAGAAGGTCGGTGTTTGCCTGGTGACTTCCGGTCCGGGCGTCACCAATGCGGTCACGGGGATCGCAACCGCGTACATGGACTCGATCCCGATGGTGATCATCACCGGCCAGGTGCCGACGCACGCCATCGGCCTGGACGCGTTCCAGGAAGTCGACACGGTCGGCATCACGCGGCCCTGCGTCAAGCACAACTTCCTGGTGAAGAACGTCAATGACATTTCGATCACGCTGAAAAAGGCCTTCTATCTCGCGCAGACTGGCCGGCCAGGGCCGGTGCTCGTGGATATTCCCAAGGACGTCACTACGCATAGCTGCGAGTACCACTACCCCGAGTCGGTTTCGATGCGCTCCTACAACCCGGTGCGCAAGGGCCATGCCGGCCAGGTGAAGAAGGCCGTGCAGCTGCTGCTGGACGCGAAACGGCCGATGATCTATACCGGCGGCGGCGTGATCCTCTCGGATGCCGCGCCGCAGCTCACCGAGCTGGTGCGTCTGCTCGGCTACCCATGCACCAACACGCTGATGGGTCTGGGCGGCTATCCGGCGACCGATCCCCTGTTCCTCGGCATGCTCGGCATGCACGGCACCTACGAGGCGAACATGGCGATGCAGCACTGCGACGTGCTGCTCGCGATCGGCGCGCGCTTCGACGACCGGGTGATCGGCAATCCGGCACATTTCGCGCAGAACCCGCGCAAGATCATCCATATCGACATCGATCCGTCGTCGATCTCGAAGCGCGTCAAGGTCGACGTGCCGATCGTAGGCCACGTGCCCGAGGTGCTCGACGACCTGTTGAAGCAGCTGCGACAGAACGCGGGTTCCGCCGACGCGCTAGCGCTCAAGGCGTGGTGGGCGCAGATCGAGCTGTGGCGCGCCAAGGACTGCCTGCGCTACGACCGAGCCTCGAAGATCATCAAGCCGCAGTTCGTCATCGAGAAGCTCTATGAGGTCACGAAGGGCGAGGCTTTCGTCACTTCGGACGTCGGCCAGCACCAGATGTGGGCGGCGCAGTTCTACAAATTCGACCGGCCGCGCCGCTGGATCAACTCGGGCGGCCTCGGCACCATGGGCTTCGGCCTGCCAGCGGCGATGGGCGTGACGCTCGCCAACCCGGGAGCGACCGTGGCCTGCGTCACCGGCGAATCGAGCATCCAGATGTGCCTGCAGGAGCTCTCGACCTGCAAGCAGTATCGCCTGCCGATTAAGATCATCAACCTCAACAACAAGTACATGGGCATGGTGCGGCAGTGGCAGGAGTTCTTCCACGGCAACCGCTACGCCGAGTCCTACATGGACGCGCTACCCGACTTTGTCAAACTCGCCGAGGGCTACGGCCACCGCGGCGTGCTGGTGGAAAAGCCCGAGGACGTCGAGCCCGCGCTCACCGACGCGTTCCGGCGCAAGGACGAGCTGGTGTTCCTCGATTTCGTCACCGACCAGACGGAAAACGTGTTCCCGATGGTGCCCGGAGGCAAGGGCATCTCGGAGATGATCCTCGCAGAAGAGCTGTGAGCCGCCACATCATCTCCATCTTGCTGGAGAACGAGGCGGGCGCGCTGTCGCGCGTTGCGGGGCTGTTCTCCGCGCGCGGCTACAACATCGAGTCGCTCACCGTGGCGCCGACCGAGGACGAGTCGCTCTCGCGCATGACCATCGTCACCGCGGGCTCGGAGGACGTCATCGAACAGATCACCAAGCAGCTGAACAAGCTGGTCGAAGTCGTCAAGGTGATCGACCTCTCGGAAGCCGAGCACATCGAGCGCGAGTTGATGCTGATCAAGGTACACGCGGGCCAGAAGGAGCGCGAGGACATGAAGCGCATGGCCGATATTTTCCGCGGCCGCATCATCGACGTTTCCGAGAATACCTACACCATCGAGCTCACCGGCGATGGCAGGAAGCTCGATGCGTTCATCCAGGCGCTCGACCACGGCGCCATCATCGAGACGGTGCGCACCGGGACTTCGGGGATCGGACGCGGCAACCGCGTCCTCAGGGTCTAGATTCGCTAGATTCGAGCGCAGCGCGGCGCGGCGCCGTGCGCCGGGTAGTTGGTAGATTGCAGGCATTTATCTCGGGGGAAGAACATGAAGGTCTATTACGACAAGGACGCCGACCTCTCGCTCGTCAAGGGCAAGAAGGTCACCATCATCGGCTACGGCTCGCAGGGTCACGCCCACTCGCTTAACCTCAAGGAATCCGGGGTCAAGGTGACCGTCGGCCTGCGATCCGGCGGCGCGTCGTGGGACAAGGCGAAGAAGGCGGGCCTCAAGGTCGCCGCGGTAGGCGACGCGGTGAAAGGTGCCGACATCGTGATGATTTTGCTGCCCGACGAGAGCCATGCTCAGGTTTACACCGAGAACGTGCTGCCGAACATCAAGCAGGGCGCTTCGCTCGCCTTCGCCCACGGCTTCAACATCCACTACGGCCAGATCCAGCCGAGGGCCGACCTCGATGTGTGGATGGTTGCGCCCAAGGCGCCCGGCCACACGGTGCGCTCGACCTACGCGGGCGGCGGCGGCGTGCCGATGCTGATCGCGGTGCACCGCAACCCCTCCAAGAAGGCGCGCGACATGGCGTTGTCATACGCCGCGGCGATCGGCGGCGGCAAGGCCGGCATCATCGAGACCGACTTCAAGGAAGAGACCGAAACGGACCTGTTCGGCGAGCAGGCCGTGCTCTGCGGCGGTTGCGTCGAGCTGGTGAAGGCGGGCTTCGAGACCCTGGTCGATGCCGGCTATGCGCCCGAGATGGCGTACTTCGAGTGCCTGCATGAGCTGAAGCTGATCGTCGACCTGATGTACGAGGGCGGCATCGGCACCATGAACTACTCGATTTCGAACAACGCCGAGTTCGGCGAGTACCTCACTGGCCCGAAGGTGATCAACGACTCGGTGCGCAAGGCCATGAAGGAGGCGCTCGCGCGCATCCAGTCCGGTGAGTACGCCAAGGAGTTCATCCTCGAGAACAAGGCCGGGGCGGCGACGCTGCTTTCGCGCCGGCGCATGACCGCCGAGCACCCGATCGAGAAGGTCGGCGCTCGCTTGCGCGAGATGATGCCCTGGATCAGGAAGAATCGCCTGGTTGACACATCGAAGAACTGAGGCCTAGCGCCGAGTCCCGCGACGGGCCGGGCGCTGCGGGCGCTGAAGGAGGGGGCTATGATTCGACGCATGCTTGCCGTCACAATGACAGCGGCGATCGCCAGCACGGCGCTCGCCGCCTGCGGCGACAAGGTGCCGGAATCCGAAGCGGCGAAGAAGCTCGGCAAGGTTCCGAAGCAGACCATCGATCGCACTCGCGAAAGCGTAAACAAGGCGCTGCAGCTGGGCGTCGAGCGTACGCGCGACGCCGACAAGGCGAATTGAGGCGATGAGCCCGATCTATCCGCATCCCCTCATCGCGCGCGAGGGTTGGCCGTTCCTCGCCATCGCGGCGGTGGTTGCGATCGGCATCTGGTCGCTCGCCGGGTTCTGGTGGTCGGTTCCATTCTGGCTCGGGTTCGTCTTCGTGCTGCAGTTCTTTCGCGATCCGCCACGCGAGGCGCCGGAGGACCCGCGGGCGGTGGTCTCGCCGGCTGACGGGCGCATCGTTGCGGTGGAGAAGGCGCGCGACCCTTTCCTTGAGCGCGACGCGCTCAAGCTGAGCGTGTTCATGAACGTGTTCGACGTGCACTCGAACCGCTCGCCGGTCGACGCCACGGTGAAGCAACGCTGGTATCACGCCGGGAGTTTCCTCAACGCCGCGCTCGACAAGGCTTCGCTGGAGAACGAACGCAACGCGCTGTGGCTGCGCACCGGCGACGGGCAGGACGTCACCTGCGTGCAGATCGCCGGACTGATCGCGCGCCGCATCCTGTGCTACGTGGACAGCGGCGCCGAGCTCGAGCGCGGGCAGCGCTATGGGTTCATCCGCTTCGGCTCGCGCGTGGACCTCTACCTGCCGCCCGACGCGGCGCCGAAGGCGGCGATCGGCGATCGCGTGTACGCTACCGAAACGGTGCTCGCGACCCTGGCCGATCATGGCTGAGATCCCCGATCCCCACACTGCGGTCCCGCAGCCGATCGGCCTGCGCCGCCGCGGCATCTACCTGCTGCCCAACCTGTTCACCACGGCGGCGCTGTTCGCCGGCTTCTACGCCATCGTGCAGGCGATGAACGGTCGCTTCGAGGTGTCGGCGGTCGCGATCTACGTGGCACTGGTGCTCGACGGGCTCGACGGGCGCGTCGCGCGCCTTACGCGCACCCAGAGCGAGTTCGGCGCCGAGTACGACAGTCTCGCGGACATGGTCTCGTTCGGTGCCGCTCCGGCGCTGGTGATGTACGAGTGGGCGCTCAAGGGGCTGGGCAAGCTCGGCTGGATCGCAGCCTTTGTCTACGTTGCGGCCACCGCGCTGCGCCTCGCGCGCTTCAACACCAACATCGACGTGGTCGACAAGCACTACTTCCAGGGGCTGCCGTGTCCCTCGGCGGCGGCGTTCGTTGCCGGCCTGGTCTGGTTCGCCGACGACTACGGCGTCGGTCGCGAGCACTGGATTCCGTGGATCGCCTGCGGCTTCACCCTGGTCGCCGGCATCACGATGGTGTCCAACGTGCCGTACTACAGTTTCAAGGACATCAACTTCAAGAAGAGCGTGCCGTTCTGGGCGGTATTGCTGAGTGTGGTCGGCATCGTGGCGGTCGCCTCCAAGCCCGCGGTGGTGCTGTTCCTGCTGTTCGTCGCGTACGTCATCTCGGGCTACCTGATGTGGGCGCTTGGGCGGCGCGTGCGCCCGAAGCCCTGAGCGGGCCTTGCGGGGCCACAACATGCGCGTTATAGTTCCTGCCATGCTTCACGCGACGAATCTTCGTTGCACCTTCATTTCCGGCCCGGCTCTCCTGCTGGCCGGCCTGCTGCTGCGCCGCGCGCGCTAGCAGACACCCACCCACAATTTGCGTTGTACCAGGCCTCCGCCAAGGCGGCGGGGAAGAGTCCGTTCATTCGAGCCCTAAGGAGCAGCCCATGAGCAAAGACCGATTGATCATTTTCGACACCACCATGCGCGACGGCGAGCAGAGCCCCGGCGCCTCGATGACGCGCGACGAGAAGCTGCGCATCGCCAAGGCGCTCGAGCGCATGCGCGTGGACGTGATCGAGGCGGGCTTCCCGGCGGCCTCGAACGGCGACTTCGAGGCGGTGCGCGCGATCGCCAACGTGGTCAAGGACTCGACGGTCGCGGGCCTGTGCCGCGCCAACGACAAGGACATCCAGCGCGGCATCGACGCGCTGAAGGGGGCGAAATCCTGGCGCGTGCACACCTTCATCGCCACCAGCCCGATCCACATGGAGAAAAAACTTCGCATGACGCCCGACCAGGTCTTCGAGCAGACGAAGCTCTCGGTGCGCTACGCGCGCAATGCCTGCCCGGACGTCGAGTTCTCCCCCGAGGACGCCAGCCGCTCGGAGCCCGACTTCCTGTGCCGCGTGCTCGAGGCGGCGATCAAGGAGGGCGCCACCACAATCAACATCCCGGATACGGTCGGCTACGCCGTGCCGCAGCAGTTCGGCGAGTTCATCCGCAACCTGCGCGAGCGCATCCCGAACTCCGACAAGGCGCTCTGGAGCGTGCACTGCCACAACGACCTCGGCATGGCGGTCGCCAACTCGTTTGCCGCGGTAATGATCGGCGGCGCGCGCCAGATCGAGTGCACCATCAACGGCCTGGGCGAGCGCGCCGGTAACACCTCGCTCGAGGAGATCGTGATGGCGGTGCGCACACGCGCCGACTTCTTCAATCTGGAAACGCGGCTCGACACGACACAGATCGTGCCGACTTCGCGCCTGGTGTCTTCGATCACCGGTTTCATCGTGCAGCCCAACAAGGCGGTAGTCGGCGCCAACGCCTTCGCGCACGCATCGGGCATCCACCAGGACGGCGTGCTCAAGGCGCGCCAGACCTACGAGATCATGCAGGCGGAGGACGTGGGCTGGTCCACCAACAAGATCGTGCTTGGCAAGCTTTCCGGGCGCAACGCGTTCAGGCAGCGCCTGAAGGAAATCGGCATCGAGCTCGAGACCGAGGACGCCTACAACAAGGCGTTCCAGCGCTTCAAGGATCTCGCCGACAAGAAGGCCGACATCTTCGACGAGGACCTGCAGGCGCTGGTCTCGCAGGAGGCCGGGAGGAGCGACGACGAGCACTGGAAGCTCGTGCACATGAGCCAGGCGAGCGGCATGGGTGAGCGTCCGCATGCCAACGTAGTGCTGGTGGAAAATGGTGCCGAGCGGCGCGCCGAGTCGCAGGGCGACGGACCGGTTGATGCGACCTTCAAGGCGATCGAAAGCGTGGCGAAAAGCGGCGCCGAGCTGCTGCTGTACTCGGTGAACGCGGTGACCCAGGGCACCGAGTCGCAGGGCGAGGTCACCGTGCGCCTCGCCAGGGGCGGGCGCGTAGTTAACGGCATGGGCGCCGATACCGACATCGTGGTCGCCTCGGCCAAGGCCTACATCAGCGCGCTAAACCGACTGCAGAGTAAGTTCGAGAAGCTCAATCCGCAGCACCAACTGTGATGCCGCGACAAACTCTTGCTGCGGGACCATCGCACGATGCGGGCGGGGTTTAGTGCGAGCACTTCGCAACGAAGCCGCGCGCGGCGAGCGCGGAACAGGGAGTGGGGCAAGAGAAGGCTGGGGTTGTCACGCTACTGAAACATTTCGGGCCTAGGCTGCGGGCTTCGTTCCGTAACCATCGACCCGGAGCTTTCAGAACAATGTCCAGCATTCGACGCATCAAGCTCGCTGTACTTGCCGCTAGCGGCATCCTAGTTGCCGGCCACGCGCTTGCGGTGGATATTACCGGCGCAGGCGCGACTTTCCCCTATCCCATCTACGCCAAGTGGGCCGACGCCTACCGGAAGGCGACCGGCACCGCCATCAACTACCAGTCGATCGGCTCGGGCGGCGGCATCAAGCAGATCACCGCGAAGACCGTGGACTTCGGCGCCTCCGACATGCCGATGAAACCCGAGGATCTGGAGAAGTACGGCCTGATGCAGTTTCCGGCGATCATGGGCGGCGACGTGATGGTCTACCAGCTCAAGGGCGTCGCATCCGGGGCAATCGCGCTGACCGGACCGGTCATCGCCGACATCTATCTCGGCAAGATCAAGCGCTGGAACGACCCTGTGCTGGTGAAAATGAACCCAGGGGTCAAATTGCCGGACCAGGCGATCTCGGTGGTGCATCGTTCGG
>Ga0214471_10001965_pt1 | contig 16235 bp, 9 predicted proteins | sample RVTome_5_FD_207665 | JGI IMG/M metagenome (GOLD analysis project Ga0214471, IMG submission 207665) | Soil microbial communities from uranium-contaminated site in the Upper Colorado River Basin, Wyoming, United States - RVT142D155 | ecosystem: Environmental > Terrestrial > Soil > Contaminated >... | reverse complement strand
CGGGCGCCAGGGAGCGCGGCAAGCGGCACGAGTGCCCTGCCTACGACGCAGGACTCTCCGGCCCGGTCACCGGGGACGATCGGCCAACCGTTCGGGCGCGGCTCAACGTGTGCTCCGCCAGGGCGGTTAGTCGGTTCCGCTCCAGGGGCAGCTCGAGGTCCGCCACCACGAGGCGCGACAACCCCGGTGAGAGAGTCGTCGCTGCCTGTCCCGATTCGCGATAGGTCACCAGGGCGCTGCCGGATGGCACGACGCCGCCGATGAACGGGTGCCCCGGCTCGCAGCTCGCGAGCAGGGCCCGCTCCACGATCACCAGTACCGGCCGGTGCTGTGCGCGGAGGTCTTCCGCCTCATCGAGGGTGTGGGCGACCAGCACGCCGGAGCCGGTACGGGTGAGGCTCTGGGAGAGGCCCTCGAGGAGCGCCGGGTTGCTGCCAGCGATGAGAAGCATGGCGACTCGTCAGATTGGGGTGAGGATGCGGTCCAGTGCCGGGCGGGCCACTTCATCGATCTCGACGATCTTGTTGCGGGATCCCGCGCCCGACACGATCCGGACGTGCCGTCGTGGCACGTCCAGAGTCTCGGCCAGGAACTTGACCAGTGCCTCGTTTGCGGCGCCTTCCACGGGCGCGGCCTGCAGGCGGACGCGCAGGGCGCCGCCGTGTTCCCCGGCGATCTCGTTCCGGGCCGCCCGGGGCTGAACGCGCACGTCGAATCGAACGGCCCCCACCCTCGTGCGCAGGACAACCGTCACGTGAGCATTCCCACGACGAGGCGCTGCAAGATACTCACGAGGAAGAAGGCCACGATGGGGGTGATGTCAATGGCGCCAAACAGCGGGATGATGCGGCGGAGGGGACGCAGGACGGGTTCCGACAACACGAACGACCAGCGGATCCAGGGAGAGAACGGAGAAATCGGCAGCCACGACGCGACCACCCGGACCAGGATGGCTATCTGGAGGAGGCCGAATCCCCAGGATACCATGAGGCTGAGCAGACCGGACGGCCCCGTCGAAAGACCCGTGGCGAGGCCGGCGACGATACGGCCGAGAAAGTCCAGGAGCGCCAATAGCAGGAGCCCGCCGATTACTATGGCGGCGAGGCCCCACCATGGAGCGGAGGCAGGGAGTCCTCCGGCCCGGACCACTCGTCGCTCAACCGGGGCGAGCAGAGGATCGACGTATCGCCTGAGGAAGCGAGCGATGCCGCCGAAAGGATTCACCCGTCGCGTTCGGACCAGCCAGTCGGTCGCGGCGATCACCGCCATGGCCAGCGCCATCCAGAAGAGCGCGACCCGGAGGACATTCTGCAGCGTGGCGAGCACCGTCAACACGCCTGTCACGCCTCAAAGGTGACAGGCGACCCGCCGGCCTTCAAGCCTTGTCGTCATCTCGATTCGCTCGTCAGGCGGAAACGGCGAAGGCGGCGCCAGCCGGTGCGTCCGCCCCGGCCAGTCAGGGCTTCGCGCGAAAGAGCACGGCGCGCGCCTGCTCCGCCAGTCGCCGGGCGATCAGGACACCGTCCCCCTCGACGGCGAGATTCACCTCCTGCGCGGGGTCCGCCTGCAGACTGAACAGGAGATGGCGATCGCCGTCGTCCGAGATGTACTGCAGCGAATCCGTGACCAGCGACACGTAGTGCCACCGAATGGGGGCGTCTGCCGGCCGGATATCATCGTACGACAGCGCGGCTGCCGCCGGACTCCAGGGTGAGCTGGCGCCGTGCCACAATGGTGCGAGCGAATACCCTGGCAGCTCTCCAGGTCCGCTGCCCTGCGCGCGCGTCAGGTCCAGTATGGTCGCCGGCACGTCGCGCAGGGAAACGGTCGGCGTGACGCGCACGCCGGGGGGAATCGCCGGCGGATACCGGAGGACCAGCGGGACGTGCAGGAGAGGCTGGTAGAGGTGCGCGCCATGTTCGTGGAGGCCGTGCTCACCGAACAACTCGCCGTGGTCGGACGTCACGATGACGAGAGTCCGGTCGAGCTGGCCGCCCATCCTGAGGCTGTCGAACAGCCTCCCGAGCTCCTGGTCGATCGTTGCTATTGCCCCCTCGTAGCCACCGTGTCCGGGTGTCTGGAACTTCTCGCGGAACTCCGGCCCCGGTTTGTAGGGCGCGTGGGCATCGAAGAAATTCAGCATGGCGAACCATGGCCGTGTGCCCTGTCGCTCCCGCCACGTCAGGAACTCGTCCACGACAACGTCGGCCGACTTGCGAGGGTGCGCCTGGTACCGATCACTGGAAGACCAGCGGAAACGCAGCACGGCCGTGAACAGCCCGCTCGCCGATCGCTCGCGAACGGCGATGCGCAGGTCACGCGCCAGGTCGGACTGCAAAAGGGGAGCGGACATCAGCAGTTCCGTGAACGTGCGCTGGTAATCGCGGTAGCGGACGAAGCCGCGCGCCAGGCCGTTTTCGCGCGTGGTGTAGTGCGGGTTCGCCATGAAGGCGCCGGTGACGTAACCGCGCGCCCGCAGCAGCTCGGACAGCATTGGGGTGGTGTCGTCGAGCGCGACGAGCCAATCGGCGTCCAGCTCGGTCGGGTACTTCCCGGTGAGCAGGGTGGCGTGAGTCGGTAGCGTCCACGAGGAGGTTGCCATCGCCTGGTCGAATACCACGCCTTCTGCCCCGAGCGCCTCGATCGAGGGCGTGTTCGGGAAACTGTAGCCATACAGGTGCATGCTCGCGGCCCGTACGGTATCCAGGATGAGCAGCAGGACATTCGGTTCCGCGGCCGGCGGCGCCTGGAGGGACGCGGTGGCACGGCGCTCTGTCGCGCGTTCCATTGCCTGCATTGCGGCCGCGGATCCGATCGTGCCGGCGAGCATGACGAGGCCGCTGAGCAGGGCCATTCGTCTGATTCGCGCCCGGTTACGCATCGTGACCGACGAGATCTGAATCCCCGCGCCGACGGCCAGCAGAAACGCGGCGAGATAATGGACTCTCGGGAACAGCAGCAATGGTGAGAAAACGGCCCAGGTCGCAAAGAACCCGACAGTTACCCGCTCGGACATGAACCGCGGTGCCACAGCGGCAAGCAGCCCCAACGGTATCGCCGGTACGGCGAACACCACGAGATGGGCCAGCGGTGCCATCCACACGGTGTCGTTTCCGCGCCAGAGCATGTCGCTGGTTAGAACGCGAAACGTGGCGTAGTGCACGGCGCGCAGAATCCCGGCGGCGAGAGCGAACCACGCCGCCGTGGCCACGACCCCGCGGAATCGTCCCAGTCGCGTCCCCGTCAAATCGACAGCCGCCACGAGGTCACCTCGGCAGGGAAGAAGAGCAGGATACCACGTGCCGATCGTTTCTCCACTCCACCGGACGACCGGATGCCGATCCGTTTGTCGGCAGGATTGCCCGATAGCACTGGAAGCACGCCAGACGGCTCAGCTGCCAGCAGCGATGGGCCGGATCGCGAAACCGTACCGATCCGGGAATGTCGCAACGATGGACTGAAAACGCCGCGCGTCGTCACCGCGCACGTGTTCGGGGAGGTATCGCCAGCAGAGGGGGGCGATGTCTACCGTCCACGGTTGATGACGGGCGCGGGCATACCCCGCGAGCTGGTCGTTGAGGCGTCGCGAGGTCAGATGGCAGGTAACGTTGTCGAGCGCCCAGCGCCGCGGGGTGTAGCGGTCGGCGCTATCGAGAAACTCCCGCAACTGCCGGCCGAGACCGGTCCGTCCGAACAGGGTTCCGGTCTGGTTGTTGATGTAAGCCTTCGATCCGACGTGGCAATCCTCCATCATCCCGACTGGAGTGTCGGCAAAGAACCCCTCGACCGGTGCCACGCAGGACCCTTCTCTGGCGCTGAAAAGCAGGCTGATCCGCGCGTCACACTGGAGGCTGGTGACACGCTCGATGTCGATATTGGTGTGGAGCTCGAGATCCTGCCGCACCCCGAAAGCCCGGGCTTCAGCCCGTATTTCCTTCTCCGTACGGCCCTCTCCATCCCGACCCACCAGCACGACGGACAGGTTGCGCGGCAGGTGACGAAGGGCCTCGAACAGAAGCCAGTGACGCTTGAACGGCAACCAGTTGGCGACCATCAGAATGTCGATGCGACGATCGGCGCGTGCCTTCGGCTGGTAATAGTCGGGATTCACCCAGTCGCACGCCATGATAGGAACCGGCTCGATGACCGGAGCCATCATCCGGTACGCGGCCACGTCGGCGAGATTGGATATGCCGATGAACGCCGGGTCCTCGGAGAGACCCGCCAGATGTGCAAAGCTCGCGTAGTCGGGCGGCGACCATGATGAAGCACCCACCAGGTAGTAGTCCCTGAAGAATTCAAGCGCGCCAGGGGACTTGGCGATCCTCAACCAGTTGTACTCGAACGAGCTGTAGAGCACGCCCTTCTCGCCATTGGAACCCGGCGCCTTGAGCACCACGCTCGACGTGAGCGTGAGGTCGCGGATGTCCGCAAAGGAACCGTAGTATCGCTCGATGCCCACGCCGTGTTCCTGCCAGACGCTCGAGGCCGGACTCTGCAGCAGGGGCGCGATCCGGCGACGCAGGACGCTTCGAACCGGCCGCCAGGTGGCGCGCCGGCAGGCCGTGAGCAGCGATTCGAGCGATCGCGCCCGGGATCGCGTCGCCACGCTGCGCATCAGCAGGAGCACGGCATGGACATCCGCCAGGAGACGCGTTCTGGCGAGCACGCCGCGCCAGCGTGCTCTCCAGCGAATCCGGAACGCACCCCGGATTGGCGGCGTGGCCGACGGCGCGCCGGTCGAGGGCGTTCCGGTGCGCCGTGCCCCATCCACGCCGCTGACCATGCTCGTATCGTCTCGAAGGTTTGGAATCGAAACGGCTCAGGACGGAACGCGGTGTGCAGGCGGCCGCGGCGCTACCGGGGAATGAACTCGCGGCCGATGAGCTGCCTGACGACAAGCTGGACATACCAGGGAAACAGCCAATACTAGCGGCGGGTCGAATCGGCCTCAAGCTCCATCGCGGGCTACTGCACACACGTCGTCTCTGTGCTCTCACACACCGGCCGTTGTCGCCGACCGGGGAGCTTTGAGGCTGACTCGATGGCTCGTCAGGTAGGAGAGTGCCCAGGCGGCGGCCAATCCGATGACAACGCCACCCCATTCCGTCGGGGCCATGTGGCTGGTGCCGGTCAGCAGCGGCGCGCCGAGCAGGCTCGCGGCGATCAAGCCCAGCGGCGTCCACCAGGCACGAGCCGCAGGCTGGTCGGGTTCCGGCCCCTTGCGCGCTCGCTGGCTGGTGTACGCTACCGGGACGATGAGGATCGCCAGCCAGGCCGCGTTGAGAAGCCACCAGTCATTGTCAATCGCGACATCCCATGGGAGGAGAACAGTCCAACCGAGACCGGGCGTTCTGCGCACCGTGACCTCCAGGTGATCGCCGCCTGCATCACGGGACAGCGTCAGGCGCCGGCGGTCGGAGCGGCCCTCGATGGTCACGGGCGAGTTCCCTTCGTCGCCGCGACCGGCACCACCGAACGCGCCATCGAGCTTGACCATGATCGGCCTGAGGCGCGCGAACGAAGCCACCTGGTGGGTCCGAATGATGGCGGCGGTGCCCCACTGGCCGAAGAACAACCCCTCCTCGCGAAAATTGGATGTCCTCACGATGATGGCCTTTCGTCGCGTCGCCGGAATCGGACCATCGATGACCGAACGAAGCACGGTGCCGCCTGACGATGGGTCAACGACCCAGGTGCCATGGAGGCCCAGCGCGGGTCGCAGGAACCTGTCGTTCAATTCCACGGACCGGATTCGCCCGGGGAACGAGTCGTGGTTGACCCGCAGCACCGCCCACTGTACCTGCTGCAGAACCGACGGTGGTGCTGGAAGGAGCAGGACGGCGGAGGTCACGATCCAGGCCGCCACCAGCGCCGACAAGCCGAGGGACAGGCGCAGCGCCTGGGATCCGGTTGCGACCAGCCAGCCGGTTCCGTTGCAGGCAACCCAAGCGCCGAGCACTGCTCCGAGTGCGTTGGCAAGGAGGTCGCCCAGCGAGGCGAATCGGCCGGGAATCAGCAGCTGCAACGACTCCACCGCAAGGGTGACGGCAAATGCGGCGGCAACCGTGGTGCCATACCTGCCGGTGAGCCACATCAACCCGAACCCCAGCGGCGTGAACAGGACTACGTTGGCGGCGAAGTCCACGCCTCCCAGCGGCCCGCAGACGATGCACGCGTGTGGCAGGGTGATGGACGGCGCCACGGGCATCAGCGTCATGAGCCCGATCAACCCGAGCGACGCCACGACCAGGACGCCGCCGAGGCGGCGACGCCCGGGTCCGAACGTTCTCACGGTCGTCGGCTTCATTTCACCGCCGGCCGGCGTCGCACGCGGCCGGGCCGGGTACGGTCCGACGCCTTGTGCCGCGCAACCACCCGCCGCCCAGATCGATGCCGTGCGGGGTTGTCGGGTGTGAGGTCAGGGCTTCTGGAGCACAGTGATGATGTTCGAGCGAAGGTCCCTGCGATGTTCGGCCTGCACGAAACGGATCCACAGAAGCTCCAGGAACGCCAGCGGTGGTATCACGGAGAAGAGGGCAGTGGTCGACACCATCGACAGCTCCGCGACGTGCAGGCCGGCGGCCGCAGCACACCGGTGCACGTCGGACGAAGAGTTGCAACGATAGTAGGTTGGAAATACGTCCTTGCTCCGGCGTCCGTCCAGCAGACGTACCAGCGGGCGCTTGGCGACCTCGGGTACCACCCGGGCGGCAAGGGTCGGAAACGCGCCGGCGTTTGGCGTGTGCATGATGAAAACCCCGCCCGGCTTCAGCACGCGCGCCACTTCACGAAAGTCTCCCTCCGGGTCGGCGAGGTGCTCTACCACCATGTTCGCGGTCACGACGTCGAAGGCCTCCCCGCGAAACGGGAGATCGTGGACGACGCCGAACAATCGGGCGTGCGCCGAGCGGTTGTCCAGGAGCGAGGCGAAGTCGAGGTCGATCCCGACAAGCATCCTCGCCCTGGAGACCAGGACACGCTCGGCATCCAGTCGCCAGGGCGGCAGGAGCCGCCGCCCGCAACCGACATCCAGCCATCCTGCACCATCCCGGATCCAACGGAAGAGGTGCTCCTCGTAGTGCGACTGCGAGTACCTGAGATTCGGAACGAGCCGCTTCTCCAGTCTCCAGTAGGTCTTGAGCAGCTTCCCTTTCAGGGTCATGGCGATGAAGCGCGGACGCGCAGGTCACGGTGGGACGACCACGTAGCACATCGGTTCATTGTCGCGTTGCGAAGCAACCAAATGATGCCGTGGTGCGGAACGCAAGCTCGCCGCCGCCCTCTTGCATCGCGTGGCCGCGCTGATGACCATTCTGCGTCGATGGCCCGGGTTCCGCGTTCGACCTCCCGCCCCTCTGCTTGACGCTGCCACCCAGCACCTCCGTCGCGCTCGAAGCGAACCATGCCGACCTCCCGGTCCTGCGACTCGGGTTGCTGGTTGACAATCTGGTCCAGCCTGCGTGGGCCGCGGCCTGCCTCGAGGAGGTGCTGCGACGAGGAGACGCGCAGGTAGCGCTGATCGTCCGGAACGGCCGGCCGCCGGCTGGAGCGCCGTCGGGCTCTCGTCTGGCAGCGTGGTGGCGGAATCGGCGCCAACTGGGACACGCGCTGTACTCCCGGTTGGACGCGTTGTGCTCCGTGGCGCGCGATCCGTTCGCTCCGCGCGACATCAGCGACCTGGTCCGCGACGTACCAGTGATGGATGTCGTCCCCCGTGAGCGTCGATTCTCCGACTACATCGAACCGGACGATGTGGGTCGCATCCGGGCGCACAATCTGGACGTTGCGGTACGCTTCGGCTTCCGGATTCTGCGAGGTGACGTGCTGCGGATCGCCCGGCACGGCGTCTGGAGCTATCACCATGGCGACAACCGGCGCTACCGCGGCGGACCCGCCGGTTTCTGGGAGGTGATGTCCGGCGACCCGGTCACCGGCGCCGTCCTGCAGCAGTTGAGCGAGGATCTGGATGCCGGGCAGATCCTGTTTCGTGCCTGGTCGCACAGCATTCCGTTTTCGGTGCGGCGAAACAGGGCCCATTACTACTGGCAGAGCGCGCCATTCCTCGCGTGGAAGCTGCGTGACCTGCGACGATACGGCCCGTCCGGCCTTCCTGCAGAGGGAGAAGGGCGGGACACGCTGGCGGCGTACAGTCAACGGATTTTCACCATACCGACCAATGGGGAGATGATACGCTCGGGCGCAGCCCTGGCGGCGCGGTATGTCCGCCGGCGACTCCGGAGCGCCGTGACCGGCGAACAGTGGTATCTCGCGTACCGGCTGTCCCCAGCCACCGCCACAGACACAGGCCTCCCGGATCTCGTTCCGTGTCGGTTTCGATCGCTGATTCCACCGACGGACCGGTTCTGGGCGGATCCGTTTCCATATCGTGCCGACGGAACCACCTGGGTCTTCTTTGAGGAGTCGATCAACGCGGCGCCGCCTGCGCACATCGCCGTGATGGAATTCGGCCCCGAGGGACCGATCGGGCCTCCGCGAATTGCTCTGTCGACCGGCAGCCACCTGTCGTATCCGTTCGTCTTCGAGTACGGCGGGCAGCACTACATGATGCCGGAGACCGCCGGCCTGGGTCTGGTGCAACTGTGGCGCGCGGCACAACTGCCGTCCGAATGGGTCCCGGACCGCGTGCTGATCGATGACCGCCCGCTCGTCGACGCGACAATGGCACTGGTGAACGGGCGCTGGTGGATCTGGGCAGCGGCGACGGCGTCGGGTGGCGTTTCCTGGGATGAGCTGCACCTCTACCATAGCGATTCGCCGCTGGGGCCCTGGCTTGCGCACCCACGTAATCCGGTCGTGGTGGACGTGCGCAGCGCTCGTCCGGCGGGTCGCCTGTTCCGGTTCGGTGGAGAGTGGTACCGCCCCGCGCAGGATTGCTCGGAGTCCTATGGTGGTGCGATGGTGATTCAGCGAATCGAGCGACTCGATCTCCAGGGGTACCTGGAACGGACCGTGACACGCATCGATCCAACGTGGGACCGCGGCCTGGTCGGGACGCACACCATCAATTCGGCCGGACACCTCACTGTCATGGATGTCCGGCGACGGCACCTGCGCTGGGTGCCGTAGCACCGTCCCCAGCACGATCGTCGTCGTGACCGAGACGCCGCAGAGATCCGGCGCGTCATGATAGGCGCGACCTTTTGCTGCTGTGCGCGAGGTGCGAACTTGGCCCAATTCGCGAGCCCCCGTCCGCGGCACGCCTCACTAACTGATTCCTTCGTGTCCTTGCCGAGCGTCGAAACCGAACACAGGCGATCCGGAGCCGCAACGATCTTGCGGCGGTTCTGGCCCCTGATGGCGTTGCCGCCGTTTCTCGTTCTGGCCGCCGCGCACTGGTCCGACCTTCCGGCGCTGGTGGCCGGTGACTATGCCCAGTACCTGCTACACGCCAAGGCTATCGTGGAGGGCCGGCCGTACGGGGACATCGGCTATCTCTTCACGCCGTACAATGCCATGACCGGTCCGCCGCTCCAGCCTCCGGGCTGGCCGCTGTTGCTGGCTCCCGTGGTCGCGATCTTCGGCCTGGGACTCGCCATGCCCAAGGTTCTGGTTACACTGGCGGCCTGTGTCCTCCTGTGCGCCGTCGCCGTGCGATTAGCCCGGAGCGATTCGCGCAGTACGGCGGTGCTGTCGGCGGCAGCGTGCGGCGTGGCCCTGGAATCGAGCTTCGCCACGAATTCGGCACTGTCCGACCTGCCGTTCGCCGCCGTCCTGTGGATGATCATCGTTGCCGCGGACACGGATACTCCGCTCTCCTGGCAGCGCGTGCTGCTACTCGGGTTGCTGGGGTTGCTGGCCATCTCCATCCGCGTGGTCGGCGTCGTAATCGTGCCAGCCTTCGCGCTACTGGCGGTTTTGCGCCAGCGGGACCGTGCTCGACTGGCGGTGGTCGTCGCGTTCTGGACGCTTCTTGGCGTAGCGGTGCTGCTCGTCATGGGAGTCGATCGGGTTCCGTTCCTGAGCCAGGTGATTCGCGCGCCGGAGGTTCTGCTGAAGCGGATCACGGTGTTCGTTCCGCGCTCCCGGTACTCGCTGTTCGAGGCGCTGCTCTATCCCGTTCCGTGGAACGCGTTGAATGACATCTATCATGTCGCAGTCATGGCCCTGGTTCTGCCCGGGCTCTTCGAATTCAACCGCCGATTCGGTCGCTCCGCGCTCTGGTGCGTCGCGGTAGTCACGTTCGCCTTCCTCCTGGTGTCTCCCGTGTTCGACAGCAGGTATCTGTGGCCCTTGTGGCCGATCCTGCCCTACAGCGTGATCGCCGGGGCTCAGAAGTGGAGGGCCTGGCTGAAGGTCACCCCATTGAAGGCGCGTCGCCTGATTCCAGTCGTCGCGACCGGGTGGATTGTTGCGGCCACGCTCACCTCGCTGAGCCGGCCGTCACCGCCTTCGTTGCTGGGGGACAGGGACATCCAGGATATCCTGCAGTGGGCGCGACGCGAGGCACTCTCGGGTCCCCTGCGTGTGTCCTTCTTCTCTCCCCGCGTGCTCACCCTCGAGACGGGCATTCCCGCCATGCCGTGGTTCGCCGCGCCGCCGCCAGCCACAATCCGGGAACTCCAGCGAGCCGGCATCACCCACGTCATCCTCGGTGAAGTCGGATTCCTCACGGGCCCTCTGGCCGCGATGGAGGAAACCGTCCGGTCGCGGCCGGACGCCTTTCTCCGGGTGCACAGCAACCCGCGGTTCGAGGTGCTCCGCTTCACCGCGATGAGCGCGATGCCCGCGGGCTCTTAGTCGCTTCCCGCCGTCCGGGTATCTCCGACCCACCCGGGCGCTTCGGTGATGCAACACCGATCGAAGGCACTCCGCGGCGCAGACGCGGGAAAGAAACAAGACGACCAGGCGAACGCGCACGTAACGCAGCGCGCACCCTCGTCGCACGATGTTGCCAAATGCGTCCGATATGTGTCAGGCATCACAGCGTCGTGTGAGCATCCGACGTAGAGACAGCCGCGCCCGCCGCCCCTCCTGCCTCACCCGAAGTACGAGTCCGTTGCCTCAACCTGTTGTAACGCTGCCCCCTCGCGCGGGCGGCACGAAGTCCGGAGCTGCTCCCATGGCAGCTTCGCGGTGCACCCACGATCCCGTCCTTCGCCTAACGGCGAACCCACCTCGCCAGCACGCCGCCTCCAGTGCGCTGCTCTGCGCGACACGCGGATCCTCCTGGCCGCACCCCATCGAAGGGAGCGTGACGCTCCCAGGGAGCGACTTCGCCTCCCTGCCGCCCCCCGCGTTGTGACCGCCGTCACGCTGCTGATGTAAGTCCCGTCAAGGACACAGCGCACGCGTATCACATTACCACACAACGCGTTAGAGAATTCTTGCCTCGTGACCACTGTCGCGGTCGTCTCGTCTATTCGGCGAGGTCGCAGAACTTGATCTGCGACCCCGCCGGAGCCTCGCCCAAGGAGGCCCGCGACAACGGCAAACCAGCCGAAAGGCTGGGACGCAAAGCCACGAGGCTACAGCGCGAACGGTCGCGCCATGCCAGTCGAGCCGCCGAACGGTCTTCCGTGGGAGATGCAACCTGATGCACAGCACTACCCTCCGGTCCGCGATGCTCGCCGCCGCGACGTTCGCCATTGCCGCCTGCGGTAGCGATGACCAGTCGCCAGTCGATTCCGCCGTGCCAGCCGAATCCCGGCTCGTTGTGGTCCTGTCATCGCAGCTCGACACCGTACCGGAAGCAACGTCCACGACGCTAATAGCGCGCGTCACGGATGTGTCCGGTATCCTGAAGTCCGCTGCAGTCACCTGGATCTCGACCGATCCTGCGGTCGTCTCGGTCGCCTCGGGGCTAGTCACCGGCGTGGCGCCTGGCGCGGCGAACGTCATCGCGAGCACTGGAGCGGTATCCGACACGGCCCGGATCGTCGTCACCCCTAACGAACTCAGTCTGGACGTCCAGCCTTCTGCAGCGGCCGTCGTCCTGGGAGACACGCTGCAGTTCGTCGCCACGGTTCGCAGCCGGAGCGGCGACATCATTTCGGTCAATCGGTTCACGTGGTCGTCGAGCGACCCGATCGCCGCCGCCATCATCGGGGCCGGCGCGGTGCATACGAAGCACGAAGGAGACGTGACCATCACCGCCGAGGCTCTGGCCCGCCGTGGATCGAGCGACGTGAAAGTCTTCAAGTCGCCCATTACATCGGTTTCGATCGAGCCGACAACGGCGAACGTGTATGCGGGCGCCACGCTGCAGCTCGCGGCCATCCCGCGCGACGCGCGGGGCCGCGAGGTCATTGGCGCCGATGTCAGTTGGGGGAGCTCGAACTACCTGACGGCCGCGGTGGATCAGCACGGCCTGGTGACGGGCAAGGCAACTGGCTCGGTCGTCATCACCGCGACGGTCGGCAACAGGACCGCGAGCGCAACCATCAACGTCCTCAGCCCGCCGGCCAAGACGCTGGACATCAGCGTGCCTTCGGACACCGTGCTGCTCGGCCTGGACATGCAGGCGACGGCGACGCCCCGCGATGAGAATGGCCAGCCCCTGAGTGGTCGGACCATCGCGTGGCAAAGCGCCAACCCTGCAGTGGCGACCGTTACGTCGACCGGCGTCATACACGGCGTCGCCGTGGGCGGTACCAACATCAGCGCGATTGCGGATGGCCTCGTGGCCACGCGACGCGTGGAAGTCGCAGCGCGGGTGGCGTCGTCGATCAGCGTCAATCCGACCGCGCCGAGCGTACTGGTCGGCCAGACGGCACAGCTCAGCGCCCGCATTCTCGACCAGCAGGGTACGGAGATCACCGGCCTGCCGGTGTCGTGGAAGTCCAGCAACCAGGCCGTCGCGAGCGTAACCGGCACCGGGCTCATTTCCGGCCAGGCGACCGGTTCGTCGACCATCAGCGCCACCAGCGGGTCACTTTCCGCCAGCGCGATCGCCGCGGTCGGCAGCGTTGCCGTCGCGTCGGTTGAGGTGTCACCCAGTTCCGCGACGTTGATCGTCGGAGGCACCGTGGTGCTTTCCGCGACCGCGTACGCCGCCGACCTGAGCCCGATTCCGGGCCGGACGCCGTCGTGGAGCAGCTCGAATCCGTCCGTTGCGACGGTCTCCGCGGCGGGCTTCGTCCGCGCCGTCGCGGTCGGCGCGGCGACGGTGCAGGCGACTATTGAGGGGAAGGTTGCCACGGCGGCGATCACAGTGGACGCGCCGCCTCCGGCGCCGGTCGCCCGGGTTACAGTGTCGCTCGCCAGTTCGGCTCTCGAGGTCGGCCAGACCACGCAGGCCAGCGCGGTCCTGAAGGATGCGGCCGGCAATGTGCTGACGGGCCGCACGATAACGTGGTCCAGCCTCGATCAGGGAGTCGCGACGGTCTCGGCATCCGGATTGGTGACAGCACAGGGCGGCGGAACCGTCGCGATCATCGCGAGCAGCGAGAGCGTCTCGGGCGCTGCGTCGCTGACGGTCGACGTGCCGGATCCGGCTCCCGTCGCTTCGGTCGAGATCGACCTGCCGACGTCCGACCTGCTGGTAGGGCAGTCGATCCAGGCGGTCGTCACGCTGAAGGATGCGCAGGGTCAGGTGCTCACCGGCCGCACGATCACGTTTACCACCGATAACCCGATGGTGGTCAGCATCTCCTCGAGCGGAGTCGTGACGGGCATCGGTGAGGGAAGCACGCAGATTCGCGTTGCCAGCGGTGGAGTGACCTCGGCCGCGAGCCTCAGCGTGACCGCTCCGTCGGATCCGACGCAGACCATTGAATCGATCCTCGTTGGCGCGCCCACGAGCGACCTGTCCGTCGGCCAGACGACCCAGGCGAACGCGGTAGCCAAGGACTCCTCGGGAGACACCATGGCGGCCACATTCACGTGGACGACATCGAATCCTGGTGTCGCCACCGTATCGACCACTGGACTCGTGACCGCCATCGGTGCCGGTTCGGCGACAATTTCTGCGTCCGCGTCGGGCAAGACCGGCAGCATGATGATGTCGGTCACTGTCCCGTCGGGATTCACGATCAACCTGACGTCGACGCGCGACACGATCTGGGAGCGTCCGGCCAGCGGGAGCGATGGAACGCACTTTACCATGCTGCGTGCCCGCGTGTACGACGGCTCGGGGGTCGAAGTGCCGGATGACCTGGTTACCTGGCGCACCAGCGACTCCACCGCGGCTCTGTACTCCCTGTGGAACAGGGGTGGCTACCGGGAGTATGAGGTCGGCGATCCGGTTCGGGACACAACGCTGACCATCACGGCGAGCTACCAGGGCCAGAGCAAGACGCGGACCGTGGTACTCAGGATGCGTTCGACGCAGCTGGCTCCAGTAGCGAGTGTCGCGCTCACGGTGAACCCGACCAACATTCCCAGTGGCGCGCTGGCGCAGGCTGCGGCTATCGTCAAGGACGCCAGCGGCAACGTGTTGACCGGGCGCACCATAACGTACTCCAGCTCAAACGCTTCTGTCGCCACCGTGAGCCCTCTTGGTGTTGTTGCCGCGCTAGCCGCTGGGACGGCCATCGTCACCGCGACGAGCGAAGGAATGTCCGACTCGGAAGCACTGAGCGTTGGTGCCTCCAGCCAGGTGGCGTCGGTAATCGTCTCACTGTCGCCTTCCACGCTCTCCATCGGGCAGACGGGGTCCGTGGGGGTCACGCTCGCCGACGCGCAGGGCAACGTGCTGACCGGGCGGACGGTGACCTACCAGAGCTCCAATCCTGCCGTGGCGACGGTGAGTCCGACCGGGCAGACGATCGGCCTGACAACGGGCACTACCGTGGTGACCGCGACCAGCGAAGGTGTGAGTGGTGCCCGAACGCTGACAGTACAGAGCACGTGGACAGGGTTCCCGGTCGTCGAGCTGCCGCGCAGCAGGCCGGTCATTCCGGCCGGCCTGGAGTCGCTGTCGTGCACCATCAACGTCGCGCCCGGACAGTTGCAGTCGGCGCTCAATGCGGCACGCGGCGGCGCGGTGTTGTGTCTCACTGGCACACATGGCGGGAGCTTCACCGTCCCGGCTCGCTCTGACGCCGGGTGGGTCGTGATCCGTTCGGCAGGCACCATTCCCAGCGGGCGCATGCGGCCGTCTCTGGCCGGCCCACTGGCGAAGATCGTCAGCCAGGGAACTGCCGGAATGTCCGCGCTGCGATTCGCGGCCCGTTCGGTACGGACGCTCGTGCTGGGGGTGGAAATCACCAGCTTGTCCACGCTGACTGATGGTCCCACCGCACTGGTTGAAGTGAGTCTGGGGCAGGAAACGTCGGTCGCGGACCTTCCGACCGACATCGCCTTCCAGCAGGTGTACATCCACGGCTGGCCGACGCAGAAGATCCGCCGGGCATTTGCCCTGAACGGCGGCGCACAGACGGTGCGCGATTCCTGGTGCAGCGAAATCCACGCGGTGGGCTTCGACAGCCAGTGCGCGATCAGCTGGAACGGGTCCGGCCCGATCCTGATCGAGAACAACACTCTCGAGGCGGCGAGCGAGAACCTCATGCTCGGTGGCGCACCCACCAAGGTCCCCGGGATGGTGACCAGCGACGTCACCATCCGCCGCAACCACATCCGGAAGCCGCCGACCTGGAAGGGTCAGAACTGGAATGTCAAGAACCTGATCGAGACCAAGTCCTCTGCCCGTGTGCTGGTCGAGGAGAACGTGCTCGAGGGCTCGTGGCTCCAGGGGCAGACGGGGTACGCCTTCGTACTGAAGTCGTCGAACGCTGGCGGATGCACGTGGTGCTCATCGTCCGACTGGACCATTCGCCGGAACCTGATCCGGAACGTGGGGAGCGGATTCACCCTCGGTGGCCGTGCCGACGGGACCGTGACGGACTCCACCAACCGCCGCATGCTCATCGAGGACAACTGGGTCGAACCAATCAACATCGCTCCGTACGTCGGCGAGGGGCGGCCGTTCATGTTCACCGACGGCAACAACGACATCGTGATTCGGGGGAACGTCTTCGAGGGCGGCGCGGCGACGGTCGCAGCCATCTTCAATGGCTCGGGTTCCGTCTCGAACCTCGAGATGTCCAACAATGTCCTGCCGCGCGGTCAGTATGGTCTCTTCACGGGCGGCAGCAGTGAAGGACTCCCGTCCTGGCTTGCCGGTCCGTCAGGAACCAGAACCTGGAACAAGAATGCAATGATCGGCTCCTCCCAGGCGACGTATCCGACGGGAACCTCCTGGCACTCCTCACTGAGCATGGCGCTGGGCACGGCTGGCGTGGCGCGCAGCACGGTCGATGCGGGCGTGGCTG
>Ga0214471_10001964_pt1 | contig 16242 bp, 19 predicted proteins | sample RVTome_5_FD_207665 | JGI IMG/M metagenome (GOLD analysis project Ga0214471, IMG submission 207665) | Soil microbial communities from uranium-contaminated site in the Upper Colorado River Basin, Wyoming, United States - RVT142D155 | ecosystem: Environmental > Terrestrial > Soil > Contaminated >... | reverse complement strand
CGTGCAGGCATGCTCAGGCGGCTGCGGCCTGCGCCGCGGCGCGCTGGCGCATTGCCAGCCAGACGACCGCCGCGCCGATCAGCGCCACCAGCGGCAACGCCGAGTAGTTGACCGCATCCCAGCCGGCCGTGGTGATGATCGATCCGGAGGTGAACGAGGAGATTGCCATCACCACGAAGATGCTGAACTCGTTGGCGCCCTGCGCCTTGGCCTTCTCCTCGTGCCGATAGGTCTGCGCAAGCATCGTCGTACCGCCGATGTAGAGGAAGTTCCAGCCCACGCCGAGCGTCACCAGCGCGATCCAGAACTGCGCCACGCCAATTCCCGAGAGCGCCACGCCGATGGCGACGAAGTTCAGCACCACCCCGGCAGCCATCACCGGCAGCACGCGGAAGCGCTGGATCAGGTGCCCGGTAATGAACGAGGGCGCGAACATGCCCACCACATGCGAGGAGATGACGAAGGCGGCATCGCCGTAGGGATGGCCGCAGACGCCCATCGCGATCGGCGTCGAGGTCATCAGGAAGTTCATCACCCCGTACCCGAGCGCCCCGGCCAGCACCGCGACGATGAACTTGGGCTGCGCCACGATCTCGCGCAGCGGTCGGCCACGCGCCGCCCGCACTTCGGCGCTCGGCGTCGGGATGTGGATGAAGCGCAGCAGCACCAGAGTGACGAGCGCGAACAGGATCAGCCCGAGGTAAGCGCCGACGAACTTGGTGGCGAACAGGTCCACCGTGATGCGGCTGGTCGAGGGCCCGAGAATCCCGCCCACCAGGCCGCCAGCGAGCACCAGCGAGATCGCCATGGCCCGGAAATCGGGGCGCGCCGCGTCGGCGGCGGCGAAGCGGTAATACTGACCGTAGGCGTTGTACACGCCGAACACCAGCGCGCCGAAGCACAGCAGCCAGAAGCTTTGGATGCCCACGGCAAAGGCGCACAGCAGCGCGCCTACGATGCCCCAAAGCGTGCCCGCTGAGAGCCCGGCCTGGCGCCCGGCCCGTTTCATGTGCAACGAGGCCGGCATGGTGCCGATGGCGCCGCCCAGCACCCAGAAAGTCACCGGCAGCGTGGCCAGCACCGCGCTCGGCGCAAGCGCGAGCCCCGCCAGGCCGTTGATCGCAATCAGGGTCGCGTTGTTGGTGAACAGCATCGCCTGGCAGGCGGCCAGCAGCGACACGTTGCGGCGGGTACTGTCCATATGTACAGTATTGGGGGAAGGGGCTAAGATCGGCGCGGAGCGGGCATTCTACCGGGCAGGCGCATGCGCAACGAAGGGAAAAAGGAAACTCGCACGATCGCCGTGCAGGTTGCGCGCGTCGAGCGCGCGGACAAATCGCGCGGCGCGCTCTCGCAACTGCAGGGACGTTTCGAGCGCGAGGCGCGCGAACGCTTCGACGACGGCTGGGGTGCGGAGGACGAGCCCGCGCCGCCGATCGAAACCGTGGTGACTGAGGAGCAGGCGCGCTCGATCATCCAGTCGAACGACTCGCCCGACATCCCGTTTGAGCTCTCCATCAATCCATACCGCGGGTGCGAGCATGGATGTATCTACTGCATGTCGGGGGACACACTGATCTTGATGGCCGATGGCAACACCCGTCCGTTGGCAGCGGTGCGCACAGGGGACATACTTTGCGGTACGGTTCGCGAAGGTTGGTACAGGCGATATGTGAAGTCACGCGTGCTCGCGCACTGGAGCGTGATCAAGCCAGCGTACCGGGTTACGCTCGAAGACGGCACTACCCTCGTCACTGGTCCAGACCATCGCTTCCTGACGCAGCGAGGCTGGAAGTTCATTACGGGAAAAGAGCAAGGTCAAGCGCGCCGACCGCATTTAACGAGCGCCAACAAGCTGATGGGTGTGGGAGTGTTTGCGAGAGGGCCCGAAAAAAACAAGGAGTATCGGCTCGGCTACCTGTGCGGAATCGTTCGGGGAGACGGCCTGCTCGGGACCTATCAGTTCCGACGAGGCAACGGCGCGATCGGCACTCTGCACCAGTTCCGACTAGCGCTTTGCGATATCGAGGCGCTTATTCGGACCCAGGACTATCTGCGCGAATGGCAGATCGAAACGCGGCACTTTGTCTTTCAGCAGGCCGCTGTCGGAAGGCGGCTCATGCACGCGATTCGGGCGCAAGCACGCCCGAGCGTCGAACAAATCCGCTCACTCATTGAGTGGCCCGAAACACCGTCTAAGAGCTGGTCTGCCGGATATCTGGCCGGGATCTACGATGCGGAGGGCAGCTACAGCGACGGCTTTCTCCGAATCAGCAACACAGATCAAGCCGTCATTAATTGGATTTGCCGGTGTCTGGAGACGTTCGGCCTGACATTCAACCTGAGCCATGTTCGGCGCGAAGGCGCGAAGCCAATCGACGTAGTGCGCCTGACCGGGGGGCTGCGAGAGCACCTGCGTTTCTTCCACAGTGTGGAACCGGCAATCTCGCGCAAGCGAGACATCACCGGTCAAGCGGTGAAGAGCGAGGCGCGCTTGCGCGTCGTGAACATCGAGCCGCTCGGCAAGGCGATGCGGCTCTACGACATCACCACCGAAACTGAGGATTTCATCGCCAATGGTGTGGTGAGCCACAACTGCTACGCCCGCCCGAGCCACGCGTATCTCGAGCTCTCGCCGGGCCTCGACTTTGAGTCGCGCCTGTTCGCCAAGGTGAACGCCGCCGAGCTGCTGCGAAAGGAGCTAGCGAAGCCGGGCTACGTCGCCAAGCCGATCTCGCTCGGCGCCAACACCGACAGCTACCAGCCGATCGAGCGCCGCTACCGCATCACGCGCCAGGTGATCGAGGTGCTCGCCGAGTGCGAGCATCCGCTCACCATGGTGACCAAGTCGGCGCTGGTCGAGCGCGACTTGGACCTGCTCGCGCCGATGGCGGCGAAGAACCTCGCCAAGGTATTCGTCACCGTTACCACGCTCGAGCGGCAGCTCGCGCGGCGCCTCGAGCCGCGCGCCGCGAGCCCGCAGCGGCGCCTCGACACGATCCGCGCGCTCGCGGCAGCCGGAATCCCGGCCGGAGTGATGGTCGCGCCGGTGATTCCGGCACTCACCGACAAGTCGCTCGAGGAGGTGCTCGAGGCGGCGCACGCCGCCGGCGCGAGCATGGCGGGCTACCAGTTGCTGCGCCTGCCGAACGAGCTGAAGGCCCTGTTCCGCGAATGGCTAGCCGCGAACGTACCGCTGCGCGCCGAACACGTGATGAGCGTGATCCGCCAGATTCGCGGCGGGCGCGACAACGACCCGCGCTTTGGCACCCGCATGACCGGCACCGGCAATTACGCCGAGCTGGTGGCCAAGCGCTTCGAGATCGCCTGCCGCCGCCACGGACTCAATGGCGAGGAGCGCGGCATAGCGCCGAGGCGCAGCCTCGATTGCACGCGCTTTCGCGCCCCCTCGCCGGGCGGGCAGCTCAAGCTCTTCTGAGCGTGGCGTCGTCACCCGCATTGCACCACCGCGCGCTGTGGCTCACGCTCGGCTGGGGCGTCGCCGCGGCGATCGTGTGGCTCTCGCTCACGCCCAGGCCGCCGACGCTACCCCTCGAGCAGGGCGACAAGCTCGGCCACCTGCTCGGCTACGGCGTGCTGATGTTCTGGTTCTGCCAGCTCTACGCTGCCCCGCGCGCGCGCCTTGCCTACGCGCTCGGTTTCGCAGCGATGGGCGTCGCGCTCGAGTTCGCGCAGGAACTGCTCGGCGATCGCACCTACGAGGTATTCGACATGCTCGCCAACGCGCTCGGCGTGGCGCTCGGCTGGGCGCTCGCGCTCGCGAGCCGCGGCACGCTGCTCGCTTGGCTCGAGGCGATGCTCAGCCGCCGCCGAGTCTGAGCAGCAGCGGAAAAAGAACCGCCGTAGCGAGCGCGTTCAGGCCTATCGCGATTCCGGCGCACGCGCCCATCGCATGGCCGGAGCATCTTGGCATCGGCGTGAAACGACATTCGTGCCGCGCCAGCGCACTGCTACGCTTTCGTGCGTGAGTGCCTTGCCCGCACCCGTAGCGCCGCCGCGGCGCGCGCGCGCAACGCTGCGCTACATCTCCAGACCCTTCTTCAGCAGCCGGTCGATCAGCTCGCGCCGCTGCAGCTCGCCGCTGTCGCCGCCGCCGAACACGAACGCGCCCGAGCTGTAGCTCGAGCCGAAGCTCTCGGCGAGGTTGATCACCTGGCCAACGCCCGAAATGAAGTCGGCGTCGTGCAGCGTACGCAGCGGGTGAATGAAGGCGCTCCAGACGATGTCGCGCCCCACGGCATAGCGCGCATCGAGCGCGGAGTCGAAATTCGCCTGCAGCAGCCGGAACATGTGGCGCTCGTCCAGGTCCTCGGCCTTGATCACCGGGGCGATGATGCGCATGCGGTCGGCGCGCTCGTCGGTAATCACCAGTACCTCGCGCTCGTCGATGGTGAGCGTCCAGTACCCGGGGCGGCCACGAGCCTTCTGGTCGAGCCGCTTGATAAGCTCGTCGAGCCGGGTGTTGCTCATGGCCTTCTCGCCTTGCGCCTGCGCCGCAGGCGGTGCGGCGACGGCAAGGGTGAGCGAGACGGCGATGAGGATGCTGCGAATCGGCGTGCTCATGGCAGGTCTCCTGGGGAATCTCTGTTCAGCGTGCCCGGCTCTCGATCCTAGAGCTGGCGCGCGAACGCCGCGGCAACTACGTCCTCACCGTTCTTCCAGGCGATGCGCTCGGCGATTTCGCGCGGCAGGTCGGCGAGCCAGCGGCGCGCCCAGCTCGCGTGCTCGCCGACGAAGGTCCAGCGCTTGGGCGTATAGGTGTCGGTGCCGAGCATGAAGCGATCCGGAAACTCGAGGAACGCCTTGCGCCACTCGCCCTCGACCTTGCCGCCCGAGGCGTGATCGGTGCGAAAGGAAAGATCGGCCCACAGGTTCCGGTACCGGCGCAGCATCTCGCGCACCTTCGCGGGCTGCTCGAAGCCCGCGTGCGCCCACAGGATGCGGGCTTGCGGCCACTGGCGGAACAGCCGCTCGATCGCGTCGGCATCCGAATGCGCGTGCAGCATCAGGCCGTACTGCTTCGCCAGCTCCACCATGCGCCGCGGCACCGGCAGATCGGCATCCGCCCCATGGAGATGGAACTCGCCGATTGCCACGTAGCGGTGTTTGCGCAGGCGCTCCTCGAGGTAGCCGATGACGCTTTCGTCGCGCACCCAGGTGCCGGTCTCGCCGCGCGAGCGGTACGGGCGCAGCTCGGGCACGATCAGATCGGGTGCCTCGGCGTAGAGCTTCTGCGTGCCCTCGTCGTTCGAGCTCGACACGAGTGCACGGCGCACGCCTGCCTTGCGCAAGAGCGCGATCGCCTCCTTGGGCGGGAGCGTGTCCCAGGCGTCGTGACTGTAGTGGATATGCGCGTCGAACACCGGCAGCTCGGCGCCGGCGAGCGCCCCCGACCACGCCATTGCCGCAATCGCCACCCATTTCCGCATTCGGGCCTCCTTGATCTCGTTGCCCGCGCCGCGTTCAGGCGCGGCGCCGGAATCGCCAGTATGGCGCGGCGCAATTGGTAGGCTCCCTACTCATGCGCGGGCTTCGCGCGCAGCTTCTTCAGCTGCCCGCGTCGGGTCTTCCCCTCGAGCCGGCGCCGGCGGGAGCCCTTCGTCGGCTGCGTCGCCTTTCTCGCCTTGCGCACGCGCGTCGCGTCGCGAATGAGCTCGCGCAGCCGGTCGAGCGCATCGGCGCGATTGCGCTCGCGAGTGCGGTGGTGCTGCGCCTTGATGATGATGACGCCCTCGCCCGTGACGCGACGGTCGCTGAGCGAAGCGAGGCGCGCCTTCCAGGCCTCCGGCAGGGAGGAGGCGCGGATGTCGAAGCGCAGATGCACCGCGCTCGAGACCTTGTTAACGTTCTGCCCGCCCGCGCCTTGGGCGCGCACCGCGTGCAGCTCGATCTCCTCGCTCGGAATGGCGACGTGGGCGTTGATTCTAAGCATGAACCCGACTTGTTCAGGTGCGCGCGCAGCGCCGCGCTCAGGCCGGCAAGTCGGCCTTGACGAGCGCCTCGCGATGATGCCGCAGATCCTCGTCGTTCCGGTAGTGCATCGTCTCGAGGTACTTCGCCACCGTGAAACCGGGTTCGCGCGCCAGCACGGCGCGCCGATGCTCCTTCGCCGCAGCCTCGTCGCCGAGCTGCGCATGACAGGCGGCGAGAAACGCATGGTGGCTCTGATCCGGCGCGCTGATGTGGTTGAATGCCTCCGCCGCCTCGGCGTAGCGGCGCGCGACGAACAAGGCCCGGCCGAGGTGGTTCCAGAAACGCGGCGGATGGTGCGGATTGAGGCGCATGGCGTTCTTGATCCAGCCGATGCCCTCCTCTGGATTTCCCATCCAGGTGAGGAACTCCCCTTGCTGCACGACGACCAGATCGTCGTTCGGATTCAGCTCGAGCGCGCGGCGCTGGTGGTAGGTCGCCTTGTCGAACTCGCCGCGTAACAGGTGGATCGCGGCGAGGATGCGGTGCACGTCGCTGTCGTTGTCGTCCAGCTCGAGCGCGATCTGCAGCTCCTCGACGATCAGGCTTTCGGTCGCGCTTCTGTCCTCGCACCAGCCGTGCACCCAGGTCTGCCCCAGTGTGCAGGCTCTCCAGGCATGCGCGTGCGCGTATTTCGGATCCAGCGCGATGGCGCGCTCGAGCAGCTGCAGGGCGCGCGTGTTGTCCTCGCGCGTGCTGCGATGATGCAGCAGTTTTCCGGCGAGCACGCATTCATAGGCGGCCATGTTGTCGGTCGGCTTGCGCGCGGCGCGCTCGCGCGTCGCCGCCTCGAGCCGCCCGCGCAACGTGGCGACGATGGCCGAGGAAACTTCGTCCTGAATGGCGAAGATGTCCTGCAGCTCGCGGTCGTAGCGCTCGGCCCACAGGTGGTGGTCGGTCTCGGCGGCGATCAGCTGCGCGGTGATGCGCACGCGGTTTCCGGCCTTGCGCACGCTGCCCTCAACCACGTACTGCACCCCCAGATCGCGGGCGAACTTCTGCACCTCGACCGCCTTGCCCTTGAACTTGAACGACGAATTGCGCGAGATGACGAACAGCTCGCGAAAGCGCGACAGCTCGGTGATAATGTCCTCGGTGATGCCGTCGGCAAAGAACTCCTGCTCGGCATCGCCGCTCATATTGTTGAACGGCAGCACGGCGATCGATGGCTTGTCGTGCCCCTCGCGCGCGACGGCGGCGCCGGCCGTGCCGCGAGCAGGCGCTGCGCCCTCGCCGTCGAAGCGCACCCGGTAGGCGCGCACCGGCCGGGAGATGTTCTTCACCGACTGCTCGCCCATGTCCTCGAAGCCGAGATCGACCTTGCCGGCGACCTGGTCGTGCACCGAGCCGCTCACGCAGATGCCGCCGGGCTCGGCGAGCGTTTCGAGCCGCGCGGCGACGTTCACCCCGTCGCCGTAGATGTCGTTTCGATCGACGATCACCTCGCCCAGATTGACCCCGATGCGAAACTGCAGCTGGCGCTCCGGAGGCACGCTCTGGTTCTGCCGCGCCAGCTCGCGCTGCACGCGCACCGCGCAATCGAGCGCCTGCATGACGCTCGCAAACTCGGCGAGCACGGCGTCGCCCGCATAGTGCACCACGCGTCCGGCGTGATCGCCGATGCACGTGCTCACCCGATCGAGGAACGAGCCGAGCGTCTTGTGGGTCTCCTCCTCGTTCTGCTCCGTGAGGCGGCTGTAGCCCGCCACGTCGGCGTAAACGACGGCGGCGAGCTTCCTCGGCAATCGGCCTTCGGCCATGGTCCTCCGGTGGTCCCAGTGGCGCCCGGGCCGACGCGCGGCTCGGCCGAGGCGGTGTTGCAGGGGGACAGTATAGCGAAGCGCGGCGCGCCGCTCGAATCGCGCGCCGCGCGGAACCTGGCAGCGCGCGCTTACGCGGCCATCGGCTCGCGCAGAAATCCGATCAACGCGTCGAGCGTCGCGTCCGGGGCCTCCGCCATCAGCGAATGGCCCGAGGGCGGCAGCACTACGGTGCGCGCGCCCGGAATCGCCGCGGCGAGTTTGCGGGCGCCCTTGGGGGGGGTCATTTGATCGCGATGCCCGAGCACGAGGAGCGCCGGGCAGCGCACTTTGGCCGCGCTCTCGAGCCCGGCGGCGTAGTCGCTGCAGGCCTTGAGACCCGCGTACAGCACGCCGGGCGCGAGGCGCGCAAGGCGCGCGAGCGTGTCGCCGTACATCCACATCCCGGGGTTCGGATTGCCGCCGAGCGGCACCTGCGGCGCATGGCCCCAGATGGTATCCATGTCGAACGCTGTCTGCTCGTTCTTCCTCGCTGCCTCGAGAAACGCCGGCGACACCTTCATGGGGACAGCAATGCCGAGAAACGCGACGCGTTCGACGCGCTTCGCGTGGCGCGCCGCGCACTCGAGCGTGATGAGCGTGCCCATCGAGTGCCCGACGATGCTCGCGCGCTCGATCTTCGCGGCATCGAGCAGGCGAAGCACCCAGTCGGCGAGCGCCTCGATGCTGGCAAGCGGCGGGCCTTCGCTTCGCCCGTGACCGGGCAGATCGACCGCGAGTACGTTGAAGCCATGGTGGCCGAAGTAGCGGCTTTGCAGCCCGAACCAGCTGTGGTCGAGCCCGGCGCCGTGCACGAACACGATCGTCGGCTTGGCGCGATCGAGGGCATGCGCGGCGGTGTAGGCAAAGGCCTGCTTGCCGTCGACCGAGAAGTCCATCAAGCGCCCATCCGGGTGCCCTCGGCCGCCGCGAGCGCGCGGCCGAGGTCCTCGATCAGGTCTTCGGGCTCCTCCAGTCCGATCGACAGGCGCACCGTGCCTGCGGTGATGCCGGCCTTTTTCAGATCCGCGTCGCTCATGCGGTAGTGCGTGGTGCTCGCGGGATGGATCACGAGCGACTTGGCGTCGCCGACGTTGGCGAGGTGCGAGAACACGCTCAGCGCCTCGATGAACTGCTTGCCGGCCTCGCGCCCGCCCTTCATGTTGAACGAGAACACCGCGCCGCAGCCTCTCGGCAGCAGCCGCTTGGCGAGTGCGTGGTCGGGGTGACCCTTCAGCTCCGGGTAGCCGACCGACTTGACCATCTCGTGCTTGGCGAGATACGCGACCACCTTGCGGGTATTTTCGACGTGGCGCGGCATCCGCAGGTGCAGCGTCTCGATGCCCTGCAGGATGTGGAACGCGGTCATCGGCGCCATGCAGGCGCCGAAGTCGCGCAGGCCCTCGCGCCGCGCGCGCAACAGGAACGCGCGCGTGCCCGACTCCTCCTCGAAGTCCATGTTGTGGAAGCCCTCGTAGGGCGCGGTGAGTTGCGGATACTTGCCGCTCGCCTCCCAGTCGAAGTGTCCCGAGTCGACCAGCACGCCGCCGATCGCCACGCCGTGGCCGCCGAGAAACTTGGTGGCCGAGTGATACAGCAGGTCGGCGCCGTGCTCGAAGGGCTTCATCAGCCAGGGCGTAGTAAAGGTCGAGTCGACGAGCAGCGGCAAGCCGGCCTCGTGCGCGATCCTGGCGACCGCGGGAATATCGAGCACGTCCAGGCCCGGGTTGCCGAGCGTCTCGCCGAACACCAGACGCGTGTTGGGCTTGATGGCGCGCTTGAAGTCCCGGGGCTTGCGAGGGTTGACGAACGTGGTCTCGATGCCGAAGCGCTTGAGCGTGTAGCCGAGCAGGTTGTGCGAGCCGCCGTAGAGCGAGCTGGATGCGACGATGTGTTGGCCAGCATCGAGAATCGTCGCCACCGCGAGGTGCAGCGCCGCCTGTCCCGAAGCGGTGGCGATCGCGCCAACGCCGCCTTCGAGCGCGGCGACGCGCTCCTCGAACACCGCCACGGTCGGGTTGGAGATGCGCGAGTACACGTGCCCAGCGCGCTCCATGTTGAAAAGGGAGGCGGCGTGCTCGCTGTCGCGGAACACGTACGAGGTCGTGGCGTAGATCGGCACCGCGCGCGCGCCAAAGGTCGCGTCCGGCGACTGGCCCGCGTGCAACGCGAGCGTATCGAAACCTGGGTACTTGGGACCGGGCACGTTACACCCCTCTCCTAAGACATGATGGTGGCGCTGCCCGAGACTGTTCTGAAAGTCATGCGTGGCCGGCAGGGCGAGCCGCGCTTTTCCTGAACGTGGCACGTTGCGCTGCGGCACGCAGTGCCGCTGCGCAACGTATCGTGTTTCTTAATGTAGGTTTTTTCTGGACGGGCGCGTATAGGTCTCGAACGCGCGCTCGGGTTTCTGCGGCCGTGCCGACTTTTCCTTCCAGTCGCGGTCGAACAGGTCGTTCACCAGCACCGCAACCTCCGAGATCTTGTCCTTGTCGAACTGCCGCCCGAAAATCGCGGTGACGTCCTCGATCATGCAGCGGCGCTGCGCCTCGTGCACCGCCTGCGCCGTCGGTCCGACGAACAACAACCGGTTCTCCTCCTCACCGTCCTCCTTGTACAGCGAGACGTCCACTTCGACCGCCTCGTAGCAGTACGGGCCGAGGTTCTCGAGCGAAGCGTCGAGCGCGAGATGAAAGCTTCTGCCGATCTCTCCGGTCCAGCACACGTACAGCAGCAGTTCTTTCTCGTCGTAGCGCAGCCCAGGCTCGTCGGGTTCGAGGCTCTTCACGTCCGCAAGGCTCTCAGCATCAAGATACTCGAGCCACGGCGCGAGCGCCTGCTCGATCTGCTTGCGCGAAACACCTTCGATGATGGGGATATCGGCGTGGACGTGAACTTCCATCCGCATGGCGGTGTCCTTCCTGAGTAAGCGTGCAATTCTACCACCGGGAAAATTCCCTCCCGGATACCCCTTTCTTCGCGAGGGTCAGGTCAAAAATCGCTTGAATTTCCGCCCGCGGCACAGACCTTGCGTGGTATCCGGGTGAGGTCCGACCAAACGTGAAGGTGACAGCGAAACTGACCCGCCACACCGCGACTGAGAGGAACTATGCACATTCTCTACGATAGTCCCAGCTACTTCGTAGCCGAATTTCCGGGCCACGACGGCATTGAGCTCGTCGACAAGCATGCGCGCCGCGGCGGCTACTTTGAGGGCGCAGTGGAGGTGCAGTTCAGGGCCTCGCTGGAGCAGTTCGCCTCCCATCAGCCGAGCGAGGCGCTGATGGACGAATTTTTGGCGAACTATGACGCATTGCTGACGCATTCCGTCCTGCTGCACTAGCACAAGCGACATATTGCTAGCATTCGGGCCATGGTCCGGCCCGAATACTCAGGCGGCGGTCTCGTCAACCTCGTCGCCTCGCTCACCGAAGCCTGCGGCGGCGCTCCCCGCCACCCCCCGCTAAGCCTGCTGCCCGCCGCCGCCCTGAGCGGTGCACGGGCCATCGTGCTGGTAATCATCGACGGCCTGGGCGATCACTTCCTCAGGCGCCACGGCGTCGGCAGCGAGCTCGAGCGCCGCCGGCAGGGCGCGCTTACTTCGGTGTTTCCCTCGACCACGGCTAGCGCCATCACCACTACCTACACCGGCTGCACGCCGCGCGAGCACGGCCTCACCGGCTGGTACACCCTGTTTGGCGAGGCGGCCTGCGTAGCGGCCCCGCTGCCGTTTCATTCGCGCGGCGACAAACTGCCGCTCCGCGCGCGCGGCGTGAGGGGTGCGGATCTCTACGCGGCGCTGTCACTGTTCGACGGTCTCGCAGCGCAACCGATCGTGGTCTCGCATCGCTCGATCATCGATTCGGAGTACAACCGGCACCATTGCGGGCGCGCCGCGCGTCGCGCCTACGACGATTTGGATGGCTTCGTGCGCGAGACCGAGGCCGCGGTCAAATCTCCGCCGCATGGACGCAAGTTCGTCTACGCCTACTGGCCCGAGTTCGACGCGCTGTCGCACCGGCACGGCTGTGAGAGCGCCGAGGTGCGGGCGCAGTTCGCGGCGCTCGATGCGGCCTTCGGAGAATTGCTCAGGCGTCTCGCCGGAGCCGAGTGCGCCGTGGTGGCGAGCGCCGATCATGGCTTTCTCGATTCCGCGCCCGCGGAATCGCTCGAGCTCGCCGACGCGCCCGGGCTCGCGGCGCTGCTGCGCTATCCTCTGTGCGGCGAGCGGCGCGTCGCCTTCTGCCACGTGCAGCCGGGGCGCGTCGACGAATTCATCGCGCGCGCGACGGACTGGCTTGGCGAGCGGGCGCAGGTGCGCGAGAGCCGTGTGCTCGTCGAGGACGGCTGGTTCGGCGCGGGGGCGACTCACCCGCGCTTCGCCGAGCGCGTCGGCGACGTGACGCTGCTGATGAACGCATGCTATACGATCAAAGACTGGACACCGGGCGAGGCACGTCACCTGCACCTCGGCAATCACGGCGGCGCGAGCGCCGAGGAAATGATGGTCCCGCTCGTCATCGCGAAAACCTAGGAGAGAGGAGAACAACATGAAGGCAAAAGTCAACGGCACCGAGATCGGCTACGAGCTGCACGGCAAGGAAAGCTCACCCTGGCTCACCCTCAGCCACTCGCTCGCGTGCAGCGTGCGCATGTGGGATCCGCAGATCGCGGCGTTCAAGGACCGCTACCGCATCCTCGCCTTTGACACGCGCGGCCACGGCGCGAGCGCCGCGCCCAAGGGTGCCTACACGCTGGAGGCGCTCGCCGACGACTTGAAGGGCCTGCTCGATCTGCTGGGCATCAAGCGCACGCACTTCGCCGGCCTGTCGATGGGCGGCATGATCGGGCAGACCTTCGCGCTCAAGTATCCGGGCGTGTTCCAGAGCCTCGTGCTCGCCGATACCACCAGCGGCTTCCCCGCGGAAGCCGCTCCGCTCTGGGCCGAGCGCATCCGCGTCGCCGAGACGCAGGGCATGCAGCCGCTGGTTCAACCCACGCTCGAGCGTTGGTTCACCGAGCCGTTCCGCAAATCGCATCCGCAGGTGGTCGGCAGGATCGGCGCGCTCATCGCCTCGACCCCGGTGGCGGGCTACGTCGGCTGCAGCCACGCGATCCCCAAGATCAACCTCACCGCGCAGCTGAAGGCGATCAAATGCCCGGTGCTGGTGATCTGCGGCGAGCAGGACGCCGGCACCCCGCCCGCCATGGCGCGCGCAATCCACGAGCACGCGCCGGGCTCGAAGCTAGTGATGATCCCGCAGGCGGCGCACCTCTCGAACCTCGAGCAGCCGCAGGTCTTCACAAAAGCGATGGAGCAGTTTCTCGCGGCGGTGAAGTAGTCGCCCCGGCTTGTCCGTTAGTTCGCTAGCACGGCGCAGACGGCCGCCCAACAAAAGCAGGATTGGCGCTGATTCGTCTGGCAGAGACTGCTTGATCCGATATGGCGATTCGCCACCGCATGCACAGGGCGTAAGGCGTCCGCCGCATTGCGTCCTGTCGACCCCGCAAGCGCAGCAGCGAGGCATCTCACCAACATTCCGGCTCCCTGTCTACTCACGCGCAAGCAATACCACCCTGCCGTCGGTCCAGATCCCGGCAAGCTTTCTGTCATCGACTTTCTTGAACTTCATGGTCCAGTCGCGGCAACCTGTGAGAACTTGCAATCGGTTGACCGTGAAGACCAGTTCGTCGGCAGATGCCACGGTCACTGCAATGGGTGCCTCGCGGCCCACGCAAGGGTTACTTCGCATTTTCGCGACAACTTTCCATGAACCGCCATCATCTTTGACAACGACAGTCCCCTCTAGATTGACTATCGTCTTTCCGTCAAAAGAGACTTTCCAAGTTCCGTTATACGGGTTTTGAGCCTGCGCGTTGGCTGGAGACAGAACGAGGAGTGCTGAGAAAAGGACGGAATTTCTGAGGCGCATATTGGCTCCCAAAAAGTGACGAGCAAGCTAAGAACGCAAGATCGATTGTGAACTTCCGATTCTGGTAGGTGTGGCCCAATGTCATGCTGCGCGGCGGGCCTGCACGTTTGGTTGCGATGGCCCGACGCTGGCGGCCGGTCCTCACCAGCTACAGGTTAGCTGGCGCGCGCTACGCACCCGCACGCGCCTCAACTACGACAGCATTCGCGGGCCCCCGATAGGGGTCCGCGCCGCCGATTTTGGCCAGCGCGGCAGCTACCCTTTCGATTACATCGTCGAGCGAGGCGCCCCGCTTCTCAATCAATAGCGAACGCGGGGTGCCGCGAATCTGTCCAAGCGCCAGCTTGCGCGCGCTGACCCCGTCCACTTGAATCCGCTTCTTCTCGATTCGCTCTTCGCGAAACCCTGCCTCATCGAGCAATTGGCGCAATAGTCCCGGATCGTGCATTTCGAAAGGCATTCTGAAGCGCATTTCCGTGTCGCCCGGAAAGAGACCTTCAATGACCTCGGCGTTGGCTGCAGCGTGCGGGTTCGTCTCAATGCGGTCCCAGACGTTGAACAGGAGGATTCCATCCTTTTTCAGCACACGACGCGCTTCCCTGAACACCGCGCGCCTGTCCGGCACGAACATGATGCCGAAGGCGCACACCACTGCACCAAATTCCCCGTCGGCGAACGGCAGGCTGGCCGCGTCCGCCTCGCGCCATTCGACGCCCTTGCAATCGGCAAGCTTGTTGCGCGCGTATTCCAGCATCGCCTTGCTGATGTCGCTTGCTACGAGCCGAAGCGCTGGATCGAGGCGCTCGCGCAGTCGCTTCGTGACGATGCCTGTTCCGCTTGCGATCTCGAGGACGTCGCCCGGCGGATTTACTGGAAGGCGCTGTACGAGGTCTTCTGCAAATGCGTCGAACCACGCCGGACCCAGGCAACTGTCGTAGTACTCGGGAATTGAACCGGAAAAGTTTGCTGCCACATTCACCATACGTTCCCCTCGCCGACGCTACTTACCTGCCGGACTTGGTGCGGTCCCAGCTGTCATGCCAGCTAACGTCGAGGTGTGCGGCGCGGCGAGCACTGCGGGCGAGCCAGCACGGCTTGCGCCGCCGCGTCCGGCACCACCGCGAAGTTAGTGCTCAACTGCTCGCTGCGAGCTCTTCGCGCACGATCTTGCGCACGAGCTCTTGCGTTACGGGTTGCTCGGCGAGGCCGACATAAGATTTCAGGGCCTCGTTGATCAGGGTCTGATAGCCCTTGCCGGTCTTTTCGGACTGCGCCTTGAAGCGCTTAATGACGGCGTCGTCCACGTAGATGGTGATGCGGGTTTTCCCGGTGGACGGAATCACGGCGCCACGCTTGGCCTTGGAAAAGTCATACACCTTTTTCATAGTCTCTGCGCTCTCTGGGGTCGGGCTTCCGCACTGAGATGATCCGTGGCCCATCGCGCCGAGGCGTGTGGACGACAACCATCAACGTCCCGAAGATGTTCATGCCGATGGTGACAAACCGTTGCTCGCCCTCAGCATTTTCGTCCTCGGTCGTGAGCGCCAGGGGGTCGCTAAGCACGCCGTCGCCTTCGGAGAGCGATACGCCGTGCTTTCTGATGTTTGCCGCATCCTTCTTCGGGTCGAAATCGGCGGACACGAGGCCAGTATATGCACGCTATACATATACGTCAATGAGCCCTGCAACCACGACGTTGAGCACTAACGAGCCTGTAGAACGGCGCGCGCCCACCGACTCTTGCAGGCACGGCGCTCGCACGCGCGTCCGCGTGGGGCGCGGGGTTAGCGAGCAAGGCGGGACTTCCAATATCCCGGCCTCCGATGCTGGCTCTCGACAACCAGGATGTAGACCAGATCGTCAGTCTCGGAGTACCGAAGGTTATAAGGGAAGGTGTCAAGCACCCACTTGCGAAAACCTTCCTCGTCGAGGGCACCAATCTTCGGATGCCCCAGCAATTGCTCGATCGCACGCTCGACTTCCGCAGCGAACCTGCCTCCCAACCCCGGTGCTTGTGTTTCGTAGTAGAGAATCGTTTCGACGAGGTCCACCTCGGCTTCGGGATGGAACTCGTATCTCACCGTGCCAGAAGTTCTCGAACGCGCGCGAAGACCTGTTCGCCAGGTATGCCCTTCACCCGCCCCTCAAGCAATTCTTGGTGCCGCCTCTTCGCCTCGGCGATCCAGGCCCTTTCGATATCGGGCTCAGGCGGCCCGTCAAGTTCACCGATCAGCAATCGGATTAATGCCGCCTTGTCGTTCTGACTGAGTTCCCGGACCTTTTCCTCAATCTCCGCGAGGGACGTTGCCATTTGGCTCTCCTTAGACGAATCCAGGACGGTCGCATAGTCTACCGCGTGGTCTTCTTGCTCGCTAACGTCCGCAGCCACCCGCGCGCGCTGCGCTGCGGCTGAAGACGCACTGCGCCTCGCGCGCGTCGGGGTGGGCTGCGCTGTTAAACGGCAGCAAGTACCGCCCGTCGAATAGCCTGAGGAAGCTCGATTGGCGCGAAGAATCTTT
>Ga0214471_10001963_pt1 | contig 16245 bp, 11 predicted proteins | sample RVTome_5_FD_207665 | JGI IMG/M metagenome (GOLD analysis project Ga0214471, IMG submission 207665) | Soil microbial communities from uranium-contaminated site in the Upper Colorado River Basin, Wyoming, United States - RVT142D155 | ecosystem: Environmental > Terrestrial > Soil > Contaminated >... | reverse complement strand
GGTGTGGTGCTGTACCGGCGGGCCGAGTGAAGCGCCGCGTGCTGGTGGTGGACGACGAAAAGGGCATCCGGGAAGCGCTGCGCCAGGTGCTCGAGTACGAGGATATCGAGGTGCAGGCGGCGCCGTCTGGCTCTGAGGCGCTGCGCCTCTATCCCGGATTCCGCCCCCACCTGGTGTTCTTGGACGTCAAGATGCAGGGGATGGACGGCATCGAGACGTTGAAGCAGCTGCGCGCTCTCGACGCACAGGCGCAGGTGGTCATGATCTCCGGGCACGGCACGATCCAGACGGCGGTGGAAGCCACTCAGCTCGGCGCGTACGATTTCTTCGAGAAGCCGCTCGACACCGATCGCATTCTCTTGACGCTGCGCAACGCGCTGCAGCACGTCGAGCTCGCGAACGAGAACGAGCGGCTGCGGGCCGAAGTCCACGCCCGCTACGAGATGGTCGGATCCAGCAAGGCCGTTCGGCAGGTGATCGAGCGGATCGAAAAAGTGGCACCGACGCCCGCGCGTGTTCTGATCCGGGGTGAAAACGGCACCGGCAAGGAACTCGTCGCCCGCGCGATTCACGCGCTGTCCCCTCGGGCTGCGGGGCCCTTCGTCGAGGTCAACTGCGCCGCCATCCCCGCCGAGCTGATCGAAAGCGAGCTGTTCGGTCACGTAAAGGGGAGCTTCACCGGCGCGTTCGCGGACCGAGCCGGCAAGTTCGAGCTCGCCGACCAAGGCACGCTGTTCCTGGACGAGATCGGCGACATGAGCCTGTCCGCGCAGGCCAAGGTGCTGCGGGCGCTCCAGGAAGGCAGCATTGCGCGGGTGGGCTCGGAGGAGACGCGCAGCGTGGACGTCCGCGTGGTCGCGGCCACCAACAAACGGCTCGAGGAAGAGATCGCGGCCGGTAGCTTCCGGGAGGACTTGTACTATCGGCTCAACGTCGTCCCCATCGAGGTGCCGCCACTGCGGGCGCGTCGTGGCGACGTCCCGGAGCTCGTGCAGCACTTTGTCGACCAGTTCGCCGAGCGCGAGGGTCACGAGCCGCGTGGGTTCGACGCCGCTGCGGTGGAGCAGCTGCGTGGCTGGGATTGGCCCGGCAACGTGCGCGAGCTTCGCAACGCCGTGGAGCGCCTTCTTATTCTCGCGGCCGGACCCACGGTGACGCCCGAGGATGTCCGGCGCCTGATCGGCACGGGGGACGGGGCAGGGGGAGGAGGACGGGCGGCGGGTGGGAGTGACCGTGCTTCATGGATGTCGGCGGTCACGTTCGAGGCGTTCAAGCAAGCGGCCGAGCGCACGTTTCTCCTCGCCAAGCTGCAGGAGCACGACTGGAACGTGTCGGAGACCGCGCGCACATTGGACATGCCGCGCAGCAACCTGTACAAGAAAATCGAGCGCTACGGGCTGGCCCGGGAGGCGTCGTGATCGACAAAGACCAAGAGTCTAAATGGGACAAGGAGATGTCGGAGGTCGACAAAATGTTGGCCAAGCTCCCCACCTACGAACCGGCGAAGCAAGCGCGGGGCGGCGACGCCACGTTGCGCCGGCCGGGGCTCGGCGGCCCACCCGGCGGGACCGCCGGCGGCATGTGGCTCAAGGTGGGCCTCGGCATCGCGGTGGCGATCGGCGTGACGATGTGGCCGTACACGCACGCGTGCGGCCCCAAGTTGTTTCTCTATGTCATCGCGACCGGGACCGTGACGATCGCGGGCGCCTGGGCCGCGCTGGCATCGTGGACCCGCCGCCACGGATTCGCCCACGTGATGGCGATGGCGGTGCTCGTTTGGGGCCTGGCTCTCACGGCACGCACCGTACTCCCGCGGCTGGAGACGAACACCGGAGCGGAATGGTTCTGCCCCGGGACCGTTGCACCGCCTTCCCGTTGACGGCTGACCTCTGATGGCTGAGACCTTCCGCAACTTCATCGCCGGCGAGTGGGCGACCCCGTCGACCGGTGAGTACTTCGAGAACAGGAACCCGGCCGACTGGAACGACGTCATCGGCCGCTTCCCGCGCTCGGGGCCGGCCGACCTGCAACGCGCCGTCGAGTCGGCCAAACGCGGTTTTGCCCGTTGGTCCAAGACCCCAGCGCCGATCCGCGGCCAGGTGCTCCAGCGCACGGGCGAGCTGCTGGTCGAGCGCAAGGACGCCATCGCGCGAGCGATGACCCGCGAGATGGGGAAGGTGCTCACGGAAACACGCGGCGACGTACAGGAGGGCATCGACACCGCGTTCTACGCAGCCACCGAAGGGCGCCGATTGTTCGGGCGCGTCGTGCCTTCCGAGCTGCGCAACAAATGGGCGATGACCTATCGCCGGCCCATCGGCGTCGCCGGGCTCATCACGCCGTTCAACTTTCCGCTCGCGATCCCCACGTGGAAGATGTTTCCCGCGCTGTTGTGCGGGAACGCGGTGATCTTCAAGCCCGCCGAGGATGTGCCGCATACCGGGCATCTCCTCGTCGAAGCGCTCCTCGAAGCGGGCCTTCCTCCAGAGATCGTGCAGCTGGTGCACGGACAAGGGTCGGTCGTGGGGCGCGCGCTGGTCGAGCACCCGGATGTGCCCGTGATTTCGTTTACGGGATCGACGGAGACCGGCTCGATGATCGGCGCGACCTGCGGCAAGATGCACAAGCGGCTGTCGCTCGAGATGGGCGGCAAGAACGCGATGCTCGTGATGGACGACGCCGATTTGGATCTGGCGCTGGACGGCGTGCTATGGGGAGCGTTCGGCACCACGGGACAGCGCTGTACGGCCACAAGCCGCTTGATCCTCCACGAGAAGATCCACGACCGGTTCCTCACGATGCTCTGCGACCGGGCCGAGCGCCTGCGCCTCGGACCGGGGCTGGAAGAGGGGACGGAGGTCGGGCCGCTGATCCACGCGGACGCGCGGCAGAAGGTCGACGAGTACGTCGGGATCGCGAAGCGGGAAGGTGTGTCGGTCGCGATCGGCGGCAAGATCCCGCAGGGCAAAGGGTTCGAATGTGGCTGGTTCTACGAGCCCACGGTGTTCGCGGGAGTGAAGCCGGGGATGCGCGTGGAGCAGGAGGAGATCTTCGGGCCGGCACTGGCGGTGATCCGGGTGGGCTCGCTCGATGAGGCGATCAAGGTCAATAACGACGTCCGCTACGGGCTTTCGAGCTCGCTGTACACGCGGGACGTCAACGCTGCGTTCCGGGCCATGGAGGATCTCGACACGGGGATCACGTACGTCAACGCGCCGACGATCGGCGCGGAGGCGCATCTGCCGTTCGGCGGGGTGAAGCAGAGCGGGAACGGGCACCGCGAGGGAGGCTGGGAGGTCTACGATTTCTACTCGGAGACCAAGGTGTGCTACGTCGATTACTCCGGCACGCTGCAGCGGGCGCAGATCGACACGTATGAGCCTTGACCAATTTGGTCAAGATTGGTAGCTTTCCCGGTATGCCCCAGAAGAAGAAGGCCCGCCTGCTGCGGGAGCCCGTGAGCTTGTACGACGCGAAAACCCACCTCTCCGAGCTCGTCGAGCAGGCCGCCCAGGGGCGGGAGATCGTCATCGCCAAGTCGGGGAAGCCGAAGGCTCGGCTCGTGCCGCTCGCTCAGAAACGCACGCCGCGCCTGCGCGGCTACGGCGCGGGGAAGGGCAGGGTCTGGATCGCGCCCGACTTTGACGCGCCCCTGCCCCCTGAGGTGCTGCGGCTGTTTACCGGCGAATCCGAGTGAGGCTGCTGCTCGACACCAACGCGTTCCTTCGATGGCACGCCGGTAAGCTTCGGCCCGCCGCGCTTCGGACCATGCGGCGGGCCGAACTCGTGGTCGTCAGCGCGATCACCGCCTGGGAGATCGCTGCCAAGCGGGCGGTCGGCAAGTTGACAATGGACGACACCGTGGAGGACGTCGTTGCCCGCAACGACTTCCTCCCGCTGCCGGTGACCCTGCGGCACGGCGATCTCCTGCGAGACCTCCCACTCCATCACCATGATCCATTCGACCGACTGCTCATCGTGCAGGCGCTGGACGAAGGGCTCACGATTCTGACGTCGGACCGCGCCTTCGAGCCGTATCGCGTGCCGGTCGTGTGGGCCTAACCGGGGCCCGACAACCCCCGGAGTATGGTGCCGAGCCGGAGCGAGTCCGGCTCGGGATCACTCGGTATAACTCGGCACCGCTCGGGCGGTTTTTGGTTCCCGATGCGGCCCCGTGCGGCTCAGAAAGGACAATTCCCCGGAGCCGGCGCGTCGATCCTGAGCGCGGCGGCCTGCGGCGCCAAGTAGATGACGATGTTCTCCGCGGGCGCTCCGCTCTCGTTCCGAGCGATGTGGGGGTGCTCGCCTACGTCGAGGTACCCTTGGCCAGCGGAGCGAACGATCGGCGCGCAGGCGGGATCGTCGGACTCGTAAAACGTCATCGTCCCCGCCACCACCTGAATGAACACGGGGCCGGGGTGCCGATGCCAGCCGCTCTGACCGCCCGGTTGAAAGACGATGCGCTGCACCGCAATGTCCAGATTGGGTTTGGCCTTCACCTCCGCGTGCCAATCGCCGGAAATCCGCTTGACCTTGAACGTTTGGTCGGACGGGTCACCGAAGGTCGCTCGGCCGAGCAGCGTCGACTGGCTTCCGGATGACACGGTGAACTGGGGACCGCTCACGGGGGGCCCGCGTCGCGGCCTCCGTGGCGGTCCGGTCACACCCCGTCGAGACGATCGTGAGAGTGAGCGCGCCCGCCAGCGCGGCTAGCGTGGCTTTGGGGCGCGAGAGCTGATTGTCCGACGTGCTGCACCTCCAGTGTGGTTTGAGTGCGCCGCCCGTTGCTCCGGGTCTGGGGGTGCACCGCGGCGGAGCATCCCGCGGCGCACGTCACTGCCCTCTCTGAACGCGGCGAGTCAGCGCCGCCAGTTCAGACCATGCACCTTCGCGGCGACACAGCGCCCCTGTGCCTGGCCCTCGAGGTTTGCCGATCGAAAATGGATCCCGCCATAGATGCGCGAGACGCCGGCTTCTTCGGCCGCGGCGTAGATGCGGTCGAACGGCCGCGGAGCGAATCCGTCTACGTCGTGCGCGTGATCCACGAATGCGACGTGATCGCCGAACAGATACTCGAGCGATGTTGCCGCAGCCGCCGACTGTCCCGAGTGAGCCGACGTGTATTCGGGGAACGGAGGGGTCGGCAGGACCGTCGTCCAGCTCGCCTCGATGACGTCGTTGATGTAGGTGACCGGACGCAGCAGGTTGTAGTGGTACTTGGCCCACCACACGGCCGTGACTGCATCGGCGTTCGCGATGCCCACGCGCGCGTACGTTTCGGCGGCGACCTCCAGGTTTGCCCCCTCCTGAACCAGGATCTGATTCGCGATCGCCAGCGAATGGCCCGGGCCGGAGATCGTACCGGGGCCGTCCGCCCAGAAGCGGGCGATCGTGAGCTGGTCCGGGGTCAGGTCGTTGACCGACTCGTACACTTCGTTCGCCTCCTCGTAGAATTCCGAGCTCGGGTCTTCCGAGTATGCGGGCGGGCCGCCCGGATCGCACTCTGCCCCGCTGGACAGCGCGAAGGTCTGAACCGTCGTCCCCCAGTACGGCTGGAGGGCCGCCTGGCCGGGAGCGGTGGGTACCCACAGCCCGGGTCCCTGAGGCGGAGTGTACGGCGGGAAGTTCGTCCTGTAGCCTTCGTGGCCACCGTCATCCATCGATGTTGCGAACACGGCCGCGCCGACCTCGCGACCAAACTTCTTCGACTGTTTCGCGAGACCCTGGGGAACCCCAGCATGGTCCGCAGCAAAAGCAGCCTCGAGCGCGTCGATGTCTGCGATGTTCTCGGCCGCTCGGTTCGTGGTACCTCCCCACAGGCCGCGCATCACCTCAGCCAATGCAGCATTGGTGACCAGCGGCCAGTGGTATGGCGCGCCGGTGGGAGCGGGCAGCTCACCGATCCCGTTGAGTTGGCTCGCGATCGATCGGTGGTCCGGCATCCCGCCGACCAGTGCCTCGTAGAGTGTCAGTCCCATGTAGGCATACGCGCGCGACTGGACCGGCGGTGTGAACCCGGCGGTGCGCTTGGTGAATGCGAGGGAGAGCTCGTAATAGGCCAGCGGGACTTCGGCACCGTAACTCGAGACCGGAGCGCCGAAGCCATTCCCCGCCTGGCGCACGATCTGGCTTGCACTGACGTCTTGACGGTCCAGGCTTACGTCGCTCGGCGTACCCGCGTCCGCGCATCCGGCGATGATCAGGGCGAGGGCGAGGTGCATCAGCGGAACGCGTCGTATCCTCAACCTGCCTGTGGGGTTGGTTCCACTGTGGCGCGACTCGAGCAAGATGGACGCCCATCGGATCGAATGCATTGCAACCTCCCTGCCTAAGTGAAATCGGTATCGCACCGTGCTCGTGGTTGAGGTCGTCACGGCCCGCCAAGCGCTGCGGTGCACGTGACGGCGAACACCGCGTCGGCCGTGGCGCCGATCGTAACCGTCACGGGCTGTGGATTGGCCCCGCTGACGGTGCAGTTCGACGCCACACCTCTGAGCTCGACCGAGTAGCTGCCGGGCTGCACGCTAGGGTACGCGGAGGATCCGTTTACCGGCAGGTAGAGCGCGTAAGGGGCGTAGCCGACAAGCTGTGCGGTGTATCCATCGGGATCGACGTCTTCGCCCGTGGTTACCGTCGTCACCCGAATGCTGCCGCTCGCAGCGCTGGTGCAGGTGACGGCGAACGCCAACTCCGCCGTCGCATCGTCCGTGACCGTCACCGCCCTTGGGTTCGTCCCGTTGACAGCGCAGTTGGACGCGATCTCCTGGAGCTCAACCGAATGCGCACCAGGCGGGATGAAGTAGAAGACGACCGAGCCATTGACCGGCGCGCCGTCCTGGAACCCGAAGCCCAGAACGTTCACACGGTACCCGTCAACATCGAGGTCGCCGCCCGTGGTCGCGGTCGTCACCCGCAGGCTCGGCGCCCCGCTGCCGCACGTGACGGCGAACGCCACCTCGGCCGTCGCCCCGCGAACGATGCTCACCTTCTGGGGGTTGGCCCCGATGACCGCACAGTTCGGGGCGACACCTCTGAGCTGGACCCTGTGCGTTAGGCCGGGGTTATCGGGCGTCATTCCGGAGTACGTGAAAGAGCCGTTGACGGGCACCTGGCCGCACTGCCAGGGATCCCACCAGCCGCACGGCAAATAGAAAACGTCCAGCCTGTACCCGTCGGGATCGACGTCGGTGCCCGTGGTCGCGATCGTCACCCGCAGGCTGGGAAGATTGCCGGCGCATGTGACGGCGAACGTGAGATCGCTCGTGGCTCCCGGGGTGACAGTCACCGTCTGCCATTCCGCCCCGACGACCGCGCAGTTCGAAGCCACGTCCATGAGCGAGAACTCGTACGCGCCAGGCGGGAGGGCGGCGAAGGTCAACGATCCGTTTGCGGGCACCGCCACGGCGTAGGCCAAAGGCAAAGCGCCCACCCAATACCCATTGGGATCGACGTCTTCACCCGTGGTTACCGTCGTCACCCGAATACTGCCGTTCGCGGCGCTGCTGCAGGTGACGGTGAACGCCAGATCGGCCGTCGCACCGTCCGTGACCGTGACCGCCTGGGGATTGGCCCCACTGACCGCACAGTTCGAGGCGATGTCCTGGAGCTCGACCTGGTACTCACCGGGCGGGATGAAGTAGAAGGGGGACGAGCCGTTGACCGGTGCGCCGTCCTGGAACCCGAAGCCGAGAACGTTCACCCGGTACCCCGTAGCATCGAGGTCGCCGCCCGTGGTCGCGATCGTCACCCGCAGGCTGGGCGCCCCGCTCCCGCAAGTGACGGCGAAGGCGACTTGGCTCGTCGCCCCTGCGGTGATCGTGACGCTTTGGGGGTTGGCCCCGATGACCGCACAGTTCGGGGGGAGGCCGCCCCCGGAGACGCCCCCGAGCGTCACCGAATAGTCCCCCGCCGGGACGACGAGCGTGACCGAGCCGTTTACCAGCGCCCCCGGCGCCCGCTGGTACCCGGCGCCCGCGACGACCAAGCCATACCCAGGGGGGAAGTCGGCGCCGGTGGTGACCGTCGTGACGCCCAAGCTGCCGACTGGCTCGCTGGGGACCGGGCGGCTGCGAACGACCACCGTGTCCGACAGGCCCCCGCTCGTTGCCGTGATCGTCGCGACGCCCCCAGCGCGCAAGGTCACCCACGCATCCCGTCCGGACGTTTGCCACCAGGCGAGTCCAGGCCGGACGACGGCAACGCTCGTATCGCTGCTCGTCCACTGCACGGTGGGGCCGAGGAGGACGTTGCCACTCGCATCGCGCACGTAGGCCGTGATCGTCATGTTCGAAGGGAAGAACTCCTCCACAAAGTCCCGGGAAACGGTCACCGACGCGGCCGCGCCGGTGAGGGCGTCCCCGGTCGTGAAGTCGATCTCCACCGGCGCCTCGAGCGCGTCGCCGTCCAGGTCCCGCACCGCCTCCCCGACCGCCAGGCGGTAGGCGGTCTCCGGGGCGAGGAGTTGCGCGGGCTCGAACAGGGCAACGAGGCCGCTCGCGTCGAGCAGTCGTACCGTGCCCGCGACCGGCGTGGTGCCCCGCAGCAACTGGATCGACCCCGGCGTTAACGTGCCGCCGTCCATGGGCTCACTGAATACCACGATGATCGCCGCGTTCAGCGGCACGTCCGTCTTTTTGCGCGGGGGATCGGTCCGGACGACGATCGGCGGCCGACGGGCGGCCACCACGAGGCGTGCTTGAAGGACCGTTCCGCCGGCGGCGTCTCTGACGATGATGTCGATCGAGTCGCCCACGCCTGCCGCGACCGGTACCGGATCGAACCCGCCGTCCTGAACAGGTGTGACCAGCGACCCACCGTCACCCACCCGGCGGATGGTCGCTGCACTGCCGGTGGGGACGGCGCCGGGTGGCAGAGACACGTACGCAACGTCTTCGCCGGCGCTGGCTAGGGCCGCACCCGACCCTACGCCTTCGGCGGAACCGACCGTCACCGCGGGGTCCGACACGATCAGGCCCTCGGGCGACGGCGGACAATCGGTGCACGGGCCAGTGGAATCGTCGGAGCAGCCGCCTAGCCAACCCAGTGCGACCAGCACCGCAAGGCCGGCCCCAGCCCGCACGAGGACCATCGGATTGCGCTTCATGGCTGTGTGGTACGGACGCCACATCCCAAACTGCTCGCCCTGCCTCATCGGCCCGTCACCAGCGCGAACCCCGCCCAGAAGAACGGATGCGCTGTCCGCGCGTCGCGCGCAGCCGCACGTTGCGCCAGCGCGAGCGCCTCCGGCTCCGGTCGGCCCGCGGCCATCTGCCGGTAGAAACCCTCCATCAACCGAGCCGTCGCGAGATCTTGCACCGGCCACAACGTCGCGAGCACGTTGGAAACCCCGGCGAACAAGAACGCCTGCACGAGCCCGACCCAATCGTCGCCGGGCGGTACATCCGCCAACGCTCCCGCGGCGACGCCCGTCTGGCACGCGCTCAGGACCAGCAGGCGTGCGTTGAGCGTCAACCCGTACACCTCGTGCACCTCGAGCCGCCCGTCCTCACCACCCCCGGCACCCAGCTCGACGAACGAGAAGAGCGGGTTGTGCTTGTTGAGAACGCCATACGTGGCCAGGTGAACGATCCCGCGCTCCGGCGCCAGAGCCCGGAACGCCCGCTCCGTAGCCGCGGCGCCGACCAGGACGCGCGCCCGGTTCTGATAGAGCCGACCGACCGCCGCCACCTCCGCGACCGACCCCGGCAACGCCGAGTCGCGAGGTGCTAAGGCGAGCACGCTGGTGAGCGGCGGAGGCGCTGGCCGGCTGCGCAGTCGCAGCCACACGGAGGCCGACGGCAGGTACTCGATGACGTAGCGCTCGACGAGCAGCTCGCCCGACGTTCCCGGCCGGAGCAGTGCAGCGAACGGCAGGTAGTGCAGCTCGGCGTGCGGGGCGATGAGCAGTCGCCGCTTGCCAACGAGCAGGCTGGTGGCCTCAACCGGGGCCACGAGATGCTGAAACAGCCGTCGCACCGGCGCCCGCCACGCTCGACGCGTGGCTCCCTCGGTGGGACTTGCGAGCGTGCCGCGCGCGAAGTCCACGAGGCCCGCCAGGACGCCACGGCTCACGTTGAGGTCCACCGTCGCCACGCTGTCCGCGGTGACGACGAATACGACCGTCGTCGAGTCGCCGACCAGGTATTCCAGCAATGCTTCGTCAGGTGCGAGCGCGGCTCGCACCTCCCCGAGGGACGCGACTTCACCGCGGACCAACGCGGCGTACTCCGGCTTCGCCTCCCGCATTTCCACCAGCAGCTCGCCGTACGCCTCCTGCGTCCGCGCCAGAGCCTCGCGCGTCGCCCCCGCGGCCTCAGTGAGCGATGGGCCGCGCAGCCCCGGTTCGCCCGCGAGCTCGGTCTCGAGTTGTCGGGTGAGCTCCCCGATGCGACGGCGGAGGTCCTGCTCGCGCGCCGTCGGCTCGCGATCCGAGTTGGATCCCGCGACGCGCCCTCGCGCCAGCAGATCGAGCATTTGACGGGCCCGTAGCCGCTCGCTGGCCTCGAACGCCGCGTCCTCGTGCCCGAGCGCCCGCTCCACGAGCGCCAGCTCGACGTACGGATCCCATTTGTCGGCGAAGAATGCCGCCCGCCGCTCCTCGACCGTGAGGGCAGCGGACATGCGCTCGATCTCCACGATGGCAGCGCGCAGCGCGCCGGCGGCGTCCCCGAGCGCGCCGCGGCTCTGGAGCGCGCGCGCCAGGCCGGCGTGCAACGGCCACGCAACCCCGGGCGCCGGTCGCGTGCCGAGTCGACTGAGGCCGCGCTGATAGAGCGACTCCGCTGTGAGCGGCAGCCCGGCCTGTGTCTCGAGGTCGCCCAAGGCGCCGAGCGCCGTTGCCTCTCCCGCGGCGTCGCCTAACGCTCGCAGAGTGTCGAGCGCCTGAACGAGATTCCGACGCGCGACTGCGGTGTCGCCGCGCTGTCGCTGGGTGTAGCCGATCAAGAGTCGCGTCGCGGCAGCCGCCCGGGCGTCGCCGGAGCGCTCCTGCGCTTGAAGCGCCAACTCCAGGGCGGTCTGGGCCCCGGGATGATTCCCGCGGATCAGCAGGACCAGACCGAGTCCTTGCTGTGCAGCTGCTCGGCTCTCGTCGTGTCCTGCGGCGCGGGCGAGTCGCTCGGCCCGTGCGTAATGCCGCTCCCCTTCGGCGAGCTGGTTGAATTGCACCGCCAGGTCGGCGCGTGCGAGCGCCAGGCCCGCGGTAAGCTCCGCCCCGGCGAGCCCCTCGGCTCGCTGCAGCTCGGTCCGGCTCCCCTGCAAGTCACCCATGGCGGCCCGTGCGGTCGCGAGATCACTCCGCACGGCGATCTCGTCCGCTGCGGGGCCGGTGCGCCGATAGATCCCCGCGGCCTCGGAGAGCGCCGCCACAGCCGCGGGAAAGTCGCCGCGGCGCATGGCGAGCAGCCCGAGGTTGTGTAGCACGAACGCGATGTCCGGTCGGTTGCGGCGCTCCCGATAGATGGCGAGGGCCTCGCGGTACCGAGCGGCGGCCTCCGCGTAGTCGCCCTCGAGGCTCGCGACGTTGCCGAGGTTGACTAGGTTGGTCGCGGCGGGCTCGGCGCGCCCGGCGCCTCGGTTCGCAGCCAGCGCCTGCTCGTAAGCGCGGCGGGCCCCGGCCAGATCGCCCAGCTCCTCCGCGATCAAGCCGAGGTTGTTCTTATCGGACGCCAGGCCTCGCGCATCCCCGATCCGCTCCCGCAGCTCGCTCGCGCGGGCGTAAAGCTCCGTTGCGCGGCGCAGGTCACCGCGGTCCTTACTGACGCTCCCGAGCGTGCCCAGCGCGTTTCCCGTCGTGCGGTAGTCGCCCACTGCGGTCGCCAGCGCGCGCGATCGCTCGAGGTGGGCCTCCGCGCTGTCGTACTCCTGGGCCAGATAGAATCCGGCGCCAACGTTACCGAGAGCCGCCGCCATGCCCGCGGTGTCCCCGAGCCCGGCGAACCGCCGCAGGCTCTCGCGCCATGCCCGCATTGCCGCGCTGACCCCGGCGCTGCCGAGTGTCGCGTTGCCGGCGAGTCGCGTGCTGTCCGCGGCGACTTTGGCTTTCTGCTCCGCCGGCGACAGCGACCCGAAGCGCGCGACTTGACGCACTAAGAAGGAATCCTGCCACGCGACGGCTACCGCGTCGGCCAGTCGCCCTGCCACCGCAAGCCACGCTGCGCGGCCGGACTCGGAGACGTCCCTCACAACGGCGGCGAGGAGGTCACGGAGGGCGTCGCGGGCGTCGTCCGGTCGCCGGCGTACCAGTTCGACCAACGCTGAGTCAGAGCCGTTTACCGCGAGCGCACGCACCTCATCGGGACCTGCCACCGACTGCGTGAGGCCAACGACCAGGACGAGGAGCGCCGCGGGGGCCATCATCGCGGCGCGCGGCCGCCGAGCCGAAACTCGATGAGGTCGGATGTCGCCCAGCGCTGCCACTCGGTCTGCGCTTCCACCCGCCAGAAGTACGACACGCCCGGCGCCAGGACGACCGAGTCGGGCAGGAGACCAACGGTGTCCGTCGTCTCGAGCCGCCAGACTACCGAACCTTCGGCGTCATACAGCCGCAGCCGATACCGCTCCGCGTGCGGCACGCTCGACCACACGAGCTGGTCCACCCGAGTGACCGACGCCTGCGGCGTGATCGGCACCGGGGCGACCGTACGCGTGAGCGGAGGCTCGCGCAGGCCGTCGTCGCTGCGCTGCGGGACGAGCATGAGGAGCAGCGCGGCCGCCGCGGCGACGCCCAGCGGCAATGACCAGCGTCGCCACCCGCGCGCCGGAGCCCGCGCCGCGAGAGCGTTGTCGGCGACGAGGTAACTGGTCGCCTTGACGACGGCGCGGCAGCGTGCGCAAGAGAGCAGATGTGTGACGACCGGGGCTCGAGCCTCCGACGTCAGGCGCCCCTCGACGAAGTCCGCGATGACCAACTCGTCCAGGCAATCGGGTGTCTCGATCCAGCGCTCGAACGACGCTGAGCCGCGGAGCAGTCCGGCGGCTTCCTGCAGCCGCTCGATCTCGGTCTGACAGGTCGCGCAGGCGTCCACGTGCCGGGCAGTCGTCCCGTCTCCCGCACCGAGGGCGTAGGGAACCAGAACGTCCGGGGCGGGGTGACTCACGCGTCCCATCCGCCTAATGGTTTTGAGCATCGCTCTCGTGGTACGGACACCTGGTGCTGCGCTGCTCGCTCTCCGTTCACAGGTCGCCCTCCCGAATGCCCGCTTGCTCCAGGCGAGCGCGGATAGTCGCCAGGGCTCGATACACCCGGTTGTAGACCGCTTTCGCGCTGGGATAGCCGAGCGCTCTGGCCACCTGCTCGGCGGGCATCTCGTCCACTACATACAACTGAACCGCGAGGCGGTCGTCGGCGGGAAGGGATTCGAGCGCCCGCGCGAGCAGCGCCTGTTGCTCGGCTGCCACGGCTGGGTCGGCCGGCGGATCGGGGCTCGTGGGTGGGGGGATCGCGAGCTCGGCTGCGAGCCGCCCTCGGCGGCCGGCAGCCGCGGTGCCGTACGTGGCGCTCAGTTCCTTAAGGAACTCCCCGAACGAGAGGCTCGCGCCGTCGCGAGAGCACAACAGTTCGTAAGCTTCGACGTGCGAGCGTTGGTCGAGAAAGACGTACTCGAAGATGCGTCGCTGGAGAGGCGGGAGGGCGGCAGCGATCGTCGAGAGCCGCGGCCGCCCGTCCCGATGCCGAAACCAGTCGATCGTGAGGTTGTGGACGACAGCCACCAGCCAGGTGGAGAACGGCCGGTCAGGGTCGAAAGCGGTGGCACAACGACGCAGGCGGGTAAAATTGTTCTCGCGCAGCGCCTCACACACACGCGCGAACACGTCCATTACGTCGTCGGGTTCGACGGTGTAGTGGCGAATCGCGCCGAAGATCAGGGGGCGGTACCGCTCGATGAAGAGATCCCACGCGCCCTCGGGATCGCCTGCCTCGAGCGGAGCGATCCACGGTTCCGCCAGGGGTCCTCCGACCGGCCAACCGGTCCGGATATAGCGCACGGCGGAACGCGGGTCAACAATGAGCGCTTGACGGCTCGGGGCCGGCTCCGTATACTGCGCGAATAACCGACGTGCATCGTGGTGATTTGCCGCGTATTGCCGCCACGTTAAACAAGGTGCTAAAAAGCGCTTCGCCCGCGGCATTATTTGTCCGGGCGATTGTGATTTCAACGCTTTGAGTCGCGGCCGCTCGTGAGAGCGGCCGTTCGCTTTCCCTGGGCTGAAGCCGCCCCTTCAGGGCACGGACAAAACGATGGTCAACGATCAGACTGTTCTTGTCCCACGACCGCTCCGATGCCGGCACTGTGCCGCCGGCCACGCCGCCGCGCCCGTGGCCATCTGTCCCCGCTGTCTGGGTCCGCTCGATCCGGTGCGCGATCCGGCGACGTCGCTCCCCGACCGCAAGGTCATCGCGAGCCGCCCGCAGTCGATCTGGCGCTACCGCGAATGGCTGCCGTTCGACGGTGACGCGACGCTTTCGCTCGACACGGGCTTTACGCCGTTGTTCGAAGCGCCCGCGCTGGCCGCGCGCGTCGGCGTGGCGCGGGCCTGGGTAAAGAACGACGCCGTATCGCATCCGTCCCTGTCCTTCAAGGACCGTGTGGTGGCGACAGCGATCAACGCCGCTCGTGCCTTCGGGCTCGAGCTGATCGCGTGCGCGTCGACCGGCAATTTGGCCAACGCGGTCGCCGCGCAGGCGGCGCGCGCCGGCCTCCAGGCCTGGGTGCTCGTCCCCGACGATTTGGAGCAGGCGAAGCTCGTCGGAACCAGCGTGTACGGCGCCCGCCTGGTGCGAGTTCGGGGGACGTACGACGACGTGAACCGGTTGTGCGCCCAGGCGGCGGACCGCTTCGGCTGGGGTATCGTCAACGTCAATCTTCGGGGCTATTACGGCGAAGGGTCGAAGACCTTGGCGTTCGAGATCGCGGAGCAGCTAGGATGGCGTCTGCCGAACGCGGTGCTGGCGCCCATGGCGGGCGGGTCGGTGGTCACGAAACTACGCAAGGGTTTTGGCGAGTTCCTCGATGCCGGATTGGTCGACGGTCCAGCCCCGCGCCTCTATGGGGCGCAGGCGTCCGGCTGCGCGCCGATCGTCCGCCTGGTGGAGCGCGGCGGCGACGCCATCGAGCCTGAGATCCCGCACACCATCGCGCGGTCCATTGCCATCGGCAACCCGGCTGACGGCCGCTATGCCGCGCAGGCAATCCGTGAGTCCGGAGGTTGGGCCGCCCACGTCAGTGACGTCGAGCTGGTAGATGGGATCCGACTGCTGGCGGAGACCACCGGAGTCTTCACGGAAACCGCCGGGGGCGTGACCGTCGCCGCCGCTCGGCGTCTCGTGGCCACCGGGCACCTGACGCCTGACACCGAGCTGGTGCTCTGCATCACGGGCAACGGTCTCAAGACCACCGAGCCGGTCGCCGAAGCGCTCCCGGCGGCGCCTGTCATCGCGCCGAAGCTGCGGGAGCTGGCCGCGTTGGTAGAGCGAGTCGCCGCCGCGTGACCGTCACGCTGCGCGTTCCCGCCTCGACGTCGAACCTCGGCTCGGGGTTCGACTGTGTGGGAATGGCGGTGGATCGCTGGCTCACGGTCACCGGGCGCGTCGTGCCCGGAGGCGGTGCCGTTTCGCTCGAGCGCTCGGGGACCCTCGGGGCGCTGGCCCCCGAGCCCGATGCCGACCTCGTGGTGCGGGGTTTCGTCGCCGCCTGCCGCGCAGCGGGGCGCCAGGCACCAGGAGGGCTCGTTCTGCGGGCCGATTCGGAGATCCCGGTTGGCCGCGGCCTGGGAGCATCGGCGGCGGCCATTGTCGCCGGCGCCGCGGTTGCCCGAGCGCTCCTCGGGCTTCCGTTGGACGACGCCGCACTCATCGACGTCGCCGCTCAGCTCGAGGGGCACCCTGACAACGTCGCCCCCGCAGTCCGAGGCGGCGCGACGCTGTCGGTGCCGCGCCCCGGGGGGGGTGGTTATCACGTGGAGTCCCTCGAGGTCCACCCGTCTCTGGCGTTCGTGTTCGCAGTACCCCCCCTGGAGTTCGCCGTCACCACCGAACGAGCCCGGGCCGTGCTGCCCGCCGAGCTGCCGCACGCCGTTGCCGTGACGTCGGCCGCCCGCGCGGCGGCGCTCGTGATAGGGCTCGCTCGGGGTGACCGGGCGCTCCTCGCGGCGGGGTTGGACGACGCCCTGCACGTCCCCTACCGGCGCGTGCTGGTCCCGGGGTACGACGACGTCACCGCGGCCGCGGTTCGAGCAGGTGCCTGG
>Ga0214471_10001962_pt1 | contig 16248 bp, 11 predicted proteins | sample RVTome_5_FD_207665 | JGI IMG/M metagenome (GOLD analysis project Ga0214471, IMG submission 207665) | Soil microbial communities from uranium-contaminated site in the Upper Colorado River Basin, Wyoming, United States - RVT142D155 | ecosystem: Environmental > Terrestrial > Soil > Contaminated >... | reverse complement strand
CGAACCTCGTCGGGAACACGCCAATAGACGCGTCGGTTCTTGAACCGATACTGGTTACCCATCACAGCACCTCCCAGGGCTCACGCCCTACATACCGGAGATGATGCGACGACCAGTTGAACTCAAGATATCGATCATTTGGATCAGAGATGTACCAGCCGTTCGGGGATCTGCCCGGTCGAGAGGGTCTCACGTGCGCAGGCGCATCCCGCGTGGCGTGACCGCGAAGCCCGCCGCCGCGAGTGCGTCGATCAACGGACCCGACGCAGGCAGAGGGGCGCCGTCGGCTTTCTCGATGGTCAACCCGCCCAGCCTCCCGTCACGCACCGCGTCACCCAGCGCCGCCACCGCGCGCGCCAACACGGCGCGCGCCAAGCCATCGGGCTCCTCGATGAAGGTCAGCACCGATCGCCCGCCCTTCTCGACGTAGAGCGCCAGCGATCCGTCGACCAGCACGACCGAGGCTCCCGCTTTCCGTCCCGGCCGATGACCCGGCCGATCGGGCCAGGGAAGCGTGGCACCGAACGGGTTCGCCGGATCGGCCGCCGCCAGCACGTGCACGGCCGGCGCGCGGTCCGCCGCGACGTGGCGCAGCCGGTCCACGGCTCCGTGCACTGCGAACTGCGCGCCGCCGAGCCCCTCGACGAAGTAGCCGCGCCGCGCGCGCCCGCGCTCCTCGAACGCCTTCATCACCTGGTACGCCGCCGCGAACCCGCCGGAGAGCCGCTCGGCCACCACGGTCCCTCGCGTCACAACACCATGGCGCCGCAGGACCTGCTCGGCGACTGCGAACGAGCGCCGCGTGCGATCCGTCTCGCGCGCCGGCAGCAGGCTCCAGCGTCCCGCTCCGGATGGTGGGCCGAACCGCGCCGGCATCGCGGGCCGCGCGCGCCGTCGGCCGGACCGCACCGCTGCTCGCGAGCCGGTACCTACCAGCGCGCGCAACGGCGCGATCGTGTCGTTGGTGACATGCCCGGACCACACCAGCTCCCAGATGGCCTCGAGCAGCTCGCGGTCATCCGTCGACCCCAGCGCCGCGCCTATGTCGCGGAAGAACAGCGCACCGCGATCGCGCAATGCCTCGAGCACGCGCGACGCGGCGGGCGACGGCTCGCCGGGCAGCGGGTCGGGGAGCAGCAACGGCGCTTGCTCGGCCAGCGCCACCACCACCCAGCCGTCGTTCGGCCCGAGCGCGCCTGTGCCGGTCCACACGACCTCGCCGGACGCGGTCACCTCGTCCAGCAGGCGCGATACGTCCTCGCCGACGCCGCGCGCGCCGAGCACCTGGCGCTCGAGCGCGCTCGCCGGCAGCGGTGCGCCTTGCAGCGACTCGATCGCCCGAAGCAGTGCGTCCATCCCACCGCGCCGCGCGCCGACGCCGTGCCACACCGGCAGGAACCGCGCGAGCGCCGACGCTTCGACCGGCTCGACCTCCTTGCGGAAGGCCGCGAGCGACTTGCGACGCAGGATCCGTAACACTTCCGCGTCTATCCATTCGCGCTCGCTGCCGCCGGGCCGGAACGCACCCAGCACCACGCGTCCCGACGCCTGCAGGACGCGCAGGGCCCGCTCGACCACCGCGGCCCCGAGGCCCAGACGCGCGGCGACGTCGGACGCCCCGAACGGCCCGTGCGTGCGTGCGAACCGCGACACCAGATCCTCCAGCGGCGCCGCCACCGGCGCGAGGAACGCCTCGGGTACGCCGACCGGCATCGCGGTGCCGAGCGCGTCACGGAACCGCGCCGCATCCTCGATCGCCGTGAACCGGTCCTCGCCGGCGATGCGCAGGACCAGCGCACGGCGGGTTCCCACGAGCTGCTCGAGCCATTCCTTCGCCGCCGCTGTGTCGATGGTCCGACCGACGACTTCGTCTGCGGATAGGTCGCCGAGCGTGCGCAACGCGTCGTGCAGGTCGTCGGCATCGCGGATCGCGCGCTCGGGCGTCAGCCGCTGCAGCGTCAGCTCCAGCTCGGCCAGCGCCGCGGCGTCCACCAGGTCGCGCAGCTCTTCCTGCCCGAGCAGCTCGCCCAGGATCCGCCGGTCCAGGGTCAGCGCCGCGGCGCGCCGTTCGGCCAGCGGCGCGTCGCCCTCGTAGATGAACGCGCCGACGTACCCGAACGTCAGCGACGACGCGAACGGCGACGGCATCTGGGTCTCGACCTCGACGACGCTGATCTCGCGGCGCTGGATCTGCGCGAGCAGCTCGACCAGGGCCGGCAGGTCGAACGCGTCCTGCAGGCACTCGCGGTACGCCTCGAGCACGACCGGGAACTCGCCGTAGCTGCTCGCGACGGCCATCAGGTCGGCGGAGCGCTGGCGCTGCTGCCACAGCGGCGTGCGCTGGCCCGGACGGCGTCGGGGTATCAGCAGCGAGCGCACGGCGGCCTCGCGGAACCGCGACGCGAACAGTGCCGAGCCGCCCACCTGCTCGACCACCAGATCCGAGATCTCGTCGGGCTCGAACAGGATCGTCTCCAGCGGCGGCGCCTCGTCTGCCTCGGGAAGGCGCACGACGATGCCGTCGTCGGAGTAGATGGTCTGCGCCTCCAGGCCGAGCCGTTCGCGCACGCGCGCCTCGATCGCGAGCGACCACGGCGCATGCACGCGCGCACCGAACGGCGTGTGCACGCACAGCCGCCAGTCGCCGAGCTCGTCGCGGAATCGCTCGACGACGATCGTGCGATCGTCGGGCAGTGCGCCGGTCGCGTCGCGCTGCTCGGACAGATACGCGAGCAGGTTGCGCGCGGCGTAGTCATCCAGGCCGGCATCGCGCGCGCGCTGCTCGGCCAGCGGGGGATCGAGCGCCCCGATCTCGCGGATGAATGTGCCGAGCGCGCGCCCCAGCTCGACGGGGCGGCCCGGCGCGTCGCCGTGCCAGAACGGCATCTTCCCCGGTTCGCCCGGCGCCGGCGACACGATCACGCGGTCGCGGGTGATGTCCTCGATCCGCCAGGTGCTCGCGCCCAGCACGAAGGTCTCGCCGGGTCGCGACTCGTAGACCATCTCCTCGTCGAGCTCGCCGACGCGGGTGCCGTCGGATGCGAGATGCACGCCGAACAGCCCCCGGTCGGGGATAGTGCCCCCACTGGTGACGGCGAGACGTTGCGCGCCCGGCCGCGCCTGCAGCTCGTCGGTCACGCGGTCCCAGGTGACGCGCGGCCGCAGCTCGGCGAACGCGTCGGACGGGTAGCGGCCGCTGAGCATGTCGAGAACCGATTCCAGCGCCGACCGCGGCAGGTCGGCGAACGGCATCGCGCGGCGTACCAGCGCCTCGAGCGCATCGACGTTCCAGGGTTCCATCGAGCACATCGCCACGACATGCTGCGCGAGCACATCCAGCGGGTTGCGCGGCACGCGCGTCGATTCGATGTCGCGCGCGCGCATCCGCTCTGCGACGACGGCGCTCTCGAGCAGATCGCCGCGGAACTTCGGGAAGATGATGCCGCGGCTGACCACACCGACGTGGTGTCCGGCCCGGCCGATCCGTTGCAAGCCGCTGGCGACCGACGACGGGGCCTCGATCTGGATGACCAGATCGACGGCACCCATGTCGATGCCCAGCTCGAGCGACGAGGTCGCGACGACGCACGGCAGGCGGCCCGATTTCAGCTCCTCCTCGATCAGCATGCGCTGCTCGCGCGCGACCGAGCCGTGATGCGCGCGCGCAATCGTGGTGCCCGCGGCCTCGTTGATGCGTCCGCAGAGCCGTTCGGCCAGGCGCCGCGAGTTGCAGAACACGATGGTCGAGCGATGCGCGCGGATGTGGGTGACCAGGCGCTCCTCGACCGCCGGCCAGATGCTCGTGCGTTCTTCGACCTTGGCGTCGGCTCGGTTCGCCGCCGGCTCGTTCATGTCCTCGACCGGCACGACCACCGAGATATCGAGCTGCTTGTGCGTGGAGGACTCGACCACGTCCACGGGATGCGGCCCACCCAGGAAACGCGCGACCTCGTCCAGCGGTCGCACCGTCGCCGACAACCCGATCCGCTGCGCGGGTTGCGCGAGCAGCTCGTCCAACCGCTCCAGCGACAGCGCCAGGTGCGCGCCGCGCTTGCTGCCGGCGACCGCGTGCACCTCGTCGATGATGACCGCGTCGATGTTGCGCAAGGCCTCGCGCGCCTGCGAGGTCAGCAGCAGGAACAGCGATTCCGGCGTGGTGATGAGGATGTCCGGCGGCGCGGTCAGCATCTTGCGCCGGTCCTCGGCTGGGGTATCCCCGGTGCGAACGCCGACGTTCAGGGGGGTGGTCGCGACGCCCAGGCGCGCCGCCGCCGCTTCGATCCCGGTCAGCGGCGAGCGCAGGTTCCGCTCGACATCCACCGCCAGCGCCTTCAGCGGCGAGATGTAGAGCACGCGAAGCCGCTGCTTCTTCGCCGGCGCCGGCGCCGTGATCAGCCGGTCGATCGACCAAAGGAACGCGGCCAATGTCTTGCCGGATCCCGTCGGCGCGACTACCAGAGCGTTCCGGCCGCTCCCGATCGCCTCCCAAGCCCCGGTCTGCGCGTCGGTTGGGGCCTCGAACGCGCTGGAGAACCACGCGCGCGTGGGCGTACTGAAGCGTTCCAGGGGCGGCCGCATGGTTCGCTCATCATGCCCCACGGGGGCGACGCCCTGCCTCGCCCGTTTCGTCCCGTGCGAGCAGCGCGTATCCGCGACCCAGGTCCCGTAACCGCAGGCCGGACACCTGCGTTCTAGTTACTGATAGCCCATCCGGCTCACGCAGAGTGGTCAGCTAAGGGTCTGGACCTGGAAGGCTGTATAGCCGACCTTAAAGTGCAGCCAGGGGACGCCGATAACGGTTGAGGGTGACTAGGGATGTTCGGGAAGAAACGGTCTAAGACGCTCTGCACGTCCTGCAATCACGGCCTTCGTGATGACCAGAAGATCTGTGCCAACTGTGGGACGGCCACGGAATTCATGAATTTCGACGAGCGTCGCCAGCACGAGGTCGCGCAGTGGCGCCGCTACCAGGAGGTCGTCCCCGGCTGACCGCACCAGCGTTCTTCCTCGCCCCGGCCCGCGGTCGGGGCGTCGTCGTTCGGGCCTGATGAGCGGACACCCAATCGATGAGGGCAGGAAACAGGATCTGCCGGCCCGTGGATCCGCTGATCATCGAGACGTGACCGCTCGGGCACTCGATCACCTCGCCCGCCGCACCCAAAGGGTCGTATCGGGATGATCCCGGCGGCACGATGTGGTCCCGCTCGGCGATGGCAGCGAACAGTGGAACCTTGATCGCGGTGAGGTCCACGCGCTGCTCGCCCAGGAACAGCGTGCCTTCGACGAGCGCGTTGGTCCGGAACACGTCCATCAGGTCGTAGAACAGCGCGCCCGGCATCGGCCGCTGATCCCAGGCCCACGAGCCGAGCGCTGCGAACGTGCGCGCGAACGCTTCATCGTGGTTGCGCATCCGCGCGAGCGCCGCGCGCAGTGACTCCGGCCGCAGCGCGTGGAACGCTTCGCGGACCGCGGCGGCCGGCACGCGGCTGGTGTGATCAAGCGCGAGCACCGGCGTGAACCACCACCGCCCGACGATGCGCTTCATGCCGCCGCGCGCGGCCATGTCCACCGGCGCGGCCAGCGTCGTGATCGACCCGACGTGATCGTGCCGCCACGCGCCCGCGCGCGCGAGCGCCAGCGTCCCGCCGGTGCAGTACCCGATCAGGTGCAGCCGCTGCGCGCCGGTGCACGCGAGCACCTCTTGCTCGGCTTCGAGCAGCAGCCGCGCGTGCTCGAGCAATCCGTCGCGCGCGTGCTCGGGTTCGGCCTCGCCCCAATCCAGCAGGAACACGTCGAACCCCGCGTCGAGCAGCGCGCGCACGAAGCTCCGCTCGGGTGTGAGATCCAGGATCTGCGGGCGGCTGACCAGCGCGTGCACGATCAGGATCGGCTCGGGATGCACCGGGTTGCCCTTGAATCGCAGTAGCTCGCCGCGGCTCAGCGGGGTGATCCGGTCGATGGGGCTCGCGAAACCATGGATGGGGCCGACCCCGTAGCGGCGAGACAGCAGCACCGGCCAGCCGGCGATCGCGAGCATCGGTCCGAACCAGGCCCAGCGCGCGCGGCGCATCAGGCGCGCCAGCGGGCCGGGGGAGAGATGGCGACGGTCGGTCGTCGAGGGGGTCACGAGCCAGGCAACCGTCAGCCCTAGGGTCAACGTGAGCGCTGCTCGGAGGATCATCCGCCCCTACTTCGTGAATGTGAATACATTCACAAACTATCCCACGCCGGGTTCCCCAGTCAAGCCCGATGGGGTCGCTTCGTCACCTTTGGGGGGCTTCGCTCGTTCGAAGACCGAGCCGAAGGGGGTGGATCCGACGAGGGGTCTAAGGGGGCACAGCCTCATCGTGCTGGCCGCCGCGATCGCTGCCGTGCCATTGCGTGCGACGGCCCATGACGGTCCCCCGCAGTACTTCGGCGTCGCGCGCGCCCGTGCGAGCGCGCTGGTCGTAACGCTTCGGATCCCGTCTCCCGCGGATCTCGCCGCACTGCGGGGGATCGCGCCGGCCGGCGCCGGTTCCGCCGCGGCGCTGGGTCCGTCGATCCAGCGCGTCTTCGGATTCACAGACGGCGGCGTTGACTGGTGGGGCGAGGGGTTCAGCATCGGGAGCGAGGCGTGGGGCGCCGCCGGGACGAGGCTCGGTCCGGGTGATGAACCCCTCCGCACGTTGTGCGCGAGTGCGAGATGTCCCGAGCAGCGCCGTCGCTCCGGCGCGGAGGCAGAGGTGGATCGGTTCGCCTCCGCGCGCGCTTCGGTCGTCGAGAGCGCGACGACCGTCCCGGTGGCTACGGCGAGCGACGTGGTCGAGGAAGGACTCCTGGTAACGCTCGCCTCGGTGGTCGACGGCGCCGGGCTGGATGCGGCGCGTGGTGTGCTCGACCTGGTCGGGAGTTCCCTGGACACGCACGTCATCGGGCCGGCCGATGCGCTGCTCGCCCAGGCGCGCCGTCATCTTCCTTCCGACGTTGACCGGGAGCTCGGCCCGATCCCGTCACCTGATCTCGGGAGCGCGCCGCTTGTGTGGTCCGAGGCCGTGCGCTCGTCGACGGACGTGTCGGCGGTGAACGATCCACGGTTGAGCGCGCGCGCGCAGGCGACGATCGCATCCACCCGGCTGCTGGGGCTCGTGAGTGTGGTCAGCTCGCCCGCCGTCGCTGACGTCACCGCGTCCGAGCGCGACGCGCACGCCACCGTCGCCGGCGGCTCGACGGAGATCCGGGTGGATCTGCTGGACGCACTGCAGCAACGCATCGATGTGCTGCGGACGGTGGGCGACGAGCAGCTCGGCACGGTACCGGAGACCGTTCCGGTCGAACCGATCGACCAGATCGCCTCAGGGCTGGAGGAGTTGCTCGGGATCGCGCGCCGGATGATCGACATCAGATACGTCGAGGGGCAGACGCGATCGGCTGCCCGCCCGCGCGGCTACGCGGCATACGCGATCGCCGAACCGAGTCATTTCGCCGTGGAGCTGTGGATCCCCGATCCGCGGTCGACGGCGATCGGCGGTGGTCCCGTTCCACGGGTCGAGCGTTACCTGCCGACCGGATCCAGCGTGGGGCTGACCCTCCCCGGAGCCAGCGCCTCGGTCGGGCTCGGCGCGATCCACTGAACCGCCCGAGGTGTTGCCCCTGCCCGTCCGAGCCGATCGCTTCCCCAAGGTTCGGTCGGGGAAGTGTCCGAGGGACGCTTCCGTCAAGCCCGGTCGCCGATGCGCTGCTCGGCCACGACCGCCGGCACGATCAAGCGGTAGCGGCGCGGCAGCGCGGGGCGCAGTGTCTTCAGCGCGCGCAGAGATGCATGCAGCGCGAGCTGCTTGCCGCGGGTCCAACGGATGCCGTACCCCTCACGGAGTGACGGTGGCAACGTCCCGAACGCCATCCGCGCGACACCGCGCAGGATCGGCCGCCACGTCGCCTCCTTGGGCGGATGCATGAACAGATCGAACACCGCGCGGGCTGCATCGGTCACGAGCAGCTCGTCGCCCTCGACCACCTCGTCCATCCAGGCACGGAGACCGGTCACGGTCGCCGGGATCTGATCGGGTGCCACGCCGAGCATCTCGGCGGCGAGCTTCTGCTCTTCGTGGAAGCGCTGCCGTTGCGCGTCGTCGAGGGCGCCGACGGTGAGCTGCTCGAACAAGAGGGCGGAATCGACCAGGCACGCGTGCACCCAGAGCAGCAGATGCGGATCGAGCGCGTCGTAGGCCTTGCCTGTGATGGGGTCGATGCCCTTCACCCGGCGGTGCACCTCGTTGATGCGCTCGACCGATGTCATTGCTTCTGCGCGGCTGCCGAAGGTGATCGTGTATTGCAGCTGAAGCGTCCGCTCGAGGCGCTTCCACGGGTTGCGTTCGTAGAAGCCGGTGTCGCGCGCGCCGGCGATCACCAACGGGTGCGCGGCTTGCATCAGCAGCGCGCGCGCGCCGCCGAACAGCACGGTCGTCTCGCGGTGCACGCGCCACGACACGCTGTCGGGTCCGAACAGCCCCAGGTCGTCGTCGTCACGCGCGCCGTGCATCCGACTCTCAGCGTAGCGGGCGCGTTGGCCTTCCCCAATCAGCCGATCACCTTTCGTTGGTTGCCTGTATCCGGGGCCAGGCCCCCGACGGCAACGCGCTCGCTTCCCTCGACACTGATCTCTCCAGCGGGGAACCCCTGTCCGGTCCTTCTGAGAAGGGTGTTCCCCAGCACGACGGACCCGGGAGCGTTGGCGATCCGGATGTAGCCGAACACCGTGTTGTCCTGCACGCGGCACGGATGGCCCTGGTAGATCGTGATCGCGCCCTGGGCCACCAGGGGGCGACCGTTCCTCCCGACGCCGACGAGGTTCCCGACGATGGAGTTGTATTCGGAGCCGGGATCGCTGACGGTGATCGCATCGGCGACGACATTGTCGCGGATAAGATTCATCCTCCCCCCGACCTCGATCAGGATCCCCGGTCCTGTGGCTTTCGGGTTGAGCAATGGCCGGTTCCCTGCAGCGTTTACCCGTATCAGGTTGCCTTCGACGACGTTGCTCGGGCCGTGGATGAGGACCTCGTTCTCGAGGCTCCCTGCCAGGACGTTGCCGTCTCCAGGGTTGGGGCCGCCGAGGGTGTTCCCGCGCCCGACGATCACCACGGCGACCGGCTGCTCGCTACGCGACCGGCGGCCACGGCGGTCCGTGCCGATCACGCTGCTGATGACGCGATTACCGATGGCGCTTAGTCCCAGGGCGTCATCACTGGCAATCGAGATGCCTGTGTACCCGGTATCGAAGATCTCTGCGCCGCGCACCGTGTTCCCGACGCCTTCAAGGCTCACACCGGTGTCGCATGCAGAGGCGGTGATCCCATCGAGCAGGTTGCCATCCCCGTGGACGGCGAGGCACCATCCCTTCATGTTGCGAACCGCGAGACCCCGGATGATGGTCCCGTCTCCCCTCATCCGCACTCCGGTGTCCAACACCCCCTGACCGTCGACGATCACCGCGCCGCGTTCGCTCTCGATGAGGATGTCGCTGGGGATGTTGAGCTCAGCCTCGAGACGGATGACGCCGGGTGCATCTGCACGGAAGATGCGGGCGTCGAAGGTGATCCGAGCACCGTCACGCGCAGCATCCACGCAGGCACGGAGCGAACCCTCGCCTCGTGCCTCCGTGTTGGTGACGACGCAGGGCGCTGTCTGGATGTTCGAGAAGACCGGCGTCGGGGGGGTGCTGGGCGTCGACACCGGATTTGATGGTTCCACCAAGGGTGTCGGTCCAGGATGGCTGATGTCCGCCGGTGGCGGTGACGCGGCGTTACCGGCCCCGAGTTTGATGATGAACAGGCCCCCTTCTTCGGCAGCGACGTAAAGATAGCCGTCGTGAACGGCAAGTGAGTTCGAGGTTCCCTGCAGGCGCAAGCGGCCTGCGATCCGCGGCCGTCGGGGAGTTGAGACGTCGACAGCGATGACGCCCGCTCGACCCGCAGCGAGGAACACGAAGCCCTCGCCATACGCGAGGGTTCTGAACGTGAAAGAGTCGTTCACGGGAGTCTCGATGGAGCCGAGCAGACGTAGGTTCCGACCGTTGATCTGAACGACCTCGAGCGTCCCCCGCCGGTCCACGTAGATCACCCCTCTGCCGATCGCGACCCCGCGACCTCCACCCGACGGCAGTCTCGCCACGATGCGGGCATCCCGGGGCTCCTTGATATCCAACAGGGCCAGGCCGGTATGGGTGCCCAGCACCGCCAGGCCGTCTGCCAGCGCGATACTGATCGCGGCCTCCGGGTGCGAGGCCGACGGCGCGATGGTGTGGAGCCCGAACGAGCACGGCTGCGACGTGCTGGCGTCGATCACTCCAACGAGATCCTCCATCGCGTAGAAGAGGGTCGACCCGGAGACCGCACCGCCACGCGAGGGACCGAGGCCCGCCACGGAGGCCGCATCGACCCGTCCGTCGAGCAGATCTTGCTGGTCGAGGCCCACGATGTTCTCGCTCTGGGTGCCGACGAACAATCGTCCTTCGACCGGGAGCGTCGAGATGGCTTCATCCGTCATCGCCAGCGCGCCCAGTTGCCGCGGTTCCGAGGGAACCGAGATATCGATGGCGTGGACTCCTGAGTCGGTGGCGATGAAGGCTCGTCCATCGTCGATGGAGACCGAACGGACGAACGCCGGGATGTCGAGTGTTCCGATCTCTCTCGGGTCCTCCCCGCCATGGGCGGCGATCACACGCAGACCCAGGCCGGTGTCGGCCACGTAGACGGAGTCTCTCATCGTTGCGATGCGAACCGCGTTGTGGCCCTCGAACGTCACGATGGGTTTCGGCGCGCGAGGATCGGTCACATCGACCGTCTGGATCCCCTGGGCGCCGGCGGCGACGTAGACGCGAGCGCCGAGGACCGCCACATCGTTCGCCCAACCGGAGCTCGGCACGGTATCGAGGAGCGTCGGAGACCGGTCGTCGGAGACGTCAACGATGCGGAGGCCGCCCCATCCATCTGCCAGATACGCGATCGATCCGTCAGAGGCGACCCGGAAGGCGTATCCGTCCGTGTGCAGGCTGCCCGTGCGCCGGGGACGCTCGGGATCGGTCAGGTCGAAGATCATCAACCCCTCATCCGCCGCTGCGACCACCATCCGTACTCCAGTCACAACCGCGTGGAGGATCCGGTGACCCTTGAGAACCGTTCCGATGACCGAGGGGCTAGCCGCAGCGAGCCTGATGATGTACAGGCCTTCGGTGGTGGCCACGTATGCGCGGGTTCCTGCGATCGTGACGCCTTCGGCCTCTCCGGGAAGGCGTCGCGTCCCGGTAACCCGCAGCTCATCCGAAGACGCGCTCAGCGTCGCGATCCCTCCCCGACCGAGCGCCGCAACCAGCATCCCGTTCGAATGGGCCAGGTCCCGTACATGATCGGCGAGCAGCGCGGAACGGGTCACTTCGCGGGGACGGATCTGATCGGATGTATCGAACGCCGCGACGGCGGCTCCCATCCCGACGAACAGGGATCGCTCCGAGGCGACGAGCGCGCGCGCTGTTCCTCCGATCTGAGCCGCCACACTCATGGAGACCTGCCCTCCTACGGGTTTCTCCGGCTGGACGAACCGGCCCATGATCGGCCTGCGGTCACCCGGGCAGTCGGGCACCTCCCGCTCGGCGACGGCGTCGAGGCGCGGGCGAAGGCGAGGTTCCGCCGACGGAGATACTGAGTCCTGAGAGGCTGGCTCCGTAGAAGGACACGCCGCGCCGGCCACGATCAACAAGGCAGCAAGCGTGACGTGCTGGAACCGCCGCACGCCAGCAATCTATTTCCGGAGCTCCGATGACGGCAAGGGAGTGTGCCGGGGGTTTGGGTAAGCGGCCGCTCACGCGACGCGAGGAACGCTCGGATCATGGAGCTTCTCGCGCGGACATTCGCCGTCGCGCGTCGGCCTTCGAGCACGACGGACGCCGGGGTGAGTAGACGTCTCGAGGCGATCGCGATCCCCTCGGACGGCCCTCATCCGGGAACGACGATCACCATGACCACGCCGAGCCGACTGAAGATACTGGAGCGTACGTCGATCTCCGTCCGACCAAGCGACACCCCGATCACCCGTCCGGCGTTATCGACGGAGGCGATGCCGGGATCCTGCGATCTGAGCGTCAAGCCCGCGGGGCGACCACGGAAGCGACCGCCGCAGGTCGAAGTCTCCACCGAAACGCGAACCTGCTCGGCGACCTCGATCGTCACCTGCCTCGGCTCGATGTGGATCCCGAGTTCCGTGGTGCAGTCCTCCCCGCCATCCTGCCTGCCCCCGATGCCGCAAGAGACGGCCGCGATCATGACGCCCAAGATGATGACGCCCACGATGCCCGCGTGGAACCGTGGGCTGGTTCGCATCTGCATCGTCCTCCGGACGTTCAGGCCGGCAGCGCGCGCCCACGCAGGACGATCAGTGCCAAGGCCAGCACGACCGACAGCGTGATCGCGTACGGCCACGCGGTCTCGGTTTCGCGTACGACGTCGATGATCAGGTCGCCGATGCCGGCGTCCACCGGCGACGGCGATGCGCCGGTCACGTCGATAGCGAGGTCGAAGTCGATCTGCGACGCGGTGCCGTCGACGCGCACGTAGCTCAGCCACATGTCGGAGGCCACCCAGCCCATCCCCTTGTCCGACCGCAGGTCGTCGAGCAGTGACGCGCTCGCCCATCCGGAACGGTCGAGCGTCAGCGCCGGGCTTGCGATCGCGCGACCGTCCGCCGCGTTGATCGGCGCCGGCAACGTGATCGGCCGGCGGTCGGTCAGCAGGAAGACATCCGCGTTCACCGGAGCGTCCGATCCCTTCGCGGCAGCGAGGATGCGCAGGGGCACCCACGGATCGTCGGTGGGGATGGTCAGGTGGATCGGTGTGCCGTCGCCCAAGCCTTGGCCGCGGCGCGAAGCCTCGGCCGCGTCGAACTTGGCGGCCATGAAGTATGGGCTGCGATCGGCGTAGAAGCCGATGATCTCGGGCGTGTCCAGCGGGAGGTCGAATCCGTTCCCGCGCGCCCATGTGACCACCTCGTCGGCTCCGCCCTTGAGGATCGTGATGTCGAGCGCGTCGATCTTGGTCTTCAAGATCACCTCCGCGCTGCTGCGCAAGGCGACGAATCCGTCGGCAGCGGCGAACTCGGCGACCGGCGGAGCGACCTCACGCTGGAGGCGCTGCAGCGTCCAGTCGCCGCCACGCTCGACCTTCGTGGGCTCATCCGGAAGAGGAACGATCGAGCCGAAGTTCCCTTCCGCGCCCGCGTATTCGAACGAGGTGACGTAGTGCTCGATCCCGTTGTGGTACGCCGCGAGCGTGGTCGTGCGCAGCAGGTTCACCGCGCCGTTCGGTCCGATGAGGCTCCCGCATGCCCAGGCGGTAGCGGTTCCTGTTACCAGCAGCGTCATCGTGAGCGTCGTCGTCGTGGTGAGCCGTCGCAGCATCACGCACCCCTTCCGGTCGCGGACGTTCGGGGGTTAGACGGAGGCGGTTCCCACTTGGTTCCCCTGCGATCCCGACCGAGCCGGGTGCGAGGGCTTAGCACGCGCCACGAGGCGCGGTCGGAACCGAACAGCCCCAGGTCGTCGTCGTCCCGCATGCCCTGCGGGCGTAGCGCGCGCGGTCTAGGTGAAGACGACAGTGAGGGTCCCGGTGGCCGCCGGCTCGGGGCAGGCCGCTTCGGGGGACGTCGGCGTCGTCCACACGATCATCCGCACCGATCCTGACGGAACGAGCAGTTCCGCGCCGCCGCAGATGGCCGTGCTCGTGAGCTCGGCCGAGGTGCGGTCGTAGAAGGTCACGAGGGCTGCGACGCGCTCGGACACCATGTCGTCGAACATGGTCGACGCCATCACCTCGGTGCTGTCGAGGTCGAAGCAGAACGCGTCTGCAGGCGAGGATGCACAGGCGTTCACCATGTGTGCGCCGTGCGAGTACGGGACGGACTCCGTCCGGGGAACGCCGCGCGGCGGCGGCTGCGACGCCGGGTGTCCGCCCGGCAGCGTCCACACGGTCAACCCGGCCATGGTTGCCAGAGCCTTCGCGCGCTCGACGGTCACGCCGATCGCGAGCCCTGCCGCGCCGGCGATGAGCAGGCCGAGCGCGCGCACCACGGTCCCGTCGTCGGTGCGCTCGAGTGTCACGAGGGCCGAGCCGGAGTCCCCGAAGTTGATCGGCAGCGCCGCAGAGAATCCACCGCCGAAGCCGCCGGCGAGATCCCCGAGGCCGACGCCGACACGCGCGCGTGTCGCGATCGCCTCGCCGAACCCGTCGGCGTGGCCGTAGACCCCGACGGTGTCGCCCGTCGCAGGCGCCACCTCGGCGACCGGCTCCCCGAACACGGGCAGCCCCGGCCGGACCTGCTCGTGAAGCTCGGCGGGGATCTGGATGAGCGCGAAGTCGTTGCCGACGCATGAGCATCCCTGCGTATCACGCTGGCGCGCGAACGCGATCGGGCCAAGGTCCGCCCATCCACCGGCCTGCGGTTCGCACAGCGAGCCGACCGCGCAGGTGCTGGCGAGCACGCGGACATGGATCTCGGACGGATCGAAGTCGGCGAGCGGTCCGTGCGTCCCAACGGTTCCCGACGGCAGCACGCAGTGACCGGCGGTGCCGAGGTAGAGGTTCGCGTCCTGGTCGGTCCAGACGAAGTTCGCCGTGCAACCGTGCGACATGTCCGGCCCGGTGATGTGCAGGCGGCTGCCGGGGCCGATGCCGGCTTCGATCTCCTCGACCGGCCCGGAGAGCCAGCGGTCCGCGCCGTCACTCAGATCCGCGACCAGCGAGGATCGGGGATCGACGTCCTCGCTCGCGTGCGCGGGCGCGAGGATCACCGCGACAATGAGGAACGTCCACCTCATGGCGCGCGCGGCGCTGCTCGCGCGATGCATGGCGCGATCGATGCTCAGCCTTCGAGCTCGTAGGTCAGGAACGCGTTGGTGAGCCACCAGGTGTGCTCGCCGAACGCGACGTCCTCCTGCAGGTAATAGGTGGCCCCCGGCTCGAGGACGACCGACACCGCATGGGGCGACACCAGCAGCGTGTTCATGCCTGCGCCGAAGGTCGTTGCGACCAGCTCGGTCCTGGCTTCGTCGGCCCAGACGTGCAACTCGACGTCGTTGCCGGCCCCACCCGGGACGCTCTCGTCCCAGCCGAAGGACACGCTGGCGATGAGCGTCGCGTCCGTCGCGCCTTCAGGGACGGCGATCTCGTATACGCCGGCGGGGATGCCCCAGCCGTGCACGGGCGGCGTCTCCTGCACCCATGGGATGCCTGCATGGGTGTGCCGTCGCGCCCAGCGACCGACCGCGTAATCGGCCTCGGGCTGGGTGCACCCGTCGGTGTCGGGGAGCTGCACCCCCGCCGAGCAGAACGGCAGGTCGCCGTCGGCGACGACGATCTCGGCGACGCTGACGGGTGAGGCGACCGCCGGCGTCAAAGCGAGCAGCGCGCCGGCGACGGCCAGAGAAATGAAAGTGCGCATGAGCGATCCCCCCTTGGTCTCGTGCTGAGATTTCGATACCCGGCACGCTATCCCTGCCTGGGCGAGCAGGAGGCGAGCAGCGCGCGGTCGAAGACGTCGCAATGGGACGTTGGAGCTTGATCCTGGTGGTTCTGGGGAGCCTGCTGGACCCAGCGGGCGCGCTCGCGGAGCCCGGCGGCGTCGCGGCGACGCACTTCTACACCTTCGTGCCCGGGGACGATGACCTCGGTGGTCCGCCGATCTTGCTGATAGAGGGCACGGAGCTTCAGTACGTCAACGCCGACCCGGCGGCCCACTCGTTCACCTCGGTGGCCAGAACGCCGACCGGCGAGTGGCTGTTCGATAGCGGGGTGGTGCTGCTGGGTGGAGTCGAGCCGGTCGAGGGAACCGATGAGCTTGCGCCCGGGGACTACCCGTTCATGTGTTCGGTTCATCCCGCGCTCATGCGCGGGATGCTCCGTGTCCTGACGCGCCCGGTCTGAGAGACGCGCAGCTGAGCCAAGACAGGGCCGGGAAAGAATGGTGGTGAGCGCGCGATCACGTCAGGCGGTGCGCGGGTCGAGCGCGTCGGGGTCGATCTCGAAGTCGGCGATCGCGCGCGCGACCTCCTCGGGTTTGGCGTCGCCGGTCTGCGCGAGGCCGTGAAGCACGGCGACGATCACGTGGCCGGTGTCGACCTCGAAGTGGCGGCGGAGCGCTGCTCGGGTATCGGAGCGGCCGTACCCGTCTGTTCCCAGCGGGATGAACGGTTGCGGCACCCAGCGCGCGACCATGTCCGGC
>Ga0214471_10001961_pt1 | contig 16250 bp, 16 predicted proteins | sample RVTome_5_FD_207665 | JGI IMG/M metagenome (GOLD analysis project Ga0214471, IMG submission 207665) | Soil microbial communities from uranium-contaminated site in the Upper Colorado River Basin, Wyoming, United States - RVT142D155 | ecosystem: Environmental > Terrestrial > Soil > Contaminated >... | reverse complement strand
CCCCATCCGTTGCTCAAACCGGTGAACGCTCCGGTCAGGCTGGCCCAGGTGCAGCCACCGTCGACGGAGATCTGCACCAGCCCGTAGTCGTAGCTCACCTGGGTGTTCGTCCAGCTGCTGAAGTACAGGCGGGGAGAGCCGGTGGCCGGCACGGTCACGCGCGGACCGACGAAGCGGGAGTTCGCGTAATCGGAGTAGTCGCCGTCGAGACGGGTTCCAAGGAGCTTGGTTCCCGAGGGGACCGAAGCCGGCCCGCTGCTCGGCTCTCCGACTTGCCAGAGGCCGTTGCCGGCGGTCCACCAGAAACCGATGCCGTCTTCCCAGGTCTCGGGGTCGTTGAGAGCCGGCGTACCGCGGAAGACGTGGACGTCGTCCAAATAGACTCCCGTGAAGTTCCCGCCGCTGTTGCTGTAGAAGTAGAACGCGATCTCGATCGTCTCTCCTGCATAGGCCGACAGGTCGACGCCCGATTGGGTCCAGCCGCCGCTGTAGCCCTCGAAGATCGGATTGCAGGACGGCGCCTCCCAGGCCTCGCCGACCTTGCGCACGTAGACGCGGCCCGAGTCGTAGTCGGGTTGCGTGACGAACCAGATCCGGTAGGTCATGCGGATCTGCTCCGCGGCGCCGAGCGCGGGCAGGCCGATCGGCGGACTGACCAGGTACGACGACGCGTTGTCGGGGTAGTTGCCGTCGAGGACGGTTCCGCCGACGTGGGTTCCGGAGTAGGCGGAAGCCGGTCCGACCGTGGGCGCGCCGACCTGCCAGACGCCGTTGCTCGCCCACCAGTTGCCCCAGCCGGCTTCGAAGTCCTCGAAGAACACGGTGGTCACGGGGAAAGCGTCGATGACCTCGATCTGCACGAGGTTGGAGATGGCGAGTCCGGTCCCCAAAGGCGAGGCCGGGTCCGTGGCGACCGACTGGAAGTAGATCCGCGTTCCGACCGGGAGATTCGGCAGGGTCAGGTCGAGATGGAATTCGCCCAGCGCGGACAAGCGGTAGAGCGGATTCGTGAAGCCGTTGATCAGCACGCGGGGGTTCGAACCGAGGCAGATCGTTCCGCCGAACAGGTTCGCGGACCCGGTGGTGGTGTCCGCCGCCACGGCGAAGCGGGCACCGGCTTCGCCGGTCACGGCGACGCGAAGCGTGGAACCGGCCTGGGGCAGGCCGCTGACTCCGAGCGCGACGTTGCCCTGCGACTGGTCGCACTGCGCGGTGGAGGGGCTGCCGAGTGCGGCCGTTGCCGCGAGGGTCAGGAAGGCCAGGGTGAAATGAGTGGACATGTTGGTCTCCAGAAGAAGGCGCTGGCGCCAGTGGCGCGGTTTGCGTTGCGAAAGAGGCGGGAATCGCCTCTCGGGCAGATGCCCGGTTCGCTCTCCTGGAGGCCGTAGCTAGTCGTTCATTTCACCGACTTCGGAAATCGACAGGCTTTCGAGTTCGAAGCCGCGTTCGCCAAGCCAGTTCTCCACCAAGGCCTGCCGGTCCGCCACCGCACCGCCGCTCGGGTCGGTCGGCAGGGGCAGGCTCGCGAGCAGCGCGTCGAGTTCGGGGAGCAGTCCAATCTCCAGCCGCCCGGGGCGGACGCCGATGAGGACGCGAATCGCCCCGGTGCCGGGCCGCACGACGAAACCGGCGTCGTAACGGATCGCTTCGGGGTCGTCGTCCCTGGGCAGGAACGCCGGTCTGGGCAAGACGCGCACGCTGCCGGGCTCGGTCCAGCTCGCCGCCGGCCCGTCCTCGTTCGGCGGTGGGAAGAGCCGTTCCGCGGCGTCGCGAGGGTCCCGGCTCGCTTGCGCCAGGGCGACCACCACGACGGAGCTGGGCCGGTCCACCTGGACCGGCAAGCGGAAGAAACTCGCTTGCAAGCCGTCTCCGCCCGCAACGGCTCGCTTGCGAAGTCCAGCCTCCGCTTCGGCGGCCAGTTCCAGCTTCTCGGGCCGGCTCATGTCGAGCGGCGGGGGAGTTTCGCCGCTGCCCCGCTCTCCGGAATGGAACACGCCCGCGGGAAGCCCCAGCCGCCGGGCGTAGACCTCTTGCGTGACATCGCTCGGCAGCGCCGCGACTTCGAACATCGGTGCGGCCGGCCGGTCCAGCAGGCTCCAGACGCCGAGCGTGGCGGCCAGGAGCAAGGCGGCTGCGATCGCCAACGGGACGGTCCGGCGATACCAACGCGGCTGGGCGCGCCGCGTGGCCCACCCGGTCCAGACCCGCTGCTGCAGATCGTCCATCCGGGCGAAGTCTTCGAACGCCGCGGCCAACTCCGGCCGCTCGGCCATCCGCAGCTCGAACTGGAATTTCTCGTCCGGGCCGAGGTCGCCGTCCAGATAGGCGACGATCCTGGCGAGGTCTTCGTCCGGGAGTGCGGAGTGCGGATTCACGGCTGGAAGCCCTTTCCTTCGAGGCAACTGCGGAGTTTCCGAGTGGCGCGGTGGATCCGCACGCGGACCCAGTTGGCGTCGCGGCCGACGCGCTCGGCGATCACCCGGGGGGCTTGATCGTCGAGGAAACGGCTGCGGAGGAGGTCGGCGTCCATGCTTTCGAGACCGGTCAGGCAGTCGGCGTAGGCCCGGCTCAACTCTCCCGCGTGCGCCAGGCGCCACGGCGAAGGACCGGATGCGACGGCCGCCGCGTCCAGCGCGTCGGAGGTCGTTTGCCGGGCCCTCTGCTTGAGCCGGACATGCTCCTTGAGGGCGCCGCGCACCCGCCATTTCAGGAAACCGTGGAATTTCGCGACGAAGACGTCCGCTTGCTCGCTCTTGCGGACCAGGTCCAAGAGGACTCGCTGGACGACATCTTCCAGGTCGGGCACGTCGACCTGGCCGCGCAAGAAGTCCCTGGCGCGGACTTCGGCGAGCTCGCAGAGCTCCTTGAGCGCCGTCTTGTCCCCGTCCCTGGCCGCGTGCCACAGGCGCAGCGCGTCGGCTTCGGAGAGTTGCGGCGCGGATTCCATTGCGACGGCGCCGGAATATGGCCGCGGCACGTCGATCCGGCCGATCTTAGCGCGGCCCCGCGGGCGCGGTGCGCGCTACGGCGGCCGGGAAAGAACTGGAGGAATCGATGAAACGGCGGCGGCGCCGCTTCCTCGGAGTGGGTGTCCGCCGATCGGGGCGGATCCGCAAAGCGCGAACTCGCCACCGAAGAGAGAGCACACCAATGAACCACGACGCCAACACCTCGCTCGAGATCCAGACCAGCTTCCTGCCGCTGCCGCCGTGGTCGCAGGCGCTCGTCCGCCCCGTGATCGAGATCGACGGCACCTGCCACAAGCAGTATTGGGGCACGCACACCTTTCCGGTGGCACCCGGTCCGCACACCGTCCGGGCATGGCACCGCTGGTTCGTCTTCCGCCGCTGCCACCTGAGCCGCATCAAGCTCGAGGTCGCGGAAAACACGACCGTGCGCTTGCGCTGGGCCACGCCGGTCGCCGTGATGGCGCCGGGGAAGTGGTCGCGACGGGACGGACCGCCCCGGTCTACTGCAAAGGCACGACGTCGCTGAGTTCGCAACTGGCGAGATCGAGGGCTTGCAGGAAGACGTTGCCGCAGGCGCCGGCCGGAACGTTCTTGCTGAAGGTGACCGCTCCGTTGCCATCGGCATTCAGCATCGCGCCGAGAGCAACCGTGCGGTCGAGCCCGAGCACGGTGCCGGCGCACGGGAAGCCGTTGGGTATGGCGAAGCTGCCGGTGCCAAAGGCGTAGACGAGCGCCACGCGGGCGTTGGGGCTCGCGTTGGCGACGTCGAACTGCAAGTCGGGGCAGTTGCCGCGGACGGCGAGACTCAAGCCCGGCTCGGGAACCACGCTGCCGCCGACGAAGTGACCGCGGTCGTCGCCGGCTTCCATGTAGAACTTGCTGCGGACGGTGTCGACGGCGGCCGGCTGGACCGGGTCGAAGTCGGTGAGCAGGAACATGGACACGTCGACGCCCAGGTTGTGGAAGTTCCCCACCAGCGAGAACTCGATCGAATCGAGATCGAAGGTGATGGTCAGGTCCTGGAAGGCCGTGCCGTACCACGGCAGGTACAGCTGTACGATCTGGCCGCTGCCGTTCTCGAAGTCGCCGGCGTCGTAGGTCCACTCGAAGCTGCCGGTCAGCTGCTGCGCGGGAGTTCCTGGCCGCGAGACATCGGGGAGCATCCACACGTCTTCGAAGGTGAAGGTCTTGGTGATCGTCTGCGCCTCCGCGACGGGAGCGAAACCGGCGATCAAGGAAACGGCGGCGGCAGCGCGAAGCCAGGTGCGGGGAGTCGGGAGCATGGAATTCCTGGTGTCTTCGAGGGAGAGGGGCGTCGCCGACATCCTATCCACCAAGCTGGGCTGGCACGTGGCGCCTAGGATCGACCGTTGCGATGAGCGCCTCCCCGCCCCGAACCGGTCTGTTCCTGCTCGCGCTCGGTGCTTTGCCCGCATGCGCAGCGCCGACTCCCGGCCCGCGCGCCGGCGCCTGGCTCGGCGAACCGCCGCCGAGTGATGCGCCCCGGCACTATTCGCGCCGGGCCTCGTTGCCACCGGCATGAAGGAGCGCGACGCCAGTCTTTCGCCGCGCGGCGACGCCTTCGCCTACACCTTGCAGGGGGCGCAGGGCACAGCGATCGTGCTGGTCGAGCGCCGTGGCGAAGCCTGGGGCGCTCCGGAACTTGCGCCCTTCAGCGCCGAATTCGCCGACATCGAGCCCTGCTTCGATCCGCGCGGGGAGCGCCTGTGGTTCGCTTCGCAGCGGCCGTTGCTGGGAGAGGACGAGCCCGGCGACTGGAACTTGTGGACCGTCGACTACGCGCGCGGCGCCTCCGGGCTGTCGTGGAGTGAACCCAAGGAGGTGTTCCCGTTGAACGGCCCGGGAGACGAGTTCTATCCGTCGGTGTCGCGCGAGGGCGAGGTCGCGTTCACCGCCGAGCGCGAAGGCGGCCGGGGCGGCGAGGACGTCTGGCTCGCGCGTTTCGGCGGCGGCGGCTGGACCACGCTCAACTTCGGCCCCGGCGTGAACAGCGCCGGCCCCGAGTTCAACGCCTGTCTGCGTCCCGACGGCACCTTCGGTCCCGCGCGCGTCTGGTCCGCGCTCAATTCGCCGTTCCTCGACTACTGCCCGAGCTTCAGCCCCGACGGCGCCGTGCTCTGGTTCACCAGCAACCGCCGCGCGCCCCGGGAACACGAAGGCCGCTGGCCCACGCTCGACGCGCTCCTTCCTGCCCAGCTCGCGCCCGGCAACGGCGCAGGCGACTTGTACTGGGTGAGCACGCGCGCCCTCGACGATTAGCTGTCGATGCCGCCGAATCCGTCCCGGGCCCGCACCTTCGGCCTCACCGCGCTCGCCCTGATCGCGTTTGCGGCCAACTCGGTTCTGTGCCGGCTGGCGCTCGGCGAAGCGCGCATAGATCCGGCGAGTTTCACGAGCGTGCGCCTGCTATCGGGCGTCATCACCTTGCTGGTGGTCACGCGGGCGCTGCGCAAGCCATCCGCGCTGCCGGCCGGCGGAAATTGGGCTTCGGCCGCTTTCCTGGCGGCCTACGCGATCTCGTTCTCGTTCGCCTACGTGAGTCTCGGCGCCGGCACCGGTGCGCTGATCCTGTTCGGCATGGTGCAGGGGACCATGATCCTGTCCGGCGTGCGCAGCGGCGAGCGGCCGCGCGCCTTGGAATGGGCCGGCCTGATTCTCGCGAGCGGGGGACTGGTCTACCTGGTGCTGCCCGGTCTGCAAGCGCCGGCGCCGCTCGCCTCGGCGCTCATGGCGCTCGCTGGAGTCTCTTGGGGCTTCTATTCGCTGCGCGGTCGCGGCGTGGCGGATCCCGTGCGGGCGACCGCGGCCAATTTCGTGCGCGCCGCGCCGTTCGTCCTGGCGGTCAGCGTGATGTCCTTGCGCCGGCTGAACGTCACCGGCGCGGGCGTGCTGTTGGCCGTCGCTTCGGGCGCGCTGGCGTCGGGTCTCGGCTACCTGATCTGGTACGCGGCCCTGCGCGGCCTCTCCGCGACCCGGGCCGCCACGGTCCAGCTGGCCGTCCCCTTGCTGGCAGGCGTCGGGGGGATCGTGCTTCTCGGCGAAACGCTCACGCTCCGCCTCGGCGTCGCCGGAGTCGTCGTGCTCGGTGGCATCGGGCTGGCCTTGACCGTCCGCGGGTTGCCAAGGCACGACGAGCCGCCCCGGCAGGTAGCGGAGGGGTGAGCCGTGCTTATTTGAGTGGGATTCCGCGCCAAGTCCGGAATAATGAGGCCCATTGTACGGCATGGCACGCCGGTGGACTTGGAAGGAAGTGAGAACCAGCACTTGAAGGACGACCTCGATCGGAACCGGAAGCCCGAGCTGCGTCGCAGCTTGTTCCAGCTCGCCAATTCGGTGATCCCCTACCTGGCCTTGTGGGGAGCCATGATCTGGTCGCTGCAGGTGTCGTACTGGCTCACGCTGGCGCTCTCGGTCCTGGCCGCGGGATTCCTGGTGCGGATCTTCATCATCTTCCACGATTGCGGCCACGGCTCCTTCTTCAAGTCCAGCCGGGCGAACCGGATCGCCGAGTTCTTCACCGGCGTCATGGTGCTCACGCCGTTCCGGCAATGGAGCCGGCAGCACGCCCAGCACCACGCGACTTCGGGCGACCTCGACCGGCGCGGCTTCGGCGACGTCTGGACGATGACCACCAAGGAGTATCTGGCGGCGTCTCGCGGCGAGCGCTTCGGCTACCACATCAACCGCAATCCTTTCGTGCTGTTCGTGGTGGCGCCGATCTACGTGTTCTTCATCCGCCAGCGGCTGCCGGCGAAGGACGTCGGACCCCGCGAACACCGCGGCCTGTGGATGGCCAACGCCGCGATCGCGGCCGTGGCCGTGACCATGGGCCTGCTGATCGGGTTCAAGGAGTACTTCATGATCCAGATCCCGGTCATGTTCTTCGGCGGCGTGGCGGGCATCTGGCTGTTCTACGTCCAGCACCAGTACGAAAACGTGTACTGGGCCCGGCACGACAAGTGGGACTACACCACCGCCGCGTTGCAAGGCAGCTCGTTCTACATGCTGCCGAAGGTCTTGCAGTGGTTCAGCGGCAACATCGGTTTCCACCACGTGCACCACTTGAATTCGCGCATTCCCAACTACAAGCTCGAGGAATGCCATCTCAGCGACCCGGTGTTCCAGGACGTCACCACGCTCACGCTGCGCTCGAGCTTCAAGTCGATCGGCTTCCGTCTCTGGGACGAAGACGGCCAGCGGATGACCGGTTACGCACCGGCGCGGGCGCTGCGGCGCGCGGCCGCGGCCGTCTAGGCGGACCGGATTCCGGCCCCGCGTGGCCGGCGGCCACGGGCGTCGCCGGCAAGTTACCAGCGGATGACGCCGGCCCGTTTTTCCGGGCGCATTTCCGCCGGGCTGCAGCCCGGCCGCGGATACTCGGATCACACCGCCGGTGGTGCCGGCATTCTTGATCCAAGAGGTCGAACGTGCGAATTCCGCAATTCCGTTTCTATGTTCCTCTTCTGATCGCCGCCGCCGCGGTCCTCGGAACCGCTTGCGATGCGCTCGGCTTCCGCGACACGGACTACCGGCCGGTGATCGACCCCGCGAACTTCCAGGCGGGCGTCGACCATCCCTACTTGCCGCTGGTGCCGGGCACCACCTACCGCTACAGCGAAGAGTCGGACGGCGAGACCGCCGAAGTCGTGGTGACGGTCATGAGCGAAGGGAAGGTCGTGATGGGAGTGACCTGCGTGGTGGTGCGCGACACCGTGACGGAGGACGGCGTGATGACGGAAGAAACCTACGACTGGTACGCCCAGGACCGGCAAGGCAACGTCTGGTACATGGGCGAAGACACCAAGGAATTCGGCCCCGGCGGCCGGGTCGATCCGGAAGGATCGTGGGAAGGCGGCGTCGACGGCGCGCTGCCCGGGATCATGATGCCGGCGCATCCCGCACCCGGGGATCCGTACCGCCAGGAGTACTACTTGGGCCACGCCGAAGACATGGGCCAGGTGGTCGCGATCGGCGAGACGGTCAAGGTCCCGTACGGGACCTTCGAGGACTGCGTCAAGACCAAGGACTGGTCCATGCTCGAGTCGGGTCATGAGTTCAAGTGGTACGCCCGGGGCGTCGGCCAGATCCGCGCGGAAGCCGGGGCGGACGACTTCGAAGTGCTCGTATCCGTGGAGCGGCGGTGAGGAACCGGCCCCGAGCCGTCCTCGCCGGCGTGCTCGTGGGCTTCGCTCTGGTCCTCGGGGCCGGCGTCGAGTTCCAGAACACCGCCGAAGAGCGGGAATACGAACTCCCGGTGACCGTGGAATACAACTTCGCCGAGGAGTGGAAGGCGATCCTCGAATCGAGCTAGGTGTCGATCAATCCCAAGGAGAAAGGCGAGCCGTCCATGCGCGGGATGGGCGACTTGGAGACATTCCTCGAAGGCGAGTTTCTCGCCGAGCGCCGCTACCGCCCGGCGCTGACGGTGGAAGCCGGCATCAAGTGGCCGACCGCGGATGCGCCCGACATCGGCTCGGGCGAATTCGACTACTCCTTGGGATTGATCGCGAGCAAGGAGTTCGTCGGCTGGGACATGGACATCGGCGCGACCTACACCTGGGCCGGCCAGCCGGCCGACGAGGTTCTCGACAACGTGCTCGAATTGTCGGTGGCCGCCGAGTGGCACGTCAGCAAGGTCCTCGACGTGATCGGCGAAGGCGTCTACAGCATCGGCGGCGGCACGGCGATCCGGCGCGGCGGCGGCTAGGCACCGGGGAAACCGCCAATTCTCGCGACCTGGGATGCGCGGTCGCCGCGCGCGCCTTGGGGGCCGCCGATCTCCCTTCCGCCACCGCGGAACCAGCGATTCGGCGGTGGCGGCTTCCCCGCGGCCAATATGATTGGGGCCGCCGAGGAGTCGAACCCGTGAAAGCATCCGTCGCTGCCGCATCGCTCGTCCTGTTCCTGGCCACCACCCCGGCGGGCCAGGAACCGGCCCCCGACCCCGTCGCCAAGGAACTCGCGGGGCTGCTTGCCAGGCACGAAAGCTCCGAGCTGAGCTATCCCGAGGCCTACCGCGCCTTCCTTCCACGGGTCCAGGCCTTCGCCGAGGAACACCGCGGCACCGAGCCGGAAGTGCGCGCGGTGCTCTGGCTGATCCAGAACACCTGGTGGCTGCGCGAAGCCGGCGCCATGGAGTCGACGGCCATGCCGCTCGCCCAGGACCTGCTCGCGCGGCACCTCGACTCGCCGCAGCTCGACCTGCTCGGCGAGTACCGCTACGTCTTCACCAAGGAACAGCAGCGGACGCTCTACGCCCGGCTGATCGCGGAATCGCCGCACCGCCACGTGCAAGCCGCGGCGGTCTTCGGCCTGGCCCTGGCGAGCCCCGCGCGCTCGGCCACGGGCCTGCCCAATCCGCACCTGGTCACGCTGCTCGAGGACTACGCCGACGTGCGCTGGCGCCAGACCACCTTCGGGCGTATTGCCGATGCGCACCTCAACCCGCTGTCGGCCGCGGACCTCGCGGTCGGCAGGAAAGCGCCCGAGATCGAGGGCATCGACCAGGACGGCAAGCCCTTGAAACTGTCCGATTTCCGGGGCAAGGTGGTGCTGCTTGATTTCTGGGGGGATTGGTGAGGCCCTTGCCGGGCCATGTACCCGGACGAGCGGTCGCTCGTCGAGAAGTTCGAAAATCAGCCCTTCGCCATCGTGGGAGTCAACAGTGACCCGTCGCTCGAGTTCCTGCGCAACGTGAAGAAGGAAAAGGACTTGTCCTGGACCTCGTTCTTCGACGGCGGCGGCACCGGGGGCCCGATCGCCACCAAGTGGGGCGTGTACGCCTGGCCGACGGTTTTTGTGATCGACCACAAGGGCGTCATCCGGCAACGCAATCAGGAAGACCTCGAAATGCTGCTCGCCAAGCTCGTGGACGAGGCTCGGACCGCCAGGTAACTTCGGCACGAAATGGAGAGGGAATCGTGACGAGCGGGAGGACGATCGACCAGGACGGACACGTCGTCTATTCAGGAATGTGGTGGGCGCTCGCCTTGCCGGGAGTGATCCTCACCGTCAACGGGCTCCTGGCGGTCGCCACCCTGGGCCTCGCGTACTTCGGCCGGGAGCTTGGCCTGGGCAAGCTCGGCTTGGGCGTTCTCGCCGGCTTCGCGGTCTGGACGCTCTTCGAGTACCTGCTGCACCGCTTCGTCCTGCACCACACGCGGATCGGCATCTTGCGCCGCGTGTTCTGGCGGGCGCTCCACCAGGAGCACCACGAAGTGCCGGGGATGCGGGAGCCGGACTACCACTCCATCCACCTGGCCATCAGCTTGCCGGCGCTCCTTCTGGTCGTGGTCGTGACCGCGCTCGCCAGTCGTACCGGTCATCCCTTGGCCATCGCCGGCGGCTGGTGCCTCGGCTACTGCGCTTACGAGTGGATCCACATGGTCATCCACACCCAGGAGCCGGGGGAACGCGCGCTCAGGGTGCCGTTCTTGGGCTTCCTCTACCGGACGCACACCATGCACCACTTCGAGAACGCCAGCCGCAACTACGGCTTCTCGACCACGTTCTGGGATCGCGTGTTCGGAAGCTTTTCGCCGCCAAGGGACTAGGGCCTCGGCGGCCGTCCTGCGCGCCTACTGCTGAGCGGCGGCAAGCCCCGCGTTCGCGAGATCGAGCCGGTACAGGATCTGGTTGTAGTCGTAACGCTCGGTGCCGGTCCCGGCGCCCGAGAACATGCGCGTGTAGGTGCCTTCGAAGTAAACGTAGCGGCCGTTTTCGCCGGCGAAGAAGTCGTGCTGCGCGACGTTGTAGAACGAGTAGTCGTCGTGGCTGACGATCCGTTGCGCCTTGCTCCACGGCCCCAGCAAGTCCGGAGCTTCGGCGTACCAGGTCTCGCCGAGCATCGAGCGGCCGGAGGTCTCGCACAGGATCCAGACCCATTTGCCGCGGTAGGGATTCCAGCGGATCGAACCCGTGTGGGCGCGGACGCGCTGGCCGGTCTCGACGTCGCGCAAGCGGGTGAGCCGCTCGGCATCGCTCAGGTAGCCGCGGCGCACGAGTTCGTCTTCGCGCGTTTCGTCGAGCGGCGCGGTGTTCGTCTTCCAGCCCCAGACGACGCGGCCTTCGGCGTCCCGCTGCACCGGGTCCCGGTCCGGATCCAAGGCCGCGCCGGGCCGCAGGCAGGTGTAGCCCTGGTACTGCGCGGAATCGCCGACCGCCGCGAGCGTCGCTTCCACCCGAAGATGGGGATAGGGGGACGGAAAAACGAACCAGGTCTTGCCGCGGTCTTCGACCCGGATCGTCTGTCCGCTCGGATGGAGCCTGGAGTCGACTTCGAATTCGCACCACTTCTCGAACGTCTCGGCGGCCGGATCCCACCGGGCGAGGCCGTGCTCGTAACGCTCACCGAGGCTCTTGCGGCGGTCGTAGTGCGTGAACAGCGTCTCGGTTCCGTCCACGTCGAGGACCATCTGGCCGAAGATCCACACCGGTCCGGGGCCGTCGATCGGGCACATTGCGCGGGCGAAGCCGTCCTTCCCCGTGAAGTAGTGGAGGTCGACCCCCACCGCGGGGTCGAGTCCGCCGGCGTCGGGCAGCTCGCTCCACGCGCCGGCGACCTCGAACAGGCCGAGCGGATAGGCCGCGCGGTCGGTGTCGCCCCAGAACCACAGGATGCGGCCCCCGAACACCACGGGGACCACGCTGTCCTGGCCGAGCACGCCGCCGTTCAAGGCCGCGGCCTCGATCGGAACCGGCTCGCCCAGGAGCAGGCTGTCGCGGTAGATGCCTTGTCCCGTGACGCGGTAGAGGCGCTCGGCCAGATTGACGCGCTCGATCTCGACGCGCGCCCGGCCGCCCGGCACCGTGTCGAGCCGCACTCCGCGGTAGCCGAAACCGTCGGGCTCGATGCGGTAGCCGTGGCTCGTGACGAAGAACCAATTGGTTTCGCCGAGCAGGCCCGGTTCGTCGAAGGCCACCCAGCCGGCCGAGTCGGTGACGTAGTGCAGGCCTTCGACGGTGCGCAGTTCGACCAGCGGCACGCCGCGCCCGGTCGCCGCATCGACCACCTGGATTCCGAACGGCGCCGGCCGTTCCGGCGCTTGGGCGAGAGGGCAAGCGAGCGCGAAGAGCAGCGGGAGCGCGAACACGCCGGCGGCTAGTCCTGGCTGCCCGCGGGCGCGGGCTCCTTGCGGTCGACCGGAGCCGACGCGGCGACGACCTTGGGCGCCGGCAGTCCCAGCAGGCGCTGGCTTTCCTCGAGCAGGAACTCGGGGTCGAGGAAGGGCTCGTACGAGATGTCCTGCCAGCGCACCAGGCCGGCCGCGTCGATCAGGAAGGTGCCGTGCAGCGGCAGGTCTTCGAAGTCGTCGTAGCTGCGGTACTCGCGGAACACCGTGAATTCTGGATCGGCGACGATGCGCAGCAGTTCGCGCTCCTCGGGCGTGTCGTCGGCTTGCGATTCCGCCAGCGCGTCGGCCGCGTCGGTGCCGATCGCCGCCAATTGGATGCCGGCCTCGGCGTAGGCCGCGGCCATGGGCCGGAACTCGTTGAGCTGCTCGACGCAATGCACGCATCCGTAGCCGAGGAAGAAGATCACCACCACCGGCTGGCCCTTGAAGTCGGAAAGCGAAACCTGCTCGCCGAAGGCGCCGGTCAGCGTCCAGTCCGGGGCGGGCATCGGCGTCCAGCGGATCGGGCCGAGCGTCGCCAGGTCGGGGCGCACGCCGACGTCGTCGGGCATGACGTAGGGCACGCGCCAGTCGGCGGCGTGGCCGAGTTCGACCGCCAGCGGAGTGAGGCGCGCGAACACCGGCATGTCGAGGTCGAACTGCCCCGACAAGGCGCGGAGCTCCTCGAAGGCCGCGATCGCCGCCTCGCGTTCGCCCGCCCGTTCCAGGACGTGGACCGCGTTGGTGAGCGTGTAGGCCACGTTGTCGTGGTCCTTGGCGTCCTTGCGCGCGTTCTCCAACGCCGCGTCGCGCTCGCCGGCCAGCAGCTGCAAGCGCGCGTGGTGCGGTTTCGGCACGCGCGACTTCTCGACCAGCGCCAGGTCCGCGCGGATCTCGTCCTGGTCGCCGATTCCGGCGACGAGCCGGCCGAGAGCGGGCAGCGCTTCGAGCTTGCCTTCCAGATCGCGCAAGGTGCGCGCGTGCTCGCGTAGCGCGGCCTTCATGGCGTCGTGGATCTCGTCCTCGCTCTTGCCAGCTGCCTTGGCCTCGGCCTCGGCCTGGTCCGCCGAGGCGTAGCGCGCCACGCGTTCTTCTGCGAGCAGCCGTTCGAGCGTCGCGATCTGGCCGTCGAGCGCGGCGGCGTCCTGCGCCCAGGCGTAGGCCTCGCCGAGCAGGAAGGCGCGCAAGGCGTCGTCGTCCGCCGGCTCGAGGTACATCGTGGCGGACAGCGCGATCAGCTCGTCCCACTGCTCGTACAGCTCCAAGGTCTCGAGCAGGCGCCGGCGGCCCCAGCTCGCGCTGCAACCGCCCTTTTCGAGCAGGTTGTACTTGGGGTGGCGCGGCAGCTCGATCATGTTCTTGGCCAGCGCGATGGCGTCGTGCGCGCGCCCGGCGCTGCGCATGCTGCGGGTCAGCCATTCGTTGTTGTGCGCAAAGTTGTGGATCTGATCGGGCAGCACCCGGTCGCGCATCATGTGCGCGTGGTCGACCCGCGCCGAGGCTTCCTGCTGCCAGGCCGAATCCTGGTAGCGGTGCAGCTTGTCGAAGATGTGCCCGCTCATGTGCCACATGTGCGCGATGCCCGGTTCCGTCTGGCCGTTGCGCGCCGCCGAAGTGATCACGCGCTCGACCGAGTCGTTCGCGTCCCACAAGTGGATGCGGTAGTGGTGCGCCGGGTGCATCGGGTTGGCGGCGAAGACCTGGTCGAGCAGCGCCTGGTTGGCCATGCGGCTGGGAAAGGAGATGCCGACGCGCTGGTTCATCCAGAGCTGGTTGACGAACAAGGCCTTGGCCTCGATGTCGTCGGGGAACTCGTAGATCAGCTCCTCGAAATCGAGGACCAGGCGTTCGGCGCGCTTCTTGACGTCGCCTTTCGGCCCTTCCTTCTTGCGGAGCGCGATGGTGGTCTCGACGCCGCGGTCGAGCGCTGCGTCGACTTTCCCCTCGGCGCTCTCGGCGGCGCCGCCGGCCGGCGCTCCCTGTTCGGCCTCTTCCTCGACCGGATAGTCCGCTTCGAAGTAGCGCGCGACGGCGTCGACGTACCACTGCTCGTGCCGGCTCGCGTTCTCGCGCCGCAGCCACGCTTCGCGCGCAAAGCCCATGGCGCGCCACTCTTCGCCGAAGTTGCACATCGCCATGCCCCAGTACGCCATGGCGCAGTCGGGGTCGAGCGCGGCGACCTGGCGGAACGAGCGCTCCGATTCCAGGTACCAGAAGCCGTGCAGCTGGGCGAGGCCCTGGTCGAAGAAGGCCTGCGCCTCGGCGCTGGCCGTGCGGATGCCGAGGTGCACACCGCCAACGCCGTCCATCAAGTAGGCGCGCTGCCGCGGCCCTTCGTTGAAGGAATCGCCCAGGTGCGAGTGCCCTTCGAGCCACTGGTCCTCCTGCGCGCGGCGCGCTTCCGCTTCGGTCAATCCGGTCTCGGTCTCGTCTTGTCCGACCAGCGGTGCGGCACCGGCCGCGAAGAAGAAGAGGCAGAGTGGAGCGACGAGGTGGGGGGAGCGCGGCATGACGGGTCCTTCGAGAACGGGGCCGGGAAGGCGGCCAGGTCCATTCCACCAGACCCGCGGCCCGCCGTCACTCCGGGAAGGGCGCGAGCGGCCTCTCCGTGCCATACTCGCCGTCCCGAGCGCGGCCCGGCGCCACCAAGGTGCCGTCCGGACGCTCGCCGACCCCTCGACGAGGCGAAGATATTCCGGCGCTGGTTCTACATGGTTGCTGCAGCGCTGCTCGCGCTGACGGCCGCGATCGCATACTTCTGGCCCCCCGTCCCCTGGTCGCTCGCGGTGACCGGACCGGTCGTCGCCCAAGGCCTGCACGACGGCCTTCAGACCCGGCGCACGATCTTGCGCAATTTTCCGGTCCTCGGCCGCCTGCGCTACGCCCTCGAAGCGATCCGGCCAGAAATCCAGCAGTACTTCATCGAGTCGAACGTCGACGCGTTTCCTATCGAGCGGGAACTGCGCAGCCTGGTCTACCAGCGCGCCAAGGGCGAACTCGAAACGCGGCCGTTCGGCACCCAGCGCGACGTCTACAAGCCTGGATACGAGTGGGCGTCCCACGCGCTCGCCGAGACCGCGCCGCTCGCCGAGGAACCGCGGCTGCTCGTCGGCCCCGGGTGCGCCAAGCCCTACTCGGCGTCGCGGCTCAACATCAGCGCCATGAGTTTCGGCTCGCTGTCGCCTACGGCCGTGCAGGCGCTCAATCGCGGCGCGCTGCTCGGCGGTTTCGCCCACAACACCGGCGAAGGCGGCATCTCCCCGCACCACCTCCAGGTCGGCGACCTGATCTGGCAGGTCGGCACCGGATACTTCGGCTGCCGGAGCTCCGACGGCGGCTTCGACGAAGAGAAATTCGCCGCGAACGTGGGCTGGGAAACGGTGCGGATGGTCGAACTGAAACTGAGCCAGGGCGCCAAGCCGGGCCACGGCGGAGTGCTGCCCGCGGCCAAGGTCTCGCCCGAAATCGCGAGCATCCGCGGCGTGCCGGTGCACCAGACCGTGCTTTCGCCGCCGCGGCATTCGGCGTTCAGGACGCCGATCGAGATGATGCATTTCGTGGCGCGGCTGCGCGACCGGATCCGGATCTTCGCCAGCGGCAAGATCATCACCGGTTTCCACATGGTGCGCGCGCTCGCGCTCGGCGCCGACGCGTGCAACTCCGCGCGCGGAATGATGCTGGCGATCGGCTGCATCCAGTCGCTGCGGTGCAACAACGACACTTGTCCGACCGGCGTCGCGACCCAGAACCCGGCGCTCTACAAGGGGCTGGTCGTCGCCGAGAAGGACCAGCGGGTGGCGCGCTTCCACAAGGCCACGATCCACAGCTTGCTCGAGCTGCTCGCGGCGATGGGGGTGTCCGGGCCCGATGCCGTGACCCCCAACCTCATCTTCCGGCGCATGGACGACATGCGCATCCTGACGTTCGCCGAATTGAACTTGTTCCTCGAGCCCCGCTGCCAGGTCGACGGCGCCGACGTCCCGGGCTTTTGGCGCGGCGCCTGGGATCGCGCGCGCGCGGACACCTTCGCGACCTAGCCGGATCCACGGCCTGGGAGGGGCCGGCGCCCCGCGGCGGAAATCCGAATTCGTCGGAGCCGGGTCCTGGATACTCTGGCCTCGGAATTGGACCCTCCCATGGACTAACA
>Ga0214471_10001960_pt1 | contig 16262 bp, 13 predicted proteins | sample RVTome_5_FD_207665 | JGI IMG/M metagenome (GOLD analysis project Ga0214471, IMG submission 207665) | Soil microbial communities from uranium-contaminated site in the Upper Colorado River Basin, Wyoming, United States - RVT142D155 | ecosystem: Environmental > Terrestrial > Soil > Contaminated >... | reverse complement strand
TCGCCGGGGGGCCGCGCGGTCGCTTCCGCCGGGGGAGGGGCTCCTGGGCAGCGGATTTCGCCAGCTGCGGAACACGTTCGCCGATGCGAAGGGCCATCCCCAGCTCCTTCTGTTCCTCGGGGCCTACCTCCTCTACAACGACGGGATACAGACGGTGATCGCCCTCTCGTCCCAGTTCGGACAGGAGGAATTGGGACTCCCGGTTTCGACTCTCACCACGGCGATCCTAATGGTCCAGTTCGTCGCCTTCTTCGGGGCACTTCTCTTCAACGCGTTCGCGAAACGGGTGGGGGCGAAGGCGGCGATCGCAACCAGTCTCGTCCTTTGGACGGGGACGCTTGTCTACGCCTACGCCGGGCTGAGGGACGCGGTCGGGTTCTACGCGATGGCGGCGTGCGTGGCCGTCGTCCTCGGCGGGAGCCAGGCCCTCTCCCGCTCCCTCTTCTCGCGGATGATTCCGCTCGGGCGGGAGGCGGAATACTTCTCGTTGTACGAGGTGAGCGAGCGGGGGACGAGCTGGCTGGGGCCCCTCTTCTTCGGGTTGGCGCTCCAGTTCACGGGTAGCTACCGCGTCGCGATCCTCTCGCTGGCGCTCTTCTTCATCGCGGGGCTCGCACTGCTGCTGCGCGTGGACGTCGCCCGCGCCGAGGCCGAGGCGGGCGGTGTCGGACGCCCGCGGAGTTAACGCTTCTCCGCAGGGGGCGTCCCCGCTCACATCCGACCGCACGGTTCCTCGGCTTCGTCCAGCGAACGTGCTCCGCGTTCATCTCCCAGATTTTTGCCAAGCTGCGTCCCTTAGAGCGACATCCTCCCCTCAAAAAGCGCGAGGTCTCCGCCGGTTCCACACTTACGGTCTCCGTTCGGGGGACCCCCCTGCGTCGTGCGCTCCGAAGTGCGGGCGCTCATCCAGCGTCACCCGAGACCAGCAACACCCGCGACACAGGCCACCGAGGGATCTTTGCTGCGTATGGTGCGGCCGGAGAAGATCCCTGTGAGGCGCAGGCGCTTTCGGGGGACATACCTGCCACGGGGGGACATTCCTGGTTCAACCCCGGGTGGAGGGAAGGAGTGTCCTCCCACTGTGGAAGGTGTGTCCCACGCCCACAACCTACAATCTCGTCTTACTGCCCCAAGTAAGAGGCTTTTATCCGGGGTTCCTGGAGCAGCTCCCTGGACGGCCCGGAGAGGGCGATCTTCCCGGTTTCGAACACGTAAGCGTAGGAGGAATCCTTCAGCGCCTGCCTCACGTTCTGCTCCACGAGCAGGATCGTGGTCCCGGTCGCGTTGATCTCGCGGATGATGGCGAAGATATCGGCCACCACGAGCGGCGCGAGGCCGAGGGTGGGCTCGTCCAGCAGCAGGAGCTTCGGGGCGGACATCAGCGCGCGGGCGATCGCCAGCATCTGCTGCTCGCCGCCGGAGAGCGAGCCGGCGAGCTGCCCGGCACGTTCCTTGAGGACGGGAAACCTCTCCATCACGAGATCCATGTCCCGCCCCGCCGCCTTCGCGTCACTCCGCGTGAACGCACCCATTTCGAGGTTCTCGCGGACCGTCATCCGGGAGAGAATCGCCCGCCCCTCCGGTACCAGGGAAATGCCGCGCCGCACGATCCTGTGGGAGGGGAGCCCGGCGATCTCCTCGCCGAGGAAGGAGACCGTGCCGGAGCGCGGCCGAAGGACACCGGCGATCGTCTTCATCAGCGTGGTCTTTCCGGCCCCGTTCGCCCCGAGGATGGCGACGACGCCTCCCGCGGGGACGGCGATGGAGATTCCCCTCAGGGCGGGAATGTTGCCGTAGAACGTCTCAATCCCCCGGACCTCAAGCATCGGCGTTTCCACCCGCGGCGCCGAGGTACGCCTCGATCACCTGCGGATCGTCCCGGATCTCCGCCGGCGTCCCTTCCGCGATCTTCCGTCCGAAGTTGAACACCACCAGCCGGTCGCACGCCTTCATCACCAGGGACATGTCGTGCTCGATCAGCAGGATCGTCACCCCCAGCGACTGCACCCGCTTGATGAGCCCGAACACCTCCTGCGTCTCCACGTCGTTCATCCCCGCCACCGGCTCGTCGAGCAGCAGCAGGCGCGGCTCCGCCGCCAGCGCCCGGGCGATCTCGAGCCGGCGCTGGTGGCCGTAGGGGAGGCTCCCCGCGGCCCTGCCCCGGTCGGCCCCGGAAAGTCCGACGAGGTCGAGCAGTTCCCGCGTCCTCCCGCGGATCCCCTGCTCCTCCCGCCGCTCCCCCCGGGTGCGCAGCACGCCCCGCCAAACGCCAGCGAAGGTGCGGCAATGTCTCCCCACCATGACGTTCTCCTCGACGGTCATGGAGGAGAAGAGGCGGATGTTCTGGAACGTCCGGCTGATGCCCCGCTTCGTGATCGCGTGCGGAGGGAGCCCGCTGATCCGCTCCCCGTCGAACACGACCTCCCCCGCGGTCGACGGGTAGATGGCGGTGACCACGTTGAAGAGCGTCGTCTTCCCCGCGCCGTTCGGGCCGATGACGCCGACGATCTCCCCCGGGGCCACGTCGAAGGAGATCCCGGAGAGGGCCGAAAGCCCCCCGAACGATTTTCCGATCTTCCGGAGGGACAGGAGGACGCTCACGCGGGCGTCCCCTTTCCCGAACGACGGAACCGTCGCAGCAGCGCGGGATCGATCACTCCCTGCGGCCGGAAGACCATCATCAGGACGAGCAGGATCCCGTAGAGGATGTACCGGTACTCGCTGATCGCGCGAAGCGCTTCGGGGACGACGGTGAGGAAGGCGGCGCCGAAGACCGGACCGAAGATGTGCTCGCTCCCGCCGAAGACGGCGAAAACGAGGATCTCCACCGCCCGGTGGTAGGTGAAGTCCCCCGGGCTCACGAACGACGTCGAGTGCGCGAACAGCGCCCCGGCGAACCCGGAGAGCAGCGCTCCCTGGGAGAAGGCCAGCACCTTGTAGTACGTGATGGGGATCCCGGCCGCGGCGGCCGCGCTTTCGTCCAGACGGATGGCGGCGTACGCGCGGCCTACCCGGGAGCGGGAGAGGCGCAGGAAGAAGGCGACCGTCAGGAGGGTGCCGAGCAGAAGGATCAGGACCACCGTCAGGCTGATGAACTGGTTGCTCTGCAACCCGAGCGATTCGGGGGTGAATCCCCTGTCGCGCGCCCATACGAGGATCACGCGCCCCATCTGGGGGATGGCCGCGATTCCCACCGCGCCGCCGGTCAGCGACTCCCAGTTGATGAGGATGGCCCGGAGGACTTCGCCGAATCCGAGCGTGGCGATGGCGAGGTAGACGCCGGACAGGCGCAGCGACGGAATGCCGACCAGGATTCCCGCCGCCCCCGCGAGGAGGCTCCCGGCGAGGATCCCCACGGGGATCGGGAGCTGGTGCTGCGTGGAGAGGAGGGCGGCGGTGTACGCCCCGATGCTCATGAACCCGGCGTTCCCCAGCGAGAGTTGCCCGGTGGAAAGGGTGACGTAGATGCTCACGCCGAGGATGGCGTTGATCAGCACGAACGACGCCACCTGCAGGTGGTACGGGTTCAGCCACTCCATCGGGGTCAGCGCTTCGCCTCGGCGGGCGCCTGCCCGAACAGCCCCTGCGGCTTGATGAGGAGGATGACGATGATCGCGACGAACGCGATCGCGTCCCGGTACCCGGAGGAGCCGTAGGCGACCACGAACGTTTCGGAAAGCCCGAGGATCAACCCACCGGCCATTGCGCCGTAGACGCTCCCCATGCCTCCGAAGATGATGATCGCGAGCCCTTTGAGCCCCATGGAGAGCCCGATCTGGTTGTTGATGTAGTTGAACGCCATCCCCACCAGCACGCCGGCGACCCCGCCCATCGCCGAGGCGATGACGACCGTGGCGGTGATCATCCGGTTCGTGTCCACCCCGAGCAGCCCCGCCGTCTCCAGGTTCTCCGCGGCGGCGCGCAGCGCCTTCCCCGCGCGCGTGCGCGACAGCCAGAGGGAGAGCCCCACCATGAGGAGCAGGGAGATGAGCAGGATCACCACCTGGACGAGGTAGACCGTCACCGGGCCGATGGTGAAGCGGATCTCCGCGAAGGGGGTTTCGAACAGGTGGTTCCCGGAACCGAAGATCTTGTGCGCCACGTTTTCCAGGAGGATGGAGACGCCGATCGTGCTGATGAGGGATGCCAGGTGCGAGGCCCCGGGACGGCCCCGCAACGGTCGCAGGGCGAACCGCTCCAGCAGCAGCCCCATCGCCGCGGTGACGACGATGGCTCCAAGAAACGCCACGGGAAGGGGGGCGCCCGCCTTGCTCACGAGGAGCATGCTGACGAACGCCCCGATCATGAAGATCTCCCCGTGGGCCATGTTGATGATGTCGAGCACGCCGAAGACGAGCGTGTACCCCAGCGCCACGATGGCGTAGATGCTGCCCAGGGTGATGCCGTTGATCAGTTGCTCGAGGAACACGCCCGCCTCCGCCGCGTCGCCTTAATCAGTTGAAGATCGCGAACTTTCCGCCCTTGACGATCAGGACGCTGGGCGTCATGACCACATCGCGCTCCGCGTCGAAGGAGAAGCTGCCGACGACCCCCTGGAAATTCTTCGTTGCCGCCAGCGCGTCGCGCAGCTTGGTACGGTCCGCGGCCCCCGCCGCCTTCAGCGCGTTCGTCATGATGTAGTAGGCGTCGTACGCCTGTGCCGCGAACTGGTCCGGCTTCTTCCCGTACGCCTTCTCGAACTTCGCCACGAACGCCTTCACCTTCGGGTCGTTCTTTTCGCCGAACCAGGGGGTGGCGACGATCAGCCCCTCCGCCGCCTCCTTGGCGATCTCGATGACCTTCGGGGAGTTGAAGCCGTTCCCGCCGACGAACGGGACCTTCAATCCCATCTTCCGCGCCTGGGCGAGGATGACCCCCCCCTCGTTGTACAGGGCGGAGCAGAAGACCGCGTCGGGCGCAAGCGACGCGATCTTGGTCAACTGCGCCTTGTAGTCCGCCTGCCCCTTCTGGAACTCCTGGATCGTCACGATGTTCAGCTTGAGCTTCTCGGCGACCTCTTTCATCGTGTCGAAGCCGGACTTTGTGAATGCGTCGTCGTTCCCGTAGAGGAGGGCGACCTTCTTGATGTTGTACTTCTTCACCGCTTGACCGACGGACGCCGGGATCGCCTGGGATTCGGGCATCGAGTTCCTGAAGACGAACTTCCCGATCTGGGGGATTCCCTTCGCGGTGGTCGACGTTCCCATGATCGGCACGCCGCTCGCGTTGGCCTCGGGGCCCGCGGCGAACATCTCGTTGGAGAGCGTCGGGCCGATGATCGCAACGACCTTTTCCGAGTTGATGAGCTTCTGCACCGCCGCCAGCGCCTGCTCCTGCTTCCCGGAGGAGTCTTCGACCTTCAGGTCGATCAGGACCTCGCCCTTCGCGTTGACCTCGTCCCGGGCGAGCTTGATGCCGTTCGTGATCGCCTCGCCATACGCCGCCCCCTGGCCGGTGATGATGGAGATGACGCCGATCTTCGCCTTGATCGGCTCGCCTTTCGGCGCCGCCGCCTTCTTGGCCTTCTCCGCCCCCATGAACACGAAGGCGAAGAGGGCGAACCCGACAACGGCAAACAGACGCACATTTCTCTTCATGGGACACCCCTCCCTTGAAACAAGGATAATTCCGAATTCTATTCGCCGGTGGAGGGTACGTCAAGGAACGGGCGGACGTTGCACGCCGCGGACGTCGTGACGGAACGCAACGAAGGTCGGCAGAAATCGCGGGGCGGACGGATGCGTCTAAAGGAAACGGAAAATAATTCCTTTCGAGAGGGGGGGCGCCATGAGGAAAAGCGGGTCTTGCTGGATCGTCGTTTCGGTCGTTCTCGCGGGAATCGGCGTGTTCGGGGGCGCACAGGCGTACGCCGACGGCATGAGCTTCTTCGTCAGCAGCGCCGGATCCGGAAAAGGGGGCGACCTCGGGGGCCTCGAAGGGGCGGACAGGATCTGCAAAACGCTGGCCGAAGGCGTCGGCGCCGGGGGAAAGACGTGGCGTGCCTACCTGAGCACGCAAGGGCCCGGAGCCGTGAACGCCCACGACCGGATCGGGACCGGGCCCTGGGCCAACGCCAAGGGGGCCGTCATCGCGAAGAATGCGGCCGAGCTGCACGGGACGAACAACCTGACCAAGGAGACGGCGCTTACCGAGAAGGGCGAGGTCGTCAAGGGCCGCGGCGACAAGCCGAACATGCACGACATCCTCACCGGATCGAAGCCCGACGGTACGGCATTCGGCCCTGAGGCCGACAGGACCTGCGCCAACTGGACCAGCAGCGGCATGGGGGCTGCGATGGTCGGCCATTCCGACCGGATCGGTCTCGACGAAAGCGCGCCGATGAAGTCGTGGAATTCGTCGCATCCCTCGCGCGGACCCGGCGGCGGCTGCAGCCAGGACGACCTGAGATCCACGGGGGGAAACGGGCTGATTTACTGCTTCGCGGCGGACTGAGGAAGGGGAGGAAAATTTAACCCCCGCGGCCACGCGTACTCGGGGGTCTTATGACGGCATGGTAGGGGCGGGTTTTCTTTGTGCGTAGTTAGGTATTGTTGTCTTTATTCGGGGGGGCCGGGTGTCCGGCCCTCCCGATTTTGTACCTGAGAGCCGAAGGTATAAGGGCATCCATACCTCCTGGGTAAGTCGAAAACAGAGGTTGAATTAATACTGGAATCCGATTGAATGGTATTCATAAAAGTGTTATAGGTTGACTGCCGGTGGAATCTACCTCCGCTTGGTGAGGAATGAACGGGAAACGCGTCTCTCTTGCCAAGATCAGCCGCCCGTTACTCAAGGGATTCCTTCCGCGCAAACGTCTCTTCCGCCTACTCGACAACGCCCGCCACACCCCCACGATATGGGTTTCGGGCCCCCCCGGCGCCGGAAAGACGACCCTCGTAAGCAGCTACGTCGAAACCCGGAAGATACCGTGCCTCTGGTACCAGGTCGACGAGGGGGACGCAGATGTCGCCTCCTTCTTCCATTACCTGGGGATGGCCGGGAACCGGGCCGCCCCCAGAAGGAAGAAGTCCTTACCCCCGTTGACTCCCGAATATCTTCCCGGCCTCCCCGTGTTCACGGGACGTTTCTTCGAGGAACTGTTCAACCGGTTGAAGGCGCCTTCGCTCCTGGTTCTCGACGACTGCTGGAAGGTAGCGTCGGACTCCCTGTTCTTCGAAGCGCTGCGGGTGGGACTTTCCCGGCTTCCCGACGGGGTGAACGCCGTCCTGCTCAGCCGGAACGATCCGCACCCGGCGTTCGCACGGAAGCGGACCCACCGGCTTCTGGAGGTAGTGAAGTGGAAAGATCTGCGCCTGACGGAGGAGGAAGCGCAGTTGTTGGCGCGGATGCGGTGGAAATCGAAACGGCCGGACGCGAAAACGGTACGCGATCTCCATGGCCATTCGGACGGCTGGGCAGCAGGTTTTACCCTGCTCTTGGAACTGGCGGAAAGCGGTGACACCTGGCCGGGCGATGCCAAGGTTCGAACCCCCAAAGAGCTCCTCGACTACTTCGGTGAAGAGGTCTATCGGAGGCTGGACGAGAGGACGAAGGACTTTCTCCGGAAAAGCGCCTTCCTGCCGAAAATGACGCCGGGCATGGCCCGGAACCTGACCGGGAATCCCGAAGCGGGCAGTATCCTCTCGCAACTGGCCCGTCGCAACTATTTCACGCAGAGGCATCCGGGCGAGGAACCCGTCTTCGAGTACCACGCGCTCTTCCGGGAGTTCCTGCTGGACCGTGCCCAGGCGGCGTACCCCGCGGATGCGGTATCCGGGTTCCGTCGGGAGGCGGCCGCCGCCCTGCTGGAAGGGGGCCAGATCGAGGGGGCGGTGGAACTTCTTCGGCAGGCGGACGATTACGGGGAGCTTGCCAGGGTCATCGTGACGAACGCCCCGTCGCTGGTGGAAAGGGGGAGGTACGGAACGCTCCGGGGGTGGCTGGCTTTCCTCCCCGAGGATATATGCAGTTCTGAGCCGTGGCTTCTCTACTGGAGGGGTGTCAGTTGCCTGCCCGCTACTCCCGGCAAGAGCTTGGGATATTTCGAGGAAGCGTTCCGTAAATTCGATGAGCGGCACGATCCGCTCGGAGTATTTCTTTCGTGGTCGGGGGCGGTCGATTCGATCCTGTATGAAGGGATGGATTACACGCAGGAGGATCCGTGGATCTCGATCCTGCCCGGACTTCTCGAGAAATACGGGGGGTACCCGTCCGTGGAGATCGGGCACCGGGCTACGTGCTGCATGTTCCACGCCCTGGTTTTCCGGCGGCTGGCGGGTGCGGAAACGGATGAATGGGCCGACCGTTCTTACGCCGTTTTCAGTGAAACCCGGGACCTTCACCTGAAGATCGAGTCGGTCATGCTGCATTTCCTTTATAAGTTGGGAAAGGGGGGATTCGAGGGCGCCGAGACGGCCCTTGCCTCCTTGAGGGAACTCCTCAAGCGGTCGGACGCGACTCCTTTCATGCGGCTCAAGGTGGACTGGATGGAGGCGCTCCTCTCGATCTTCGTTTCAAGGCACGAAAGGTGCTTGCGCGTTGTTTCCGACGCGATTGCGCTTGAGGAAAGGACGGGGATCCACATCATGGACCCCATGTTCGTGTACTTCGGTTCGATCAGTGCCCTTCACCTTGGCGATGGTGAAACCGTGAATCGTTTCCTTCGGAGGATGCCGGCTGCGTTTGGTGACAAGGGGACTGCAGCGTCAAGCGCCTACCACTTTGTCGCCGCCTGCGATGCTTTGGGCAGGGGCGACCTACGCAAGTCCGCCTTCCATATGAAAGAGCATCTGAGACTGCTCGAAGCATCGGGAAATCTAGGACCTCTCCCCGTCACTCATGTGTTTGCCGCGCACGTTCGCCACGCGCTTCACGAGGACGAAGCGGCGGCCGGGCACCTGGAGCGGGCGCGCCGCATCGGCTCCGAGACCGAAAACTTCCACAGTTTCTGGCTGTGCGCCCTGACCGAATCGTATATTCATCTCGACAGGAATCGCCACAAACCGGCGGTGGCAAGTCTCCGGGAGGGGCTTCGGATCGGTCGCGAGCACGGGCTCTTCGGTACGTTCTTCTGGCGACCGGGATTCCTCGAGAAGGTGGCGTCGACGGCTCTAGAAGAAGGGATCGAGGTCGAGTACGTTCGGGAGCTGATCCGTCGGAACCGTCTTCTCCCCGATCCCGGGCAGCCGGACCTCGAGCGATGGCCCTGGCCGGTCAAGGTCTATACCTTGGGGCGGTTCGCGCTCCAGAGGGAAGAGAAGACCGTGGAGTTTTCCAGGAAGGTGCAACAGAAACCGCTCAAGCTGCTCAAGGCGCTGGTCGCGCTGGGTGGGAGGGACGTCGCGAAAGAGCAGCTCTTCGACATCTTGTGGCCGGAGGTCGACGGCGACCTTGCGCTCCAGTCGTTCAACGTCGCCCTGCACCGGTTGCGGCAGCTGATCGGGGAGGAGAAGGCGCTGGAACTCAAGGAGGGACGCCTTTCCCTGTCGGACCGCTACTGCTGGGTCGATTCCTGGGCGTTCGAGCGGATCGTCGATGATGCACTGGACCCTTCGAACGGACGGGGGGCCGACGGCGGGAATCGATACGAACGGCTGCTGGAGAAAGCGCTCGCCCTCTATCGGGGGCAGTTCCTCGCGGATGAGCCGGAAGAGCCGTACCTCGTGTCGATGCGGGAGCGGCTCCGCAGCAGGTTCCTGCGCGCGGTGGAGGCACTCGGGAAGCGGTGTGAGGGAGCGGGCCGGTGGGAGGAAGCCGCGGCCTGCTACCTGCGGGGGCTGGACGCGGACGACCTGGCCGAGGAATTGTACCGCCGCATCATGGCCTGCCGCATCCGGCAGGGGAGGAAGGCGGAGGCGCTCGTAGTCTACCGAAGGTGCCTCCGGATGCTTGTCGGTGTTCTCGGGGTCGAACCTTCCCCCGAGACGGTGGCCTTGTCGGAATCGGTCGGACGAGCTTCGTGTTGACCGTCCGGACCGCTGTGCCGCACCGGTCCGGACGGGTTGGCTCCATCGCAGCGATCGCCTCCGTTGTATGGGTTTTGTGTTGCTTGCTTCCCGCCCGCGCGTATCCGATGAACGGCCTGAACATGATCGGCTTCGGCGCCGAGTCCATCGGCATGGGCGGTGCGGACCTGGCGGTGGCCCGGGATACCTCGGCATGGAACACGAATCCGGCCGGGATCGCGCAGATCCCGAAGCGCCGGTTGGATCTGTTTGGAGCCGGCGCCACTCCGATCACCATGGCGCACCGGGACCGGTTCGGCAACGACGCGGAGGTATCGAACCGGAACGCGTTCCTGGCGGGCGGAGGGTATGCCGGGCGACTTTCGGGCGGCCCCGTGTCGATGGGGATCGGGGTTTTCGGGCAGGGAGGAACGGGAAGCGTCTACAAGGACCTGGCGACGCCGTTCGGCAACCGGGACGAACTGTCCACCCTGTTCCGGATCGCCAAGGTGACGCCCGGCGTCGCATGCCGGATCGGAGACGCGCTTTTTCTCGGGACCAGCCTCCAGGTGGTCTACGCGGATATCCGGCAGAAGGTCTTTCCGGGGACATCCTTCGTCGATCCGTCCGATTCTTCCAACGCCTTCTTCGGATTCGAAAGCAAGGGGATGAAGGGCGTCAGTGCGGGCGTGAAGTTGGGGGTCATGTACCGGATCGGGGGTCGGGCTACTATCGGGGCGGCCTATACGAGCCGGATCCCCATCCGCCTGAAGGATGGGGAGTTGACGGCGAATCTGTCGGCGACGGGATTGGGAAAAGTGAGGTACAGGGATGCCCGCATCGAGGGGCTCTCCCTGCCCCGGGAAGCCGGGTTGGGGATCTCGTTTCGGCCGGTACGGACGCTCTTGCTGGCGACCGAGGTGAACTGGCTCGACTGGTCCGGCAGCATCCGCAGGTCGACGCTGCGGGCGTCCGATCCGGACAACCCGGCGGCCCCGCCGAACCTGGAGGCGCCTTCCACGCACAACTGGCGAGACCAGTACGTCCTTGCCCTGGGCCTGGCCTGGGAAGCGACAAACCGGCTCATCCTCCGGGCCGGGTACAATTACGGCCGCAATCCCATCCCTGCAGAAACGATGAGCCCCCTGATGGCCGCCCACGCAAAGCATCACATGACAGCAGGTGGCGGTTATGCGTTCGGACCTTCTTGGAGGACGGATCTCGCGATCGAGTACACTCTCAACAACAAGGTGACCTACCACAACCCCGAACTCCCCTTCGGCCCGGGCGCCCAGTCAGAGGGGGAAGCGATCGCCGCCCACGTCATGATCAGCCGGGCCTGGTAAGTTTTCTCCCCTTCCCCTGATTTCTCCCAATCCGTAAGCGATCCGTAAGATCCGGCGTGTCAATGTCTCCGCGGGGAGGCAATGCGGGTGGGTCTTTTTCGCGAGGGATAGGCCGGTGCGCTGCCGGAGAACGGATCAGGCCGGAAAAAACGAGGAGAGGGAGGTGGGGCGACATGACGCGGAGGAAGAATCCTTTGGTGTCGGTGCTCTTGGTCGGTCTGCTGCTGACCGGAATGGGGTGGGTTGCGGGTTGCGGAGGTGGCGGCGGCGGTGGAGGTGGCGGCACCCTGAATAGTCCCCAGATGGGGGGATCCATCCAGGATAGCCCGCTTTCTCTTGCCGGGATCTCGTCCACTCTCGTCGGGACGGCGGGTATTTCCGGCTCCTCGGATGGCACAGGGTCGGCGTCGTCGTTCAACACGCCTTTAGGAATCACCACGGATGGCACGAATCTTTTCGTTGCGGATGGCCAAAACAACACGATCCGAAAGATCGTGATCGGAACCGGCGTAACGACGACGGTGGCCGGGACCGCCGGGGTCTCCGGTTCCGCGGACGGTACCGGCTCGGCGGCGACGTTCAATACGCCTTTCGGGATCACCACGGACGGAACCAATCTTTTCGTTACGGATGGCAATAACTACACGATCCGAAAGATCGTGATCGGAACCGGCGTGGTGACCACCTTGGCAGGAAGCACCGGAGTCTCAGGATCCACGGACGGCACCGGGGGTGCAGCAACCTTTTACCAGCCCCTCGGAATCACCACGGACGGGACCAACCTCTTTGTCGCGGATACGGGCAATCACACCATTCGAAAAATAGTTATCGCGACAAGAGCGGTGACGACCCTGGCTGGAACGGCAGGGTCGTATGGCGATGCGGACGGCACCGGCTCGGCGGCATTATTCGCCAGTCCCACCGGCATCACGACGGACGGGGCCAACCTTTTCGTTGCCGATTGGTACAGTTCCATCATTCGCAAAGTCGTGATCTCAACAGGCGCGGTGACGACCGTGGCCGGGACCGCATGGAGCTATGGCTCTGCGAACGGCACGGGAGCGGCAGCGACGTTCTACGCCCCCGAAGGCATCACAATGGACGGGACCAACCTTTTCGTCACGGATTCAAACACCAACATCATTCGAAAAATAGTGGTCGCTACCGGCGTGGTGACGACCGTGGCCGGGACCGCCGGGTTGACCGGCTCTGCGGACGGCACCGGGGCGGGGGCACGCTTCTTCGGTCCTTCCGGCATCACTACGGACGGGACACGGCTCCTGATCGCGGATAAGTACAACAACACGATCCGGGCGCTCCAATGAGGAAGGAGGTGGCGATGCGGTAGGGAGGGGTGGCGGCGTTCAGGCCCAAGGACGATCGAGACACCGAACACATTCGAACAAGGAGGGGACATCATGCGGAAGTTTTCATTTCGTCGGAAGATGTGGGTCCTGGTCGGAGTCCTCGCGGTTCTCGTCGGCACGGTCCCGGCGGCGATCGCGGGAAACGCCAACACGGGAGTGATCCCGCCTCAATCCCGCGGGTATGGCAACACGTACGGGGAGTGGTCCGCCGCATTCTGGCAGTGGCTCTTCTCCATTCCTGTTAACCAGAATCCGGCCTTCGATGAGACGGGGGGAAACGCGCTGGTCGGGCAGACCGGCAAGGTCTGGTTCCTCCCCGGCGTGTTCAACGCGTCGGGCCAGGCATCCAGGGAGATCACGATCCCCGCGGGAATTTCGTTGTTCGTCCCGGTCGTCAATGTGGAGTGTTCGAACGTGGAGCTTCCTCCCTTCTTCGGCGGGACCGATGAAGAATTGAAGGAATGCGCGATGCAATATCTATTCACGGGTCTGGAGGCGGAACTGGACGGCCGTCCGATCGACTTCACGACAGTGAACTACCAGTCGGTCTCTCCCCCCTTCGACTTCGAGCTCCCGCCGATGGATCTGCAGGGGGGGAATATCCTTGGGGTCGACGCCGACCTGGGGCGCGCGGTATCGAACGGGTATTACCTCTTCCTCACCCCTCTGCCGGTCGGCGACCACACCCTTCACTATAAAGGGACCTTGTCGAATTTCGATTTCACGCTCGAAATCCACTATGTGATCCACGTGGTGCCCGCGAAATAACGGCGATATGCGTACCCACGAGAGGCAGGGACGAAGGTCTTTCCCTCTCGGGGCGCTCTTCGAGGGGGACTGTTCCTGCTCCATCATGCGGATTGCGGCGAACCTTCGGCGCGAAACCGGGGAGAAGTCGGCATGGATTGCTACATTGTTCGCGTATACCGACGAAACGGGGAGAAACATCGTCTGCTTGTAGGAACGGTCGAGGAAGTCGGTGTCCTTGGGAAGAAAAGATTCAGCGATTTCGAGGAACTCAAGGGAATCCTTGCGCTTCCGTATCGCGAGGATCCCCGGGGAGGCGGAAAGGGAAATCGACCGAGGGGCCGTTCGTAAGGAGCTGGTGCCCGGGGGGGGGGGGGAATCGAACCCCCACGGCCTCGCGGCCTCGGGATTTTAAGTCCCGTGCGTCTGCCGCTCCCATCCATGGGGACATTTTCCCTTGGCGGTTAAGGGGACCTATTGCCTTGGCTTAAACAGGAACGGGCGGGCGTTGCGCGCCGCGGGCGCGGGGCGGCTCTACTGCTTCTTCACGATTTTCTTCACCGTCAGGGGGGGAGGGGGGGAGGATGGCTCTAAAAGTTGTGCATCATCGGCTACGGGGTCCTTTCCGACGAAACGTAACCCTGCCTCGTAATACGGTTCGGTCTCCTCCCTTTCATCCGCCTTCCCGATTAATGAGGACCAGACAACGAGACCTTTGGGCGATGATTCTTCCTTGTTGTCGTTAAGCATCTTGATGTTGTAAATCGTGTTCTTCGTCAGTCTTTGCGAGGATCTCACAAGGATCCCACCGATGCTGATATTTCTTACCACGGCACTGCCCGAGAGGACGAGTTCCGCAGAGCGGTTTTCGCCGTCGATTTCATGCCGTTCGTATTCCCTTTCTTCTTTCTTTCCTCCGGTCGATGACGGTATCCCTTGTTCAGGTTCACGGCCCAGTTTATGTTCATACATCAACTCGTCCGCCCGGGCGAGCAGTTCCTCAAGAGAGCATGGCCGTTCCGGATCGTAATGCACCATCCCCATGCTGACTGCGAGCCGATATCCTTTTTCCGCCTGTTGATTATGAATCATGAGATTATCCTGAAGGTGCTGAGCGACGGTTTTTTCAATCGTAGAGATGTGAGGTTCCGATATGAGAACGATGAACTCATCTCCTCCCATGCGGGCGATGCTATCGGACGCCCGAAAAGTCTTCTTGAGTATCGTTGCGATATCACATAAGGCCTGATCACCTTCTTTGTGTCCGAATTCGTCATTGATTTTCTTCAACCCGTTCAAGTCCATGTAAAGGATGGAAAATTTCCTATTTTCCCGTTTTGAAATATCAACCTGTCTCTGCGCAATGACGAAAAAGCCCCGGCGGTTGAGGAGTCCCGTCAGTTCATCCGTGATGGAGGTTGTACGCAATTTTTCTTCCAGTATCTTCCGCTCCACGATTTCCGCCTGCAATATTTCGTTGGTCCTCAGCAATTCCGCGGTCCGTTCTTCCACGTTTCTTTCCAGTTCTTCATGGGACCTTCTCAACGCCTCTTCCGTGTGTCTGAGTTTGATCCGCTCTTCCGCTTCCTTTAACGCCCGTTCGATCGCAGTCGGAAGACGTGACAGCCTGTCTTTCAGTACATAATCCGTCGCGCCTCTCTTGAGTGTTTCGATGGCAATTTCCTCTCCGATGGCTCCGGAGACAAAGATAAATGGTACTTCAGGACACTCTTTCCTTGTGATTTCCAGCGCAGAAAGGCCGTCGAAGGAGGGAAGGGAATAATCCGCCAGGATCAGATCAAATCCGCCCCGCTTCAGGGCCGCAATAAAATCTTCTTTCGTATCGAGGCGCACCACGTCGCATTCGATTTTTTCCTTGGAGAGTTGCACCTGAATGAGTTCGGAGTCGTTCGGATCGTCTTCAAGATTGAGGACACGCAATCGATGGGACATATCAACTTCGCTTCTGCATGCTTCCCGGGGGCGGCTCGTTGATGAGCGCCCAGAAAGCACCGATATGCCTGATGGCATCCACGAACTGGTGAAAATCGACCGGTTTCACCACATAGGCGTTCGTTCCGAGCTTGTAACCCTCGACCATATCCCGGTCTTCATGGGATGAGGTGAGGATGACCACCGGCACCATCTTCAAGGCTTCGTCGGCCTTCAACTGCCGGAGCACCTCAAGTCCTCCCACCTTGGGAAGTTTAAGTTCCAGGAGCACAACAACCGGGTTGCCGTCCGTCCTCCCGGCGAACTTCCCGCGGCGATGGAGAAAATTCAGCGCCTCCTCATCGTCCCTCGCTACAACAACCTCATTGGCGAGGTGGGAATCCGAGAGGCCCGCAAGGGTGAGTCCTACATCGTACGGGTCGTCTTCGACGAGTAAAATACGCTTCAGATTTTCCATGTCATGCCTTCCGGGCTTTGGGAAGAGAAAAATAAAAAGTGGCGCCTTGGTCCGGGGAACCTGCGGCCCAGGCCCTTCCGCCGTGGCGGGAGACGATGCGCCGGACATTCGCCAGCCCGATCCCGGTACCTTCGAATTCACACCGATGGTGCAGTCGCTGGGACACGCAGAACAGTTTCTCCGCGTAGTCCATGTCAAACCCTACACCGTTGTCCTTGATAAAAAAGAAGAATTCGTCTTCCTCCTCGGTGCAGCCGATCTCGATTTGTGCCCGGGGACGAGTGCGCGTAAATTTTAACGCATTGGAGAGAAGATTGACAATCACATGACGTAGCAGGGAGGGGTCTCCGTATATATCCGGCAGATCTCCTATTTTCCATGCGATATCCCGTTCCTGGGTTTCTATTTTGTCCGCCTTAAAGGCGGCGATATCCCGCAAGTTCGAAAG
>Ga0214471_10001958_pt1 | contig 16265 bp, 19 predicted proteins | sample RVTome_5_FD_207665 | JGI IMG/M metagenome (GOLD analysis project Ga0214471, IMG submission 207665) | Soil microbial communities from uranium-contaminated site in the Upper Colorado River Basin, Wyoming, United States - RVT142D155 | ecosystem: Environmental > Terrestrial > Soil > Contaminated >... | reverse complement strand
GCAACATTGCCTCGGACAGCGGACGGCCAGTGGTCGGGTTGGTGAACCCTCGATTGGCCAGCGCGTTGGCGAGTGACGACGTCTCCGGGTGGATTCCGCCGCGAAGCAGGTAGGCGTCAGAGGGAAGCTGGTTGAGGATGTGGCGTCGGGCCACCATGTAGGCCTCGCCGGTCCGGTCCATGCGGGCGCGGACCGAGGCTTTGAGTTTCTTCTGATTAGTCATGTTGTCTCCACGGACGCGCCACCCGACATGATGAGCCCATGCCTCTGATCCGGGTGCGCGTCACGTTCGGACGACACTTTCCGCTCTCGATGGCAAAGGCCACCTTTCCTTGCACAATCGCCTGGCGGCATGGGCGCCACGTAAGCAAGTGAGGCGAAAGAGCTCGCCAACCCGAAGTGTACAACGCGAGTCGTCGGGTTTGGCTGCCAGGGGAGAGATCAGACGCTAGACGCCAGACGCCAGACGCCAGACGCCAAACCAATACGGCCGCAGCGACCAGGTTCGCCCGCCGGGATCGAGAGCAGACGCCAGACGCCAGACGCCAGACGCCAGACGCCAAACCAATACGGCCGTGGCGACCAGGTTCGCCCGCCGGGAACAGAGCAGACGCCAGACGCCAGACGCCAGACGCCAGACGCCAAACCAAGGAAGTCGAGGCCTTCATGTTCACCATCCTCGGTGGCTGACAGATTCCTGCGGACCTCTCTTCTTTGGGGCCTGGGGCTTGAAGATTGGAGCCTCCGGTTGGTCTATTTGGCGTCTGGCGTCTGGCGTCTAGCGCCTTCCTTTAGGCCCCGACAGCCTGGGACTTGACGCCATTGGCCAAGTAGAATGACCTTTATGCGCTCCATTCCCCGCAGCGAGCGGGCGAACCTCTTCGCCGCTCCGTAACAACGCCGGTTCTTCTGCCGCGTTGTACTTCTCTACGTAGGAGCTCTTCATGTCTGACTTGATCAAGCGTCACCGAGACGTCATCGCTCCGGTGATTGCCTTCGACACCGATGTGATCGCCGAACGGGCCCAGGGAATCTGGGTTCACACCTCGGATGGCCGAAAATATGCCGATTTCGCCTGCGGAACGGCAGTCACCAATCTGGGACACAATCATCCCGCCGTAGTCGCCGCGGCCCACGCCCAGATCGATCGCTTCTTCCACTCTGGCTGCATCTTCCGCTACGACACCCTGGTCGAGGCAGCCGAGCGCCTCGTTGAGATCACTCCGCCGGCCATCGAGAAGTTCGCCTTTGCCAACTCCGGGGCGGAAGCCGTCGAAGGCGCCGTCAAACTCACGAAGAAGGTCACCGGCCGCCAGGGCCTGGTCGTCTTCAGGGGCGGATTCCACGGCCGCACGATGGGGTCGGTCAGCTATACGACTTCCAACGCGAAGTACCGCGACGGCTACCACCCGGTCCTCGGCTCCGTATTCGTGGCACCGTTCCCCCACGCCTACCGCTGGGGAATGTCCGAGGAGCAGGCAATCGACTACTGCCTGTGGGACCTCGAGATGATGTTCCGTCATGAGGTGAGCCCGCACAACATCGCCGCCTTTCTGATCGAGCCCGTCCAGGGTGAAGGGGGCTACTACCCGGCCCCGCCCAGATTCCTCGACGAGTTGCGGGCGGTGGCCGATCGCCATGGCATCAAGATCATCTACGACGAAGTCCAGACCGGATTCGGCCGCACCGCCGAGTGGATGGCGTCGGATCACTACGCCGCCAAGCCCGACGTGATCGCTCTCGGCAAAGGGATCGCCAACGGGCTGCCCTTGTCGGCCTACGGGGCGTCGACTGAGATGATCGACGCCTGGCCCAAGGGGTCACACGGCACCACCTTCGGAGGCAACCCGGTGGCTTGCGCGGCCGCCGTGGCGGTCATGGACACGATGGGCGCCCTGCTCCCCCATGCCCGTGAGCTCTCCCTCCACGCCTTCGAGCGCCTGGCCAAGATTCAGACCGATCACCCCACCGTTGGTGACGTGCGCGGCGTCGGCTTGATGATTGGAGTCGAACTCGTGAAGGATCCCCAGGACCGGGTTCAGGACCCGGATGCCTTTGTCCACCTCCAGCGCTACTGCCTCGAACGCGACTTGATCATCATCGACTGCGGGCCTGACGGGAACATCATCCGCTTCATACCGGCTCTGGTGACCACCCGGGAGGAGCTCGATTGGGCCATCGACCTTATCGATGCCGGCCTGGCCGACTACGAGTCCAAATAGGGCGGGAAGGCTCGGAACCAAAGGAGCCGGGCCAGCCGTCAAAGGACCATGCGCAAGACATTGATTGGTTTGACGGTTGCCACCCTGTTCCTAACCGCCTGCGGTGGACCCGGGTTGGCGGACACCCTCAGCCTCACCGACGATCCCGCTTCGGTTCTCCTGATTGTCAAAGACGAGGGAGGCTTCGTACCGATCGAGTTCATTGTCGGCCAGGGTCCGCGCATGGTTCTGCTACGTGATGGCACATTGATCGTCTCCGGGCCGCAGATCGAGATCTTCCCCCAACCTTTGCTGCCTAATTACCAGGCCATCCAACTGGGGGAAGAAGACATGCTCTTCGTCCTCGAGGAACTCGACGCCCTCGGGTTCACCGAGATCGAAGATGAGGTCAACAACGAGGCCGCCAACATGGTGGCGGATGCGTCGACCACCATCACGACGTTCTACAACCAGGATGGGCCGCACAGGTTCTCGGTATATGCGCTTGGGATCGGTACCCAGGTGACCGACGGCCGGGTCCCGATCCTCGCCAACCTCGTCGAGCATTTGAGTCAGATTGGCTTCAGTCAGCCCGGTGCTGCCTACCAATGGGAAGCGCTCGAGGTGGTGGCAGGGGTTCCCCAGTTCCCCGCCGAGCCCGGCTTCGTCAATGTCCAACCCTGGCCGCTCGACGTCGGCTTCGACGAGATGGCCGACATCGGGTTCGGCTGGCGCTGCGCCTCATATGAGGGCGACGAAGCCCAAACGCTTCTGGGATTGTTCACAGGCGCCAACCAGGTCACTACCTGGGACGACGGCGGCACCGAATACTCGATCAAGGTCCGACCGTTGTTCCCCCAACAGGAACCCTGCACGACGGTCGCCGTCGCCGGATGACAAACGCAACGACGGCCCTCGGGAAACCGGGGGCCGTCGTTGAATTGGGGCTCTAACGAGGTTCGCGGGTTCAGGCCTTCTTCATCTGGCGGTAGATGAGCAGCGCCACGATGGCGCCGATGATCGATCCGATCAGTCCGCTGTTTGAGTAATCAGTGAATTCCCGGCCCGTGAACAGGACCGCAATCACTCCCCCGACGAAGCTTCCAACGATCCCCAGGACGATGGTCTGCATGATGCCCATGGTGTCGCGACCGGGAACGATCGCTCTAGCCAACAAGCCCGCAACGAACCCTACGATCAGAAACCAGATCAAGCCCAAGATTCCTCCTATTGCCTCTGGTGAACCGAGTTAACCACATCGCCCTCGGGGGGGTGTTAATGACGGGCCCGGTGCCGCTCAAACTCGGGCGAAAGCCCGGCTCAGAGCCTCTAGACCCTCATCGACGATGTCGTCGCTGGCGGTCAGAGGGACCATCACCCGGAGCACGTTTCCGTAAGTACCGCAGGAGAGCAGGATCAGCCCCTCCTCCAGGGCTGCGTTGGTTATCGCCTTCGTCCTGTCGGGATCCGGTTCGCGGCCTTCGCCGTCCTTAACCATCTCGATGCCGACCATGGCCCCCAACCCCCGCACCTCACCAATCCGGGGATCGGTCTCGGCGAGGCCTTCGATCACCTTCACAACGTGGCCACCCAGCGACTGCGCCTGGTCGATCAGACCTTCCTCCTGGATAACGTCGATCACCGCCAGCGCAGCCGCGCAAGAGATCGGTGAGGCTCCATAGGTTCCGCCGAGGCCACCTGGCCCGGGTGCATCCATGACCTCGGCTTTCCCGGTCAGCGCCGAAATCGGGAATCCGCCACCTAGCGATTTTGCCATCGTCACTAGGTCGGGCTCGACTCCGGCGTGCTCGACGGCGAACCAGCGCCCGGTCCGTCCGAAGCCGGTCTGAATCTCGTCAGCCACCAGGACAATCCCATGCCGATCACAGAGCTCACGCAATTGGCGAATGAAATCGAACGGTGCCGGTATGTATCCGCCTTCACCCAATACTGGTTCGACGACGATCGCAGCCACCCTGTCGGGCTCGATGTCGTCGTTGAATATCCTCTCGATTCCTGCGATGGCGTCGGCGGTGCTGACCCCGCGGTAGGGATATGGAAAAGGAGCGTGATGAACGTCGGCCGGAAACGGTCCAAAACCGGCTTTGTAAGGGTGTACCTTGCCGGTGAGGGCCAGCGCTAGAAGGGTCCTCCCGTGGAAGCTGCCCGAGAAGGCGATGACACCGGGGCGCCCTGTGTACGCCCGGGCGACCTTGACCGCGTTTTCGACAGCCTCGGCCCCCGAGTTGAAGAAGGCAGTTTTTTTCGGGGTAGGGCCAGGGGTAAGACGGTTGAGCTTTTCGGCGAGGTCGACCGCCGGTTCATAGGGAGCGACCATGAAGCAGGTATGGCTAAAGCGGTCGAGTTGGCTCGCCACGGCTGCTTGGACGCGGGGATGGAGGTGACCCGTGTTGAGCACGGCAATGCCCCCGGCGAAGTCCACGTAGCGACGGCCCTCCACATCCCAGAGTTCGGCGTTGCGGGCCCGATCTACATAAATCGGGAAAGTGGTGCCGATTCCACGTGGCATCGCTTCGAGGCGCCGGTGATGAAGATCGGCGTTGGTGGTCACAGGATCCTCCCGGGTTCGGACGTGAGGTCGTGAACGCTATCCGAAGGACTGGTGCCCTGCGTCGCGATGTCCCAGCCACCACGCAGCCGCAGCGCCTATGAAGAGGCCATAGGCTGCCAGGCCCCAGGTCGTCACGGTGCTGGCGTCGAAGAACAAAACCGGGATCGCGGCGAGTATCAGGCCGGCGAACGCCATCTTGGCCCAGGGCCATGGTCGCTTCCGCCGGGCCAACGCGAGACCGCTCAAAGCCCCAACCGGCCCGTAGGTGAACAGCGAGCCGAACAAGGACGTGAGGTCGGCCCAGCCGTCGGTTGGATCCGCCGCCAAGCGGAAGATGGCGACCCCGCCGATGAAACCGACGATCCCACCGACGACGAACCACCGCAATGCCTTCACGGATAGAACCTTAGGAGTCGTGGGTGGTGGGTGGTTTGAGGTAGCTTCGGTGTCCGGTCCGGATTGTGCTGACCGCGGGTGGTTCGGAATCAGCGAAGGAAAGGGGAGGCTTTACCCCGATTCTTTGGTGTGTGAGCGTCGGCCCAGACCTTCCTTGGCGCCACAGGTGCCTATACGAAGCTGTGAGGCCGAAGAAGCTCTAGAGCGATGCCCACACACCAAAGAACGGTGTCAACCTTTCCTTCGGTGCTCTTCGCTGTCTTCGCTAACGCCGAAGGTGTTCCCCTCGTCTCCCCCCGGTCTTCCGTCTTCTGTCCTCCGTCTTCCGTCTTCCGTCTCAGGACGCACCACGATCACTTCCTGCTGATCACATACCGCTCGTTGTTCCACCAGATGCCGCCGTGAGCCTGCATTACCCGGCGGGTGGCGGCGAGATAGACGCCGGTGCTGGTGGCTTCGGCCAGGCGGGCTTCGTCGATCTGGGCAACGTAGGTGGCAGCGTTCCAGGCAGCGACTATCGACGAGGTCCCGATGTGTTCGGCCTCCTCGGACGGCATCGTGTGGAGGCGAAACTGGAAGACCGCCTCGTCGTCGGAAAACTCGGGAAACGACAGATCGCCCTCGCCGGACAATTGACGGGCCGCCTCATCCAGGATCGCCTGGCGTCGATGACGGAACGGGTCTTCCCCCGGCCACACGGCTCGAATGATCTCGAGACCGGGATCTTCACCCCGGGCATGCACTCCGACCAGCCTTCCACCGGGTGCCAGCGCGCGCGCCAGAGGGACCAGAACGTTTCGGACCTTGGTCTCGATGGGCGTGCGGGCACGGTATGCCTGCGAAGCGATCATCAGGTCGTACTCGCGTCTGCCCTCATCCCCGGCTCCGGGGATTAAGGGTTCGAGAAGGAATTTGCGATCGGCCCGGTAGATGACCAGAACGGCCGGACTCACATACAACGGATTGCCGGTGACGGGACTGGTCCGTACCCGCCAATCCTTCGCTAGTTGACCGTACAGGTCCTCGATCTGTTCGGTGAAGTCGTTCGTGGTGGCTCCGTCGAGAGCGACCTCGCGCCAAACGGTTCCTTCGGGTGCGGGCAAAGACGGGGCGTGTCGAAAGTGATGGTTGGTGACCACGAACACCATCTCTGGGTGCTCGAGGAAGCGGTCGGGTAGGCGAGCGAGAGCCTGGCGAACATCTTCGATGGAGATCTCCTTGGCCACCACCAGCCAGGGGATGAACGGATAGGCCTGATGCATGTGTCTCATCAACTGAGTGAGAAGCGAACCGTCACCCATCCCGGCATCGAAGACTCTCATGCCGGGATACCTCACAGTCACCTTCGGCAATTCCAGGCCGATCTGGTCGGCCACGACCGACTTCTCGTCGGTCGCGGTCACGAACATCGAGTACGCGGCGCGGGTATCGAAGAACCGGGCGGGTCCAGTCATGCTGACCTCAGTATCACCGGGCCTGCGCCCTTAGGACCCTCAGTTGAGGGGGACGATCGTGAATCCGTCGGCGTCGACCGTAACCATGGCAGCCGAAGTAGCGACCGAGGCCAGAGCGGACACAATCTCATCGGCTCGACTTTGATCAACAACGCCGATGCCGTCGCCTCGCTTCAGGAATCTCATTCCGTGGATCATCATCGGCAGCGGACCCGGATCGGTGGCGACCAGGGTGATGGTGCCGAGCTTGCGAGGGCTGGCGACCGCTTCGATGGGCGCCGCGGCACCAGGCGCAGGCTTGGCCCGCAGTTCGGCCAGATGCCACACCATCAGGCCGCTGACCACCACCAGGGGGACCGCCACCGTCAGCCCTTCGCCCAGTTCTGAGCCATCCCCATCGAGGGCCGCCCGAAGCAGGATGTAGAGGACAACGATGAGTGATCCAGCCCCAACCAGGAAGTAACCCACCCTCAGGATCAGGATGGTCGCCCGGCGCGGTGCTGAGATCATTTCCACCGGATCGCCGGCCAATTGGAGCGCCTTCATCCAATACCGCCAAACCGTAAATGCCGAAAGGATCAAGACCACCAGAGCACTGAGGGCGAGGCGGGTGTCGTCGTCGATGATGGACCCGCCACCAAACAAGTTGTCCCCAAGAATCGACGCAAGAGTGACCACTGCTCCCGACCCTGCGATCAGGCCGATCGCCGACAGCACGTACTCAACGATTCGGATCGACTGGTTCCGCTCCCGTCCCAGGACCGGCCGGTGGTGCCAGTAGATCAGGCCGGCCACAATGGCAGTGGCGGCACTGGCCGAAGTCGACGAGTACCCGTCGCCACTCAAGTCGAGCATCGTTTGCAGGATCCGATTGAGAAGGACGGCCAGCGCGGTGAATGCCGAAAACCAGGCGGCGATCGAAACAAGCAGGGCATAGCCGTTGCGCCAGCTACCGGGACGGTCGGCGAGTCCCCGTAACCAGAACCACCAGAAGAAGGGGACTCCAACCACGAGCAGGACCAGAGAAGCTCTCAGGATTTCGGAAAAACTGTCGTCGCCGGCGATGACCTGGCCGGAACTGACCACCGCATCAAAACTCGCAAACAGGATCCCGAAAGAGCCGGCTGAGGCAAGAGCCAGGCCGAGGAGCGCTCCGGCCACCTGGCGAAGCTCGTCGAGTTCCTCCGGTGGCCGTCGGAATCGCTCATGGAGGAACCAGGCTCCACCGAAAGCTGCGATGTCGGCCAATGCCGAAGGTTCGAACCCGGTCACCCCGACCGCCCACATCAAGACGCGAATAGTCCCGACCGCCAGCACCGTCATCGACACAGCGTTGACAACGGCCAGATAGAGCTCGCGTGCTGGTCTCGCCAGATCGGTAGTCGTCCGTTCCATCGCAATCCAGAGCGCCACCGCCACCACTCCGGCCACGATCAATGTGCTGAGGGAAAGCGCAAGGTCGTCGGCCCCGGCAATGAGCACCCCGTCGCCCGGCATCACAATTTCAAGAAGCGAAGAAATCGAATTGGTAGTGATCAGCGTCGCAACAGCCAGGATGAGATAAGTGACGATCTCGGCCGGAGAAGTCCCTTGCGACGTGGTGCGCCGGCGGGCGAGAAGCAGGAACGGAAGAGCGACAACGCCACCAATCAGGACCAAAAGCAACAGAACCAGGCTCATCTCACACCCTCGCAGTAGAACTGCCATGGAAGCTCGGCAACGGCGAACCGCCCGTCCTCCTGGGCCAGTACGAAATGGAACGTGTCGTCATACGAATACGGGTTGAGGGGGTCGTCGATGACCACCCGCGACGCCCTCACTTCGACGATCGTTTCGGATCCCGCCGCTTCGACGTCCGAGATCACAGCACGATCGACATCGTCACGGAACTGTGCCAACTCGGACGCCTCGCAGTCTTCCTGCAGCCGAGCCGAGAGAAGGGCTCGCACACCGTCCCAATCGTCGGCCTCGACTGCCTGGAAGAATGCCTGGACGGTCCCTTCCGGCGTGTTCGGATCGAGTTGCGGGCTCGGACGCAAGGAAGTCACGATGGCGGCGACCCCCACCGCCACCGCCAGCACCACTCCGACCACCAAACCAAGCCTGCGGCTATCAGTTGCGTTTTTGGTGCCCGCGCTCGCGCCGGTGCCTGTGGGCGTTTCGTTGCTCATAGGCATAAGGCTGGTATCGCCGGCTCAAACCCGCAACCCGTGACCACCCCTACCAGCCGACCACGATCTATCAGGGTGTCAGGGTCCGATCCCTTCAAGCCCGAAAGCGAGAATCCCGCGCACCAGTTCATCTCGGGACAATCGGCCATTGGGGGAGTACCACCTTTCGAGGGCATTGAGAATGGATAGAAGGATGATGGCGGCCAAGGGGGAATCGAGGTCCGGCCGCAGAGAACCGTCTTCTGCTCCTGCCCGGAGGACCGTCCGAAAAGCCTCCTCATAGTTGTTGCGAGCCGCCAGAACTCGGGTCCGGTGGCTCTCCTCGAGGGCGTTGGCTTCGTAGAGGAAGGTCCGCACTTCGTCCGGATGATCGAGCACAACATCGACATGTCCGGCCACCAATGCTCGCAGCCGGGCAAGTCCATCGCCGTCGGTGGCCATGGCCCTATCGGCCGACTCCTGAAATCGAACCGCTCCCCGCTCAACCACCTCGACGAGCAGGTCGGCCTTGGAATCGATGTGGCTATAAAGGGAAGAGCCGATCAAGCCCAGTTCCCGTGCCAGGTCCCGCATCGAGGTCCCGTGATAGCCCCGGGTCGAGAAGAGCCTCCCGGCCGTAGCAACGACGTCCTCTCGGCTCCGAACCCTGCTCCCAGCCCCGTTCTGGCGCGGAGTTCTGCTTCCCCGGGGTCGTTTCTCCGCTCCAAAACCAGGTTTGGACGGCCTGTCGGGTGCGGGTTTGCCAGAAACGGGTTTGCCAGGGGTCATACGTCGTAATCCACGATCAGACGGTCTGAAGTGGGATGGGATTGGCAGGTGAGGACGAAACCCTGGGCCAACTCGTAGTCGACCAGGGCCCAGTTCTTCTCCATCCGCACTTCCCCATCGATGACCCGGGCCTTGCAGGACGCACACATGCCGCCTTTGCAGGAGAACGGCAGCTCTCCCCGAACCCGCAGAGCAGCATCGAGAACCGAGGTCTCGGGGAGCATCCTGGTCGTGGTCGATCGACCATCGAGGATCACCGACAACTCGACAGTGCCCGGCTGCTCGGATGGTTCGGGAGGCAGGCTGGAAAGATCGAGGGGACCGGCGAAGAACAGCTCATCGTGGACCAGGTCCGGCATGAGTCCCCGGCCTTCCAGCAGGGCGCGGGCCGCGGCAACCATCTCGAAAGGCCCGCACAGGAACCACTCGCTGGGAGCCGACGGCGACACGACGCGGTCCAGCAGCTCGTTCAGCTTGGACTCGTCGATCCGCCCGGTGAACAAGGGCATCACGCCCTGCTCACGGGAAAGGACGTGGACGAGGTGGAGTCGATCGGGATAACGATCTTTGAGTCCCTCGAGCTCGTCGAGGAACATCACCTGATCGGCCGAGCGATTGCCGAAGATGACGGTCCAGCGACAGCCGGGCTCGGTTTCAAGCGTCGTCGAGAGGAGGGACAAGACCGGGGTGATACCGCTGCCGGCCGTAACCGCCCCGTAGTGGCGGGGTTCGGGATCTACCACGAACTCCCCTACTGGTGGCATTACCTCAAGTTCGATCCCGGCCCGGAGCTGGGAGGTGGCCCACGTCGAGAAGGCCCCGCCAGGAAGGCGTTTGACCCCGATACGGAGCTTGCCGTCGTTCGCGTTCGAGCAGATCGAATAGCTTCGCCGAACGTCGGCACCGTCGATTTCGGCTCGTACCGTCACGTGTTGTCCGGCTCGATAGGCGAAGTCACCCGCGAGTTCGGGAGGCACGTCGAAGGTGACGGCAACGGCTTCCTCGGTCAATGGCATCACCTCTGTCACCCTCAGCCGATGGAACGACGGGCCGGTCAATTGAGCTCTTTGAAGAGATCGAAAGGCTCACGGCAGGACGAGCAAACCATCAAGGCCTTGCATGCAGTCGAGCCGAACTCGCTGACCATTCGTGGACCTGCCGCCGCGCATCGTGGACACAGAACCTGATCGGCGCGGCCCGGCGGGGCGATGCCGATCTCCACCAGGTGCCGGCGCCCGAGCGGGCTGATCATGTCGGTGGTCCACGGGGGCGAGTACACGGTTCGGATGTCGCACTCGTAACCGTGCTCAGCCAGGACGGCGGTGATGTCGGCGCGGATCGTGTCCATCGCCGGGCAGCCCGAGTAGGTCGGGGTGATGGTGACGGTGACGCGGATGCCGTCAGTCTCCACCGAACGCACGATCCCCAGATCCCAGATCGACATCGCAGGGATCTCGGGATCTTTGACGCGGCTCACCAGAAAGAGCGGGGAGACCACGGAGCTGACGTCCGCCATCACCATGCCACACCCGGGTAGGACCGCGCCATCGACTGCATCTCGGCCAGCAAGTGGCCCAGATGCTCGGTGTGGATGCCTTGGCGTCCGCCCCGTCGCTGATGGACCTGGGCCGGCTTTTCCAAAGTGGCCTCGGCCAGGACAGGGTCGATGAGGCGACTCCAGGACGCCCGCCGGTTCGGGTCATCCTCGAACATCTCATCGACGAATCGCCAGATGTCGCCGATCGCAGTCTCCATCCGCCGATGGCTCTCATCGGTGCCGCCGCCGAGACGGACCACCCAGGAAGACGAGAATCGGAAGTGATAGCGGGCCTCCATGATCGCCTTGGCGGCTACTCCGGCCAGCGTGGCACCGGAATGGGCGGACAAGAGTTCCCACAGGCAGAGTTGGTAGGCATCGAAGAGGAACTGACGGGTGATGGTGTGGGCGAAGTCACCATTGGGAAGCTCACACAACAGAAGGTTGGTGAACTCACGCTCTGATCGAAGCATCGCCAGATCGTCTTCGGAGCGCCCCCGTCCTTCGATTTCGCCGGCGTGGGCCAGCAGGGCCCGGGCAACGCCGAGGTGGTCGAGGGCGATGTTGGCCAGGGCGATGTCGGTCTCGAGGTCCGGAGCCGATGCCACCCATCCCGATAGGCGCTGGGCCAGCACCAGATTGTCGTCGGCATAGCTCAGAACCTCGCGGAACAGCGCCGCGGCTGGTTCGTGTGGCGTCTGGCGTCTGGCGTCTGGCGTCTCGTCCCTCACATTTGCCCCACTTCGTCTGGGATCTCGTAGTGGGTGGCGTGGCGGTAAGGCTTCTCGATCGAACCAAAGAAAGCCTCGGCGTCATCGGGATCGGAGGCAACTATCTCGGTAGAGGGAACGACCCAGATGCTCACGCCTTCCACCCGGCGGGTGTAGACGTCGCGGGCCGACATCAGGGCGGTCTCGGCATCGGGAGCGTGCAGGCTGCCCACATGGACATGGGACAAACCCCGGCGCTGGCGGATGAACACTTCCCACATGGGCCACTGGGAAGTGGCTTCATCGCGCCCGACCGTCATTTCTGCTTCGCCGGCAACCTTGGGAACCGAATACGTCATGAGGCAAACCTCGTATGCTTTGGCCGCAACTGCTTGGCGGCATAGGCGACGGCAGCTTCCCTCACCCAGGCGCCTTCCTCCCAGCTTTGGCGCTTGTGCTCGATCCGCTCCCGGTTCATCGGGCCATTGCCTTTGACCACAGCCCAGAACTCATCCCAGTCGATTGGGCCGAAGTCGTAATGGCCCCGCTCCTCGTTCCAGCTCAGATTGGGATCGGGAATCTTGAGACCGAGGAAATCGGCCTGGGGAACGGTCATATCAACGAATTGCTGGCGGAGATCGTCGTTGCTGACTCGCTTGATCTTCCACTCGATGGACTGCTCGGTGTGGGTCGACTCGGAGTCGTGGGGCCCAAACATCATCAAGGATGGCCACCACCACCGATCAAGTGCATCCTGCGCCATCGCCTTTTGCTGGTCGGTCCCCCGGCAAAGTGTCAGCATGATCTCGTAGCCCTGACGCTGGTGGAACGACTCCTCCAGGCAGATCTTCACCATGGCCCGGGCATAAGGCCCATACGAGCAGCGCTTGAGCATCACTTGGTTGGTGATGGCGGCGCCGTCGACCAGCCATCCGATCGTGCCCATATCAGCCCACGAGAGAGTCGGGTAATTGAAGATCGACGAGTATTTCTGACGCCCGCTGTGCAGCATCGCCAACATCTCGTCCCTTGTAACACCGAGAGTCTCGGCGGCGGAATAGAGATACAAACCGTGACCGGCCTCGTCTTGCACCTTGGCTATGAGGATCGCTTTGCGCCGCAGTGAGGGCGCCCGCGATATCCAATTGCCCTCCGGTTGCATTCCGATGATCTCGGAATGGGCATGCTGGGCTATCTGACGAATGAGGGTCTGGCGGTACCCCTCCGGCATCCAATCGGTCGGCTCGATCTTGTCTTCCGCTTCAAGCAGGGCCTCGAATCGGGCTGGTCCGCGCTGGTCTGGCCCGAGCTGGTCTGCTGACATTGCTCCAGGTTAACGAACGATCGTTCGTTCGTCAACGGCGGTAGTCCGGGGTTCGATCAGTTGCGCCTGGTTGATTCGGCCGAGCGCCCCGTTCCGGTCGAAGAGCCAGGTGTCGGTGACACCGATTCCGGTGCGGTGTTGGAAGGCCGCGGAGTGCATACCCACATGGTCGCCTACCAGCGGGCGATGGCAGTACACAGTGATGTCCGGGTTCACGAAGAGCCACCGACCGGGATCGATGGATCGAGCGTTGCCGTTGGCCATGTCACTCAGAGTGGCCAAGCGGACGAACGGCGTCGGCTCCTCACCGGCCACCAGCGGATACCTGAGGAGGAACCACGACAGACCGGGTCGGTTGGCCATGAAGCTGTCGTCGACGCTGCGAATCTCCACGGCGTCGTAGTGGAATCTCGTTACCGAACGGTCTCCATATCCACCCCATTCGAGGATGTCGATTGCTTCGGGGGCGGCCGACTCCATCCACGGGCTCTCGGCGTCGGGGAGGTCGATCTCGGTCGTGCGAATCTTGAGAGCGGTGGCCCGGCCCAGTTCCAGGTCACCGTCAAACAGGGAGGCGTCGACCACCTGAATCCTCCGACCGTCACGGCAAACGTCGGTTGTGACCGACAGGGGACGCAAAGGGATGGGCCGGAACAAGTCGATTGTGAAACGCACCACCTGCATCGGGGCCGCGGTCGGCACCGACTCGACGGCACGGCCCAGCAATCCCGCCGGAGGGCCTCCGTGCTGCGTGTCGTCGGTCCAACCTCCCCGGGTCAATTCGGTGGGAAGAAATCGATTGCCGTCGGCGACAAATAGCGCATCGGTCACGGCCCGACCCACCGAGGACGGCTTAACCGTGGTCCGAAACTACGGTGGAAGAATGCGCCGCTGGGTCGCTGTCTTGGTGTTGACTTCCTGTTCGGGAGGTGTAGCCGCCACCACCACGATCGAGGGTTCCACTCTGACGTCGGTTTCATCGACCTCGACCATAACCACGCTCGCCCCGACCACCTCGGCTGCTGCGCCGGACACCACAGCTACCACCGGCCTCCCCGCGGTAACAGCGGTGGTCGAGTTTCCGGTGCCGTCCGGGAGCCACCCCCATGACGTGGCCCCTGCCCCCGATGGGACGGTCTGGTACAGCGGTCAGGGGAATGGGACGCTGGGGCGTCTCGATCCGGTAAGCGGGGAAGTCACTGAGATTTCGCTAGGCCCGGGATCGGCACCGCACGGGGTCATCGTTGGACCCGACGGGATGCCTTGGTTGACCGACAGCGGGCTCAATGCCCTGGTCCGGGTCGACCCCGATAGCGCTGAGGTGACATTGTTCGAACTGCCCGGCGCCATCGTGAACCTCAACACCGCCGTCTTCGACCACGAAGGAATCCTCTGGTTCACCGGCCAGTCCGGTGCTTACGGATCGCTCGATCCGACCACTGGAGAACTCGAGGTCTACGAGGCGCCCGGCGGCCGCGGCCCTTACGGCATCACCGTCACTCCCGGCAATGACGTGTTCTACGCCTCACTGGCAGGCAATCACATTGCCCGGATCAATTCTCAAGACGGGACCGCCACGATTCTGTCGCCTCCGACTGCTCAACAGGGCTCCAGGAGGGTTTGGTCGGATTCGGAAGGAACCGTGTGGGTCAGCGAGTGGGAAGCCGGACAGGTCGGCGCATATGAGCCGACTGGCGGATCCTGGCAGGAGTGGGCTCTTCCCGGCGAGAGCCCGAGCGCTTACGCCGTCTATGTGGATGAGACCGACCGGGTGTGGTTGACAGACTTCACGGGCAACGGCGCCTTGGTGCGCTTCGATCCCGGCACCGAGACTTTTGAGTCGTTCCCCTTGCCGACCCCGGGTGGAAACGTTCGTCAACTGCTCGGTCGTCCCGGAGAGGTTTGGGGAGCCGAGTCGGCGGCCGATGCGCTCGTCGTTGTTCGATTCGCAGGTTGATCAGCTGCCAAGGGCCGCCAGGAACGCTGCTGCCTGCCTTGGGTCGGCGAGGCGAACGAAGTTCAGGCCGCTCCACTTCGTATCGTCCATCGCCGTGAGGTAGCGCTCATGGAGGGTGTCGACGGCAGCCGATGCCCAGCGAATGATGTTCTCTTCGGGATCTCTCGAGAGAAGATTCTTGAATGACTCCCGGTTGCCGTTCCAGAGCCGGCGTCGTGTTGCGGCCCTGCCGAGGCTTCTCCGAATCACACGTCTCATGATGACCTTGCGCGGGTAGTCGAGAAATATCACGGCGTCGGCCTCCGCCCACACCAGATCGCGCACCTCGGAGTAGTTGCCGTCGATCACCCAGTCAGGTCGACCGACCTCCTCGATGATCCTGGTTCGAAACTCCGCTTCCGGAAGCCTCTGCCACCCAGGCTGGTGATAGATCCCGTCGAGTTCGACGTGGGGGATCCCAAGGCTCTGGCTGATGCTCCGGGCGAGCGTGGTCTTGCCCGCGCCGGTCGTACCGACGACCGCCAATCTCACGAACCCGCTTCGATCCCCCACCAGAAGGCGGTGGCAAGCGGATTGAAGATGTCCGGACGCTCCATCTGCACGAGGTGACCGAGGCCGTCGATTTGGATCAGTCGCGAGGTCAGGATGCGCCCGGAAAGCTCCATTCCGTTCTCGATCGGGAGGATGCGGTCTTGACGACCATGAACTATCAGCGTCGGAACTTTCAGTGTCTCGACCTCGATTCCCTTCGCAAGGTAGGCGGTGCCGGCCTCGTACTGGGCGGCCCACGCCTCCGGCGGAGTCGGGAACTCGAGCCGCTCCTGTAACCAGCGCTCGTACTCGTCTGGATGCCGGTCTGCCCAACCGGGCGAGAAAGACAGGTGCATGGTTGCCCGCGCGTATTCGAACGGGCTCTTGCCCGCCTCGCATCCAGGCCTCCCTGGTGGCTTCCGGTAGCGGGGTATGTCCGGGCCCGCCACTGGTCGTGCCGATCAGGAGGAGCGAGCGAACGAGGTCTGGACGCTCCATCGCCAGGATCATCGCCAGGTACCCGCCCAGGGAATGGCCCACGACATGGAAGGGACCGTGGTCACCGACGGTCGTGGCGATGTCCTCAGCCATGCCGGCAATCGTGTAGGGGCCCTCCGGCTTCGGTGACCTGCCGGCGCCCCGCG
>Ga0214471_10001957_pt1 | contig 16269 bp, 13 predicted proteins | sample RVTome_5_FD_207665 | JGI IMG/M metagenome (GOLD analysis project Ga0214471, IMG submission 207665) | Soil microbial communities from uranium-contaminated site in the Upper Colorado River Basin, Wyoming, United States - RVT142D155 | ecosystem: Environmental > Terrestrial > Soil > Contaminated >... | reverse complement strand
CCCTAGAGGCCGAAACACCACGTCCAGGAGAACTTCGATGACCCGCTGGATCCTTCCTCTCGCCCTCGCCGCGAGCTTCTTGCTCGCCGGCGAACTGAGCGCTCACGGCGGCACCTACCGGGGCCCCGGCGACACTGTTCCGCCCTCCGGCGGCGGCGCCGCCACCCCGACCGCCCCGACTGCACCGACCACCCCGTCGGCACCCTCTTCGCCGACCACGCCTTCGGCGCCCGGAGCGCCGGCGACTCCGACGACTCCGGCAGCCGCCCCGGCGACCACCACGACCACCCCGCCTGCGGTGACCGGTACGAGCGCGGGTCCCGACCTCACCACTTGGGAGTTCTGGTGGGAGTTCAACAAGGAGCCGTACCTGAACCTGAAGGCCAAGGTGCAAGGCGCCGAGTCCACGACTGGCGAAGGCGACCTCCTGCTCGGCATGTCGGCCGGCGTCAACCAGGCAAAGACCCGGGCGCCGTCCAAGCAGCAGATCCAGGGCGTGATCGTCCCGGCCTTGCGCAGCGCGCTGCAGAACTCGGACGACCGTGACATCTCGACCGCGGCACTCGTCGCGCTCGCCAAGATCGGCGCCGACCCCAGCATTCCGCCGTTGTTCGAGCCGTTCCTTGCGGATCGCAACCAGGAGATCAAGGAGACCGCCGGTCTCGCATACGGCATCTACCAGGCGGCCGAAGCGCTGCCGACCTTGCGTGCGCTCCTGCTCGACAACGCGGAAGGCCGCGGCTTCGCGGGCAAGGCGACCAACGTCGACATCCGCTCCCGGACCTTCGCGGCGTACGGACTCGGCATGATCGGCCGGGCGGAGAGCGATCCCGCGGTCAAGCAGGACATCGCCAAGACGCTGTGGCAGGTGCTCAACGCCGACGACAGCGCGCTCAAGGACATGCGCGTCGCGTGCGTCATCTCACTGGGCCTTCTCAATCTCGAGGACCCGACCGAGATGGTCCGAAACCTCTCGACCTACCTTGCGAACGACTCCAACGACGACCTCGTCCGCTCGCACTGCCCCAATGCGATCGCCAAATTGCTGCGCAGCGCTCCGATCGAGTCTCCGGCGACCGAGGACGCAGTCAACCAATTCCTGGCCCTCCTCGGCGGCAGGAGCACCAACAACTGGATCCGCGAGTCCTGCGTGCAAGCGCTCGGAATGCTGACCAAGTTCGAAGCTCCGTACAGCAGTCAGGTGGTGTCGACGCTGATGGAAGTTGCCGACAAGGGCAAGGACCGCCAGGAGAAGAACTTCAGCGCGATCGCGCTCGCCTACATCGGTTCGACCACGGACGTCGGCTCGCGCAAGAAGATCACCGAGTTCCTGCTCGGCGGCCTCGATGGCAAGTTCAGCACTCCGTACCGCACTTGGGCCGGGCTGGGTCTCGGCGTGATGGCGTTCAAGGTGCAGGAGGGAGGCGGGCAAGTGTCCTCGGTCGTCCCGGCTGCGCTGCTGGCATCCTTCAACAAGGCCAAGAACCCTTCCGAGAAGGCCTGCTATGCGGTCGCGCTCGGCCTGATGAAGAACGAATCGGCCAAGAACGACATCCGCGCGGCGATGGAAGATGCCCGTGATCCCTCGTTCCGCGGCTACGCCGCGGTCGCACTCGGTCTGATGGGCGCCCGCGAACACAAGGACTACATCTCCAAGGTCGTGATGGACAGCCGGCGTCTGCCGGACCTGCTGCGGCAGGCCTCCATCGGTCTCGGCCTCATGAGCGACCGTGAAGTGGTGACCACCTTGCTCAAGCTGCTCGAAGGCGAAGACGGAAGCACTCCGCCGCTGTCCGTGCTTGCGGCGACGGCGACGGCGCTCGGCTTCATCGGCGACGCGAGCTCGGTGGACCCGCTGGTGCGGATGCTCGAGAACGAAAACGACTACACGCCGCTCGCCCGCGCTTTTGCGGCAGTGGCGCTGGGAATCGTCGCGGACAAGGAATACCTGCCCTGGAACTCCAAGGTGTCGGAAGACTTGAACTACCGGGCCGCGGTCGACACGCTCACCGACTCGCGTTCCGGCTCGGGCCTCCTCGACATCCTGTAGACGGCAACGGCGCTGCGCGGGCGTTCGGCCTCGCCCGCGCACTCTTGCAATCGCCCGGAGGGGAGCAGCAGCCGCTGCTCCCCTTCTTCTATTTCGGGCTGGACCCGGTGTTCTCTTTCGGGCTGGACCCGGTGTTCGTCCGGCCGGACTCAGCGCCGGATTGGCGCGTAGCAGCCCACTGCCGCTCCGAACCGCGCCCTAGCGGCGGCGGCTCTCGACGCGCTCGCGCGTCCATTGCCCGTCGTCGAACCAGAATTCCGCGGTCAGTTCCGCAGTGCGAACCTTGAAAGCGCCCCCCTCCCGATCGCGCAGACGAATGCGCCCATCCTCCACTTCCACCGCGACGACGCGGCACGCGCCACGACGTTCGGACCACAGGCGGTCACCCGGGGTCAACCAGGGAAGGTCTTCCGTACGCACGTCCAGCCCGTCGTCGCGGATGTCGGCGCCCTGCAACGGGCCGACCAGGGTGAAGACGTCGTCCGCACCCAGTTTCCAACGCCGGCCGGCACGCATTTCCGTCCGTTGTCCAGGCGGCACCACGGACGCACCGGAGGTCGCTGCCACTTCCTCGGCAACGGCGGCGTCCGTGCGTCCTGCGTCGCTGCGCGCGCTCTTGGGGCTGCGCAAAGTCCGCCAGTGCTGAAGCAGGGCATCGGCGCTGGCGTTCGGATCGCCACCGGCGAGTTCGAGCCGCAGTTCGAGGCGCCGCCGCAGCCAACCGCGTTCCAGCAGCTTCATTTCCAGAGGCGGCGGGAGCTGCCCCGGCCAGCAAGAGGCAAGCGCACTCGCGCCCAGGCGCCGATTCCGGTCCCAGCCCATGCGCTCCCCGGCTCCCGTTCGGCGCAGGGACTCTTGCAGCAGGTCGCCGAGTTCGCCGCCCGGCACCCGGCGGCTCAAGCTCTCCCGGGTGTCACGGCAGCGGATGCGAAGGCGGCCGGAGGCTGCAAGGGCGGACACGCCGACAGGCTAACGGGCGCGGAAGCGCGTGGCCCAAAGAGCCACTCCCGCCACTGCCAGAAGGCCGAGAAACGGCGCCAAGACGGCACGTTTCCGTGCCCCGGCTACCGCGGCCCGCCGGACCTGTTCACGCTCCAGCGCCGCGAGCGTCATGCGAACGCTCGACCGGTGCGATTCCGGGAGCAACTCGTGGGTGCCCAACCAGTCTCTCGCTTGTTGCGCAACCCGTCCCGGGTTGGCCCCCCGATAGGCCGCGACTTCGATCCAGTAGCGGCGGGCGTCGGGATTGGAAGGGTCCTGCCCGAGCAGACGCTCGACCAGGACTTCCGATCGATCGAATGCGAGCGCCTTCAGGTAGACGTAGGCCATCCAGCCGAGAGCCTGGGAGTCGTCGGTCGCGCGGTGCGGATACGCGACGGCCTCCCAAGCGAGCAGGCCGCGTGCATCCTCCGGGTCGCCGAACAAGGGATCGTCGGCCTGGGCCGTGGCCACCGGGGCGATCCAGAACAAGCACGCAGCGCACGCCCATAGGCCGCGCGCCCAGTTGCCCCGCTGCTGGATCACTCGCCGCCCTCCAGCCACTGCCGGCTCTGGGCGAGGGCAAGCGGGTTGCGGTCGTCCGTCAACGGCGGCGGGCTCGTGGCCGGATCGTGCCCATGGACCACGGCGTCCGGGAGACAAGCTGCGCCGACCGCGATCGGCACGCCGGCCGGAAGCGCGTCGGCCAGATAGGACAGCGGCGGCAGGTCGACGCCTTTGCGCGCGAACAGCAGGACGTTGCGGCTCGCCGCCACGGCATGCGTGCGCACCCGCCCCTCGAACGCCACGGCGAGACCGGCCCGCAACGCACCGGCGACATCCCCGAGGGTCCCGGCGGTTTCGGCGGTTCCGACGTTGAGCGCCAGGACCCCGCCGACCCGCAGGTGCGCGGCGGCTTCTTCGAAGAACTCGACGGTCGACAAGTGCAACGGGATCTCGAATTGGCGCGCGTACGCGTCCACCAGCAAGAGGTCGAGATCGCGCGGCGCCGTCCGCAGCATCGAACGGCCGTCCGCGCCCAGCACGACGTCGACCCGGCGAGCGAGTTCCGGATGCAACGGCAGGAACCGGGCGGCGAGATCGCCCACGGCCGGGTCGAGTTCCACTCCAGTGGCGTGCCAATCGACTCCGCGCAAGCCGGCGGCAACGGGCCCGAGCAAGGATCCGGCGCCGTGTCCGAGAATCCAGATCCGCCAATCCCGGCCTGGTTCGGCACCTTCCAGAGCATAGAGAGGCGCCAAGACGAAGGCGTCGTAGTAGCCGCCAGGCCACGCAGTCTGCGGCCGCTGCACGGCCTGGAAACTGTCGAGGCCTTCGTTCATCTGCAACCAACGGCTGCCATCCCGGAATTCGACCACGCGCAAGTGCTGGTAAGGCGTCTCTACCGCGGCGAGGACTTCCGCCACAGCGCCGCGCGGATCGCGCGGCAGGTTCGCGGCGCGCGCGGGGTCGGACGCCAGCAAAGGCGCGAACGCGAGGAGCACCAGCGCGCCCGCGCGGCGCGGCGCGCGCGTCAGCAGCAGTCCGGCGAGCAACATGGCCGCGGCGGTCAGCGCCAGGGTCAAGCGCAGACCCAGGTAGGGAATCGCGACGGTGTTGCTGCCGAATACTCCGACGAGCGAGCCCAGCGTGCCGGCAGCGGACAATTCTCCGGCTGCGCGTCCCGCGCCCCGCGCCTTTGCGCGGGCTTCCACGAGCAGCGGCGCAACCATCGCGAGCAGGAACACCGGTGGCGCAAAGAAAACCAGCGCCGTCCCGAGCGAGCCTCTGAAGAAGACCGGACCGGCTTCCGAGAGCAACAACTCGTCCGGAAGGATCCATTCCGCGAATGCGGGCAACGCCGCCAGGCCGGCCACCAGCAGCAGGCCGGCGCCGAACATCAGTCCCCCAGCAAGGCGGATCGGGTCGCCGCTGGCCCGTGCGCGCCGGCCACCGATCCAGGCGCCCGCGGCCATGGCGAGCAGCACGATGCCGATCTGGTTGGTCCAGATCTGCACCGATGCGCCGAACCATGGCGCCAGCCAGTGCACCCCGAGGACTTCGAGGGTGAGGGCGGCGAAGCCGGCGAGGCCGGCTGCGGCCAGGATCACTTGCCTGGCGCGGCCGGGAAATCGATGGCGCGAACGACGACCGGGTACACCGCGCTCGCGTCGCCGCTCATGTAGTAGGACTCGAGCAGAGTCCCGACGGAACGCGAAGCCCGGTATTCGTACTCGACTCCGTTGCGCACGATCATCACGGGCATGTCGAGGTCGACGATGACGTCGTTCAAGTACAGAGTGACCTGGTAGACGAAATCGCCGTCGATGGTGATCCGGTTCGCTGCACGGTCCACGGCGACCTTCATCGTGGCGAGCTTGCCGTCCGGAATCGATCCTTCCGGATCGAATTTCGTCGCCTGGACCCAGTAGACGCGGCCTGCCCAGGGCAGTGTGAACGAATACTCGAACGCACTCGGATATGGATTCCTGGGCGCCTGTTCGAGAGCCCAGGTGATGGCTTCTTCCACGCTGCCATGCACTTGGTGCGGCCGCAATTCCAGATTGCCCGCCGGAACGCCCGCCGGGACTTCTCCGCCCACGCGGGACAGGCAGGAAAAGAACGTCGGCAGCAGCGCCGCGTAGAGCGCGGCCGGCCCGGCACCCGCGCCTACCCCGACCATGAACATGCGGTTGCGGTCGACGCGGAAGGTGTTGGTCGCGTGCCCGAGGCCGGCGAGCATCGAGCGCGGCGAGGCCTTGAGTTCATCCATCGCGAGCCCCCGCAAGTCGGGGGCGACGATCAGGCACTGGTCGCGAACCGGGCTCGGAACCTCTTCGATCGCGACTTCGGGAGAGACGCCGTCGTCCGGGATGAGCAATACCAGAGGCAACGGGTCCTTGGCCGGGTTGTAGTTCTTGGGAACCCAGACCGCGAATCCTTCGAGCGATTCGACCTTGGCCTTCTTGAACCCCGACTTGGGAAATTCGCGGGCTTCCCCGAAAACCACTTCCCAATCGCCGACCAGGCTCAGCGGATCTTTGCCCTTGGCAGCGCGCTTGGCGCCGACGACCGCAGCCTCGATCTTCTCGCGAGCCTTCAGTTGCTCGACCGTGTCAGCCGCCATCCGCGCCTCGATCCAGTCGGTGACCGGTTTGGCGAGCTTGTTCTGGTCGCCCGCCTTGAGGACGGCGGCCTGCTGCGGAGGGAGGGAAACGCCGGAAGCGGCGAGGAGGAGGATTGCGGCGGTGAGCATGAGCTTCGTGGACAGAGTCTAGGCTACGGCCAACGGCTCGAAAGGACGGACAAAGCTACGGCCCGTGGAGCCGCGTCGGCCGCGAGGGCTGCTGGAACCCGGCCCTGGAGCCAGTGCAGGTTCTCGGCGAGGCGGGCGTCGGCTGGGAAACGCGCGGCAGCGGCCTCGAAGGCCGCCTCAGATGCCGAAAACCGCCTCTCGCCCCAGTGGGCCAAGGCCCGCTCAAGGGCACACTCGGCGCCTTCTGCGGGATCTTCGGGCGCCAAAGGAAGGACGTGTCGTCTTCGATAGAGAATGAGATTCGCGAGGTCACCCTCGCTATGGCTCGTGGCCAGCGCCTCCCAGCCCGGCAGGACGCGCGCAACCGGCGCGTGTTCCAGGCGCGAGAGCACGCGAAACAGATCGGCACGCCAAACGGTCTCGGCTTCGGCCGGTTCAGCGAGCAGGGCTTCGAGCTGCCGGAGCGACGCGTCCTGCTGGAGAGCGGCCCAGGAACCCGCCGGCGTGTCCTGCCGAAGGGCGACGACGGAAACAGCAAGGCAGATCGCCGCCGCACGGCGCGATCGGGGGCCGGCAAGAGACGCCATGTTCAATCCATCCAGGCGACGCCAGCCACACCCGCGACGACCTCGCCGAGAGCGAAGGGCTCCTCCCCCGCTTCCCGCAAACGCTCGCAGATGTGCGGTTCGGCTCCCGCCTCGACCACGAGAATCATGCCGACTCCCATGTTGAACGCCCGCCACGCCTCGTCGTGCGGGACCTTGCCGGCGTCCACCAAAGCCGTGAAGACCGGCAGGGGCGGGACCGCTGCGCGCGAGACGCGCGCGCCGTGCCCGCCGAGCACGCGCGGCAGATTCCCCGCCACGCCGCCGCCGGTGATGTGGGCGAGCGCATGCAGTCCCGGGTCTTTCAGCACCGGCCGCAAGCTCTCGAGGTAGCAACGATGCACGCGCAGCAGGACGTCGGCGCAGCTGGCGCCGTCGCTGCCGGGGAACGGATCCTCCCAGCGGAGCCGCAAGCGCTCTTCGACGATCCGGCGCGCCAACGAATAACCGTTGGTGTGGAGCCCGTTCGAGGCCAGCCCCACCAGGCGGTCGCCGGGCCCCACGCGCGATCCATCGAGCAGGTGCGCGCGCGGCACGACCCCGACGAGAGTGCCGACAAGGTCGAACTCGCCGGGAGGGTACACGCCGGGCATTTCCGCGGTTTCCCCACCCAGGAGTGCGCACCCGTGTTCCTTGCACGCGGCCGCGACGCCGCCGATGAGCGCCGCCACCTTCACCGGATCCATGCTTCCAACCCCGACGTAGTCGAGGAAGAACAATGGCTCGGCGCCCTGGACCAGCGCGTCGTTCACGCAGTGGTTCACCAGGTCGCGGCCGACGCTGTCGAAGCGCCCCGTCGCGGCCGCGATGCGCACCTTGGTGCCCACGCCATCGGCCGTGGCGACCAGGACTGGATCCTCGCCGAGTCCATCGGCGCGAAACAAGCCGCCGAACGAACCGACGTCGGCGAGGACGCGCGGACCGAAAGTGGCTCGGATGGCGGCCTTGGAGCGCGCCAGCGCGCTCTCGGCTGCATCGATGTCGACGCCCGCGTCGCGGTACGTCAGGGCCTGGCCGGAAGGCTCCGTGTTCATGGGAAGCTCGGATTCTACGGCCTCCGCCGGTTTTCCGTCTGGCCTCGGCCCCCCTATCCTGGAGGCCTTGAAGAGTCACAAAGCGAACGCGATCCGGCGACTGGTCGTGCTGGGTGCCACCGGCACAGTGGGCGTCCAGACCCTGGAGATCCTGCGCCGCGCGGATTCGCCATTGCGCGTGACGGCGCTCAGCGCCCACACCCGCGAACGGGAACTCGCCGCGTTGGCTGCGGCGCAGGCGGCGCCGCGGACCTTTCTGACCAGCGATGCAGGTCAGAACCAGGCGCTGCTCGAATTCCTGGCTGCCGGTGATTATGAGGTCTGCATGCAGGGCATGGTCGGCGCAGCGGGCTTGCCGTACTCCGAGGCCGTGCTGCGGGCCGGCAAATCGCTCGCGCTCGCCAACAAGGAGTCCCTGGTCCTGGCGGGCGAACACTTGCTCCGCCTGGCCCGGCGCACCGGCGGCCGGATCGTGCCGGTCGATTCGGAGCACTCGGCGATCCACCAGTGCCTCGATGGCCGCGAACCCGGAGACGTGCGCCGGCTATTCCTCACCGCGAGCGGCGGCGCACTGCGCGACCGGCCCCTAGACGAGCTGGCCGAAGTCACGCCGGAACAAGCTCTCGCCCATCCCAACTGGGACATGGGCCCGCGCATCACGGTCGACTCGGCGACTATGATGAACAAGGCCTTCGAGATCCTGGAGGCCGCGCACCTGTTCGGAGTCGCAGCGGACAAGGTGCGGATCCTTCTGCACCGGCAGTCGGTCGTCCACTCGATGGTCGAATTCATCGACGGCTCGATCCTCGGCCAGCTCGGACCGCCGGACATGGCGTTTCCCATCCACTACGCGCTGCACTGGCCCGAACGCGTACCCGCGCCCTTGCAGGGCTTCGATCCCGCGCTGTTCGCCGAGCTGACTTTCGAAGAGCCCTCCCTTGAACGATTTCCGGCGCTGAGCCTGGGCTGGCGGGCGGCGGAACTCGGCGGCGCGGCCGGCGCCGTCCTCAACGCCGCAGACGAGGTCGCGGTGAAGGCCTTCCTCGCCGGCCGCCTTGGCTTTCGCGAAATCCACTCGCTTTGCGCTGAAACGTTGGAGGCCCTGGGCGGCCTGCCGGCCGACTCGCTCGACGCCGTATTCGATGCCGACCGCGGCGCGCGCGAACACGCGAGCGGCTTGCTCGCTGCCATGCGCTGATCTGCAATGTTTTCGGTCCTCCTCACGATTCTCGGCATCAGCTTCCTGCTCGCGCTCCACGAGGCCGGCCACTTCTACGCGGCACGGCTCGCGGGAGTGCGCGTCGAAGTCTTCTCTCTCGGCATCGGTCCGCGTCTGTTCGGGTTCCGAGCCCGCGGCTGCGACTTCCGCTTTTCGCTGGTTCCGATCGGCGCCTACGTGAAGATGGCGGGAGAAGAGATGAACCGGCCGCCGGCGCCCGACGAGCTCGGCGCGCAGTCGCCCGGCTGGCGCTTCCTGATCTTCTCCGGCGGCATCGTCGCGAACTTCCTGTTCGCGATCGTGATGATCCCGCTGCTCTTCCGCATCGGGGTTCCTTTCGAAGCGCCGGTCGCCGGAACGGTCGAGGCCGGCAGCGCGGCCTGGAAAGCCGGCATCGAGGCCGGCGACCGCATGCGCAGGGTCGACGGCGAAGAAATGAATTCCTTCCTCGACTTCGCTTCGGCGGTCGCGCTCTCGGACACCGACGGCGCGTTGCGGATCGAATTGGAAGGCCCCGACGGGACTTCCCGCACGGTTTCCGTGCGCGCGGAGTACGACGAAGCGCGCGGTTTCCCGCGCATGGGAATCGGCCCCGCCGTGGATCCGCAAGTCGTCCTGGTGGTTCCCGAGGACACCGTCGCGCACGCGGCCGGCCTGCGCGAAGGCGACCGACTGCTCTCGGTCGACGGCGTGCCGCTCGATTCGCCGCTGGCGATTTCGACGATGTTCCAGCGCTTGCTGCTCGCCGTCGGCCCGCTTCCAGTGACCATTCTCCGGGCCGGCGCGGAACTGGAATTCTCGCTCGCACCGCGGGCGCCCGCGCCCAAGGATCCGCCCCGGATCGGGCTGTGGCAGCTCGTCCGGGAAGTGAAGCATGTCCGGCCCGGACCTTTGGAGGCGCATCTGCTGGTCGCCGACCGGATCGTCGCCGTCGCCGGCCGGCCTGTGCACAGCATGGTCGACGTCGCGGAAGCCGCGCTGCGGAACAGTTCGCTCCCGGCGTTGACGGTCGAGCGCGGCGGCAGCCGCGTGCTGCTGCCCGCGCGCGGCGACGTCGACGCAGCGCGATTCACGGCGGACGTCTGGCTCGCGCCCGGAAGAGAACTCACCGTATGGCCGCGTCCAGACGGCCCGGCCGGCCGCGCCGGCATGCTGGACGGCGACGTGGTGCTCCGCGTCGGTGCCGATCCGGTCGCCAATTTCACCGACTTCGTGAGCCTGGTGGCGGCACAGGGCGCCGAACCCTTCGACTTGCTCGTGGCTCGCGCCGGCGCCAGCGGACCGTTCCTGGTGCGCCTCGTTCCGGAAGCCTTGCCGGTACCCGACTACGGCTTCCGGACCGACCTCATGCAGGAGGTGGTGCGCCGCGACAACCTCGTCTCCGCGCTCGGCATGGGCCTGAGCCAGGCGCGGCGGATGGTCCGGGACGTGCTGCTCACGCTCAACCGAATGGTGAGCGGCCAGGTCGACAGTCGGAATCTCGGCGGGATCATCAGCATCGGCCAGATGACCAGCAACCGCGCCGACGCTGGCTTGATGCCGCTGCTGTTCTTCCTGGCGATGATTTCCATCCACCTCGGCGTTCTCAACCTGCTGCCGATTCCCGCGCTCGACGGCGGCCACCTGGTGTTCATCTTGATCGAGAAGCTGCGCGGCCGGCCGGTCGGTGAACGCACGCAAGCCTGGTTCCAGATGCTCGGCTTCGCGGCGGTCCTCGCCTTGATCCTGTTCGTCACCTGGAACGATGTCCGCCGGTTGATGGAGTGAACGCGGCAGTGCGCGCCTGGCTGGAACTCGCGCGGGTCGCCCTCGCCCCGACCATCGTGTGGGACGTATTGGCCGGCATCGTGCTCGCCGGCGCGCGGCCCGATGCGCGCGCGCTGCCCGCGATCGGCGTGGTCCTGCTCATTTATCACGCCGGGATGGTCCTCAACGACTGGGCCGACCGGCACGCGGACGCCCAGGACCGGCCCGGCCGTCCGCTGCCGAGCGGCCGGATCGCCGCACCGTCCGCACTGCTGGCCGGCCTCGGCGCCTTGGCTGCCGCGGCCGGACTGGCCGCTTGGCAGCTGCCGCCCGCGGCCTTCCAGGTGTCGATCGGCTTGATCGCGGCCGTGCTCGTCTACGACCTCGGCGGGCGCGCGCTGCGCCGACCCGCCGGGCCGGTGCTGCTGGCGCTCACGCGCGCCGGCAGCCTCGGCATGGGCGCGCTCACCCTCGCGGGCACGCACGCCACCCTCGCCCCCGAGGGCTTGCGTTGGGGCGCCGCGGCCTATTCGCTCTACTTCTTGTTCGTGGCGCGATTCGCCACGAACGAGGAGCACGGCACCACGGGACTTCGCGGCGTCCAGTTCATGATCGCCGCGGCGCTCGCGCCGCTGCCCCTGTCGCAGTATCCCGGTCTCTCGCCCTGGATCGCTCCAGGCTGGCTCGCCCTTGCGCTCTGGCTGCTGCCGCCGGTGCTGCGCGACCGCTACGGCGAATGGTCGCCGTCTCGCGTGCAGACCTGCGTGCGGCGCGCCCTGATCGCCGCTCCGCTCGTGCCGGGAATCGCCCTGCTGGGCGCCGGCCAGCCCTTGTGGGCGCTCGGCGCGCCCGCCGCCGCGCTCCTGGTCCACGCGCTCGCCAGGGCGTTCCGGCCCGAGTGACGACAGCGGCTCCGCTCTAGTAGAACTCCAGCAGCGCGCGATCGAGATAGGCGCGCGCGTCGCGGTCGGATTCGGCATCCCGCGCCGCGAGCAAGGTTTCCCAGGCATCCGCCCCGAGGGCCTTGGGCAGCAAGTCGATCGCGATCCGGCGCACGAAGGCCTCGCCCCTGCGGTCCGAAACGAGGTCGATCAACATCGCCCTCGCGCGCGGATCGCCTTCGAGCGCAAGGCGGCCGATTCCGTGGAGGAGGTCTTCGGCGGTGCCGGGCCAGCAGGACAGTTCGCCATCCCAAAGCGCGAACATGGCGGGCGCTGCAGCCTGGCCGAAGTTCGCGAGCAACGTGAGTGCCAGGCGGCGCAACTCGGGATCGGTATCGCGATCGCTCGCGACGCGTTCGAAGAACGGCACGGACTCGGCGAAGCCGAGGACGCTCATTGTGCGCAGGAGATCGACGCGGGCGTCGAAATCGCAGTGTCCCCAGCGGCTCTCCAGAATCGCGGACGTCCGTGGATCGTGCAAGGGCTCTTCGCGCAACAGACGCAAGGCTTCGCGCGAGCCCGCACCGTTGGGGTAGCCACGCAGCGCCCGCAACCAGGGTTCGAGAACGCCTTGCGCGCCGCGCTGACGCAACGCGGCGCATGCGTTGGCGGCGATGTTGAGCGCGTCTTCGTCGAGGAGGATCTGTTCGAGCTGGACTTCGCGTGCGAGCCGCTCGAGCAGCGGACGACCGAGGTCCGCCGCCGCGGCATCCGGCCGGCGCAGGGTGCCGAGGACCGCCAACTGGACCATGGGATCGGGGTCGTCTGCGGCCGCGAGGACTGCGGCCCAGTCGCCGACCTCCGCGAGCGCGGCGACCGCCTGCACGCGCACGCGCGGCGACGGATAGGTTTCCGCATCGAGGAATTCCTTGAGCGCCGGGCCGAGCCCCGGCTCGCCGAGGGCGACCCGCGCGAACAAGGTTTGCAGCCGCAGCGGAGCGCCAGCGGCGGGAACGGAGTCCTGCAAGCGTGCCAGCCGGTCCCCCGCGCCGGCATCCTGCATGTTGAGCACGGCGTTCCAGGCGGTCATCCCGAAAGTCCCCGACCGATCGCCTTCGAGCCAGCCGCGCGCGGCGTCTTCGAGCACCTGGCCCGCTTCATCGCCGCCGAGCGTGGCCAAGGCTTCGAGGATCTTGGCGACCACGCTGGTCTCGCTCTCGCGCTCCAGGCTGCGGATCAGATCCGGTACCCGGGCGCGGTCGCCGAGCCGCGTGATGCCCTCGACAGCGGCGCTGCGCAAGACCGGGACCTCGGTGGCCTCCAGCACTTCGGCGAGCACTTTCGACGCTGCCTCATCCCCGGTCCGGGACAGGGCCTCGCAGAGATTGTGAGCCACGCCGAAGCGGCGCGAGTCTCCCATCACTTCGCGCAGCCGTTCGGTGATCCGCGGTGCCGCGGACGGACCGAGTTCGGCGATGCGCGCCTGCGCGAAGCGCAAGCCGTCGCGGCTGCCGCCGGCGAGCTGGTCCAGCCAACGGTCCAGGAGATCCGCGCGGGTGACTCCGCCCGGATAGGCCGGGCCCTGGAAAAACCGCGGAAAGCCCGCCTCTTGCCGCACGGCGGCCGAAGGACCTCCGGCGACGCCGCCGCGCGCCGGCGCATCGGCGCCGCCGCACGCGGCGAGCGTGGCGAGCAACACGCCGAGCGCTCCGTGCGAGACCGCAGCGTGGGCCGGAACCGGGGCCGCACGGCGAGCCGCGGCAGCACGCCTGTAGAATCGGCCGGCCATGGACGGAAGTAGCGACAAGTCCGGTCTCGGTTTCGCGATCGGGCCCCACCGCGTTTCGAGCGGTCTCACGCTGGCGCCCATGGCGGGGAACACGAACCTAGCGTACCGGCGCCTTTGTCGGCGCTTCGGCGCCGAATTGACCACCACCGAGATGGTGTCGTCGCGCGCCCTCGTGCACGGCGACGAAAAGTCGCTGGGCATGCTCGAGCGCGGCGAGGAAGAGCGCCCCGTCGCCGCGCAGGTCTTCGGTGCCGAACCGGACGTGCTCGCCGAGGCCGCGCGCCGGATCGAAGCGCGTGGCTACCACATCGTCGACTTGAACGTCGGCTGCCCGGTTCCCAAGATCACCGGCGGCGGCGGCGGCAGCGCGCTGCTCCTCGAACCCGAACTCGCGGCGCGCTGCATCGCCGCAATGGCGGCGGCGGTCTCGATCCCGGTCACGGTCAAGATCCGTGCGGGATGGGACGACGACAACCGCAACGCGCCTGAATTCGCCGCGCGAATGGAACAAGCCGGCGCCCAGGCCGTGACCGTCCACGGCCGCACGCGCGCGCAGAAGTACACGGGACACGCCGACTACGAGCTGATCGGCAAGGTCGTGGCTGCGGTGGCGGTGCCGGTGATCGGCAACGGCGACGTCACGGACGTCGCAAGCGCCAGCCGCCTCGCCGCTACCGGAGTGCGCGGCATCGCAATCGGGCGCGGCGCGCTCGGCGCACCCTGGATCTTCGCCCAGCTCCGCGCCTGGCAGGCCGGCGAGGCCGTCCCTCCGGCACCCGGACTGGAAGCCCGCGCCGAGCTGATGGTCGAACTCGGCCGCGGCGTGGTCGCCCTGTACGGCGAACGCCGCGGCATGCGCATCATGCGCAGGCTGGCCGCGGACTTCATCAAGGGAATGTCCGGCGCGCCCAAGCTGCGCGCCGAATCGAACCGCTTGGAAGCTCCCGCGGACCTGGACCAGCTGGCCGCGAACATGCGCGAACTCGCGCAGCAGGCGGCTGTTCCCGGCTAGCGCGAAGGTTCTGCCAGGGCCGAAGGGTCGACCTGGTCCGGGTCGGCGGGCAGCGCCGACGCCTCCGCCGCACCGCCGGTCCAATCCAGCCCTTGCACCAGGAACAGGCGGCTCACCGCCTTGGCGTACTCGAGGCGCGCGTTCTTCTCGCTGGTGAGCGCTTCGATCAGGTCCTCTTGGAACTGCAGCACCTGGAAGTTGGTCGAAGCGCCCTCCTGCAGGCGCCGCTGTTCCGCCTGGAGCTGGCGCTCCGCGACTTCGCGCGCCGTCACGGTCACCAAGACCCGCTCGGCCAGATAGTCGAGGTTGCGGACGGCGTCGCGCACCTGGTTGGCGATTTCGCGTTCGCGGTCGCGGAGGGTGCGGACGGCGAGCTGGAAATTGGCGCGCGCCGCGCCTTCGGCGCCGCGCGCGGCGCGGGTGCCGAGCGGCACTTCGAAACCGAGGCCGGCCGAGTAGCCCGCGGAGAGAAAGGAGAAAATCGGGTCGAAGGCGCCCGCGACCTGCGAATCGACGCCGAGGCTGTTGCCCGAGGCGTTCAGGTCGAGCTTGGGCCGCAGATTGCTCTCCGACACTTCCCAGTCGAGACGCGCGCGTTCGACGTCGACGGCGAGTTCGTGCAATTCAGGCCGGTGCTTGCGGGCCACCAGCAGCGCCTGCTCCCATACCAGGTCGGACGGAGCCGGCGGCGGCGGCTCGCTGACCGGCTGCAGGACCAGCTGCCAGTCTTCCGCGTCTTCGAAGTCGAAGATCAGCGCGCGCAGCGCGTCTTCGGCCTGGCGCACCCGGTTCTCGGCGGTGAGCAGCGCGTCGCGGCGCGATGCGATGTCGGCCTCGGTCTGCACGAGCTCGACTTCGGCCACTGCTCCGGCCCGGTACTTGGAGCGGGTGACTTCGCGCAGTTCCTGCGCGAGCGTCAGCGAGAATTGCTTCACTTTCACGTCCTCGATCGTGAAGGCGAGATCCCAGTAGGCATCGATGCCGCGCTGCACCGCGTCGACCGTTGCGCTGCGCACCGAAGCGACGCCGCGGTCCCAGCCGAGTTCCGCGCGGCGCAGGTCGGCAGTGCCGGCGAGCAGCCAGCCGCCGCGGAGCAGCGGTTGCGACACGCTGGCGTTGAAGCCCACGTCGGATCGCGGGTTGAGGCCGAAGAAGCCGCTCGGCCGGTTGTCTTCGCGATAGACCTCGTTCAGGCTGACTTCGACCGAAGCGCCCGTCATCAGCGCCGTGCGCAGGCCCTGGTTCGCACGCCATTCGCGGATCTTGGTGTTGTCGACGCCGCCCGACAGGAATCCGCCACCCGACGGCGATTCCGAGTAGGTGTAGGTGGCCTCCGCGAAGAAAATCGGGTCGAAAGCGCCTTCGGCGGACTGGATCGAACCGGCCCCGGTCAGCGCCGACAAGTACGCCTGCCGGACGGCCGGCGCGTTGGCGCGCACCAAGCGGACGACGTCGGCGACCTGAAGCGGAAGGACCCGCGCATCGGCGGATCCGGATTCGGGAACGGGACTATCCTGCGTCGGCAGGAACGGCACGCAGAGAAACGCGACGAGGGCGAGGGAAGCCGACATGGGCGGTCGGCAAGGATAGCTTTGCCAGCCGCTCCCCACCGGGGTCTAGTCGCCGCTGCGCCAGGCCAGCAGCGCCTCGGCCTCGCGACGAAGCCCGGGGTCGCCTTCCGGCACGGCCCGCACGGACG
>Ga0214471_10001955_pt1 | contig 16279 bp, 17 predicted proteins | sample RVTome_5_FD_207665 | JGI IMG/M metagenome (GOLD analysis project Ga0214471, IMG submission 207665) | Soil microbial communities from uranium-contaminated site in the Upper Colorado River Basin, Wyoming, United States - RVT142D155 | ecosystem: Environmental > Terrestrial > Soil > Contaminated >... | reverse complement strand
GCGATCGCCTACCTGGCGCTATACACGGCGCACGGGTTCACCCGCATGACCACGGTGGCGCTCCTGGGGACCCTGGCCGCCCTGGCGCTCACTGCTCTCCTCGCGGGCATCTTCATGGCGGCGGCCCGGTTCACCGGCTTCACCGAGGATGTGTCGTTCATCCTCAGTGCGGCCGACGCCATCAACGTTCGCGGTCTGCTGCTCGCCGGCGTCGTGCTGGGGAGCCTCGGGGCGATCGACGACGTGACGGTCACCCAGGCGTCAGCGGTGTGGGAGCTTCGTGCCGCCGATCCGGCGATGCCACGCTCCCAATTGTTCCGAGCGGGCATGCGGGTGGGTCGCGATCACGTGGCGAGCACGGTGAACACCCTGCTCCTCGCCTACGCCGGCGCGGCGATGCCCCTCCTGCTCTTCTTCGTGCTCGCCGGCCAGTCGCTGGGTACCTCGCTCAACAGCGAGGTCGTCGCCATCGAGGTGATTCGGACGGTCGTCGGCAGCATCGGCCTGGTCATGGCGGTGCCGTTCACAACCTGGCTCGCATCGTGGATGGCGGAGGCTCGCCCGTAGGAGCTCGCCCTCTAGGGCCGAAAAGGCGAAAAACGAAGGGCGAATCCCGTCATGAGGACTCGGAGACGGTTGGACGCGGTTTCGCCTTCCGCGGCCGGGCGCAGCGAGAGCTCTGGCGCCCTCGCGCCCGGCTCAGCCTTCGACGACGAACTCCCCGGCCATCCCCTGGAATCGGTGGGCGGCCACGGTGCACACGTAGAAGTAGGTGCCGGCCGTGTCCGGAGTGAAGGTGACCGCACCGGTCTCACCCACGTCGAGGCCCGGGATCCTCGCCTCCCAGAGCGCATCCGCGTAGCCGCCCTCGAACTCGGCGACGATGGCGAGATTGTGCTGCTCCTCGAAGGGGTGGACGTTCTCCAGGTTGATCGTCACCTCATCACCCACGCCGACGGTGAGTCTCGGGGCCGGAGCCACCACCTCTCCGCTCGCTAGGCCGAAGCCCTTGCCCTGGTTGAGCGGCAGGTCCTCGAAGCCGGCAGCCGGCTGGCCGCCGATGAGGGAGAACTCGACGGCATCACCTCTCGTCGTGGTCGGTGGCACGGTCGTCGAGGTCGTCGACGGCACCGTCGTCGTCGTCGTCGTCGCCGCCGTCGTCGTCGTCGTGGTCGGCTCCTCGACTGAGTCGTCGTCGCTGCACGCGAACACGGTCAGCACGAGCAGCAAAGGTAGAGCGACGGCACGTCGACTCGTCGAGTGTCGATTCATACGATCCCCCCCATCAGTGTCGTGAATCGAGCCTACCCGTTGTTGGGGTCCCCATAGGAATGGGGGAGATTGGCGACCGGTCTACGCGCTCTTCTCTTCCGCCTCTTGCTTCCCGATGTCCTGCATCGAGATCAGTGTGGGATTGACGCGCTCGAGCACTACCTCGCCGTCGATGACCACCCGCGCCACGTCGGAGCGGGAAGGCAGTTCGTACATGGTGTTGAGCAGCACCTCTTCGAGGATCGCCCGGAGCCCGCGGGCGCCGGTGCCGCGGAGCAGCGCCTGATCGGCGACCGCGGTGAGGGCGTCATCGGTGAAGATCAATTCGACCCCGTCCATCTCGAAGAACTTGGCGTACTGCTTCACGAGGGCATTCTTGGGCTCGAGGAGCACCTTGATCATCTGATCGCGGTCCAGGTCGTCGACCGTCGCCACCACGGGAAGACGCCCGATGAACTCGGGAATCAGCCCGTAGGACATGAGGTCCTCGGGGAGCACCTGCGAGAGCGTGTTGCCGTCGCGGGCCTTCTTGGCGTGGACATGGGCGTCGAACCCGATGGCGCGCTTGCCGGTGCGGCCCTCGATGATGTGCTCGAGACCCGAGAAGGCGCCGCCGACGATGAACAGCATGTTCGTGGTGTCGATCTGTAGGAACTCCTGGTGAGGATGCTTGCGCCCGCCCTGCGGTGGCACCGAGGCGACGGTGCCCTCGAGGATCTTGAGCAGCGCCTGCTGGACACCTTCCCCGGACACATCGCGGGTGATGGACGGGTTCTCTGCCTTGCGGGCGATCTTGTCGATCTCGTCGATGTAGATGATCCCGGTCTCGGCCCGCTTCAGGTCGTAGTCGGCGGCCTGGATCAGCTTGAGGAGGATGTTCTCCACGTCCTCGCCGACATATCCGGCCTCGGTGAGCGCCGTGGCATCGGCGATGGCGAACGGCACGTTGAGCATCCTCGCCAGGGTCTGGGCAAGGAGGGTCTTGCCCGACCCGGTGGGCCCGATGAGGATGATGTTCGACTTCTGGAGCTCGATGTCGTCTTTGGGCCGGACGCCGGCGCGCACGCGCTTGTAGTGGTTGTACACCGCGACCGCCAGCACCCGCTTGGCGCGCTCCTGGCCGACAACGTAGTCCTCGAGGAAGTCGTGGATCTCTGTCGGCTTGGGGAGCTCGGAGAAGGGGGTCTCCTCGGTGGTCGCCAGCTCCTCCTCGATGATCTCGTTGCAGAGGTCGATGCACTCGTCGCAGATGTAGACGCCGGGACCGGCAATCAGCTTCTTGACCTGCTTCTGCGACTTCCCGCAGAACGAGCACTTGAGGAGGTCGCCGCCGCCTCCTTCGCCGAACTTGGTCACGAGTTCTCCCTTCGGCCTAGCCGACGGCCTTGAGCTCTCTGCCTTCGAGCACGATGTCGACCACGCCGTACTCGCGAGCCTCGCTGGCGGTCATCCAGAAGTCGCGGTCGGTGTCGACCTTGACCTTCTCGAGGGGCTTGCCGGTGTGGTCGGCGAGGATCTGGTTCATCTCTTCCTTGACCCGGATGATCTCGCGGGCGTGGATTTCGATGTCGGTCGCCTGGCCCTCGAGCCCCCCGATGTGAGGCTGGTGGAGCATGATTCGGGCGTGGGGAAGAGCGAAGCGCTTGCCGGGTGCCCCCGCCGCCAGCAGCACCGCTGCGGCCGAAGCGGCCTGGCCCATGCAGTAGGTGGCGACGTCGGGCTTGATGAAGTGCATCGTGTCGTAGATCGCCATCAGCGACGTCATCACACCACCGGGCGAGTTGATGTAGAGGGCGATGTCCTTCTCCGGATCGTCGCCCTCGAGGTGCAGCAACTGCGCCATGATGAGATTGGCGACGTTGTCGTCGATTGGCGTGCCCAGGAAGATGATGCGCTCTTTGAGCAGCCGGCTGTAGATGTCGAACGCCCGCTCGCCGCGGCTCGTCTGCTCGACGACCGTCGGGACCAGGTAGCTGTTCTTGATCATTCCTCGACCTCCGTGGGCTCGGGCTTCGTGTCCGTGGCGTCAGCCGACGCCGTCTCACCTTCGCCCTCGTCTTCGGTCTCCGGCTCACCTTCGGCGACCGGAGCGGGCAACTCGATCTGGTTGCCGTCTTCATCGACCGGAACGGCCGACTCGAGGAGTCGGTCGACGGCCTTGCGCCGCAGGATATCACCCGACAGTGCATCTCCCTGACCACCTTCTTCGAGGGCGGCCCGGTAGTCGTCGGCCGGGACCCTGGCGGCGGCCGCGAGGGCGGCGATCGCCTGGTCCAACTCCTCGGCATCCACCTCGATTCCCTCGTGCTCGGCGACGGCCTCGAGGAGGATGCGGGTGCGGAGGTTCAAGGCGGCTTGTGACCGGAGGTCTTCGACGAACCCGTCGCGGTCCTGACCGGTGATCTCGAGGTACTGGTCCAGTTCGATGCCCTGAGTCTCCAGCCGGTGGGCGAAGCGGTGGAAGACCGAGTCCATCTCGGCGTCGAGCAGCGGCTCGGGCAGTTCCAGGTCCACGTCCTCGACGAGTTCCGCGAGCAGTCGCTGCTCGAGCTCCGAGCGGACGCCGCGCATCCGGATGACACGAATCTGGGTCTCCAGCTCGTCGCGCATCTCGTCGATCGTCTCGAACTCGCTGACGTCCGCGACCCACTCGTCGGTCAACTCGGGAAGGCGCTTCGCCTTCACCCCTTTGACCAGGACCCTCACCTGGACGTCGCGGCCGCCCTCCTCCCCCATCTGCTCGGGGAGCCTGGACGTAAACTCGAGGATCCCCCCGGCGGCGCTGCCACGCAGGGCCTCGTCGAGGCCCTCGAGGAGCGACCCGGAGCCGATCTCGTAGAGCATGTCGTTCGCCGAGCCCGCCGCGAACTCCTCGCCGTCGAGACGGGTCTTTACGTCGGCGAGCACGAAGTCGCCGTCGAACGCCTCGCGCGAGACGTCCTCCAACTCGGCGAACTGATCGCGCATCCGCTCGATCTGGGCGTCGACGTCTTCCGGGGTGACATCCGGTCGCTCCACCTGTACGCGCCGGCCGTCGAACTCCGGCAGGCGGTCGATCGTGGGCCAGAGGGTGATGCGGACGTCCACCTCGACGCCGTCCTCCAGGTCGCGCACCTCCTCGAGACGGGGATAGACCACGGGCACCAACTCGGTCTCGCGGATTGCGGCGGCGAGGGCGCGCGGGATGGCGTCATCGATCGCCTCTTTTCGCATCGTCTCGGCTCCGACCATGGACTCGACAACCTTCACCGGCGCTTTGCCGGGCCGGAAGCCCTTGATCTTCGAGTCCTTGGCGAGGCGGGCGGCGGCGGATCGCTTGCCGGCCGCCAGGGCGTCGGCGTCGATGGTGAATGTCAGGATCCGCTCGAAGCGTCCGGCATCCTCGACTTTGGTCACGCGCCTCCTCCAGGAGCCGACAACAAAACGCGAGGCACCGGAGCACTTGCTCCAACCGCCTCGCCTTCGGGGTGACCGAGGGGACTCGAACCCCCGACCTCCAGGGCCACAACCTGGCGCTCTAACCGCCTGAGCTACGGTCACCATGTGGGGCCACCGGGCCCCGAACCTCCAGGGCCGCAACCCCGCCCAAGAACCTCCAGAGCCGCAAGTCCCGGCAGCTCTAACCGCCTACGGTCACCATGCGGGGCACCCCTGCCCCAAACCTGCCCTCGCAGTGCCCCCGGAGGGATTCGAACCCCCGACCAAGAGCTTAGAAGGCTCCTGCTCTGTCCTCTGAGCTACAGGGGCAAGGGGCCGCACACCCGGCGACCGATCCTCTCGGCGGGTGCCCGTCGAGCGGGTGAAGGGAATCGAACCCTCACCACCAGCTTGGAAGGCTGGGGCTCTACCATTGAGCTACACCCGCCGGTTCCGGGGCAGGATAGACAGGAAGCTCCCAGCTTCCGGCCACCGAGTCGGCAGAGGTGCGGGCGGTGGGACTCGAACCCACAATGGGCGGATAGCCCACCGGGTCCTAAGCCCGGCGCCTGTGCCAATTCGGCTACACCCGCATGAGATCGCGTGGGTCGCCAGGGATTCGAACCCTGAACCTGCTGGTTAAGAGCCAGTTGCTCTGCCATTGAGCTAGCGACCCGGGGGCAGGGTAGCAACGCGATAGAACCAGCCTCGGTCCGCGAGCTCGTCTATCCAAGCCATCGTGCGAAGCCAGAGGTCTGTGCTCCGCATGACGGTCACCCGGCAAATCCCGTGGGCGAGGTGGTTCTTCCGATGGCCCGTGCCATCAGGCTTGATGAACGGCTTCGTGAACCGTGGCCGGTCGATGGGCAGCGCTCCAGCCCAGTACTGCATTGCTCGATGCGGGTCGTTGTCGGCATGCAGATTGATGTGCATCACAAACTCAGCCTCCGGCAGGCAGTACGCCCTAACCCACTCGATGAAGAACCGCAGCAGGCGCGGATCGGCGTTCGCCATCTGCAGCCGACGCGTCGTCTTCGACCCCTCAGCCCAATACAGAGCTATCCCCCCAACGAAGAATGCGTCGGAGTGACATCGAGCGGCAAACTCTCGAGCATCCGTCTCGATGCCCGAGATCTCCGCTCTGCGTCTCCACTGGGTGTCACGTCTGATCCCGCGACGCGGTGCGCGCCGAGCCTTGATCTCATCCCGCTGGCTCTCTGTAAGCGCCACTTCACGGCACCACACCGACAGAGTGGGCTTCGACATGGGGACGATGCCTGCGATCTCACCGAGCGAGAGCCCGCAGGCCCTGAGCCGCCTCGCCAGATCGATGCGTTCTTCCCTGGTCAGCCCGGTCCATCGGTCTGCTGCGGCATTCAGCTCAGCCGGGACTAAATCCACACCGACAAGGTAAGGGACGGATGTGACATTCCATCGTGTCACAATCCAGCCGACGGGCTGTGGCGCAGCTTGGCAGCGCGCGTGCTTTGGGAGCACGAGGCCGCCGGTTCGAATCCGGCCAGCCCGACTTACGGCACGATCAGCACCGGGCACGGCGAGTCGTGCGCCACCCGGTCGGCCACCGAGCCGAGGATGAGCCGTTCCACCATCCCCGCGCCGCGACGACCCACTACCAGCAGGTCAGCCTCCATCTCTGCGGCCAGCGACACCAACGCCGAGGCCGGGTCCCCGATCTCCTCCGACGATGTCACCTCCATGCCGTCAGTGTCGAGGCGGTCAAGTGTCCGGTCGAGCACCGACCGCTGGGCATCCGCCATCGATCGCGACAACGCGTCGGCGGGGGGCGGCGAGCCGACGACGCCCCACCAGCCCTCCGGGGGCCTGACGACCGTGACCACGTGCAGCCTGGCGCCGTGGACTCGCGCCATCGCCGCGGCCACATTGGCCGCCCGGATGCTCTGATCGGACCCGTCGACCCCCACGATGATCGTGTTCGGAGACCACTCGGCCACGTCACACCTCCTCGGAGACATCACTCGAAGCCTACGGGAGCCCGTGGGCTGAATGACAGAGCCGAAGGTCAGCGGAGGTGCGCCGCAAGCGCCTCGAGAGCCCTTGCCCGATGGCTGATGCGGTTCTTCTCGGTCACACCGATCTCGGCGAGCGTGCGCCCGTCGACCTCGAACACCGGGTCATAGCCAAAACCCCCGTCGCCCCGAGCCTCGAGTGCGATCGACCCTTCGAGAACGCCTTCGGCGACGACGACCTCGCCTGAAGGCTCGACGAAGGCCACCACCGTCCGGAACCGGGCCGTGCGGTCGGTTCGGCCGGCCATCGCCGACAGCAGGGCGCGGCGATTGTCCTCATATGTCGCATCATCCCCGGCGAAACGGGCGGTGCGCACCCCCGGGGCTCCGCCGAGAGCATCCACCTCGAGACCGGTGTCGTCGGCGACCGCGGGATGCCCGGTATGGAAAGCCACCGCCCTGGCCTTGATGACGGCGTTCTCCTCCAGGCTGGACCCGGTCTCCTCGACATCGGGCCAATCGAGGCCCTCGACCGGTTCGATCCCGGGAAGCACCCGCCGCAGGACCGCCACCACCTCCGCCGCCTTGTCGGGGTTCTTGGTGGCGACCATCACCCTCATGCCAGGGCAGTGCGCTGGGCCGCCACCAGCTGCTCGATGCCCCCCGTCGCCAGGTCGAGGAGCCGGTCGAGCGTGTCGCGGTCGAACGGCGCCCGCTCTGCCGTGCCCTGGACCTCGATGATCCGACCCGAGCCCGTCATCACGACGTTCATGTCGACGTCGGCCGAGGCATCGCGCTCGTAATCGAGATCGAGCATCGGCTCACCGCCCACGACGCCGACGCTCACCGCGGCGCAGTGGTCCAGCACCGGGTCGGCGGCAAGCACGCCGGCGGCAAGGCCAGCGGTGACCGCGTCCTTGACGGCGACCCACGCTCCGGTGATCGACGCCGTCCGGGTGCCGCCGTCGGCCTGAAGGACGTCGCAATCGACCCGGATCACCGCCTCGCCCATGACCGAGAGGTCGACAACCGAGCGCAGCGATCGCCCGATCAGCCGCTGGATCTCCTTGGTCCGTCCGCCGCTCAATGACGACCGGGACACCCTCTCCGGGCTCGACCCGGGCAGCATCGAGTACTCGGCGGTGAGCCACCCCTTCCCCTCGTGGCGCATCCACGGGGGAACGTCGGTGTCGAAAGATGCGGTGCACAACACCATCGTCTTCCCCATCTCGACGAGCACCGAGCCCGGCGTCATGACTGTGTATCCCCGGGTGATCCGGACCTCGCGCAACTCGTCGGGCTTCCGATCGCTCACACTTCCACCTCCATTGCCGGGACCGCGTGGTCGACCGGACCGTCGAAACGGGCGGCGGCCTCCCGGACCGACACCATGGGATCCAGCGTAGGAGCGAGGTGCGTCACGATCAGGCGGCCGACACTCGCACGCTGCGCCACCTCCCCCGCCTCGCCGGCATGAAGGTGGTACGGGTAGCGGTCGGAGGGCGGTTCGCCCTGTGACGTCGCCTCGCACAAGAGGAGATCGCATCCCTGAGCCATCCCCTCCAGGTCGCCACCGGGACCGGTGTCGCCGCTGTAGACCAGCCGGCGGCCTCCGGATTCGACGGCGGTGACGAGTGCCGGCACGGAATGGAGTGCGCTGCCGAATTCGAGGGCCAAGGGCCCGACCTGTCTCCGATCGCCTGCGGATACGGCATCGAAGGCAAAGACCTGGAAGAGCGAGTGATCGGAGCCGACCTCGAGGAAGGCAGCGAAGCGATCGGGCAGCCCCTGCGGGCAGAACACGGGGATCCCCCATCCCTCTGGCTGGCCGAACCGGATGGCCGCCAAGAGGGCGAACAGGTCGGAGCAGTGGTCGGGATGGGCGTGGCTGAGCACGATCGCATCGGGACGCGCCACCTTCTCGACGAGCGACATGAACACCCCGGGACCAAGGTCGAGGACGATCGTGGTTCCGGCCTGCTCGACGAGGTATCCCGAGGCGGGGCACCCCGGCGTAGGGAAGGTGCCGTTCGAACCCAGGACGGTGAGGCGCATCGTGACGAGGGTAGAGACGACGCCCGACGCCCGACGCCCGCAAGAGGGGCCCCCCAGCCCCGGCTCCAGCCAGAGACGGGTTTGCCATCCGCCTTCCGCCATCCGCAAGAGCCGAGGCGACGCCGATCTCGCATGGCCGGGCGAGCACCGCGTCAACTGCTACTGCCGCCCGGAGGCCTCCGGCTCAACCGATCGCCTTGCGGAAGGCCAGCGTCGCCCCGGTGAAGGTGACCACGGCGAGGCCGCCGGTGACCGCCATCGCCTCGCCGATGGCACCCCAGTCCCAGCCTGTGTTCACCAGGGCCCTGAGAGCCTCGACGATGTAGGTGATCGGATTGAAGGTGGCGACGGTGTCGAGCCAGTCGGGCAGGAGGATCGATGGCATGAAGGCGGTCGAGAGGAAGAGCACCGGGAAAGTGATGAGTATCCCCACGATCATGGTCAGCTCTCCGTTGCGAGTGCGGAGGGCGATGATGTTCGACAGGCCCGCCCAGGCGATCCCAAACAGCGCCGCCAGCACGACCATGGCGGCCACACCGGCCACGCCGGTCGCGATGCGCGCCCCCATGGCGAGCGCCACCAGGACGATCACCGTCGCCTGCGCAGCAGCCCGCGTCGCGTCGGCGAACACCTTGCCCAGAAGGATGCTCGACCTCCTGATGGGCGCGATCAGGAACTTGTCGAGCATCCCATCCTCGATGTCCGACACCATCCCGATCCCCGACTGGAACGCCGAGTTGAGGGCCGTGAGGGCCACGATGCTCGGCACCAGGAACTGCAGGTACGAGTCGTAACCGAAACCCGGCAGGCGGTCGAGGTTGCTGAAGACCTGGCTGAACAGCAGCAAGAAGATGAGCGGCTGCGCCAACGCAAAGAAGAGCAAGAGCGGGATGCGCACCAGCTTCTTCATCTGGCGTGCCCAGAGGATCGCGGACTCGCGGACACTCCGGATCATCGCCGCCTCCCCATCCGCCTCAGCCGGCTCGGAGGCTTGGCATCCTCGACGCGCATGCGGCTGCCAGTGTGGCGCAGGAACACATCGTCGAGCGTCGGCTTCGACAGCTCCAACCTGGCCACCTTCACCGACGCCGAGTCGAGAGCACGCACCACGTCGGCCAGCCGGCTCGAGGCTTCGGCGGTGAACACCCGGATCGAGCGATCGAACCGCGCCGCCTCTCCGGCGTCCGAGAACCGCTCCAGCACGGCCGCCGCGGCCTCCAGGGCAGGGCCGTCGGCGTCGTCGGGCAGGCTCACGGTGATCGCCTCACCGCCGAGCCCGCGTTTGAGGGCACCCGGTGTGCCCTCGATGGCGATGACGCCCTGGTCGATGATCGCCAGCCGCGAGGCAAGGGCGTCGGCCTCTTCGAGGTACTGGGTCGTGAGGAAGATCGTCACCCCGCGCCCGTTGAGTTGCCTCAGGTACTCCCAGAGCGCCCGCCGCGTCTGCGGGTCGAGACCGGTGGTCGGCTCGTCGAGGAACAGCACCCTGGGGTCGTGCACCAGGGCTTGCCCCAGGTCGAGACGCCGGCGCATTCCGCCGCTGAAGGTTCCGGCGCGGCGGTCGGCCACATCAACGAGTTGGAGCACCTCCAGGAGATCGTCGCTGCGCCGTTCCGCCTCGGTGGCCCGAAGACCGTGAAGCCGGCCCTGCATGACCAGGTTCTCCCGAGCGGTCAGGTCGTCGTCGACCCCGATGAACTGCGCGGCGTACCCGATGCGCCTCCGCACCGCCTCGGGATCGGCGGTGACGTCGATCCCATCGACCGTGACCACGCCTTCAGTCGGTTCCAGGAGCGTGACGATCACCCGGATCGTGGTCGTCTTCCCGGCGCCGTTCGGCCCCAGAAAGCCAAAGATCTCCCCCTCCGCGACAGCGAACGAGATCCCATCGACGGCGCGCACCCCACCCGGGTACACCTTGACCAGATCGCGAACCTCAAGGAGCGGCACGGCAGGGAGGCTACTGCGAGGTGGCAGGAGGCAGGACAGAAGCGCAATTCGCAATTCGCAATTCGCAATTCGCAATTCGCAATTCGCAATTCGACAGACGCTCAGGCTCTGAGAGACGCGACTGATCGGCTCCTGCGGAAGGCGGAAGGCGGAAGGCGGCAGATGGCAGGAAGCAGGTGCCAAGAAGCAGCTTGGCTAGAGCGAGAGCCGGAGCTGGGCCCTCTCTTGCCAATCGCCAATCGCCAACTCTATCCCGCCGCCAGCACGGTGAGCCCGAGCGCGCTGAGCGCCACCATGAGCGCCAGCATCGCGTACTGGGTCTTCACGGCGCGCGGCCCGGGGAACACCGCCAGCGCCCTGTCGTGGGCGAGCACCACCCCCACCACATGACCGCCGACGATTGCGGCCAGCTGCCCCCACCACACGGCAACAGGAGGGATCCAGGTGTAATTGGGCTGATAGTCGATCGTCCCGAACAGGTCCCACCCCAGACCGAGCGGGTCGCTGAGCGCCGGGATGATCAGTTGGCCCTCGAACGCCACCAGGGTGAAGTAGTGGGCGAAGGCGTACGCCAACGCGATCGGGACGAGCGTGTGGGCGAATGATCGAGCCACCTCTGCGGGAGACGGACCATCGGGACCGATGATGCGGGCTGCCCACCACGACGCGGCTGCATACGCGGTCCCGATGACCGCTACCACCGCGGCCAGGGCGACCGTCTGGAACCACACCGAGTGCTGCGCGGCACCGACCAGCGAGAACGCAAGATCGTCCCACCATGGCGTCCCCGACAAGCCGTCGTAGGTGACCGTGCCGATCATCGCCACCACGAATGCCGCCAGCCCCGGCCACTGTGGGAGAACCGGTAGAGCGCGCAGCCACCCCCTCCGCCCCAGCCTCCCGTCGGGGAGTCGGCCGATCGGGGCGATGGCGCTGAGAAGGCGGTGGTACACGGCGAAGGCCTCGGTTGACGCAACGGTCCGCTCGATGCCAAACCGGAAGGCCAGGCCGAGGATGGCGACGGTGTAGACAAGAGCGGCCATCCCCAGGGCCTGTGGGTCGCCCGACCTCGGGTACACCAATTCGAGCCACACGATCGCGGTGAACACGGCCGCTGCGGGCCACACCCCCCACGCACCTGGACCGGATGGCCCATCGAGCCGGGCCAGCCCGCCCATGGTCCTCCAGGGGCTGATCACCGACCACACGTTGCCGATCGCCGCCGCGGTGAAGGGCAGCACCAGCCATACGACGACCCAGACGGTGACTGGAGCCGCATTGCTCCGCGCCGAGGACTCGCCGAAGAGACCGGCGGAGAGCACGAGCATCAGGCCGCCAACCCCGATCGCGGCGAGCAGCCCGCCGACCCACCCCGGGACCGCCCAGCCGGCGTCGCGCCACCGCGGGCCGTCCTGGAGGCGCGGCGTCGGCCAGAGGACTGCCAGCGCTCCGAACGACAGGAGCAGGACCACACCGGCGCCGACGAGGAAGTATTCCAACGGGACCGGGAGGTCGCTGCGTCCGCCAATACCGTGAGCCGAAGCAACACCCGGAAGAGTCAGCACGGCGATCACCGCTGCCGCGAAAACACCCCCGCGGGCGGCGCGACGGCGCCCCGTCACGAGACCTGGATCTCGACCAGCAGCCGGCCCGAGCCCTCAAGCTCGGCCTCGAAGATCCCTGGAATGTCGGCCGTGAATTCGATCACACCCGGCTCGCCGGGGGCGACGTCCGCAGTGACGTCGTAGCCGTGGAGGTGGACCTCGTCTGTTACGTCACCGGCCACCGTGAGCCTGACTTCGGTGCCGACTTCGAGCTGGATTCGACCGGAGGTAGGAACCCCCTCGACGCGTACCTCCACCGCCGACCCGATGACCTCGATCGCGATGTCGACACCAGAGTCGGTCGTGGTGGTCGTCGCCGCGACCGTGGTCGTCGTGTCCGCGAGACCGGTTGTCGCCGACGGCAAAGTCGTCGCGGCGACAGTGGTGGTCGGGACGCTGGTCGAGCCGGTGCCGTCGTCTCCGCAGGCGGCGGCGACGAGCATCAACGCCGTGAGGCAGGCAGCCAGGGTCGATCGCATGAGTCAGGAGGGTAGAGCGACCTCGAAGGGGTCAATCGCCGTCGACTTCGGTGCGGATCTCCCACCGGATCTCGCCATCCTCGAGTCGGGCCTTGACCCGGTATTCCACCGGGTCGTCGTGCTTCTCGAACTTGACCTCGACCTCGGTCGACCCGTTGGACTCGATGTCGGCGTCGAATCCCTGCGCCGGGATCGCCGACGAGAGGCTGAGCGTCGAACCCGAGACCGCCACGGTGACCGTCCCGCCCGGCGTGGTCCGCGACTCGGTGAATACCGCGACGACCGTTGACCCACTCGTCGTCGACGAGCCGCCGGCGGCCACTGTCGACGAAGATGCGGTCGTGGACGACCCGGCGGTCGTCGTGGTCGTCGACGTGGCTCCGGCCGTCGGCACGGCGGACTCCAGGGTGGAGGAAGTGCTGCCGCCGGCCACGCTGGCGGCGAGGTCTACGGCAGAGACGGGCACCGCGGGTCGCTCGCTCACCTCGTGTCCGGCTTGACTCACCGCGGCGAGGGTGATCGCTGCCGTGGCGAGCGTGGCCACGACCCAGGCGGCGACGAGGGCGATGCGCTTCCACATGCCCCCATGATGCCCGCTTGGTGCGAATGGGAGACCGAAGCCCGGGTTAAGGACTTCTGAAGCGGTCTGATCGAGCCGCTCCAGGGCCTATCGTGGCCGGGATGGCGGCGATCCTGATCATCGAAGACGACCAGCGCATCCGAGAGCGTCTGACGCGTGCACTGGCGGATCGCGGACACGCCGCCGACTCGCGCCACACCGGCTACGAGGGGCTTTCCGCCGTGGTCGAGGAGAAGCCCGATGTTGTCGTCCTCGACCTGGGGCTCCCCGACATCGACGGGGCCGAGCTCCTCAAGATGATTCGCGCGGTCAGCAAGGTGCCGATCGTGATCGCCACCGCTCGCACGGAGGAGTCGGCCATCGTCGCCCTCCTCGACGCGGGTGCCGACGACTACGTCGTCAAGCCATTCTCGGTCGATCAGCTCGAGGCGCGCATCCGGGCGGTTCTCCGCAGGACGCAGGGTCCAGCCGCTGAGGGCCCACTCCGAGTCGGCGATCTGAGCATCGACATGGCCGGCCGGGAGGCGACCCTCGCAGGAGTGGCGTTGGAGCTGTCCCGAAAGGAATTCGACCTGCTCGCCCACCTCGCCGAGAACGCCGGCGAGGTCGTGTCGAAGCGGGACCTCCTCGCCGAGGTGTGGCGGGAGCCGTACGGGGGAAGCGACAGCACCGTCGACGTGCACCTCTCGTGGCTGCGCAAGAAGCTCGGCGAGACGGCGGCCGAGCCCCGCTACCTGCGTACCGTCTACGGAGTCGGGGTCAAGCTCGTCGACCCGGAGTCGTGAGAAGCCGCCTCGCCCTCGTGACCCTGGCGGTCACCACCCTCATCGTCGTGTCGTTCGTCGTCCCTCTCGGGATACTCGTGCGGCGGCAGGCCGAGGACCGGGCGCTCTCCCGCGCCGAGAGCGACGCACGATCGATCGCCACCGCCTTGGCCGTGTCGTCGTCATTCAGCGAGATCGAGATCAACTCTGCAACGGCCTTGGCCGTTCTCGGCGCCTTCGGCTCACCGCCGTCGGCCAGCATCCACCTTCCCGATGGCACCGTCGTCGGGCCCGGCACTGTCGACGACCCTGATGTCGAAGTCGCCCGCCAAGGGAGCGCCTTCACCGCGAGCACACCCGAAGGCGCGGCGGTGTTGGTCCCTGTCGTCCTGAGCCAGGGAACTTCCGTGGTCCGCGTGGGCGTATCCGACGCCGATCTCTCCGAGGGCGTGGCCAGCGCGTGGCTCATCCTCGCCGCACTGGCTGTCTTGCTGATCTCGATCGCCCTCGCCGGCGCCGACCGGCTGGGGCGGTCGATCGTCGACCCCGTGCAGGACCTGCGGGCCGCCGCTCAGTCGCTCGGCGCCGGCAACCTCGGGACACGGGTCCGTCCCGCCGGTCCGCCAGAGATCGCCGAAGTCGGCCGAACGTTCAACGACCTGGCGGCCCGTCTCCGCGACCTCCTGCAGGCCGAGCGGGAGGCCGCGGCGGACATTTCGCACAATCTGCGGACTCCGCTCACCGCGCTTCGCCTGCAGGTCGAGTCTCTGCCCGCGGAGGTCCGGTTGCAACTGCTCGACGATATCGCACTGGTCGAGTCGACGGTCGATCGGGTGATCACAGAGGCGAGATCCCGGGGCGAGGAGGCTCCGCGGTCTGCCGATCTGGCCGGCATCGCGAAGGAGCGGGCCGCCTTCTGGAGCGTGCTGGCCGGCGAGCAGGGACGCTCGTTCGATTCCGATCTGCCCGACCGGATCATCCCGGTGCCGGTGGGGCCGGCCGACCTCGAGACCCTGCTCGACACGCTGCTCGAGAACGTCTTCGCACACACGCCGGCGGGGGCACCCATCGGGGTCACGGTCGATCCGGATGGACCGTCGCTCCGTGTCGAAGACGGTGGCCCGGGCTTCGAGGCGGCCTCCCCGGAGCGAGGCAACTCGCGGCGGGGATCCACTGGCCTGGGGCTCGACATCGTCCGCCGCATCGCGCAGTCCGCAGGTGGCTCCCTCCACCTCGGACGATCTCCCCTGGGCGGGGCCCTGGTGGCCGTCTCGTTCGGGTCGACCACGAGTGAGGGGCCCCCAAAGGGGCCCCTCACACAGCCGTCGTCCGTCTAGTTGTCGATCTCGATCCGCACGCGGAGGTCGGCGTCGACCCGGAACTCCAGGACGCGACCGTCCTCGTGCAAGAAGTCCACATCGACATGACTACGTCCGGCATGATCGACCTCGAACGACCAACCCGACTCGGTTGACGCCCCGCCGAACACGATCTCGTCTCCGATCACGATGACATCGACGGTGCCCGCCTCGCCTGCGAGGAACGTGAGCGCCTGGGGCACCGCTGACGCGTCGTCGTCGTCATCGTCGTCGTCATCGTCGTCGGCGGCGGTCGTCGAAGTCGCCCCGCCCGATGCGGTGGTCGAAGTCGACTCCGGCGAGGAGGTCGGCGTGGTGCTCGACGAGGAGCTCGTCGACCCAAGCGTCGTGGAACTCGTCGAGCCGAGCGTTGTAGAACTGGCCGCACTCGGCGACGTGGAACCGCTGGCGCCGGCAACGACGACGCCGCCATCCTCGATCTCGGCCTCGAACTCCAGCTCCCCGCCGCCGGCGTTGCGGAAGGTCACCTTGAGGTGCCTGCCGTCCTCTCGATCCACCGTGAAGTCCCATCCCGCCGCCGCATCGGCGCCGACGAATGCGATGACCCCACCCTCGACGCTGAACGTGACCGTGCCTGCGTCGCCGACGGCTGCCGTCTGGGTGTCGGCGCGGGCCGCCGAGGCGACCACTCCGACGGCAAGTCCGACGATGCCGACCATCGCACCCACCGCGATCCATCTCTTGAACATTCCCTCTCCTCAGCTAGGTGTCGAAGAGATGGTGGAACGGACGGCACTAGGCAGGCATGAGGCGCGTCTTAAGACGTTCGGTGCTCCTGAAGCCCCCGAACG
>Ga0214471_10001953_pt1 | contig 16290 bp, 16 predicted proteins | sample RVTome_5_FD_207665 | JGI IMG/M metagenome (GOLD analysis project Ga0214471, IMG submission 207665) | Soil microbial communities from uranium-contaminated site in the Upper Colorado River Basin, Wyoming, United States - RVT142D155 | ecosystem: Environmental > Terrestrial > Soil > Contaminated >... | reverse complement strand
TTGAGCACCACGACGGCGGCGCCGTTCTCGGTGCCGACGGACAGGCGCGGCATGCTGTCGGCGTCCTTGAAGCGCAGCGCCACCGACTGCTCGCCGTCCACCACCAGCTCGGCGCGCACGCGGCCGGCCGCGTCGCGCAGGACGAAGCGCTCGGCCTCGACGATCCGCGGGGCCGGTTTCTGGCCCATGAGCGCCACCGCCACCATGCCGAGGACCGAGAGGGTCGCCAGGCGTCGCCACCGGCGCTGGGCACGCTCCAGCCGCTCCACGCGTCGCGCGAGCGTGAGATCGATCACCTCGGTCATCAGGGCCCTCCCCGCCGCAGTGCGCGACGTCGTGCCGCACGCGCTGAGCAAAAGGAGGGCCAGGCGTGGAATGACGCAACGATGGGTACCTCGCGGCCGTGGCCGCCCGGCTGTGTCGTGACCGATGTCAGGCGGACACCGGCCCATGCATCCCCGACACTGATCCTTCTCGTCGTCACGCCGGGGGCGCGTAGGCGGGAAAGACGCGGCGCACGAGGTCGGGGGCGTTGATCGCCAGCATGCCGGTGACGAGCCGGCGGGCGGCGCCCCGGATCGCCACGAACGTGATGACGGCGCTGGCCAGGAGCCGCCCGTCGCCGTCGCAGGCCACGACCTCGGTATCCCAGTATCGGAGGTCGCCCGCGTGTGCTCGCGCCGAGGCCCGCGCCCCGGTCACCGTGATCGCGCCGGTGGCGCCGCCCGCCGCGTGGACCGTCACTTTCAGGTTTGTCGTCATCCCCGATTCCCCGGTGGCCAGGGCGCCCAGCCAGAACGCGGCCTCGTCCAGCAGCGTCGTGATCGCCGCCGCCGCCAGCGTCCCGTCGGTCGCCACGAAGCCCGGCCGCGGCCGCCAACTCCCACCCACGGTGACGTCGTCCGCGCGCAACTGCACGCCCAGCCCGAGGGGGTTGTCGGTACCGCAGGCGAAGCACCCGCGCGAGACCGGCAGCGCCATCGCGTCGGCGGCGGGCGGCGGTGCCAGCGTGGCGGGCGGCGGGCCGGCTTCCCCGATGCGGCCCGCCACGAGCAGCGTGTCGGCCTCCGACAGCTCGAGGTCGCTGGCGCCGGGCGCGCCGCGGACGCGCAGGCGGAGCGGAACGCCCAGGGGCACGCGGCGGAGGTAGTGGCCGTGGACGTCGCGCGTGCCCGGACGCCCGCCCACGAGGTCGAACGCCGCGAGGACGACACCGCCGTGGGCCGCGCCGGGAAGCCCCTGGAACGCGGGATCGAGCGTCAGCACGCGCTCCTCGCCGCCCCCGGCGAGGCCGCGGCGCAGGACGTCGAGCGTCAGCATGCGATAATCATGCGCAGTGGCGTCCATTCTAGCGCCCACGCCGTTCGTCCGGGCGACCGTCACCAACTTCTTCTTCTTCCTGAGCCTCAACGGCTTCGTCCTGCTGCCGCTCTACATCCAGCAGCTCGGCGGCACCGAGATCGAGATCGGGCTGGTGATGGGCATCTACAGCGGCGTGGGCATCCTGTGCCAGCCGCTGATCGGCCCGTGGGTGGACGTCATCGGGCGCCGGCCGTTCATGCTGGTGGGCATCGGGCTCAACCTGGCGGCGGCGCTGCTGGCGGTCGCCCCCGGCGGCGTCCCGCTGCTGGCGGTGGTGCGCGCGCTGCAGGGGATCGGCTTCTCCCTGTTCTTCGTGGCGAGCTTCTCCTACGTCGTCGACCTCATCCCGCCGGCCGAGCGCGGCTGGGCGCTCGGGATCTATGGGATCGCGGGCTTCGTGTCCACGGCCGTCGCGCCGCTGGTGGGCGAGTGGGTGATCCGCACCGCCGGCTTCCGCGCGCTCTTCCTGCTGTCGGCGGCGCTCGCGCTCATCCCCGCCGCGCTGGTCTGGCCGCTGCCGGAGACGCCGCGGTCCACCGGATTGCCGGCCCGGCTGGCGCCGGGCGCGGCGCGGGCGGCGGTGGTGGACGTCCTGCACCGGCACATGCTGGTGACGATGTTCTTCGGCCTGGGCTCGGGCGTGATCTTCGCCTTCCTGCCCACGTTCGCCGAGGACCTCGGCGTGACCACGCTGTCGCTCTTCTACACGGCCTACGCGCTGTCGGCGATCGTCGTGCGCCTCGCCGGCGGCCGGCTGATCGACACGCGCGGTCGGCGCGCGGTGATCGTGCCGTCGATGTTCGTGCAGGCCGCCGCCACCGGGCTGCTGGCGCTGCTCGGCGTGCTGGTCACCCGCTCCAGCGCCGTCCCGGTGCTGCCGGGGCTGTTCGTGGCCGGCCTCCTGTCCGGCGGCGCCCACGGCTTCCTCTATCCCGGCCTGGCCGCGCTGGTGACCGACGCCACCCCGCCGGAGCGCCGCGCGTCGGTCGTCGGCGTATTCAGCGCGATGTTCCTGGTCGGTCAGACGGCCGGCGCGTTCGCGTTCGGTTACGTGGCCAACGCCCTCGGCTACGGCAGCATGTGGGCCGCGCTCACGGCGCTGCTGCTGCTGGGCGGCCTCGTCTCGCTCCGCTTGGCCGCGCCCGCGCGGTGAAATGCGGCGGCCGGCGCCCCCGCGGTCGCGCAGTATACTGACCGCCGTGAGAGGCCGCGAGTCCCAGGGGGGTGCCGCGCATGACGTCCACGGCCCGGATCGGAACGGTGGCGCTGGTGACGCTGATGATGGCGGGCGCGCCCGGCCGGGCCGATCTGGCCCCCGGCCGCGGGTCCGAGGTCGTGCCGCGGCCGATCGGGCCGCAGGAGGCCGAGGTCGTCGGGGTCCTGATCGATCCCCGCACGCAGACACCCACGGTCGTGCTGCAGGGCAAGCGCGACGGCCGGCAGCTCGCGATGACGATCGGGCCCGCCGAGGCGACGGGGATCGCCGTGCCCTTGCAGGGCGTCACCCCGCGGCGCCCGCTGACCCACGACCTGTTCCTCACGCTGTTCGGACGGCTCAACGTGTCGCTCACCCGGGTCGTCATCACCGACCTGCGCAACGACATCTACTACGCCACCGTGCACCTGAGCGGCGGCGGCGGCGGCGAGCTGACGCTGGACTCGCGCCCGTCCGACGCCATCGCGCTGGCGATTCGCGCGAAGGCCCCCGTCCTGGTCGAGGACCGGGTCTTCGACAAGGGCGGGCTCGACCTCCCGCCCTCCCGCCGTCCCCACATCTGATGTCGCGCCTGCCCGCCGACGACCTCCAGTGGGCGCTGCAGCGCCGGCTGGAAGACGTCTTCGCCAAGCTCGGCGAGAAGTTCGGCGATCTGACCGGCCGGGTGGAGACCGATATCCATCCCAGCGTGTCGTTCGAGGAGGTCGGCGGGCTCGGCCCCGCCAAGATCCTGCTGCGCGGGTTCGGGCTGGCCCTCACGAATCCCGAGTCGTACGCGCGGTGGGGCATCACCCCGCCCAAGGGCGTCCTGCTCTACGGCGCTCCCGGCACCGGCAAGTCGAAGCTGGCCAAGGCCCTGGCCACCGCGGCCGGGGCCATCTTCTATCACGTCAAGCTCCTCAACCTGACGTCGAAGTTCGGCGCCAACACCGGCGAGCTGTTGCAGGAGATCCTCCGGATCGCCGGCGGCGAGGGGCGGGCCGTGCTCTTCCTCGACGAGGCGGAGGCGCTGTCGCTCGAGCACCTGCTGCCGCCGCCGGCCGCCCGCGAGGCGAGCGCCCGCCTGGTGGCGGCGCTGTGCGAGAAGCTGGACGCCCTGCAACCGAACGGCCGCGTGCTCGTCGTCGGCGCCACCAGCCGCACCGACGCGGTCGACGCCGAGCTGGTCGCCCCCGGCCGCCTCGATCACCTGGTCGAGGTTCCGTTGCCGGACGCCGACGCCCAGCACGAGATCCTCGAGCTGATCAAGGCGCGCACCGAGCGTCACGCGGGTCGGGCGCTGTTCGAGCCCATCGACGACCGCAAGGTGCTGCCGGTGATGGGCGGCATGAGCGGCGCCGACATCTCGGAGATCATCCGCCGCGCGCTGGAGACCAAGGTCCACCGCAGCGCCGGGGGGGCCGAGCCCGGCCCCGTCTCGACCGAGGACCTGCTGGTCTCGATCGACGCCTACAAGCGGGTGCGAGGCGTGGTCGAGAAGATCCGCTACGGCCAGTATCTGTAGGTGTGATCGCCTCCGCGAAGGTGCGCGTGCGGTACCAGGAAACCGACTGCATGAAGGTCGTCTACTACGGCAACTACCTGACCTACTTCGAGGTGGGGCGGGTGGAGTTCCTGCGCCAGCAGGGGTTGCCAATGTCGCAGGTGGACCAGCAGGTCCACCTGCCGGTGGTGGAGGCGACGGTGCGTTACGTGCGCCCCGCCCGCCTCGACGATCTCCTCGACGTGCGCTGCTGGGTCAGCGAGCGCAAGCGGGCCAGCTTCCGGTTCGCCTACGAGATCGTCAACGAGGCCGGCCAGGCCGTCGCGACCGGCTCGACGCTGCACGCCTGCTGGGACCCCGCCACGGGCAAGATGATCGCGGTGCCGGCCTGGCTGGTCGCGGTCATGCCGGTGGTGGCCCCGGGCGGGTGAGACGGTTGTAAGGATTCCAACCGGGCGGCGCCCGGAGGCCGGGCCGGCCCCGGCCATCGACTCGAACGAGCGAAGCGCGCGGAGTCGGGTATAATCACGTTTCGGTTCGGCCGAACATGATCGAAGTCCAGAACCTGACCAAGAACTACGGCCCCGTCAACGCGATCCGCGACGTGTCGTTCAACGTCGCGCCCGGCGAGATCGTGGGCTTCCTCGGCCCCAACGGCGCCGGCAAGTCGACCACCATGCGCATCCTGGCGTGCTTCATGCCGGCCTCGGCCGGCTCGGCGCGCGTCGCCGGCTTCGACGTCTTCCGCGAGTCGATGGAGGTGCGCCGGCGGATCGGCTACCTGCCGGAGAGCGTGCCCCTGTACAGCGACATGCGGGTGGCGGCGTATCTCGACTTCGTGGCCGAGGTCAAGGGCGTGCCCCGCGCGTCGCGCAGGAAGCGGGTGGCCGAGGTGATGGACCGCTGCCTCATCGCCGACGTGCAGAACCGGCTCATCCGCAACCTCTCCAAGGGCTTTCGGCAGCGGGTGGGGCTGGCCCAGGCCATCGTCAGCGATCCCCACGTGCTCATCCTCGACGAGCCGACCATCGGCCTGGACCCCCAGCAGATCGCCGAGATCCGGAGCCTGATCAAGTCGCTGGCCGGCGAGCACACGGTGATCCTGTCCACGCACATCCTGCCCGAGGTCGCCATGGTGTGCAGCGGCGTGGTGATCATCAACCGCGGCGGCATCGTCGCCCAGGGGCCCATCGACCGGCTGGTCGAGCAGTTCTTCCCGACGGCGCGGGTCGAGGTGGAGGTGGTGGGGCCGGCCGCCGCCGTGCGCGAGAGCATGCTGGCCATCCCCGGCGTGGTGAGGGTGGAGGCGTCGGCCGGCACCGACGGGGCCGGCCGCTTCGTGGTGGAGTCGGCGCGCGGGCGAGACGTGCGGGGCGAGATCTTCCAGCTGGCCGCCCAGCAGAAGTGGGTCCTGCTCGAGCTGAAGCCGGTGGGCATGACGCTGGAAGAAGTGTTCATCCGGATCGTGGCGGGCGAGGAGAGCGAGGGGGCGGCGCCGGCGGCGGCCGCCGCCGAGGCGACGGTGGAGGAGGCGGCCCCGTGAAGGTCTGGCCGATCTACAAGAAGGAACTGCGGCTGTACTTCACGTCGCCGGTGGCCTACATCATTCTCACCATCTTCCTGCTCATCGCCGGCTACTTCTTCTACTCGATCTTCGCGTTCTTCACGCGGGCCTCGATGCAGATGGCCATGAACCCGCAGATGGGGCGCGAGCTGAACGTCACCGACAGCGTCATGCGCCCGCTCTTCTCCAACCTGAGCGTCATCCTGCTCCTGCTGATGCCGCTGGTGACGATGCGGCTGTTCGCCGAGGAACGGCGCTCGGGCACGATCGAGCTGCTGCTCACGTACCCGGTGCGCGACGGCGCCGTCCTCGCCGGCAAGTACCTGGCGGCGCTCACGTTGTACGGGGTGATGATCGCCGGCACCCTGGCGTACCCGGCCATGATCGTCAGCTTTGCCCGGCTGGAGTGGGGGCCGCTGCTCACCGGGTACCTGGGCCTGCTGCTGATGGGCGCGATGTTCCTGGCGGTGGGGGTGTTCGCGTCGTCGCTCACCGAGAACCAGGTGGTGGCCGCCATCGTCACCTTCGGCGTCCTCCTGATGTTCTGGATCATCGGCTGGACGGCCGAGTTCGCGGGCGGCCCGCTCGGCGCGGTGCTCACACACCTGTCGATCCTCGAGCACAACGACACCTTTTCCAAGGGCGTGCTCGACACCAAGGACGTCCTCTACTACGTGAACTTCACGGCTCTGGGGCTGTTCCTGGCCCTGCGCTCGCTGGAAGCGCGCCGGTGGAGCGGCTGATGCCCCGGCGGCTGGCCGAGATCGCGTTCTGGGTCGGGCTGGTCCTCCTGGCGGCGGCCGTCGTGCAGGGGCTCGGCGCCCGCTTCAACTGGGCCGTCGTCGGCGCGCAGTGGAGCCGGTTCTGGTGGCCGCTCGTGATCGCCGGCGTGGCCCTGGTGCTGCTGTCGTTCCTGCCCCAGTGGCGTGATCCGCGGGGGACGCTCGGCGCCCGCAGCGTGCGCTACGGCGTCAACAGCCTGGTGGCGGTTCTGCTCGTGATCGGCGTCATCGGCGTGGTGGAGGCGCTGTCCTACCGCCACAACGCCCGCATCGACCTGACCGAGAACCGGCGGCACAGTCTGTCGCCCCAGACGATCCAGATGCTCAAGGGCCTGACGACGAAGGTCAATGCCGTCGCCTTCTACCGCAGCGACCAGCCCGGCAAGCGGGTGGCCGAGGACCTCTTCAAACAGTACGCCCGCCATGCCGGCGACAACTTCGCCTGGAAGTCGGTGGATCCCGACCGCGACCCGGCCCTGGCCCGCGCCCTCGGCGTCGAGGCCTACGGCACCACCGTGCTGGAGGCCAAGGGGCGCACCGAGAAGGTGCAGGACGCCGACCAGGAGGAGAAGCTCACCAACGCGCTCGTCAAGGTGATTCGCGAGGGCAAGCGCGTCGTCTACGTCGTCCAGGGCCACGGCGAGGCCGACCTCGCCAACAGCGACCGGCCCGGCTTCACCGAGGCCAAGGCCGCCCTCGAGAAGGCCAACTACGAGGTCAAGCCACTGGCGCTCGCCCGCCAGGGCAAGGTCCCGGAGGACGCCGCGGTCCTGATCGTGCCGGGCCCCCGCACCGACTTCTTCGGGCCCGAGATCGATGCGCTCGACGCCTACCTCGGCCGCGGCGGCAAGCTGCTGGCGATGGTCAACCCTCCGTTCCCCGAGCGCAGCCAGCCGGAGGCGCTCCGCAAGCTGCTGGGTCGCTGGGGCCTCACGCTCGCCGACGACCTGGTCATCGAGCTGAACCCGATCGGCCAGGTGTTCGGCATCGGCCCCCAGGTGCCGATCGTCCAGCAGTACGAGCCGCACCCGATCACGCGCGACATGACGGGCATCACCACGCTGTTTCCGCTCACGCGCAGCATCGCCGTCGCCTCGACGCCGCCGACGGGCGTGACGGTCCAGCCCCTGGCCCGCACGACGCCGGACTCCTGGGGCGAGACGGACCGCCAGGCGCTCGAGCAGGGGCAGGCCAAGCCAGACCCGCAAGACGCGAAGGGGCCGGTGACGATCGCGGCCGTCGCCACCAAGGACAAGGCCCGGGTCGTGGTGTACGGCACCTCGAACCTCGCCTCCAACCAGTTCCTCAACGTGCAGGGCAACCGCGATTTCTTCCTCAACACCGTCTCCTGGCTGGCCGAGGAAGAGGACCAGATCTCCATCCGGCCCCGGGACACGAAGCAAACCCCCGTGTTCCTCACCTCGCAGCAGGCCCAGGGGGTGTTCTGGCTGCCCGTGGTCATCCTGCCCGGGCTGGCGCTCGCCGGCGGGATCGTCGCCGTCGTCCGCCGCCGCGCCGCCGGGTAGCGGATCGGCCCGATGCGGTGGCAGACGACCGTGATCCTCGCCGCCCTGCTCGCCCTCCTCGGCGGCTTCTACTACGTGTACGAGGTGCGCTGGGGCCCGGCCCGCGAGGAGGCCGCCGCCCGCAAGGGCCGCGTCTTCAGCGCCGACACCAAGGACGTGACCGGAGTCGAGCTCAAGCGCGGGGAGGAGACCGTGCGCCTCCAGCGCGAGGGCGAGCGCTGGCAGCTGGTGGAGCCGGTCAAGGCGCAGGGCAGCAACACCGCGGTGGACGAGGTCCTCGCCACGGTCCTCACGGCCCGGATCGACCGCGAGATCGATCCCAATCCCGCCTCGCCGGCCGACTTCGGCCTCGACAAGCCGGCCGCCGAGGTGACGCTCGCGCTCAAGGACGGCAGGACGCTGGCGCTCCAGCTGGGGGCCAAGAATCCGACGGGCGTGTGGGTCTATGCCCGCGAGCGCGACAAGCCGGCGGTGTTCGTGCTGGGCGAGAGCGTGCTGCGCGACGCCACCCGGCCCGTGGCCGACTTCCGCGACCGCACGATCCTGGCCTTCGACGCCAAGGAGGTCACCGGCTTCGAGGTCGTCCTGCCCGAGCAGACGCTCGCGGTCGAGGGCGCTCCCGGCGCCTGGCAGATCACACGCCCCGTGGCCCTGCTGGCCGACAACGAGACCGTCAGCGAGTTCCTCGGCAAGCTGGCCGCCCAGAAGGTCCGTGACTTCGTGGCCGAGGGGGCGGCCTCGCGCCAGACCTACGGGCTCGAGCGCCCGGTGCGCGTCACGATCCACACCGGCCACGACAAGGATCGGGTGAGCCGCACGCTGCTGCTCGGACGGGTCGACGCCGGCAAGAAGGGCGTCTACGCGATGCGGCCCGACGAGTCGACCGTCCTGCTGGTGCCGGAAGAGCTCTGGAAGCAGGTCCCCAAGAACGTCGCGGTGCTGCGCAACAAGGTGGTGGTGGAGGTCGACCGCGACAAGCTCACCCGCGTCGAGATCGAGAGCGCCAAGGGCGCGGTCGTCGTGGTCCGCGAGAAGGACGAGTGGAAGATCGTCACGCCCGAGGTGTTGCCCGCCGACCAGGTCGAGGTCAGCGCGGTGATCACCAGGCTGCGCGACCTCCGAGCGCAGGGCTTCCTGAGCGACGACATGGGCGGGATCGCCAAGTACCTCGCCAAGCCGGAGGTGCGCGTGGCGCTGATCGACCAGGGCGGCGCCCGGACGACCGTGCTGCTGGCGCCCTCGCGCGAGACCCGGGACGGGGCGTCGAGCGCCTACGCGGCGGTGGCCGGCAAGGGCCCGGTCGTCCTGGTCGAGGGCAAGACGCTCGGCGACCTCGCCCGCTCGGTCAACGACCTGCGCGACCGGCGGCTGCTGGCCGCCCTCGAGCCCCGGGACATCAAGCGCGTGCGGGTGCAGGCCGGCGGGCAGACGGTCGTGCTGGAACGCAAGGGCGACACCGAGTGGCGCATGCTGGAGCCCACCAAGGGCGGCGCCAGCGGGCAGAAGGTCGACGACCTGCTGTACACGCTGCGGGCATTGCGGTGGAAAGACATCGTCGCGCCGCAGGGCGCGGAGCCGGCCCGCTGGGGGTTGGACGCCCCGACGCTGGAAGTCGCACTGTTCCGCGGCGACGGTGGCGAGATCGCCACCGTGCAGGTGGGCAAGCGTGAGGGCGACCTCGCCTACATCCGCACCAAGGCGGAGCCGGCCGTCTACAGCGTGGAGGACCGCGCCCTGGGCCCGGCGCCCAAAGTCCCGGACGACTTCAAGAGCTGAGTTAGGGTAGACTTGCCCGCTTATGGGGCGGGAACTCTTCATCGTGAGCCGCGACCGGCCGGACCTGTACCGCTACCTGACCCAGACGTTCGCCGACGCCGACAAGGTCGAGGTCATCTGGGATCGCCGGGTCAGCGAACGGCGGGGCCCGCCGAAGGACGCTGCCCCCGAGCGCCGCCGCCGCGACCGCCGTGCCCGGCCCGCCGTCGACGAGGAAATCCGCGCCGTCGGCTACGCCTTCCTCGCGTTTTGATTACATGGGGGGCCACGAGACGGCCCCCCAATCCCCCCCACGCTCGTCACGCCCCGGCAGAGCCGGGACGCTCCTCGATGACCCGCTCGGGCCTCGAGGTGGCCCCCAAGCCCCCCACGCTCGGGCCTCGAGGTGCCCATCTGAGGTGGGCCCATTTGGGGGGCAAGCCGCAACGTTTCGTGCCCCGGCCGACGTGAGCGGCTCGTTGGTCGTGGCTCCAGGGGCCACGAGGTCAGGAGGCCGATGTCGCGGTAGCGGGGGGCGATGCGGTCGGAGATCAGGCCCAGGCGCCCGTCGCAGGCGCAAACCGGCCTCCGGTTGAGCGGCTTGGCATAATCGCTTCCGTGACCGAGCCGACGGTGACCGTCATCGACACGCACGACGCCGAGGCCGAGAGCGCGATCGGCGCGGGGCCTGCGCCGCCGCTCCACATCTTCCTGACCAAGTCCTTCGACGAACTGCCGGCGTGAGGTAGCATGGACAGCCTCGGAGGGCAGGGCGCGATGGCCGGCGGCGGGATCTATCTCAAGCAGCTCGAGCTGGGGCCGATGCAGAACTTCGTCTACCTGGTGGGCGATCCGGTGGCGCGCGCCTGCGTCGTCGTCGATCCCGCCTGGGAGATCGACACGATCGTCGACACGGCCGCCGCCGACGGCATGACGATCACCGGCGCCCTCGTCACCCACACCCACCAGGACCACGTCGGCGGCAGCCTCGCCTCGTGGGGCATGCCCGGCCGCATTCCCGGCGTCGAGGAGTTGCTGGCGCGAGTCCCTGCCCGCATCTACGTGCACAAGGTCGAGCGCGAGTTCTTGCCGGGCCTCGGCTCCGATCTCGTCAAGGTCGACAATCACGACACGCTCGGTGTGGGGCGCCTGACGCTGACGTTCCTGCACACGCCCGGCCACACGCCGGGCTCGCAGTGCTTCCTCGTCGACGGCCGGCTCATCTCCGGCGACACGCTGTTCATCGGCTCCTGCGGCCGCACCGACCTGCCAGGCAGCGACCCCCGCGAGATGTACTACTCGCTGACCCGGCGGCTGGGGGCGCTGCCCGACGACACGCTGCTGTTTCCCGGCCACAACTACGGTGGCCCGTCCTCGACCATCGGTGACGAGAAGCGGCAGAACCCGTTCATGCGCTTCGCCTCCCTCGGCGATTTCCTGCGCACGATGGGCGGCAGCCGCATCGTCGCGCCCTGAGCGCCGGGCTGCCGTGATCTCCGGCCGCGAGTTCGCCGCCCGTCTCGAGCGCCACGGCTTCGACTTCTTCACCGGCGTGCCGTGCTCGCTGATCGAGGATCTCATCGCCGTGCTCGAGGGCGGCTCGCGCGCGCCGTACGTGGCGGCGGTGCGCGAGGACGCCGCGGTCGGGGTGGCGGCGGGCGCCTGGTTCGGCGGCCGGCGGCCGGCGGTGCTGATGCAGAACTCGGGGCTGGGCACCAGCCTGAACGCGCTGGCCTCGCTGTCCCTCATGTACGGCCTGCCCGCGCTGCTGGTGGTGACGTGGCGCGGCTTCGGCGGCAAGGACGCGCCCGAGCACATCCTGATGGGCGAGATCTCGCCGCGCCTGCTCGAGCTGCTCGGCATCCCGCACCGCGTGCTGGCCGCCGACTCGGTCGAGGCCGATCTGGCCTGGGCCGCCGCCGAGATGGACGCGCGCATGGCGCCGGTGGCGCTGCTGGTCCCGCCCCGGGTCGTCGAGACCGGCCGCGTCGAGCCGGCCGCGCCGGCACCGGCGACCGCGCCGGCGGCCCTGCTCGACCCGGCCGGGGCGGCGCCCGGGGGGCTGCCGCCCTCCACGATGTCGCGGCTGACCGCGCTGGGGATCGCGCTCAAGGCCGCCGGCGACGACCCCGTCACGCACGCGAACGGCTACATCTGCCGCGAGAGCTTCTCGCTGGCCGACCGGCGGGGGAGCTTCTACATGATCGGCTCCATGGGGCTGGCGCCGGCGATCGCGCTCGGCCTGGCGCTGGCCCGGCCGGCCCGCCGCGTGGTCGTGTTCGACGGCGACGGCAATCTCCTGATGAACCTCGGGATCCTGGCCATGATCGCCGCGCAGCGGCCGGCCAACCTCGTGCACCTCGTCTTCGACAACGAGGTCTACGGCTCGACGGGCAACCAGGCCTCGCTCTCGCGAGACGTGCGGCTCGATCGACTGGCGGCGGCGGCGGGATTCGCCAGCGCCGCGGCCGTGAGCGACCCGTGGACGCTCGACGCCGCCCTCGGCACCGTCATGGCCACCGCCGGCCCCCACTTCGTGCTCGTGAAGGTCAGCGCCGAGGAGGCCGACGTGCCGCGCATTCCGTACACGCCGGCGGCGCTCCGCGACCGCTTCCGGGCGGCCGTGCAGGGAGGCTGAGGGTGCGACGGACGACCGCGCTGCGCCGCCTGGTGACGCACCCGGAGACCACCTTCCTGATGGAGGCGCACGACGGCCTGTCGGCCCGCATCGCCGCCGAGGCCGGGTTCGAGGGCGTGTGGGCCAGCGGGTTGACGATGTCGGCCTCGTTCGGCGTCCGGGACAACAACGAGCTGTCGTGGTCGCAGGTCGTCGACCACGTCGGTTTCATGGCCGACGCCGCCGGGACGGTCCCCATCCTGATCGACGGCGACACCGGCTACGGCAACTTCAACAACATGCGCCGTCTGGTCCGCAAGCTCGAGCAGGTGGGCGCGGCCGGCGTCACCATCGAGGACAAGCTGTTCCCGAAGACGAACTCGTTCCTGCGCTCCGAGCAGCAGCCACTGGCCGACGCCGAGGAATTCTGCGGCAAGATCAAGGCGGGCAAGGACAGCCAGGCCGACCCCGACTTCGTGCTGGTCGCACGCGTGGAGGCGCTCATTGCCGGCTGGGGCCTCGCCGAGGCCATCCGCCGCGCGGAGGCCTATCACCTGGCCGGCGCCGACGCCATCCTCATCCACAGCCGCCAGTCGAGCGCGGCAGAGATCTTCGCGTTCCTGGACGAGTGGGCGGGCCGGGCCCCGGTCGTGCTGGTGCCGACCAAGTACTGGCGCACGCCCACTGCCGAGTTCCGTGCCCGCGGCGTGAGCGTCGTGGTGTGGGCGAACCACCTCCTGCGCGCGGCCATCGGCGCCATGCAGGCGACGGCGCGGCAGCTCCGGGCGGAGGATTCGCTCCTGAACGTCGAGCCGCAGGTGGCGCCGCTGCAGGAGGTATTTCGACTGCAGGGCGACGAGGAGTTGGAGGAGGCCGAGCGACGCTATCTGCCGGTGGCTCGCGGGGACGCGCTGTCGGCCATCGTGCTGGCGGCCGGCGCCGGCGCCGATTTCGGCGGGCTGACCGCGGCCGTGCCCAAGGCCATGCTCAAGGTTCAGGGCCGACCGATTCTGGCCCGGCTGCTCGACGACCTCGGCCACTTCGGCTGCCGGGCGGTGACGGTCGTGCGCGGGTATCGCGCCGAGGCGGTGGACGTGGCGGCGGCGCGCTTCGTCGACAACCCCGACTTCGCGACGACGGGCGAGGCTCACTCGCTGGCGCGGGCCGAGACGGCCCTCGTCCCCGGCACGCTGATCGCGTTCGGCGATATCGTCGTCAAGCGCCACATCGTCCAGGCGCTGCTGGAGGAGGCCGGCGAGGGAATCACGCTCGCGGTCGACAGCACGCTGGCCGGGCAGGCCGCACCCGACCGCATGCGGGGCAGTCGCCCGGACGCCGGCCGCTTCAGTTTCGAGCCCGTACACCTGGCCGCCGTCGGGGACAGCGTCCAGCCGGAGGCGAGCCACGGTGCCTGGATCGGCTTGCTGCACGCCGGCCGCGACGGCGCCGTGTGGCTGCGCGAGGCCATCGCCGAGGCGCGTGCCGAGGGCGTGCTGCCCCACGCGAGGCTCTCCGACCTGCTCACCCGCGTGCTCGCCCGGGGCCGCCCGGTGACGGTCGTCTACACGCGCGGCGGCTGGGTCAACGTCAACAACCTGTCGGACCTCATCGACGCCTCGGCAATCTAATCGCACGCCATACGGCGTGGCTCCTCCCTGCCTCCCCCAGAAAGAGCAGGATTGCGCCGGCAAAGCCGGCGCTCGGACGCGGTCAGGCGGTTTCGCCGCCGTCGACTCGGAGCGTCTGGCCGGTGATGTAGGTCGGGCAGGTGGCGAAGAAGACCACGGCGGCGACGACGTCCTCGGGGCGACCGGCGTGGTCTTTGGCGATGCGGCGCCAGCGGGCGGGCGGGAGCCGGTCGGGCTTGAGGACGGCCCCGGGGGCCACGCAGTTCACCGCGATGCGGCGTGGTCGCAGCTCCACGGCGAGGCCGCGCGTCATGGCCTCGATCCCGGCCTTGGACAGCGTGTAGGGAACCCAGCCGGCCCGCGCGAGCTCCGTGATCACGTCACCGACGTTCACGATGTGACCGCCCCCGGCCATCGCCGCCGCCGCCGCCTGGGCGCAGAAGAAGGCGCCGCGCAGGTTGACGTCGAGCAGGGCGTCGTACTGCGCGGGCGTTGCCGTCTCGAGCGGCGTGCGGGCGAAGCGGGCCGCGCTGTTCACGAGGACGTCGAGTCCGCCCAGCGCCCGCGCGGCCGTCGCCACGAGGCGGCGGGCCGCGCGCGGATCCGCCAGGTCGGCTCGCACGGCGACGGCGCGGGCACCGGCCGCCTCGAGCTCGCGCACCGTGGCCCGGGCGGCGGCGGCCGAACGATGGTACCCGATCGCCACGTCCATTCCCGACGCAGCCAGGCCCAGGGCGATCGCGCGGCCGACGCGGATGGCGCCGCCGGTGACGAGCGCCCGCGGCCGTGCTTTGCGCTCCTGGCGCTTCGGTGTCATGATCGTTTTCATATGAGCGATCGCGCGGGGCTGAGGACCTGGCTGAAGCTTCGCTTCATCGCCGGGATCTTCGTCACCCTCCCCGCCTTCGTCACCGCCTGGATCCTCTGGATCTTCTGGGTCAAGATCGACGATTTCTTCGCCCCGATGTACTCGCAGATGTTCGGTCGCCCGGTCCCCGGCCTGGGGTTCCTGACGGCCCTGGCCATCATCCTACTGATGGGCACGGTCGCCCGAAACGTCGTCGGCCGGCGGGTGCTGGCCCTCGGCGACAAGCTGCTGCTCAGGGTCCCGGTGTTCCGCCTGCTCTACCCGTCGATCAAGATGCTGATCGATTCCTTCTCCCCCGAGCGGCGAGGCTCGTTCAAGGCCGTGGTCCTCGTCCAGCATCCCCGCGAGGGCACCTGGGCGTTCGCCTTCGTCACCAGCGAGCTGGTGCTGGAGTCGCCGGTCGGCAAGGGCGAGATGGTGACCGTCTTCATCCCCACCAACAACCTCTACCTGGGCGACGTCGTGGTCGTTCCCCGGAGCGACGTGATCTTCACCGGCCTCACCGTGGAGGAAGGGCTCCGGGTCATTCTCTCGGCGGGAACCGCCACCCCGATGCGCCTGCCTAGGGTCTGATTACATGGGGGCCCCGAGATGGCCCCCAAACCCCCCGACGCTCGTCGCGCCCCGGCGGAGCCGGGATGCTCCTCGATGACCCGCCCGGGCCTCGAGATGGTCCCAGTGCCGCGCACCCCCCGACGCTCGTCGCGCCCCGGCGGAGCCGGGATGCTCCTCGATGACCCGCCCGGGCCTCGAGATGGTCCCAGTGCCGCGCACCCCCCGACGCTCGTCGGCAGGAGTCTAGACCGTCAGCTTCGACGCCCAGGCGTCGAGGGCCGCGGCAAGCTGGTCGTGCCCGGAATGGAAGAAATGGTCGGCGCCGTCGATCACCGTGACGGTGGCGGCTGGCAGCGCGCGGGCCAGTACGGCCAATGCCTTGCGGGGGCAGTACGTGTCCTCGCTGCCGGCCACGATCAGCAGCGGGCCGTCGATGGGAAGCGCGCCCGGGCGTTGCCAGCCGGGAAACGACACAGGAGGGGAGATCAGGGCGAGCCCGGCGGGCGATTCGCCGCCGGCCACGACGGCGGCCGCCATGGCTGCCCCGAACGAGTAGCCGGCCAGCGCGACCCGGGCCGTCGACCCGAGCAGTCCGCGAAGGTAGGCGAGCGCCGCCCGCACGTCGTCCTGCTCGCCTCGACCCTCGTCCCAGGCGCCCCGGGAGCGACCCACCCCGCGGAAGTTGAACCGCAGGGTGGCCAATCCCCGGTGTGCGCAGGCCTCGGTGGCCGAGGCGACGACGGCGTTGTCCATGTCACCGCCGTAGCGGGGATGGGGATGACAGACGACCACGCCCGCTGCGGCGCCGGCCGGACACGCCAGGGCGCCCTCCAGCGTGACGCCGGCTCCAGGCGCGATGGTGGCGGGACGTTCGAGTATCATCGAGTCACGAGAATAGCGAGGGGGGAGGGGCCGTCCAACGACTGTGTTGACT
>Ga0214471_10001951_pt1 | contig 16293 bp, 16 predicted proteins | sample RVTome_5_FD_207665 | JGI IMG/M metagenome (GOLD analysis project Ga0214471, IMG submission 207665) | Soil microbial communities from uranium-contaminated site in the Upper Colorado River Basin, Wyoming, United States - RVT142D155 | ecosystem: Environmental > Terrestrial > Soil > Contaminated >... | reverse complement strand
CGTCGCCCGCACGCGGGCGAAGTATTCCTTGAAACGCTCGACGTCGTCCGTCGAGACCATGTCGGAGACGATGAAGCAACCGACGTCCCCCTGCTTCCACACCCACGACGCGAACCCGCTGTCGCGGACCAGCGCCGGCCGCCACCGCCCGATCTGCACGCGCGCGCGGTCGGGCACGGTGAGTCCCGGCGCCGGCAGCGCGATGTACGTGAGCATGTGGCCGTCGACGTCGCGATAGTGGATGGCCACGCCGCGCTGCCGCTCGAGGTAGACCGGCTCCGCGGCGACGAACGTCAGCCGGTCGTCGCCCGCGAACACCGTGGGCAGCGCGATACCGGACTCCTGCGTGACCCAGGCGAGGGCGGTCGGCACGATCTCGCCGTGTCGCGCGCCCCACATGAGCGTGCGCGAGTGCTCGCTCACCACCGCCCGCACGTAGCGCTGCAGGGGATCGGCGGGCGTGATGCGCGGCAGGACGGGCAGCACGAGCAGCGCCAGGACCATGATGGTCGCCGCCGCCGCCAGCAGCGGAGCGAGCCAGGCCGGCCGCCGCGACGCCGGCGCGGCCGCCGCGACGATGGCCCCCCGCAAGCCGGCGGGAGCGGAGTAGCGGGGCAGCTCGATCAGGCGGCGGCCCAGAAGATCGTCCGATTCCTCGAAGCGCTCGCTCATGTCATGTCGTAGTCGCGGAGGAGACCGCGCAGCCGCTCCTTGGCCCGGAAGATCCGCGACTTCACCGTGCCGACCGGGCAGGCCATCACCCGGGCCACCTCCTCCAGCGGCATCCCCTCGACCTCGGCGAGCAGGAGCACCGTGCGGAACTCCTCGGGCAGGCGGCGCATGGCCCGCTCCAGGTCGGTGTGCGCGTCCATCGCGGCCCCGTCGTCCTCCGGGGCGTGATGGAACATGGGGACGTCCCACTCGGGGACGCCGTCCTCCGCGACCGGCGCTTCCCGTTCGCGGACCCGGTAGAACGTGAGAAACGTGTTTCTCAAGATTTGGAACAGCCAGGCCCGAAGGTGGGTTCCCGGCTGGAACCGATGGGAAAACCGGAACGCCCGCAGGTAGGTTTCCTGGACCAGATCGTCCGCGTCCGGCGGGCGCCTGGTCAGGTACATCGCGAAGTTGTAGAGGGCGTCGAGGTGCGCGAGGGCCTGGCGGTGGAAGTCGGGATCGGCCATCGCTCAGTCGTCGAGCCAGCGGGCGGGATAGGCGCCGCGCCGCACCTCGTGCTCGTCGGCGAGGTCCGCGAGCAGCTCGCGCACCTGCCGGTAGAGCGTGGGGTGGGTGAGCTCGGGCGCGATGTCGGCCAGCGGGCGGAGCACGAAGGCGCGCTCGGCGGCCAGCAGATGCGGGATGTGCAGGTCGTCGGGCGCGCTGATCACGGTGTCGTCGTAGAACAGGATGTCGATGTCGAGCGGGCGGGTGTCGAACCGGCGCGCCTCCGGCGTCCGCCCGGGCGCGCGCGTGCGGCCCAGCGCGGCCTCGATCGCCTGGACGCGCTCGAGCAGCGTGCGGGGCGGCAGCGCGGTCTCGACGGCGACGACACAGTTGAGGTACCAGGGCCGCTCGCACTCGGTCTGGCCCGGCTCCGCCTCCCACGGCTCCGACTCGTAGAGCGGCGAGGCCGCCACCAGCGCGAGCCCCTCCGCGCGCAGGCGCGCGACGGCCGCCCGCAGCAGGGCCAGCCGGTCGCCGAGGTTGGAGCCGAGCGAGAGGTAGACCTGCGCCATCAGCGCCGCCGCACCAGCTCCACCGACGGCGTGCCGACCAGCCCCTGCAGCGGAGGCGTGAGCTTGCGCACGCGCACCCGGACCTCGCGGGCGGGGAACTCGCGCAGCAGGGCCTCGGCGATCAGCCCGGCCAGGCGCTCGATGAGGTTCACGCGACCCCGGGTGCCGATCTCCACGATGCGCCGCGCGACGTCGCCGTAGTCCACCGCGCTGGCGAGGTCGTCGGAGACGGCGGCCGGCGCCAGGTCCACCGCCAGCTCGGCGTCGACCGAGAACCACACGCCCACCGTCTGCTCCGCCTTGCTCACGCCGTGGTGCCCGTAGAACCGGACGTCCTCGAGCAGCAGCCGGTCCGTCGTCACAAACGGGCCACCGGTCAGGCGAGGCCCAGGACGTCGGCCATCGAGTAGAGGCCGGGCGGCTGGTGGACGATCCAGCGCGCGGCGCGCAGCGCGCCGCGTGCGAAGGTGTCGCGGCTGTGGGCCCGGTGGGTCAGCTCCAGCCGCTCACCGAGACTGCCGAACGAGACGGTGTGCTCGCCCACGACGTCGCCGGAGCGCAGGGACATGACACCGATCTCCTTGGCCGGGCGCTCGCCCGGCAGTCCCTGGCGGCCGTAGACGCCCACCTTGCCGAGGTCGCGGCCGAGCGCCTCGGCGATCAGCTCGGCCATGTGCGCGGCGGTGCCGCTGGGCGCGTCCTTCTTGAAGCGGTGATGGATCTCGGTGATCTCGACGTCGTAGTCATCGCCGAGCGCCCTGGCCATCAGCGGCAGCAGCTTGAAGGCCAGCGTCACGGCCACCGACATGTTCGGCGCCAGCATGATCGGCGCTTGCCGGCCCAGCGCGGCGATCTCCTCCCGCTGGCCCGCCGAGAAGCCGGTAGTGCCGATCACCGCGCGCGCGCCGGCGGCGGCGGCGATCTGCAGGTGCTCGAGCGTGGCCGCCGGCGTGGAGAACTCCACCAGCACGCGGCCCGCGGTGATCGCGCCAGCGGCGTCGCCGGTCAGCGGGACCCCGGTGCGGGCGACGCCGGCGGTCTCCCCGACGTCGGCGCCGAGCGCGCGATGGCCGGCCGCCTCCAGCGCGGCGACGAGGCGCACGCCCGGCGTCTCGCGGGCGAGGGCGACGATGCGGGAGCCCATGCGACCGGCGGCGCCGGCGACGACCAGGTCGGCCGGGCGGGCGTCGGGGCGGTCGCCGAGCGGGGCGGCGGCCACGGTGCGCCCCCGGTTACTTGACGAGCGCGTACTGCCGGAGGATGCCGCGAAGCGTGTCGCGGTTCGTGTCGCTCATCCGGCACATGGGCAGCCGGAACTCGGGCTCCAGCATCCCGGCCATCGCCATCGCTTCCTTGATGGGGATCGGGTTGGTCTCGAGGAAGGCGGCCCGGGCCAGCGGGAACAGCCGGTAGTGCAGGTCGCGCGCGCGCTTGAAATCGTTGTCCAGCGCGGCGTGCACCATGTCGGCAGTCTCGCGGGGGACGATGTTGGCGATCACCGAGATGACGCCGTGGCCGCCGATGGCCAGGAGCGGCAGGGTGAGGTTGTCGTCGCCCGACAGCACCGAGAAGTTCGGCCCGCAGGCGGCGATCACCTGGCTCATCTGGTCGAGGCTGCCCGAAGCCTCCTTGACGCCGACGATGTTCCGGCAGTCGCGGGCCAGGCGTGCCATCGTCGCCGTCTCGACGTTGATCGCGGTGCGACTCTGGATGTTGTACGCGATGATCGGAATGGCGACCGCCTCGGCCACCGCCCGGAAATGGCGGTACAGCCCCTCCTGGGTCGGCTTGTTGTAGTAGGGGTTGACCACGAGGGCCCCGCTGGCGCCGGCGCGCTCGGCGTGCTTGGTGAACTCGATCGCCTCGGCGGTGGAATTCGAACCGGTGCCCGCGATGACCGGCAGCCGCTTGCGGGCCGCCTCGACGACCAGCTCGACGACGCGCCGGTGCTCGTCGTGGCTCAGCGTCGGGGACTCGCCGGTGGTCCCGCACGGGATCAGGCCGTCGGTGCCGTGGGTGACGTGGAACTCGACCAGCTCGCGCAGCTTCGTCTCGTCGACGCGACCGTCGCGGAACGGGGTGACCAACGCAACGAACGATCCCTGGAAAGTCGTCTGGCTCATGGGTGCGTCCCCCCGGTGGCTCAGGTGTACGTGATCGTTGCCCTTTTTGCGCGGGAAGTCAAGGCGCGGGCACCGTGACGCTCACCTGGTTGGAGTGCCGGCTCTCGTTGGCGCGCACGCTCCCGTCCTGGGCGGTCACGGCGTACCGGTAGCTGCCCGGCGGCACGTCCTGGTCGGTGAACGTCGTCGCCGGCGCCCGGACCGAGCCGACCCGCACGAAGGGGCCGGCGCCGTCGGCGCGGTGAACGACGTAGCGCGCCACGTCGCTGTCGGGACTCGGCGTCCACGACAGGCGGACCGTGCCCGGCAAGGGGATCGCGAGGAGGTCGGCGGGCGGCGCGGGCGGCGTCAGATCGGTCGGCGTGGCCGCCACGCGCGCCGTTGCCTCCCCCTGGGCTTGCGACGCGCCCTCCTGGCGGATGGCGCGCACGGCGTAGTGGTACGTGCGATCGTTCTCGAGCCCGGAGTCGGTGGCCGTGGTGGCGCCGGGCTCCGTGCGCCCCACCGGAACCAGCGGCGCATCGGGCGCCGGCGACCTCAAGACTTCGTACACGAGCGGCGCGTCCACCGGACTGCCGTCGCTGAAGCGGGCGGGCGGGCGCCAGCTCAGTCGCACGCGCCGCTCGCCCGGGTCCGCCGTCAGATCCGTCGGTGACCCGGGCGTCACCAGGAAGGTGAGCGTGAGCCGCGGCGACGGCTGGCTCGAACGGCCCCGGGTGTCGGTGGTGACGACCACGTAGGTGTAGCGCCGGCCCGCCGCCAGGTTGCGGCGGTCGGAAAAGACGACGCGACCATCCTGGACGAGCGGCGACGGAGCATCGGTCAGCCGGATGGTGCCGACCTCGGTGTAGCCGGCAATCCGGTCGCCGGTGAGCAGCGCAGGTTTGGGATCGCCCTGGCCGGCATCGTCCGTGCGGAACACGCGCGCCAGCCCGGGATCGATCAGCCGCGTGTCGTCCACGCGACTGCGCGGCACCGACCACGCCAGCTCGATGCCGCCCTCGCGCACGACACCGCGGAGGTCGCTGACCGGCTGCGGCACCCGAAACTCGGGCGCCACCGGTGGGCCCTTGCGCCCGCAGGCGCCGAGCGCCGCCACCACCAACGCCGCCGCCAGCATCGCGGCCACCGCGGAGCGGCGCCCCGAAATCATACGAGGTCGAGAGGCGTCACGGCTCCGCCGGGGCGCCCCGAGCGTCCGGGGGATCGGGGGTCATGCCGGGGGTCCCGGTAATAATGATCTGGCGCGCCTGCGCCAGCGCCCGCCGGACCGCGTCCGGCGCGGTACCGCCCGTGACGGCGCGCGCGCGCAGGGAGGCGTCGACCGTGAGCGCGCCGTGGACGTCGGCCTCGATCCGGTCGGAGAAGCGCCGCAGCTCGTCGAGGCCGAGCTGCTCGAGCGTGACGCCCCGCTCGAGCGCGTAGCGCACGACCTTGCCGACGATCTCGTGGCCCTCGCGGAACGGCAGCCCCTTGCGCACCAGGTAGTCGGCGAGGTCGGTCGCCGTCGCGAAGTTCTCGCCGGCGGCGGCGCGCATCCGCTCGGCGCGAAACGTGAGCGAGGTCAGCATCGGCGGCAGCACGCCGAGGATGGCCTCGAGCGTGTCGACCGAGTCGAAGAACGCCTCCTTGTCCTCCTGCATGTCGGAGTTGTAGGCGAGCGGCAGCCCCTTCATCGCCGTGAGCACGGCCATGAGGTTGCCGTAGAGACGCCCGCTCTTGCCCCGGATGAGCTCGGCCACGTCCGGGTTCTTCTTCTGCGGCATGATCGACGAGCCGGTGGCGAAGGCGTCGGCGAACTCCACGAAGCCGAACTCGGCGGTGGCCCACAGGATCAGGTCGGCGGCCAGCCGTGACAGGTGCATGCCGGTGATGGCGGCGGCGGCCAGGTACTCGAGGACGTAGTCGCGGTCGCTGACCGCATCGAGGCTGTTGGGCGCGACGGCCGCGAAGCCGAGGTCGCGGGCGAGCGCCTCGCGGTCGATCGGGAACGCCGCGCCGGCCCGCGCGGCGGCCCCGAGCGGCAGCACGTCGGCGCGCGCGCCGGCGGCGGCGAACCGCTCGCGGTCGCGCTGCAGCATGAAGACGTAGGCCAGCAGGTGATGGGCCAGCACGATCGGCTGCGCCCGCTGCATGTGGGTGTAGCCGGGCATCGGGACCTCGACCGTCTCCGCCGCGCGGCTCACCAGGGCGTGCTGCACCCCGCGGAGCCCCTCGACCGCGCGGGCCACGGCGTCCTTGAGGTACAGCCGCTCGTCGAGGGCGATCTGGTCGTTGCGCGAGCGTCCCGTGTGCAGCTTGCCGCCGACCTCGCCCACCAGCTCGGAGAGCCGGCGCTCGACGTTCATGTGGATGTCCTCGAGCTCGGGCCGGAACGGAAAGGCGCCGCGCTCCAGCTCGGCGCGCACGGCCGCGAGGCCCTCGACGATCCGGTCGCGCTCGGCATCGGTGAGCAAACCGGCCCGCGCCAGGGCCCGGGCCCACGCCGTGCTCCCGGCGATGTCGTGGGGCCACAGCCGCCGGTCGAACGCCAGCGAGCCGGTGAAGCGCGCGGCGGTCGGATCGGCCGGGTCGAGGCGGGCCCGCGCCAGCGCGGGATCGGGTGCGCTCATGCCAGCAGCGCGGCGATGTCGTCCATGATCCGCTGGGTGGCGCGGCCGCGCCCGAGCCGGCCATGGCCGTCGTGGCGCGCGAAGCGACGCGGCGGCCCGAAGCTGACCGCCAGGGGATGGCGGCGCGGCAGATAACCGCGCCGCCCGACGAGCGCCTGGAAGGTGCCGAGGATCCCGGCCGGCACCACCGGCACGCCGGCCCGGAGCGCCAGCAGCCCCACGCCGGGCAGACCCCGCTCGAGCCGGCCGCGCACGCTGAACGGACCCTCGGGGAAGATGCCGACCACGCGCCCCTTCCCCAGCGCCCGCAACGCGCCGCGCAGGGCCACCACGTCGGCCCCCGCGAGCGTCAGCGGGATCGAGCCGAGGTGCCGGTGCAGGAGCGGGTGCAGCGGCGTGGCGCGCCACACGCGCGGCATGACGAGAAAGGCGATGGGGCGCGGCAGGGCGGCGGCCAGCACGACGCCATCGAGGTAGTTGTGGTGGTTGGCGGCGACGATGTAGGGCCCGACGGCCGGCAGGTGCTCCAGCCCCTCGACGCGGAGGTCGAACCACCGCTGGAGCGCCGCCCGCACCGGGCCCCGCAGCGTCCGGTAGAGAAGGGGAAACGGGGTCGCCGCGCGGCCCTCGCCGGGCTTGGGAGACAGGGCCGTCGAGCGCGACATGGCGCCGGTTTTATAGCACGCCGCCCGGGAGGTGTATAGGCGGCCGGGGACTGCGCTCACCGGCAGCGGCAGGCTCGCGGCAGCAGGTAGACGCGCTCGGCGGCCAGCACGCGCAGCTCGGCGTCACGCGCGGCCCGTAGCGCTCCGGCGACCTCGCCGGCCCACTGGTACCCGTCCTCGAGGCTGGCCGCCATGTACTCGCGCATCGCGGGCGTCACCGGCCCGCGCAAGGCCGTTCGCGTCCGGTCCAGCTGGGCGGCGAGCCGGGGCGGCGCGCCGAGCTGCAGATAGCGGCCGAGGTGCTCGTCGGCGGCGGTGTCGTTGCCTTGCCGGATGCCGATCAGCGCGAGATAGAGATGCGGCGTCGGGACGTTGGGCTCCCGGGCCACCGCTTCCGCGAGCGCCCGCTGGGCCTGATCGAGGTCACCGAGCTTGTACCGGGCGATCCCCAGGCCGACGAGGTCCGAGGCCCGCCCCGGGCCCTCGGCGAGGGCCTCTTCGAAGTGACGAGCGGCCTCGTCGTAGCGGCCCCCGCTCAACGCTGCGCGACCCTGAACGGTGGGCGTCGCGCACCCGACCAGCAGCAGTGCCAGCGAGGCGAGCACGAGGGTGGACGTCATGGCACTGACCTCCGAAAAAGCTTCAGGCTGATCGCTACAGAGCTTCAAGCTTACGGGTGGAAAGCTTCGGGCACGAGTCTTGAATGCGCGATTGGACAGCGGGGCACTCGGCCGGTGAAAGGGGGTCATGCGTAATGAAGTGCTCAGTCTGTGGCTGCGATCGCCGGATGCTGTGCCTGCGCTGCCGCGAGGGCCGCTGTATCGTGTGCCCCAAGCCGCGGTAGATCATTCCTGCCGCCGCGAGAGCCGGTAGCGCGCGACTGCTGCGTTGTGCTCGGCGACTGTCAGGGAGAAGTGGTGGCGCCGGCCGTCTTCCCGCGCGACGAAGTACAGGTACTTGACCGGGGCCGGATCAACGGCGGCCGCGATGGCCGCCAGCCCCGGGTTCGCGATGGGGCCAGGCGGCAGTCCGCGGCGCACGTAGGTGTTGTAGGGGTGGTCGGTCACCAGGTCGGCGCGCGTCAGCGCCCGCCGCTCCCGGGCGACGGCGTACTGCACGGTGGGGTCCGCCTGGAGCGGCATGTCCAGGGCCAGGCGGTTCCAGAACACGGCCGAGATCAGCCGTTGTTCCGACGGGTCCACCGCCTCGCGCTCGATGATCGAGGCCAGCGTCAGCAACCGATGGAGGTCGAGCCCGCGCGCCTGGGCGCGTGCCAGCAGCTCGGGCGTGAGCTTGGAGCGCAGCCGCTGCACCATTCGCCCCAGGATCTCCTCGACCGACAGCCCGCGCACGAACTGGTACGTGTCCGGGAACAAATAACCCTCCAGCGAGGGACCACTGACGTCGAGCGCTTGCCGCAGCCGTTCGTTGCCGGCCGCGCGGATGACGTCCTCGGCCCGGGCCAGGCGCGCGCTCTCCAGCGCCCGGGCCAGCTCGCTGAGGGTCGCGCCCTCGGGGTGGAGCACGAGGTGCTGCCGGACCCGTCCGCTGGCCAGCAGGTCGACGACGTCCAAGGTGGAGGCGTCGCGCGGGATCTCGTACTCGCCGGCCTTGAGCTGGCGGATGCTGCCGCGGACCGCGGTGAGCCCGAGGAACGCGACGCGGCTGCGGACCACGCCGGCCTCGCTCAGCCGGCTCGCGATGGCCAGCGCGCTCTGGTGGGCCGGGATCTCGACGACGAGCGGCCCTGCCTGCACGGCGGGCGCCGGGCTCAGGGCCAGCCAGGCCGCCCCTCCCGTCGCCGCCAGCCCGATGAATCCGGCGAGCGTCAGACTGCGCAACCGCATGATAATTCGAGTCTACCCCGACCGGGGCGTCGCGCCCGCGTGTGACGCGGGGCGCCACCCTCTGGTATACTGTCCGACCTGAGCCGGCGATTTTTTGAAGGGGGTCTCATGCTCGAGCTTCAGCTCCCCGCGCGTCACGAGTGGATCCAATCCGACCCGACCTACGGCAAGCTCACCATCGAGCCGTTCGAGCCGGGGTTCGCGCTGACGGTCGGCATCGCGTACCGTCGTGTGCTGCTGTCGGCCATCCACGGCGCGGCGCCGACGTGGGTCAAGATCGAGAACGTCCTGCACGAGTTCTCGCACATGCCGGGGATCACCGAGGACACGCTCGACATCATCATGAATCTCCGCAAGGTGGTCTTCGCGCTGCACGTCAACCGGCCGAAGATCCTCCGGCTGAAGGCCCAGGGCGGCGGGCAGGTGAAGGCGGGCGACTTCGAGCCGGACGCCGACGTCGAGATCCTCACGCCCGACGTCCCCCTCGCCTCGCTCGACAAGGACGGGGCGCTGGAGATGGAGGTCTGCATCGAGCGCGGCCGCGGCTACATCTCGGCCGAGAAGCGGGAGCCGGAGGCGCTGCCGATCAACGCCATCCTGCTGGACGCCGACTTCTCTCCCGTGCAGCGCGTGAACTTCACGGTCCAGCCGATCGGGACGGCGCCGGCCGGCCAGGAGCCGCCGGAGCGGCTGGTGCTGGAGGTCTGGACCGACGCCAGCGTGGCGCCGGCCACCGCGGTCGGCGAGGCCTCGCGCATCCTGCAGGATTACTTCAACCTGCTGACCGACTTCCCGGAGGCGATGCCGGAGGCGAAAGAGCCCGGCCGTGACGAGGCGCATCCGCGCACCGAGCTCAACGACAACCTCTTCCGCAACGTCGACGAGCTGGAGCTGTCGGTGCGGGCGTCGAACTGCCTGAAGACCGCCAACATCCGCACCATCGCCGATCTCGTGCAGAAGACCGAGGCCGAGCTGCTCAAGACCAAGAACTTCGGCAAGAAGTCGCTGAACGAGATCAAGACCATCCTGGGCGAGATGGGACTGTCGCTCGGCATGAAGCTCGATCCCGAGGAGCTGGAACGGCTGCGCTCGCAGTACGAGCGCGCCTACGAGACGTAAGCCCGGTCCCCGTCATGCGCGCGCTCGTCGCCATCCTGCTCGCGGGCGCCGCGCTGCTCCCCGCGGCCGGCGCCGCCGGGCCCCTCTACGCCGACGCGACCCTGGCCGAGTATTTCCGCCTCCAGTGGGAGGCCATGCCGGGCGCCCGCGGGCCGGCGCTCACCGGCTACGTCGAGAACCTGAGCAACCTGCCGTTCGATCGCATCCAGCTGCTCGTCGAGTCTCTCGACGCGAGCGGCGCGGTGACCGGCCGCCTCGACACGCGGGTGCTGGGTCTCCTCCCCGCCCACCAGCGCGGCTGCTTCACGACGCCGGTCCCCGCCGCCCCCTCCTACCGCGTCACCATCGCCAGCTTCGACTGGGCGAACTGCCGGGATTAGGCTCGGAGGGGGCCAGGTGCGCTTCCCGAGCAGCTGGAAGCTTTCGACCGCGCGGGCCGCCAGCGGCACCTCGTAAGCCATGACGCTGGCCGCCCGGGACATCAGCGCCCTCGCGGAAGGCGACCACGCGGATGCCTTCAGCGTCCTGGGTCCCCAGGTGGTGGAGACGGAGCACGGCCCCGCGGTGGAGGTGCGGGCGTTCCTGCCGCAGGCCACCAGGGTCCGGGTGATCCCGGCCTTCCCGGACCGCCCCCCGCGAGCCATGGTGCGGGTGCACCCCGCCGGCCTGTTCGAGGCGGTCTTCCTCGGCGAGCGCCAGCCGTTCCCGTACCGCCTGGAGGTGGATGAGGGCGAGGGCGTGGCGGCGGTGGAGGATCCCTACCGGTTTCCCTCGACGCTCAGTGAGTTCGATCGTCATCTGCTGGCCGAGGGCACGCACTACGGCGCCAGCGACAAGCTGGGAGCGCACCCGGCCGTCCTGGAAGGCGTGGCGGGCACGGTGTTCGCGGTCTGGGCGCCCAATGCGCGCCGGGTGAGCGTTGTCGGCGACTTCAACGCGTGGGACGGGCGACGCCACCCGATGCGGCTGCATCCCGCGAACGGCATCTGGGAGATCTTCGTGCCGGGGGTGGCGGAGGGCGCGCGATACAAGTTCGAGATCCGGTCGCGCTCGGGCGAGCCCATCGCGCTCAAGGCCGACCCCTACGCCTTCGCCTTCGAGCAGGAGACCCCCCGCACGGCCGCGGTTGTGTCCCGGCTCGACGGGCATCGCTGGCAGGACGACGACTGGCTGGCGGTGCGCAGTCGGGAGAACCCCCAGAACGGGCCGATGACGATCTACGAGGTGCATCTCGGATCCTGGCGGCGTGTCCCGGAGGAGGGGGACCGCGTCCTCGGCTATGACGAGCTGGCCGAGCAGCTGGGCGCGTATGTGCGCGACCTCGGCTACACCCACGTCGAGCTGTTACCGGTGATGGAGCACCCCTTCTACGGCTCGTGGGGCTACCAGGTGATCGGCTACTTCGCGCCGACCCGCCGGTACGGCACGCCGCGCGAGTTCATGGCCTTCGTCGATCGCCTCCACCGGCAGGGCCTCGGCGTGATCCTGGACTGGGTCCCCGCGCACTTCCCTCGGGACCCCCACGGGCTCGGCTACTTCGACGGCACCCACCTGTACGAGCACGCCGACCCGCGGCTGGGCGCGCACGCCGACTGGGGGACCCTCATCTTCAACTACGGCCGGAACGAGGTCGCGAACTTCCTGCTGGACAACGCGCTCTTCTGGCTGGACCGCTACCATGTCGACGGCCTCCGCGTGGACGCGGTCGCCTCCATGCTCTACCTGGACTACTCGCGCCAGCCCGGGGAATGGGTGCCGAACGAGTTCGGCGGGCGCGAGAATCTCGCGGCCCTGGCGTTCCTGCGCCGCCTCAACGAGCTCGTCCACCGCGACCGCCCCGGCGTCGTCGTGGCCGCCGAGGAGTCGACCGCCTGGCCGATGGTGTCGCGGCCGACGCACCTCGGGGGTCTCGGCTTCGGCTTCAAGTGGAACATGGGGTGGATGCACGACGTCCTCGAGTACATGAGCCTCGATCCGGTGCACCGCAAGTACCACCACGACCGTCTGACCTTCGGCCTGCTCTACGCCTGGAGCGAGAACTTCATCCTCCCCCTCTCGCACGACGAGGTCGTCCACGGCAAGGGCTCGCTGCTCGGCCGGATGCCGGGTGACGAGTGGCAGCGATTCGCCAACCTCCGGACGCTCTACGCCTTCATGTACGGCCATCCGGGCAAGAAGCTGCTGTTCATGGGTGGAGAGTTCGGGCAGATCCGGGAGTGGAGTCACGACCGCAGCCTCGACTGGCACCTGCTGGACGCCGGACCGTTCCACCGGGGGCTTCAGCGTCTGGTCCGCGACCTCAACCATCTGCACCGGAGCGAGCCCGCCCTGCACGAGCTGGACGCCGACCCCGCCGGCTTCGAGTGGATCGACGGCTCCGACTCCGAGCAGTGCATCGTCTCCTTCGTGCGCCGCGGGCGCCGGCCGCCGGACGTCGTCGTCGTCGCCTGCAACTTCACACCGGTCTCCCGACCCGGCTACCGCATCGGGGTGCCGCGCGCGGGCTTCTACCAGGAGAGGCTGAACAGCGACGCCGCGCTGTACGGCGGCAGCAACGCCGGCAACGCCGGCGGTGCCTGGGCGGCGCCCATCCCCTGGCACGGACAACCCCACTCGCTCGTCGTCACGCTGCCACCGCTGGCCGTGCTCTTTCTCAAGCCGGATGCGAGCTGAGGCGTGGGGCAGGGCGGTCAGCCGAGCAGGCCGGCCAGCAGCGTCGCGATGCCGAGGAAGCTCAGGAAGCCGACCACGTCCGTCACCGTCGTCAAGAAGATCGACGACGATTGAGCGGGGTCCCGACCGAGGGCGCTGAGGACGATGGGAATCGTCGCCCCGGCCAGCCCGGCGGCGACCATCGAGACGACCATCGAGACGCCGATCACCAGGGCGAGCCCACCGGAGCGGCTCCAGAGCCAGACGCCGGCCGCCGTGGTGAGGGCGATCGCGACACCGTTGATGAAGCCCACGCGCAGCTCCTTGCTCGTCACCTGAGGCCAGTGGCGTGTCCGGATCTCACGCAGGACGAGGCCCCGCATCGTGACCGCCAGGGCCTGCGCGCCGGTGTTTCCGGACTGGCCGGCCACGACGGGCAGGAGGACGGCCAGCGCGGTGAATCGAGCAATGGTGCCCTCGAAGAGCCCGACCACTGCGGAGGCGAGGAACGCGGTGGCCAGGTTGAGCTGCAGCCACGGCAGCCGCTTGCTCACCGAGAAGAGCGCCGGCGAGAGCGCGCGCTCGTCGGCGCTGGCGCCGACCATGGTCTGGATGTCAGCGGTGGCCTCGGCCTCGGCGGCGGCGACCACGGCCGCGTGGCGCACCACGCCGAGCAACCGCCCGTCCACGTCCAGCACCGGCACGCTCGACAGGGGCCGCTCCGCGAAGAGCTCGACGACCTCCTCGCGCGACGCCACCGGAAGGACGAACCCCGCCGGGGGCTGGGTCAGGGCATCCAGCCGGGTCTCCGGCTCGGCCGTGGCCAGATCCTGCACCCTGACGACGCCGGTCAGCCGTCCGTCGGCATCCACCACGAAGACGTCGTGGACCCGCCGCCCACGCGCCGAGCGCAGGCGGGCCAGCGCGCCCGCCGCCGTCGCGTCCGGGCGCAGGGTCAGGGCCGCCACGTCCATCAGCCGGCCGGCGCTGTCGGCGGGATATCGCAGGAGCGCCTGGATCTCCGCGGCCGTGGACGGGGCCACGAGGGCCAGGCGATCACGGCGGACGTCGTCGTCGAGCCGGGCCAGCAGCATCGCGGTCCGGGCGGGATCCAGCGCCGGAAGCACGGCGCGCGCCGTCTCGGCGTCGAGTCGGGCCAGCACCTCCGCGGCAACTTCCGGCGTGAGCCGCTCGAGCAGCGCGGTGGATCGTGCCGCGTCCCACGCCGCGAGCATGTGGGCCGTCGCCTCGGGCGGCTCGTTCTCGAGGATGCCGGCCACCTCGTAAGGGTAGAGGCGGACGAACTCGGCGCCGAGCCGGGTCAGAGCCGGCGCCGGCACGCTCATGACGGGCGCCCGCCGGCCGGCGCCTCTCCGCTCGACCCCGATGGCGGCGACCCGAGGCTGACCAGGACGCCGGTCAGCCCGATCCAGCACAGCTCCGCGAGCCCGAGCCAGAGGCCGACACGGCTGCCGACCGGCGCCACGCGCTCCGGATGGGCCTCCAGCCTCCGGATGGTCTCGTAGCGGATGGCGCCCACGAACCGTCCACCGGCGTCGACGACCGGCAGCGCGTGGAGGGCCCGCCAGCCCGGATGGACGACGACGACGCCCATGCCGTCGAGCGCCGTGAGCCGCGCGGTCGCCGGCCGCATGACCGCTCCCAGCGTGGCGTCGACCGGCGCCAGCATCAGCTCGCGCAGGTTCAGAACCCCGACCAGGCGCCCCGTGCGGTCGACGACATAAAGGTAGTAGAGCACGTGACGGGGCGACTGACGTATCCGCGCGAACGCCTCGCCCACGGTCATGTCGCCGGACGCGGCGAGCACCCGCGGGTCCATGAGGGCGCCCGCCGTGTACGGGGGGTGCCGCAGTACCGTCGCGAGCGCCGCCGCGGCCTCCGCGGGCATCCCCGCCAGTGTCGCGCCGAGCGTCGGCTCCGGCAGCCGCCGCAGGAGCAGGGCCGCGCCGTCCAGGGGCAGCGCGGCGACGATCGGCGCGGCGCCCGCCGGTCCGAGCCGCTCCAGGCACTCGGCCGCCGCCGGCGGCGCCATGTGGCGTAGCACGCCGGCCGCCACGCTGGCCGGCGCTGCGGCCAGCGCCTGCACGGCCTCGGCGGGTGGAAGGCGCTCGACGACCGGCGCGGCGTCGAGCGGGTGCGTCGCCAGGAACGCAGTGGCGAGCCGGCTCGCCAGGCTCATCGTTCGTCGCCGGGCCCGAAGAAGGAGACCGACTCGCCGAACACCTTCGCCGGCACCATGACGCGGCCGTCGGGCCCCTCCAGGATGACCGCCCCGCTCGTGAACTCCACGATCCGCCCCTCGACGTTACCGAGACGCACCAGCTGGCCCATGCGGTGAGTCTGCTGCAGATAGTGGCAGGCGATGATGTTGCTGACGGCCGTTCGCGCGCCGAGGGCGAAGGCCAGCGCCACGCTGCCCGTCAGGGCGCCGACCGCGATCAGCAGGGTCGCGGTCAGGAAGGCGATGTCGACCCGCACATGGTCCAGTGCGGTGACCAGCGCGACGGTGACGATCAAGCCCTGCACGAGGTGCCCGAGCAGCGCCTCCCGGGCGAACCCGGCCGCGCGCGCCGCGGCCCGGGTGGCGTCGCGGGCGAGAGCGCCGCCCACGAAACCCGCGATCACGATCAGCACGGCCAGCAGGACGCGCGGCAGGTGATTGGACGCGGCGCCGAGCCAGGCGGCCAGGAGCGGGAGGCCGAGCGCGTCGGTCGCCGCGGTGATGAACACCAGCAGCACGCCCCAGTACACGACGCCGCCGAGCAGGGTGGCCGGATCGACGCCGGCCGGACGCGCGGCCGCGTCGCGTGGGCGCGCGCCCATGAACCCGCCCAGGCGCGCGACGCCGCGCACCACCCAGACGCGCAGGAGACGGGCGAGGAGCCACCCCGCGAGCATCAGCGCCCCGGCGGTGAGAGCTCGTGGCAGCGCCTCGCCCGTCCAGGCGTGCAAGGGGCCCAGCGTGTCGGCGAGCGGGCTCATCCAGCCGACCTGCCTCATCGCCACCTCCCGGAACCATGGTCCTGGCGGGCGCGCGATCGGCCGGCCCGCGGGAGGCACGTATAGCACGGCGGCGCTCCCGGCCGCATTGCCTTCGGCACCCGAGCGCGCCGCCGCGTCGTCGTTGTGAGCTTGGTGAGCGCTTGCGGATCAGGGCGCGACGATGGCCACGGGGCCGGATGCGCGGGCGGGGGTGGGGCAGGGGGCCGCCGACCCATTTCACTCCCAACCCCGGCTGCGCGCCCCGTGACGTATGGAGGCCGCCGACGTCCCTCGGAGCCCGGCCTTGTGGTCGCCGGCCCGCCAGGACGTGTCGTGATCTTGGCAGCGCGGGCGGATCAGGTCGCGTCATGGCCACGGGGGAGGGCGCGCGGGCGGGGGTGGGGCAGGGGGCCGCCGACCCATTTCACTCCCAACCCAGGCTGCGCGCCCCGTGACGTATGGAGGCCGCCGACGTCCCTCGGAGCCCGGCCTTGTGGTCGCCGGCCCGCCAGGACGTGTCGTGATCTTGGCAGCGCGGG
>Ga0214471_10001950_pt1 | contig 16299 bp, 15 predicted proteins | sample RVTome_5_FD_207665 | JGI IMG/M metagenome (GOLD analysis project Ga0214471, IMG submission 207665) | Soil microbial communities from uranium-contaminated site in the Upper Colorado River Basin, Wyoming, United States - RVT142D155 | ecosystem: Environmental > Terrestrial > Soil > Contaminated >... | reverse complement strand
ATGAAATTTAACTCGAAGGAATTACCCTTTAGCATGCTACGGGGTATTAGTTCAGAAACAAATGGTCTGTTCAGTCACTTGGAGCATCTAATAGCCCTTCGACTGGGCTGTCGAAGGATGTCATGTCCTATGTATTCTCACACTTCGACAGGCTCAGTGTGAACGGAGTTTTACACTCCTAATGCGATAGAAGAAGAAATGGTGGCCTGTGCCCTCAGGTTACTATATTTTCTATATTTTCACTTCGCTGATCTGAATCGTGGGGCGAATATCGGTGTAGTTAGGGATATCTCCCATAATCGCTTCAGCGTGTGGCCCGAAGGCCGCTTGAAATGCCTCTACCGAATCGAAATATAGATGGCCCATGGCGACGAAAGTCGCTCGTGATCCGGGTTCCGCGCCACCAAGACCTTGCTCCACAGCCACACCCTTGCACTGAGCTCCTAACTTCTCCTGCACCATGGGTATATGCTTTTTACAGTAGTACTCCATGTCAAATCCTTTCCCTTCCTCATTCGGATAAAAGACGCTAATTTTTATCATTATTTCTTCCCCCTATATTAAGATGTTTACTTGGCCAACATGCAAACGCTTTTTGCCTTTCTTCGTACGACCAATCGCATTAGATCCTAGGAACACTACCAGTCAAGTCCGGCGTACGGTTTGAGAAGACCTTTCCTGGGCTGCGATTTATCACGCGCGTCGCCCAATATGCAGTTACAGCGCTCAATAAAGTTCCCTCCCCATAACTTTTTTAACGCCCTTTCCTATGCGTTCAGATACTTCAAAAATTGATCTCAAAGGTACGAATCCCATTACTCGGTATTCACCTACCGATTTCATGCCGGCCGACGCCATACACCCGCATTGAGAACAATCGGGTTCTCCCCCTAACTGACAGGGTGTTATTCTGTTTCTTAAATCTGCTGTGACGCTAAGGTTAGCTCGAGCAAAAACACATTCACTCGGTGATCTTGGGGGATCAAGGTATCCTTCAACCACTGAATCCGACATATCCAGTTTCGGAAATCGATCTCGTAACTCGGCAAGCTCGTTCACTACTCTTGCCCGTTCCTCCGGCGTAAGAATCTCTTCTGCCCGAGCATTTTTTTGGGGTGTAAAAAGGCTAAACCAAATCGTATTAACCTCCGACCTTTCAGACCAGAACGTTAAAAACTGCTCAAGGTAATTTGGCCTTCTAGCCATCTGGCCTGTCACTGTGCAATGAACTGTGATTGTATGGTGCGAAATGCTTTTAAGGATACGATCATAGGTTGCGGGCGCTCTTCTTACATCGTGCTCAGGCTGCAGCCCATCTATGGAGACAGCCAAACGCAATCGCTCAATGCCACTCCATGATTTGGGAATCTCGCGGACAGCACTGGTTACGACCATGGTTGTGATGCCCTGTTTACTTATCTCCGGGAGTATAGCATCCAATTCCCTGTATCGCACCAGAGGCTCACCCCCGACAATTGAGACATAAACTGGACGGTATTGTTGCACGAGGTTTAAAACGCCGTCTATCAACCTTTGACCCTTGTAGTCAGATAATTCTATCAACGGCCCAAGCTGATGAAGATGCTGAGGCTCATACGCATAACAACCAGGGCAACTGAGAGGGCATGCGCGTGTGATCTCGATAGCTAAGAAAGGATAATATCCTGTAAGGATACGTCCCCAAGCGCGGAAGGCATCTTTCGTATAACCCATATCGTTCTCCTTTTCTACGTTTAATTACCAATGAACTCACTTAACCTGAGAAACGTAATGCTTATGATTAGGCGATTTTTTATGTATTTCGCAAAGAGCGTAACATAAAACAGAAAGAATTATAAAATATTTGAGGTATTTATTTCAAGTAGGGGGCACGCTGCAGCGTGCCCCCTACGTTTGAACATTGTGAAAAACCCGTACAAAATTCGATTCCAACTATCATTCGATTATTTAATCCTCTGCAACCAAACGAATCAATAAAATGCTTGGAACCCGTGGAATGCCTGTTTGGCAAGGAAATTTCTATGAACACATAATTCGAAATGAATATGATCTAAATTAAATAAGGGAATACGTTTTAAAGAATCCACTGAAATGGGAATTGGACTATGACAATTACAAAAATTTACAAATTGAATATAGAAAAAAATATTTCCTAACGGAATAATTGCCCATTCATCAATTACCGAGTTGCAAGAAACACATTCTACGTGATAATATCATCACGCTATCTTCTAATTGATTGGTAAGGAGATTCGAATGGAAATTGGCTATTTTACAATGCCTCTTCATCCCCTAGGTTCCGATTATACTCAGAGTCTTGATGAGGACCTTGAGCAGATAATCATACTCGACCAACTTGGTTTCAAAGAGGCTTGGATTGGGGAGCACTTCACCGCAGAATGGGAGAATATACCCGCACCCGACCTGTTTATTGCTAAAGCTATTCCCCTAACTAAAAACATAATACTTGGCACGGGCGTTTCGTGTCTACCAAATCATGATCCTTTCGTCCTCGCCCACAGAATAGCTGTTCTTGACCATTTGGCTAAAGGGAGATTCTACTGGGGTGTCGGATCGGGGACATTTATCGGTGACTTTCAAGCATTCGGGATTGACCCAAAAACAGGGGAGCAAAGGGATTTAACAAATGAGTCACTGGATTTTATCCTTAATCTATGGAATAACCCAAGGCCTGGTCCTTATGGAAACAAGCGATGGAAGTTTCGCGTTCCGGAGCGGCAAAATGACGTAGGTCTAGGTGTGCATGTTAAACCTTATCAAACTCCCCATCCACCAATCGCAGTTGCGGGGCTAACAGAATCATCGGGGACACTGAGTATAGCAGGGGAGAGGAACTGGATACCCATGAGCATTAACTTTATACCTAAAGATATTTTAATTACTCATTGGTCGTCTGTTGAAGAAGGAGCTAAAAAGTCAGGCAAAACCCCCGATCGTTCAAAGTGGAGAATTGCAAGAGACGTTTATGTAGCCGACACCACTGAAGAGGCAAAAAAGGAGGTTAAGGAAGGAACCCTAGCGAGAGACTTTACTGATTACTTTTTCAAAATAGTCCCAAAAATTAGGGGCAACCTAGATATCTTTAAAGTTGATAAATCCATGGCTGATTCCGACGTAACACCGGATTATATGATCGACAATATATGGTTGGTCGGGAGCCCCGATGATGTAGTGGAGCGAATAAAGGAACTCTACGATCACGTTGGGGGATTTGGTGTGTTGCTTGTAATGGGTCACGAGTGGAAGCCCAAAGACAAGTGGGTTCACTGCATGAAGCTACTGGTTGAAGAGGTAATGCCGAGGTTGAAGGATCTCGGTTAACCACATGGATTCCCAATAAAGGTATTTGGGAATGGCGCCTCTTTTGTCATCCAGGAGCATAGTTATCGGGGATCTAAATGACATGGATTCCCCCTGACCGTCCGCGGAAATGACAAAGAGGTGTCAGAACCAGGAGGGCCTTCTTGTAGTTCGTCTTGTCCCGGTGCCGCGCGTTCTACCTCCAAGCCCGAATACACCCAAGATCCCACGACTTAGCTCTCTCGCAACTGTTCGACCGACCTGTCTCGTAACTGTGCTGTCCATAATGGTCTCTAGAGCACCTTTATCAGTAAATGACCTCGACCGTCCGGATTTTTCTTTATAGCAATGAGTAACTTGAGAAAATCAACTTTAGATGAATAGTATAAGTACTGAAACATTGTGTCAATTTAAGACGATCTTTTAATTTAAAACCAATTTAAACGGGGTAATTGTAATGTTAAGCGCTTTAGTTTTCTGGGATTATTTAAGGTTATCTGTTCATTTATCTTGATTTTCAATAAATCCCGTTCTTTAAAATACTGATATAACTTCTTCATCTCCAAAGGAGTATCCACTATGGTATTGATTATCAGTTGGATTTTAAGTGCCTTAAGCCTGGTGATAGTGGCTCACCTAATCCCGGGGTTTGAAATCAAAAACTTTTGGTCTGCCCTGCTAGCAGCAGTTGTGATTGGTCTAATTAATGCGACACTCGGATTTATATTAAAAATCCTTACTCTCCCAATCTCAATCCTTACCTTCGGGATCTTTCTTTTTGTTATAAATGCACTAATGCTTAAATTCGCGACTTTTTTTGTTCCTGGCTTCGCAGTAAATGGGTTCTGGTCTGCGTTCTTTGGAGCAATTGTCCTTGCTATTTTAAATATGATTTTGAAGGGTCTCGTCTTCAGTTATTAAATGAAACTTTTTACAATATAATTATGTTTACTCATATGTTTAACTTCATCTGAATCATACGCATGAATTTCTTCAACACTAAGCATCGCACAGATTCAACTAGGTTGAAAGAATGGGATTATTCGTCTAGTGCGTATTACTTTATAACAATTTGTACTAAATACCGGAAAGTATTCTTAGGTAGGGTGGTACGAGAAAATATTGAGTTATCGGAAATCGGCGAGATATGTAATTCATACTGGTCTGAAATACCAAAACATTTCAGAAATGCTACATTAAATGAATACATTATAATGCCTAATCACATTCATGGGATACTAATCATAGATAATCCAACTGTAGAGACACGCCATGGCGTGTCCCTACAAGATGGTACTTTTACAAACAAATTCTCGAAACCAATCTCTGGTTCACTATCCGTTATCATTAATCAATATAAATCCAGTGTGACGCGGTGGTGTAGAAACAATGGTTATAATAATTTTGGATGGCAGAGACGTTTCTATGAGCACATTATTCGTAATGAGAAATCACTAAATAAAATCAGGGAATATATAAAATATAATCCTCTAAAATGGGAATTTGACAAATACAATCCAGATTTTTGATCATCATTGTAGAGACATGCCATGGCATGTCTATAATAAAGGGTTCGGAAATGAATAAAAAGGTTGCATTAATAACGGGTGGGGCAAAGGGTATTGGAAGAGCCATAGGACTTAGACTTGCGGAGCAGGGTTGGTCTGTCGCTATTTGTTATAGGAAATCTAGCGCTGAAGCCGAGAAAACAAAACAAGAGATTGAGGAATTGGGTAGCAAATGCATTTCAATTCAGTGCGATGTTTCGAACCCAAAGGCAGCTGAGGAATTTGTCAAAAAAGTAGAGAGTGAATGGGGACATATTGATGCATTAATAAACTGTGCCGGTCCATATCATCGTGTAAATCTTTTAGAAGAAACTCTTGAAGGTTGGCATTCCATGTTTGACAATAACCTGCATCCGATCTTTTACCTTAGTAAAGCTGTGTCACCGGGAATGATCGGCCGAAATTGGGGACGTATTGTGAACTTCAGCATGGCAAACGCAGATCAAATGGTTGCTCAACCGAACCTAACGGCGCATTATATCGCAAAGGCGGGCGTTCTGATACTTACCCGATCGTTAGCACGCACGCTGGCCCCTCATGGAATAACCGTAAATGCAATCTCGCCGGGTTTTATCGACTCAGGGAGTGCGCCGAAAGAAGAGCTGGAAGCTATGGTCAAGCGAATCCCGGCGGGTTATTTAGGTAGTACAAGTGACGCTGTTGAAGCGGTAACCTTCCTTCTTTCAGACGAAGCGAGGTATGTAAACGGTACCAACATTCACCTTAGCGGTGGCTGGGGAATATAAAAAATAAAAAAGGGGTCAGGCCTTAATCTTCTTCTTTCCGGGTTGTTTGGCCCTAACCCTCTTCTTTTCGGTCTTATAAGCAAAAGGATCCTTCATGTCTGGATGAAAGAGCTTGAAGTGGTTTACGTGCATGTCTGAATAAGAGCCAGGCGGATAATACTTATCGTAGAATTCGAGGTCTAAATGCATTGCTTGAAAAACTAGACGCATGTACATTGGATCAACAAATGCAGGGAATCTTCCATATGTGTCGTATATGTAATTAGCGACGTCTTTTACAATCTGGATTGTCCTCTCAGTGGGCTTTGGGGCTTTCATCAGATGTTTATCGGGTTCGGCATAAGGAAATGGCTTCTCTGGTTTCCAGGCTTCATTCTTGTGCTCAAAGAAAGCCTCAATAGCCTCGCCCATATCCTTGTAATACGGAGGACAATACCCTTCCAAAACACCATCCCTTCCCACAGGCACTGTTGTTGGGGGATCTATTGGCCCCTTTTTGGGTTGAATAAACCTAAAACCTAATCCCTTGAATAACTGAGGTGCAGCGCCCATCGCAAATCTTGGAATAAATCCGCTAAACGTCCAACCCGCAAGGCCCAGCGCCTGAAGCGCCAGGCTCATATTCTGACATATAAATGCCTGCTCAACATTTAGTCCTGTGAGGATTCTCACTTCAAGATCAAAAAGGGATAGCTTAACCTGCTCCTTGAGTCTCCCCATCTTAACCCATTTTTCAATTCCCGCCGGTTTACCGGTTAGATCATCGATAATGGTAAATCCATAAGTACTACTGCAATATAAAAGAAGCAGATTTATATACTCTTCCGTTATGTCAGTCACCGGTATGAAAACAGATGTTCCCGGTTTGTTTGTATTCCACTGATTGAAATTAAATAAACCCGGCATCTTATCAGGAAGATTTGCCCGCCCGTCTTCGATCTTAACCAAACTTTCGCGGTAAAGTTCAAGCACTCGCTGGATCTTTTCATCACGGCTCATGTTAAAGAACATATCGAGTTCATGATGTTGGGGGAGCATTCTCTTAACATCAATGTAATAAAGACCCTTATCATTTGTAAAAAACAACTCTGTACCATGGTTATTACAAGCCGAAGGCCATGTACGCCCGGTCCACTGACACAGTAGATCAATACCAGTTTCAGGTGGGAGGTCCGCAAGGCAAAGTCCTGTTAGACCTGTTCCAGACCATACTAATAATGCCTCCTCCAATTCATCCAGTGGAATAGGGTCATAGTCAGATGTAAATTCAAGGGTGGAATCTTTCAGCTCCATGCCTAATCCGAATCGGCGTGAGCGCCTGTTAAATACTGCTTCAAAAAAGGGATATTTTAGGGCTTCTTCATAGCCCTTGTTCAGAATAGAATTAGAATTGCCTCTTTTTCCCATCTTACCTCCTCAAACTATGTATACTTTGATTAAAACAGAATTTAAAATAACAAAATATAAAAATCAATTTAGATAAAACCGGCTAACACCATTTACACAGTTTATACTTGGTATGATAAATGGTTTTGTAAAAACTTGAAATTTCCTCTAAGTGAGGCATTAAAATATTCCAAATTAAAATAAATGTTAATATAACCAATGTTCAAATCTTTAGCCAATTAGAGCTAAATTTATAACTTGTTGAATTTAAAAATTCTAAATCTGAAAGCAGGATTCGCTGAAACTTTCATACAAAGCACACCCCCCCCAATTTGTCACAGGCGGCATTTTGGCTTTATTTATTTGAGCGCCATTTGACTTTTCGATTCTACATCTCCTAAGTTATTAATTGAAGCATTATTTAGATAGCAACACTACTGTTAGGATGGCAAAAACAATTCCTAAAATCTCTCTCAAGTCTAATCGTTCATGTAAAACAATAACGCCCAGTATCACTGTGACCGCTGGATACACCGCTGTTAAAGGAACAAGAGCAGAGAGTTTTGCTGGTTGTAAGGCAATAATAAAAATTATTGTCCCTATTCCCCATGTTAGCCCCATTAGCAAAGCGTAGGGGTTTACAGCGAAGCCCGTAAAGATTTCGTGCCTTTTAAAGATGATCAACGAGGTTAATACAGTTATAGTTCCGATCCCCTCGAAAAAATAGACACGATATGGAATATCCCTCATCAATGCGACCTTTCCAAAAAAGCTTCCAAGCCCCCACATCATAGTAGCGGTGAGTGCAAATATAACCCATCTTTCCATTTTGTTTGTCCTTTAATATTTATTTAAGATCCCTATTCTATAAAAAAAGATACATGTTATCAACCATCGCATCTGTTCACATTTAATTTTAGTTTTATGGTCTAATCTTTTAATGGAGACATTCCAACATACGATATAGGTAACTCTGAAACATGTCATCCCCGAAAGCATTTATCGGGGATCTACGATGTCATTCTTCAACGTAATTCTTCATGGATGCCCGATTACGCTTGTCCCCGCATGTCGTTGGCGGGGAGTCCTCGGGCATGACAAACATTCGTCCATCGACCCCTCGATAGTTCGACAAGCTCACTACTGAGGGCTCAGGACGCACGGGTTTTGGTTGACTTAGTGAACTGTTAAGCATCACCTCCGGATGTTAGATATTTCGTGCACAAAATACTCAGAATTTCATGAATAGATTTATTTTGATTAATCCTTTTCAGAATGTAAAGGATTCGAACGGCCTTCCAAAAATTGCGTTAAGAAAATCAGAAACGAAGACGTAAAAATCTCCCTAAATCCCCCTTCGACCTAGCTCAGGACAGGCTCTTTAAAAAAGAGGGACTTTTCACGTGCGAACGAGGACATAGGTTTCTTCTCTGTACCTGTGCTGAACCATGTCCTGACGATAGGTCAGGATCTATTCAGTATCAAGACAAAGAAGTTAGAAAGAAAAGATAGGATAATTGAAGAAAATACTTTTAAAGATCTTGTCCCTGAAATATATGGACTTTACATCACCGACAATTTTGAAAGGTCCTAGAGGAAGCCTGAAATTGAAAATACTTTCACATATCTAACTACCTTTACTTGAATGGATGGGATTTTTAAATTCTATTAAAATAAATTTCAACAACAAAATAAAAATAGCCGTATACTTTTCACCAGAAATCAAATTCAAGGGAGGTAGGAACACCATGAAGAAACTCAGATTGTTTCTTTTAGTTTCTTTGTCGATCTTTCTTTTCACCTCATACGGCTTGTCACAAGCCGCGCCCGTCGATTTAAATGAAGCTTCAGTTGAGCAACTCGCCGAACTGCCCGGAATAGGTGAGGCTACTGCAAAAAAGATAATCGAATACAGAGAGCAGAATGGCAAGTTCGAAACGACTGAAGACATAATGAATGTAAAGGGCATAGGCGAAAAGAAATACGAGACACTGAAAGACTTGATTACGGTGAGTAATTAAGCGATTAACATAAGAATCATCAACATATGATTCTCACCCAATATAATCAAAAGGGATTTTATTAAATTCCTTCACAAGACGTTTATTCTGTTGAGCAGTTAACTGCTCAACAGAATAAACCGATACTCTACGCGACCTGAAAACTCTAATCTTTTTGAACCATGGTATAATAAGTCGAGTAGTATTCATACAATTCTAGGCAATTATTAACCATATGGCGTTCAGAATTCTATGTTACAATTTCGTTGTAAACAAGAGGAGAAATTAGGTGCAGAAACTTAAGTCATTTATTTCGAAACACCCTTTTTTTAAGGGCCTGAGCAAAACCTACCTCGATTTAATTTTAGCATGTGCATCCGAAGCGCGATTTGATCCTGGTGAAATTATTTTCCGTGAAAATGAAAGAGCAAATACGTTTTATATCATTTTGCAAGGCAATGTTGCTATAGAGGCATTAATGGCACCAGAAAGAGATCCCATTGTAGTCCTTAACCTCGGTGAAGGCGACGTACTTGGGTGGTCTTGGCTGTTTCCTCCACACCGATGGCATTTTGACGCCCGAGCTATAGGACTGACTAAAGCGATTTCGATCGACGGTGATAAAATCAGGAAACAATGCGAGGAGGATCATGATCTTGGCTACGAACTGATGAAGAGATTTGCCAAGATAATAGAACAGAGACTACGATCACTCAGGTCACAAAATCCAAATATGTACGTAATCCATGCTTGACCCAGGGAATTTGATTTTTGAGATTTCTTCAGCAAGATGAAAAATCAGACTCCTGCTGATGGGTAGAACAAGCTAGTTATACCTTGTAATTAATTGCAATAACAAAAAATAGCCTTGCTAAAGTATGTTTGTTAATTGTTTGCTAAGCTTCTTTCCTTCTCAATCTCGGCTATCGTCTTTTGCTTACGCCATTCCTGTATTGCTTGCTTTATTGTTGTAATGCCAAGAGTAGCACAGCGCGGACGTGTTAATGCCAGGTCCTTGCCAATCAAATCTGTGATAACATCCGGATTCATCTTCTCCACCTCTTCAGCGGTTTTACCCAAAACAATATCGGTAATCATAGACGTAGTAGCTTGGCTTATTATGCAACCCTCTCCATCGAAAGAAACATCTCTGATTCTTCCGTCATCATCGAGTTTGAGATAAATCGTAATAATGTCACCACATCCAGGATTACCACCCTTCTGAACTACATACGAATCCTCACGAGCCCCATAATGCCTGGGATTCTCATAATGGTCCAATATAACTTGCATGAGCTCTTCACGATCCATTTCCATAACTGAAAATATAACCTAGAAATTTCTTTAATAAAAAAAATACGTACAATTCTATTTAGGCTGCGTATTTAAGTCTTTACACCGCCAGCACCATTTGGACCAATTACGGTCTTTCAATTGGAGCCTTGACAAGGTTGCCCCACTCCGTCCATGACCCATCATAGTTCTTCACGTTTTTGAAGCCCAGTAGATAAGTCAAGACAAACCAGGTGTGAGAGGACCTTTCTCCTATTCGACAGTATGCGATTACGTTATCGCCTTGTTTTAGACCGACTTCCCCTTGATAAATCGCTTTTAGTTCATCCGGTGATTTAAATGTTCCATCCTCGTTAGCTGCGCGTGCCCAGGGAACATTTTTCGCACTTGGTATGTGCCCTCCCCTCAATGCCCCCTCTTGGGGATAGGCTTCCATATGAAGAAGCTCTCCAGTAAATTCCTTTGGTGAACGAACATCGATTAGAGGATTTCCAGATCCCATATGTTTCATTACCTCGTCACGAAATGCTCTTATAAATTCATTGGTTTTAGTAACCTTGTAATCAGTTTTAGGATCACTTGGCAAGTCCTTTGATAAAGGGCGTTTCTCTTCAATCCATTTTTGCCTTCCACCATTCATGATCAAACACTTATCGTGCCCCATCACATTGAATGTCCAAAAAGCGTAGCAGGCCCACCAATTGCTCTTGTCACCGTAGAATACCACCGTGGAGTCATTCGTGATTCCCTTATCTGACATCAGTTTCTCAAAATTTTCTTTGCTTACATAATCCCTTATCAATTGATCTTGCAGCTCAGTCTGCCAATCAATCTTCACAGCACGTGGCACATGACCAACATCGTAAAGCAGTACGTCCTCATCAGATTCTACAATTCTGATGTTAGGATCATTTACATGATCTTCAACCCACTGAGTGCTAACCAACACCTCTGGATGAGCGTAATCGGACATATACGTACCTCCTTTATATTTTGATTGATTTTAGAAGAAAAAACCCTAACCGGGTTTCAAAATATAAGATTATAGACATTATCCCAGACAAAATCAACAATAATTCCAGGATTAATGCCTTCTTGTATTAATTTTAATCAAATTACTAATATGATGAAATAACAATCATAAAAATCTCATTCTATTACGAACAGAATCGGGCATCTAAGAAAATAATTGATCTGGGTTCTTTATTTTTAAATTTTATGCTAAGATAAAAGGTATAGACATATGTATCTTTAAGTAAAAGTCTGTAATAACAACATAGGAGGGCATCCATGTTAAAAAATCTAAAAGTCAGAGACTTGATAGGAAAAAGGGAAAGGGTCTACTTTGTGGATGCTGAAGACACCACTGATGTTGCAGCCCTTAAGCTAAAGAACTTTAAGGTAAGAACCATCGGTGTCAGAAGAAAGGGACAAATAGTTGGGGTTGTGGGCCAGAGTGACTTCTCGAACATGGTTGTTGCCATGGGCAGGAATCCGTGTGAATTAAAGGTAGAAGATATTATGACAACAGACCTGCGTACAGTAGGTCTCGACTCTTCATTCTATGAATGTCTGGAACTGATGAACACTAACAACATCTCTCACCTGATAATTCTCGATGAGGACGGAAAATATTACGGAATGCTATCCTTGAAAGATCTCAAGGAAAGGTTGGTTAATGAATTGAAATACCAGCTCGAAATAACCCAAGAATATGCCTTTGGGCCCCACGTTAAACAAATCGATATAAATACTTGAAATTGGTCTCACGCTTCCGAAAAGATATTCAAGACAATCCAAATTGATTTTAACAATAATTATTTATATCGAGATCAGGTGTTTTATTGGCCAGTAATACTATATTTATAAATTAAAAATTTCTTGAATGAAGAGTTATTTCGAGTCGTGAAATTCTTCCGATGTTAATTTGTTTCTTTAGTTTGTTGTAGCAATCCACAAACAGGAAACCCGATGACAATGAGACACAGAAAACTCAAAATCAAAAGACAACATAGTATGATAAAGGGACTAAAGAAATTTCTAGAAGAAAACATCTCGACCCTTGAATTTGTCGAGGGAATATTGCCAGGTGAGATAAAAGTTAGTAACGCCACCGGTGAGAAACTTATCGTAAAATACAAATATAACACCATTAGTGGTGCGAAGCTTATTGCAAAGAGCGGAACTTCGATTCAAGAAATCTTTGTTGTGACGAGATTCCCTGATAAGCTTAAAGATGTGCTTAGAGATTTAGGGGTTAAATAGTTGCTATCCGAACCTCAAAGTACCCTTACCAAAAAGCCCCTCAACATCTTCAATAAACTTATCCTGAATTTCAACCCTTGATTCACCGATTTCAATGACAGCCTCCCCTAGGCTTGTTTCAAAATGAAGATGTACCAAAGATTCACCTGGGTAGTATTTAATTATTTCCATTAATCTATGAAGATCATCTCTCTTAACACTATCCCTTGGCCTGATATGAACCTTTGAATTGTTCCTAACCTCTCTAAGTGATAATATGTTATTCGCCCTTATTCTTACCCTTTCTTCAGTGGTTTCTAACCTCCCCTTCACAATAATGGGCTCTACTTTTTCTTCTAACAAAGGAAGTGATTTTCTAAGTAGGTCATTGAATATCAAAACTTCCACCGATCCTTTCATGTCTTCGAGTACTAGATTCCCAAAAATACCAGATCCATTTTTTGTGTGCCTTACAGTCATTGATCGTACGACACCTGCTATCGTGACCTCGCTCCTTTCCTTTATTTCACATATATGCTCTGTATCAATGTTCGAAGTATACTCTTCTATCTCAGAGACGTATTTTGCCATTGGGTGATTAGTGACGAAAAACCCCAACACCTCCATTTCATTTTTCAGTATCTCTTTCTCATTCCATTCTTCAACCTCTGGTAATCTGGGTTGGGAAAGCGATTCATTCATTGTAAAAAGAGTGCTCTGGCCCTCAGGAGAGCATTTCTGCTTGATTGATGTATAAGTCAAGAGTGTATCTACCGATTCCATGAGTTGTGCCCTATGATTTCCCAATGAATCAAAAGCACCGCTCTTTATCAGGCTCTCGATGGTCCTCCTATTTACTTTTCTCGAACTCACCCGCTCACAGAAATCAAATACTGAATTAAATTTTCCACCCTCGTTTCTCGATTCTATTATTGCATCAACCGTCGACTGACCAACATGCTTAATCGCGGAAAGACCAAACCTAATTTTTCCAGCCTGAGCCGTAAATCCCGACATGCTCTCTTTCACATCGGGTGGGAGTACCTCAATCCCCATTTCCCTGCATTCCGCAATGCTTGATATAACTTTATCGCTGTTTCCTGATTCGGCAGATAGCAGGGCAGCCATAAATTCAGCCGGGAAGTGAGTCTTGAGGTAAGCGGTTTGATATGTTAATAATGCGTAAGCGGTGCTATGACTCTTGTTGAACGAATAATCGGCGAATTTTTCCATCGTGTCAAATATCTCTTTGGCCTTTTTATGGCTTATTCCATTTTTCTTCGCCCCACTTAGAAATCGCTGTCTCTGAGCCTTCATCTCAGCCGACTTCTTCTTTCCCATAGCGCGCCTGAGAAGATCCGCCTCGCCAAGACTGTAGTCAGCCACTAAGCTGGCCGTCTTCATTATCTGCTCCTGGTAGACAAAAAGTCCATATGTGTCTTTTAAGATTCCTTCCAGTTCAGGGAGAGGATACTCTATATCCTTCTCCCCATGTTTTCGTTTAATAAATTCGTCTACCATACCACTGTCGAGTGGTCCGGGGCGATAAAGCGCGAGCACGGCAACGATATCTTCAAAATTCGTCGCTTGAAGGCTTTGAAGAAGCTCCTTCATGCCAGATGACTCAATTTGGAAAATTCCTCTTGTATAATTGCTTGAAAGAAGTTTAAAAACATCGGGATCGTCGAGACGAATTTTTGAGATGTCAAAATCAAGACTATCTGTGGAATTTCGACCCTCTTTTATTAATTTAATGGTTCTATCTATTACTGTTAGAGTCTTTAATCCTAAGAAATCAAATTTCACAAATCCCAAGTGTTCAATCGAATTCATATCATACTGTGTTACAACTTCATTGTTTGATCCCCGATACAACGGAATATAGTCGGCAAGCGGTTCACTAGATATCACGACACCAGCTGCATGTGTAGAGGAGTGCCTCACCATATTCTCGAGAGGTCGAGCGAGTTCAACCAGTTCTTTAAGTGCGGGTGATTTTTCAATCAGGTCCCTTATTTGCGGGACTTGAGCGATTGAGTCATCAATGCTAAAAACCTTGCCCCTGAATGACGGGATTAGTTTGGTAAACTTGTCAACGTCCGCATAGGGAATTCCAAGAACTCTGCCAACATCTTTTATTACAGCCTTTGCAGACATTGTTCCAAAAGTGCCGATCTGAGCAACCTTATCGGACCCGTATTTTCCGGTAACATACCCTATAACTTCATCTCTTCGATCTCCGCAAAAATCAACGTCGATGTCGGGCATACTTACTCTCTCGGGATTAAGAAACCTTTCAAAAATGAGATTGTATGGTATCGGATCAATTTCAGTAATGCCGAGTGCATAAGCAACCAGGCTACCAGCAGCACTTCCTCTCCCAGGTCCAACGGGTATGCCGTGTGACTTTGCAAAATCAATGAAATCTGCAACAACCAGCAAATAATCGGAAAACCCCATATCCTTCAACGTACTGATTTCACTCTCGAGACGCTCTCTGTAAACGGGAATCATGTTTGAAGGGACGTCATTTTCCATTAATTTTTTGCCGAGCTTCTCCCTAGCTAGTCCAGCTAAATATTCATCGTGTGATCTCCCATCTTCTAGTTCGAACACGGGCAACTTGTAACCATTGGTTTCGAAATCAAAATTGCACCGATCCGCAATTTCTAACGTCCTCTCGATCCCCTCTTCGTGTCCCCTGAGAGATTCAAGCATTTCCTCGTGAGACTTAACATAATATTCGTCGCCCTGAAATCTAAACCTATTTTTATCCGCCAATGTCGTCCCGGTCTGTATGCATAAAAGAGCATCATGTGGTTTAGAATCCTCTCGCCTTAAAAAGTGACAATCGTTAGTAGCAACAATCGGTATTTTAAGTCTCTTACCGAGCTCTTTGACCTTTTCATTCACGAGTTCCTGGTCCGAAAGTCTATTTGCCTGAATCTCAAGGTAGTATCGATCCGCAAACATCTCCTTGTATTTTGCCGCAATGCTTAACGATTCTTTCATATCATTATTCAGAATGCTCCTGGAAACCTCGCCATTAAGACAGCCGCTCAGTACAATGAGCCCTTCACTGTGCTTTTCTAGAAGCTCATGATCTATTCTTGGTTTCCTGTAAAATCCTTCAAAATATGCCTTGGTGACCAGATTAGATAGGTTTTTATAGCCCTGCTGATTCATTGAAAGAAGGATGAGATGATTGTTTCTCTCATGGTTTGTACTATCCGATTTTAACTTCGGAGTAATGTACACTTCACAACCTATAATGGGCTTAATCGAAAACTGTTTCGCCTTTTTATAAAAGTCAAAAGCGCCAAAGAGATTCCCATGGTCGGTGAGCGCCACTGAATTCATTCCTAACTCATGTAATTTAGAGAAAAGTTCTTCAAATTTTATTGCGCCATCGAGCAGGGAATATTGAGAATGTAGATGGAGGTGAACAAAACCATGTGCCATTTACAACGTATTATATATCAGAAATTTTGATCTCCGCAAGTTTTAAAATATAATACAATGATATTGGAATGTTAGATTATAGGGGGCGCCAAATAACATATCAAATAGCCTTCGTTTTGCCAATCCGGATTGCTCATCGATCACTACATGATGTACCCGACAATAGCCTTGGATGAAGACTCTGAAAATCTCCGATGAGGATTGTGTGTAAAAGCTATTAATTGGAAAAGACACAAAGCTTAATGATGAAAACCGGAATTAAGGTTTTCCACAAATCAT